>Ga0268299_1003936_pt1 | contig 12551 bp, 12 predicted proteins | sample NOBtaG_FD_193484 | JGI IMG/M metagenome (GOLD analysis project Ga0268299, IMG submission 193484) | Activated sludge microbial communities from bioreactor in Nijmegen, Gelderland, Netherland - NOB reactor | ecosystem: Engineered > Bioreactor > Aerobic > Activated sludge | place: Netherlands...
GTGGGTGAAAATCGCCGTATAGTGGTGAATCGGGATAATCGATCACGCAGTTGCCGATGTGAGCGTGAATCAGGTGCGGCGCGGCGGTTTTCAGCGCATGTTCGGGCGTTTCGTTGATAAGCGGCAGGTGACTCAGGTCAATCGTCAGGCCGAAATTGGGGCGATCAACAGCGTCGGCCAGCGCAACCGCTTCAACCGTTGGGCCAATGACGCGCTTTTTTTCGATGTCGCGGTCAAAATTTTCGAACGTCAGGTGCAGCAATTTTTTCGTTGATTTCGCCGCCGCGTAGTCGCAAAGTTGTTGAATATCCTCGACCAGCCGCGCAACGACGCCTTCTCGCTGGTCTGCGCCGGGGTCGAGCGGGCCAGTTATCATCGCCATTGGGGAGTTGAAGTCAATCGCTTCGTCGATCAAAGCCCGCAAGCGAGTCTGAGCGGCGGTGCGTTTCTCTGTGTCGGCGCTGCCTAAGCCCAAATTTTCAATTATGATCGGCAGAATCGGCAGGTAAACGACCTGAATCGAGGCCGTCGCCAGATAATCGCGCGCCTGCTGGCGGATCGCCGGGTCGTTGATCGGCGCGATCTCGATAGCGCCAAAATCCGAGTCATTGACGATGACGGGCAGCGTTTCCATGATCGGCCCGCCGCCGCCGCGACATTCAAAATAGATGAGGGGATGAACCACGCCAAAATCGGTGGTCGCTTGCCACATGGTTTATCCCCCCTGTGCGATTTGCGATTGGTAGGGCAGGTCGCCGCCTGTGAGCATTTCCTCGGTGGTGACGATGCGCCCCAGCAATTCGGATTCGAGGAAGGCGTAGGTGATCGCCAACGAACGCAGGCCATCTTCGCCCGTGACTTCCGGCTCACGATTGTTGAGGATCGCTTCCGCCAGATCAAACTGCTCAATTGCCAGCAGATTAGCGTCGATGGTTGCCCATTCTAACTCATAGGATGACAGCCGTTCGCTGCCGAAAAGTGCCGCTGTGACATCATCCAGTTTAAAATCGGGCAGGAGCGCCAGTTGGTCGGCCTCGGAAATCGTTTCGTCTTTGCCATTTTTGCGGATCGTCAGCTTGAGCGGTTTGCCGCTGCGATCACCCGGGATCGAGAGTGAGCCGCCTGTGCCATAGATGGTGCGGGCGAACATGCCTTCACCGCGTCCCGCCATGCTCAATACATAATTGGCAAGCGCGCCGCTGCGGAAGCGGGCCACGCCAATCGAGAGGTCTTCGGCGTCGGCGGGGTGCTTGTTGCCCTGCTGATCGATACGTTCAGAATCGACAACGGCGTTCATGCCGACCACATTGTCAATCGAGCCGAGATAAAATTCGAGCAAATCGGCGTAGTGGATGCCCATATCGACAATAATTCCGCCCCGACTTTTGAGATGCCGCCAGGGGGTGATAATCACATTATCGCCGCCGCCGGATGACTGCTGAATCATCAGAAAGGGTCTCCCGATGATGCCGCCATCAATCAGCGCTTTCCCCAGGCGATTGATCGGGTCACGGCGATAATTTTCGGCTACCGCCAACTTGAGTCCGGCATCGCGCCCCGCTTTGACGAGCTTCGCGCCCTCTGGCACGGTGAGCGTCATCGGCTTTTCCGCCAGGACGTGAATCCCGGCGGCGAAGGCTTCCAGCGCGACATCGACGTGCGTTTCCGGCGTGGTCGTGATGATAATGCCGTCCAGATGAATGGCGCTGATCGCTGCGCCAAGATTGTTAAATATCTGCGGGCGTTTGCCCAGCAGGTCGCCGGCGAGGTTGGCGGCGCGTTCGGCATTTTCGCCGAAAATATCGCAGACCGCGACCAGATCGAAGGGCAAGCGGTTGACGGCCTGCAATTTTTTCATGCCCAAAATGTGGCGGCGTCCCATCCCACCGCAGCCAACAAGCGCAAAACTTAAGGTCATTTTTTAAGTCCTTTTTTGCCTGCTACGCTTTTTGCGGCAGTTCAATCGAGTAGCCGATGCTGCGTAAATATTCCGCATTCGCTCCGGCGCTGTGGGCGGGCGAAATATCACTGCGGCTGTGTTCGATGACGATCCAGCCAGGGAACTGCTGATCGGCCAGTTCAGCCAGAATTGCCGGGAAGTCCAGACCAATCGTACCCTGACCCAGCTCGACAAATTTTCCACGCGCCCAGTCTTTCATGTGAATATAGCTGGTGCGTTCGCGATATTTGCGGATATGAGCGATAGAGTCTTCGTCAACAAGGTTGATGTGCGACACGTCCAGGCAGAGCGACATCAGCTTGGTTTCGTTAAGCAGGATGTCGATTTCGTCTTCGGTTTCAATCGTGCAGCCCGTGTGGGGGTGATAGCCAATGGCGATGCCTTTATCCTCGGCGTAAATGGCGAGTTCTTCGCAGGCGGCAGCAAGCTCGGAGTATTCGGCGGCGGTAGGCGGGCGCTGGCGCAGGCGTCCACCACCGACCAGTCCGTAAGCCTCGGCGTGGAAAAGCGCGGCGTAATCGATGCGCTGTTTGTGAACGGCAATCTCGTTGCGGTCAACCGGGACGGAAATCCCGCCGAAAAATGTTGCTGCTTGCAGTCCGCCGAGCAGAAATTTCAGTCGATCCGGTGTGCCGAGCCAATCGAGGGAGTGGTCAAAAAGCTCAACTGCGCCCCATCCAGTCTGGCGGATTTCCGCAAACATGGTCGCGAGGTCGGCGCGCGTCCCCCAATTGATCGAGCTGTAGGCAAAACGTAATGCGTGTGAGTTGGTCATCAGATTTTCCAGAATGAAACAAAATAAAAGAAATGGAAAGAAATATTCCTCGCTGATTATAACACCGGAGTCCGTCCTTGCCATTTGATATGGGTATACACGGATTCAAATGGATCGTCAGCGATAACCACGCCCCAGCCGCTCAAAAATCGAGATATGCTACAATCGAATTTGTGACTGAATCTGCTGATAAGGACTCCCCATTTTGGCATATCTTCTCCTGCTGATTGGCCTCACCGTGATTTCATTTGGATTTGTCTACTTTTTTCGGCGCTGGGCAGGCCGGAAAAAAATGATGGACATTCCCAATGAGCGCAGTTCGCATAAAACGGCGACTCCACGCGGGGGTGGGCTGGCGATTTCGGCGCTGACGCTGGTGGCTGTGCTGATGTATGGCTTGCTGAATCCGAACGCGAATTTGCAGGTTGTGCTTGCCTATGGGGTGGGTGGGGCGCTCATCGCCTGGGTCGGCTGGCTGGATGACAAATATAATCTCCCATCCCGACAGCGGTTCGCGGTGCAGGCGGTCAGCGCCTTAATCGCCATCGCGGGAATCAGCTACTGGCAGCGGGTGACTTTGCCGCTGGTCGGGACGCTCGAAATCGGCATTTTGGGGCTGCCATTAACGGTGTTCTGGATTGTCGGGCTGGTGAATGCCTACAATTTTATGGATGGCATTGACGGGCTGGCGGGCAGCGCCGCCGTCATTGCGGGGTTGTTCTGGGCTTATGCGAGTGGATTTAATGGCGGCTTTGTGACGCTGCTGGCGATTGCTATTGCCGGGAACAGCCTGGGCTTTTTGGGACACAACTGGTCGCCCGCGAAGATTTTTATGGGCGATGTGGGCAGCACCTTTTTAGGCTATTCTTTCGCCGTGATCCCGTTGATGCTGCCGCAGCGGGAAATCACTGGTGTTACCGCTGCGCTCATCATCTGGTCGTTTATCCTTGATACGTCATTCACGATTATCCGGCGCTGGCGGCGCGGCGAAAATATTCTTCTGCCGCATCGCACACACCTTTATCAACGGCTGGTCATTGCTGGTTACAGCCACCGATTTGTGACGACGATTTACATCGCTTTCATGATGATTGGCTGGCTATCGGCAGCGGTGTGGTTGAGCAGTCCTGGCGCAAGTGGACTCTATGCCTGCGTGATACCGCTGGTGGTGTTCGGCCTGTACGTCGCTTTTGTGCAGCGCCAGGAAAGCCTGGTTGCTAATCGAGCCTAAGCAAGAGTTTCGATGGCTTGGCGCATCCCCTCACGAAAATTCCCCTGGCTGAAGCGTTGAACATTCGTTTGCAAGGCGCGTCGCTGGCTCGATAACATTTCCTCATTTTGAATCTGCAATTTTTGAAAAATCCCCACCGCTTCGTCAATTGACTGAAAACGTAGCTTTTGATCTGGTACGATTTCGCGCTGACCGCCGGAGTCGTGCGTCACCGGGATGCAGCCCGCAGCAATAGCCTCGACGGTGCTGATGCCAAAATGTTCGTCGTGCTTGGTGTGCAGAAAATAGCAAGAGTCGTGCAATGCGGTCTGTAATTGTGTGTAGGGCATATCGGGGATCAGGCGCGCATTTTTCAATCCCTCCCGCTCGATAAATTCCTGACATTGGTGGAAATATTTGGGGGATTTGACTGCGCCTGCGATCCAAAAGTCGATTTCCGGCAGGCGTTTGGCGATTTCCAACTGGTCAAGCTGGCGCTTATCCGACGTGATCGACCCCGTAGACATGCAGCGCAGAACGCGCTCGTTATGGGTTTCAGCGGGTTCGTAAACCGATGGCGGATAGATGATTTTGATCGTCGCGGCGCTTTCAGGATAGGTGCGGACAACCGCGTCGCGCGAGAATTCGGAGATGGCATAAATATTTTTCGGCGCGACCTGACCGCCTGCCGATAACAGCGCCCCTAAAACGCGCCCGTAGAGATAGCGAGGTAGAGACTGGCGGTATTCCTGAAATTTATCCAGTTCGGCGCGGTTGGTGGCAACCGGATAATAAATGTAGTGCAAATATTGGACATTTGGATTCAGACCATGCAGCGTGTTGTTGGAGTTGAGAATCCAATCATAAGATTCTTGCAGCCGCCACGTCAGGCGATTGATGAGCAGAATCTGCCACAGCCAGCCGCGTGAAAAAGGTATCGGCGCGATCTGTTTATAGCCAAAACGTAGATTTTTATATCCGAGAAAATCGCCAACGCTGCGGCCCACTTCGGGCGGCGTGAATGTCAGAATATCTGGCTCAATGCCCATCTGATTCAGCAGGTCGATTACCTCGCAGATCACGCGGGTGCGCCCGCTGAGGCGAAATTGATTCTGTAAAATGCCGATTTTGGTCATACTTCAGGCCTGTTGGCTAACCAGGTCATGGTGATGGTGAGGCCAAATACCATAAACATGATGGTCTGCATGTGAATCGTGCTGGCGAAAAAATGATCGAATAACCAGGAAGGCAGCATCCCGACCAGGCTGGCCTGCAACCCAATGGCCAACCACTGAAAGTCATTTTCTTGGCGAGAGTATTTTCCAGTGAGGACAAAGGCTGAGAGCCACATGCCGACGATTAAAATTGCGCTGATGAGGCCGCGCTGGTAAAACGTCATGACAATCAGGCTGTGATTTTGCGTCCTCACGATTTCAGATTTGAGCAGGTCATTACTCAATAAGCCGCGCAGCCATAAATCAAAGATAGCGAAACCACGCCCGATAAACAACCACTGGGGATTGTCCACTAAGAATGCAGGGGCTTCGGTATAGGCTCGGATGCGGGCGTTATTGCCATAATCGGCGACTGGTTCCTCAGAAATGCTTGCGAAACGCGCCAGAATGAAGTCGAAATTAAACAGATCAGTAGACCAGAGAACGGTGAGGCCGATGACAAGTGCGATAGCGACGCTGAATAATATTCGACCCCGCTGGCCTGAACTTTTGAAAAAGAGCCACAAGATTATCAAGGCGAAGCCGAGATAAACGCTGCGGGTATAAGTTGTGATGATCCCCAATGTTGAAACAAACAACGCTATTCCCAACAGCCAGCGCCGCTGTTTGAAATGGCTGGACATGTACATGCTGAAGGTGATTCCCCAGCAGATGATGAGCAGCGCTCCCAACTGGTTAGGTCCGCCGATCAGCGCGCGGGCGCGCACTACCCCCACGTTTTCAAGATAGCGTGCCTGGAATGTCTGTAAGTCGGCAGGCGTCAGGGAATCCAGGAAAATCAAAATAGGATGATCTATCGGCAAAAGCGAGTTGGTGAGGCTCAGGATACTGCTCAACAACATCCCCGCCGGCAAGACCCACAAAAAGGCATAGAGCTTTCGTCGTGTCTGGATGGTCGCGGGGATCACAAAGCAAATGGAAATGCTGAGCAATGTGCGTACCAGCATATAAAAGGTTTCCAGCCAGATATTGGTGAGCGATACCTCGTAAAAAAAGCTGAAAATAGATGATGGAATCCAGAATATCATTGCCATCCCAGCCAGTCCGCGCGCATAAACGGTCTGGTTGGAAAAACTCTCGCGGCTGAAAATGATTGAAATCAACAAAATTCCCAACAGAATATCCACAAAATAGAGCGGAATATTGTTGATGACGATGCGTAGAGTTGGATGAAACAGGAGCGCCAGAAGCATAATATCCAGAATTACGGCGCGAGATTTTGATGTTGAGATGGACATCAACCAGATGATGACCACAAACGCGCCAATCCCGACCAGAATGATACCGGGTTCGATCAGCCCATTGCCGATAAAGAAACCAACGGCGACGGACACACCGATGGCGACCAGGATAATGGATGAAAGCCCGGTTAATCGATTTTCCAAAATTACCTCACAGTCACGGCTGCATAATCCGCTAACTTCTCATTGTAATGCAGATCAATGCAGATCAATGCAGATCAATGTAGATCAATGTAGATTAATGAAGAATTACTCAGAAGATCGCTGGTCGATGACTCTTGCAGGCACACCGACGGCAATACTATAAGCGGGAATGGATTTGGTCACGACTGCGCCGAGGCCGATCACGCTGCCGCGACCAATCGTTACGCCAGCCGTGATGCCGACCTGTGAACCAATCCACACATCCTCCTCGATCATCGTGGGCTTGAGCAGGGTGGGTGCGTCGCGAATCAACGTCGTTGATTGGCGGTAATCGTGCTCCGTCGTCAAAATCACCGTCCCAGACGCAATCGAAACGTTGCTGCCGATGCTCAGGCCGCCAAGCGCGCCGATGTCGCAAAATTCGCGAATGCTGACGTGGTCGCCAATATCGCAGTTTTCGAGATAGGTCAGAAACGTGTACGCGCCAATAAAAACGTTGTCGCCGCAGGAACGCGCGAGGCTGCGAACGCAAATGTAGCGCAGGCCGATGCCGATCAAACCGGGTGTGCCTCGGAAAACTGCCAGTAAACCATAGCGCAGGCCACGCGGCAAACGCTGGAGCAGCCAGACAGTACCGGATATAAGCGGTTTTGCGGCTGCGAAAATATCTCGTCCCCGTGCCATCTCTCTACCTCTGCATGATTGTTTCGTATAATTTCAGAGTTTGCTCGGCGGTGGAACGCCACGTAAATCGAGCCGCCCAGGTGCGCGCCGATTCGATCATTTTTGTCCGGTAAGCGCTGTCGGTGCTGACGCGCGCCATCATTTGCGCGAAGCAGTCGGCGTCCAGCGGATCGCACAGCAGGGCATGATCGCCCGCGACTTCAGGGATCGAACTACTGCGAGCGGTAATCACAGCCGTTCCACAGGTCATTGCTTCCAGAACGGGCAGCCCAAAACCCTCGTATAAACTTGGATAGAGCAGGGCTACCGATCCAGCAATGGCGAAGGGTAGATCGGCAGCATCCAGGTAGCCCGGTAAAACGACTTCGCTGGTCAACCCTCGTTCCTCGATCTGCCTGAGAAGCGCATCGCCGCCAAGCTCCATGCGACCCGCGATGACCAGCCGTGTATTGGTCGTATCGGAGCGCTTAAAAATTTTATAGGCTTCGAGCGCGGTTGGTAAATTTTTGCGCTTGTGCATCGACCCAGCATAGAAAAAATAGCGTTCAGGCAGTTGATACTTTTTCCGCACCTGCTGTCTGCGCGCTGGATCGTCGGGGATATGAAAGTCATCGTCAACGCCGAGGTGAATAGGATAAATGACATTTTTGTCGATGGAAAATAATCGGCTGAGGTCGTCTGCTGTGTGCTGTGAGATGGTCGTGAAACGGCTGTGTTGGGCCTGTAGTTTCTGTATCGACTGCCGAAAAATCAATCGACTGTGCCAGGGATAGATTTCCGGCATCAATAAAGGCGTGATGTCGTAAATGGTCGTCAGGAGCGGTTTCGTCGATTGAATCGGCAGCGGCATCATCGTATGGACGAGATCGACCTCATTTTCCAGGCCAGCCAGTGGGTTTTTGAGCGGTAAAAATGCCCGCAGATACAAACTGCGCCGTGAGATTGGGAGACCGACATGGCGGATATTCGGTGCGGCATCGGGCAATTTCAAATCGGATTCGCCAAACGAAACGACTGTGAAGTCGAACTGCGGCGCGAGGCGTGGCAGCCAATGAATCAATTTGTCGTAATACAGATCGATTCCGGTGCGGTGTGGGCGTGTCATCCGATCCGCGACGAGCAGAATATGCGTCATGAGGCTTTTCCTGGCCTGTAGATCGCGCGCTTGATCGCTTTCGATTCGGATTTTGACTCGCTAAAAATTTCGGCTGGGCGCGCGTGATAGCCCAGGTTTGCAAAAAATTCTTCGACCTGCTGGGCAGTGTGTCCGAACGCAGGCAGCTTGTGCGGGTGAATCTCGCAGGCGACGATGGTTTTTTTCTGTTTGAGCGTTTCAACAGCCCCTTGCAGCGCCAGGAGTTCCGCCCCTTCAATATCGATTTTGATCGCGCCAGGAAAGATGCCTGTGTCCGCGACAAACTGGTCAATCGAAGTGACATCGACATCCACCGTCTGATGAGATGGGGTGTCCAGGGCTTCCCCACGCAGCGAACTGACCGAACTGATGCCCTCAACCCACATTTTCAGCTTGCCGCCTGCCTGATCGCTGATGGCTTTGGGGACAAGTGTTACATTAGAAAGGTGATTGGCGGTTATCGTTTCTTGCATCAGGCGAACATTATGCGGATTCGGCTCAAAGCCGACGATTCGGCCTTTAGCGCCGACTTTACCCAGGAACGCCAGCGAAAAATAGCCGCGATAAACGCCCACATCAAACACGGTCTGACCGGGCTGGATGGCGTCAAGAATGTGCTGGAGATAGCCCATTTCCGCCGGATCATTTAATGAAGCGTCGGATTTGTCGAACAGGACTCGCAGCGAATAGCCTTCCAACGGCAGCAAATATTCGTGCCCATTGATGATTTTGCGGGCATAACGGATATTCAAGATTTTGAGTGCTGAGCGCACTACCTGCGTTAATCCACTCATCATCACTCCTGGGGTGGAAATTCGTCATTCGGCGTTGGGAAATGGCCGAGCTTATAGGCTGACCAGAGCTTCACATAGCGCAGAAAAACGCTGTATGCGCCGTCCATCGAAACGAACAGTCCCATGACTCCGCCCCGATAGCCGCCGCGAAAAAAATACGATTTGATAAATGAGCGCGCGGGCTGCCAGAGCATGTCACGCAGACGAAACGGCTGTCGGCTCTGATACCAGTGCGCCGCCATCGACTCGCTGTAGAGGTTGGTTTTTTCGACGCGCTCGTAGAGGCTGTCATAGGTATAGTGATCGATATGCCCCTTGAGTGTGCCGATTTCGCCGGATACGCTGATGACCTGATGGACACTCTCGCCAGGGAAGCCGCCAAGCCCGTTGCGGAAAAGGCGCAGGTGTTTGGTCGGCGGGTGGATGACCTCGCCCAGCGCGAAATGGTGGATCATCACGTTAAACCCGTTCTGGCGGCAGTTAGGGTCGCGCACTTTGGCTTGCAGATCGGCGATCAGATCGGGAGTCGGGATTTCGTCGGCATCCAACGACAGCACCCATTCGCGCGTCGCCAGCGTGAAGGCATAATTTTTATTGATGTCAAAATTGAGCTTATTAGTGACAGGGTAGATTTTATCGCTATACTGCCGCGCAATTTCCGCTGTTTGATCGGTGCTGCCACTGTCCACGACGATAATTTCGTCTGCCCAGGGCGCGACAACCTCAAACCAGCGCCGCAGCCGTCTGGCCTCGTTGCGCGCCAGCAGCACGACGGATACACCCGACTCGAATCGACTCATGAGGACTGCTCCAATAGCGGGCGAAGGTGGCCTAACAGCCGCTCAAATAATCGATCCCACGAATTTTGCTGCGCGATCTGGCGTCGTTGAAGCGCGCGTTCAGGGTTTTCTGGCTGGCTGATAGCCGCTTCGACCTTTGCGACAAAATCATCGATACCATCGGCAACGCTGATGAACTCGCGGCACGAATCCAGCGCGGGCATATCGGTAGACACAATCGGCTTCCCCGTTGCCAGATATTCCCACATTTTCAACGGACTCATGGTTGCCGTGCGCTCGATGATGCGAAAGGGGATGATGCACACGTCCATCGCCTGGATGTAACCTGGGAGATTCGAGCGTTCGACAAAGCCGAGCCAGCGCACATTTTCGTTCCGGTTGGCGCGGGCAGCCTCGTCCGCTTTGACTGGCCCAATGACCACAACCTGCCCCGGCCAACGCTGGCTCAATGCCGCCAGCAGATCGTGGTCGAACCATTCCGCAACCAGCCCCACGTAGCCGATAACAGGTTTTGGCATATCCGCCACGGCAGGATTAACCTTCAAATTTTTGTCGCCCACCTGCGAGAATAAATCATAATCGACGCCGTTAGGAATGTGATGAATATTCGCGTTATATTGGCTGCGCGCTTTGACCAATAATTCCGACGCGGCGAAAACCAGGTCAACCTTGTGCAGCAAATCGCGTTCCCGTCGTTCGGTTAACTCGCGAAATTTTGGCACAAACAGACCATAATCATCGGTGATGTCATAGACGGAGTGTGAAGGCGCAGGCTGCAAACGGGGCAACATATGCAGGTTGAGCGGGACGCGATTCCAGGCGATGTAATTTTGCCAGCCGCGCTGTCGAAGTTCGGCGTTGACGGCGCGGGCCATTTGCGCGCTGACCTGCTGCGCCATAAATTCGCTGCGCATCGAGCCGGGGAGAACCGGGGGTAGCGACATGACATCCAAACCCTGAGCGATATTTCGCACCTCCGGCTTTTCAAATAGCGCCCGCCAATCGCGATTGCGTAGAGTGCCTGCCAGCGAACGCGGCGTTTCGACGTACAAAATTTCAGAGCCGAGTTTTGCCAGCCGCAGCGCGAAATGATTCTGGCGCGTCCAGACGTGATCCCAGGGCGGCATGTTGAGCCACAAAAATTTTCGCCCGTTGACGAGCGCGGAATCACTCATTTTTCAGCCATCTCCCGATAGGCTTGCGCCATTTTTTTGATCCCTTCGGCGGCGGTCAGCGGTGGCTTCCACCCTAAATGCTGATAAGCCTTGCTCGAATCGACCAGCAGCGATCCCCAGAGTTGATCGACCATGCTTTCCTTGCCGACCAGACGGGCAGCCATGCGCGCAGCCGATTCGGGTAGAGGGAACAAGCGCGCCGGACGATTCAGGGCATCGGCGAGTAAACGGATCAATTCGGTGGTCGATAAATTCTGCTCATCGCTGATGACAAATGTTTCGTTGGCGGCAGCAGGCGCGTCTACACAACGGATCAAAAAACTTGCCAGGTTATCAACGCCGACCAGACTGCGATGATTATCAATATTCGCTAACGGCAGCGGCATCCCCCGGTAGACTCCTTTGAGCAAGCGCGCCATATTGCCGGGAGCGCCTGGGCCATGCACCAGCGGCGGGCGCACAACGACGATTTCGAGTCCAGTTTCCCGGTGAAGCTGCTGTAAAACTTCTTCGGCTTCCCATTTAGCGATGGCGTAGAGACTTTTGGGCTGGGGAATTGAACGTTCACTAAACGCCTCGCCCAATTCTGTGCTGTTTCCGAGTACACCAATCGAACTGACGAAAATCAAGCGCTGGACGCCGCACTCGGCGGCCTGCTGCGCCAATCGTTTCGTGCCTTCGACGTTCACCGCGCGAAATTCAGTCAGCGGGTCGGCAGCGCTATCCGATAAAATATGCGCTCGTGCCGACAGATGGATAACCACTCGAATGCCATTGAGCGCGGCTGTCCAATGGGTATCGTGTCCGATATTGCCGACAGCGATCACGTCTGGGCGATTTTCAGCAGCATTTCGGACGGCTTCGCGTACCCCATAACCGGACTGCCGGAGCGCGAGGCATAAGACGCGCCCGATAAAGCCATTTGCACCAGTGACCAGGACGTTTGCGTTATTCATCGGACTAATTCACGCATAGGCCGGACTTGCTCACACACGGCGAGGGTTTGGGCGATAATCGTTTCGGTTGAAAATTCGACCTCCGCAATTTCCCGGCTGCGCTGTCCCATCTGTCGGCGTAAATCAGCATTTTTAATGAGCTGCGAAAGGGCATCGGCTAAGGTGCGCGAATCGCGAACGGGAACGAGAAAACCGTTCTCGCCCTCGTAAACGATTTCGCGACAGCCAGGGACATTTGCCGTGACAATCGGACGTCCGGTTGCTGCCGCTTCGATCAGCGCTTTGGGGATGCCTTCGCGGTAGGAGGGCAAGCATACGATATGCGACTCCTGAAAAATTTTCGGCATATTTTCGCGCCAACCCCACCATTCGATGATGCCGTCATCGTGCCACGCCTGCAACTGTTCGCGCGAAATGGCTGCCGGATTATCCGGGTCGGTGT
>Ga0268299_1003937_pt1 | contig 12550 bp, 14 predicted proteins | sample NOBtaG_FD_193484 | JGI IMG/M metagenome (GOLD analysis project Ga0268299, IMG submission 193484) | Activated sludge microbial communities from bioreactor in Nijmegen, Gelderland, Netherland - NOB reactor | ecosystem: Engineered > Bioreactor > Aerobic > Activated sludge | place: Netherlands...
AGCGCCGGTCCATTCAGTCCTGCCCCCGCGTGCGCGCCGCGCCCGTCACTGCGCCTGCTCCAGACCCTTGGCCGCGCCGCCGAGGGGGAGGTAGGGGACCATGCGCTCCGACACCGATTCGCCGACCACGTACTTGTCGGCCTTCGGCAGGATCTCCTCCATCGTCTCGATGTAGAGGCGGCGGCGGGTGAGGTCCTTCGACTCGCCGTAGGCCGACTGCAGCGCCACGAAGCGCTGCGCCGAGCCGGTCGCCTCGCGCACCTTGGCCTCGCGGTAGCCCTCGGCTTCGTTGAGCAACTGGGCTGCCTGGCCGCGCGCCTTGGGGACGACGTCGTTGGCGTAGCCGCGCGCCTCGTTGATCGCGCGCTCCTTGTCCTGCTGGGCGCTGATGACGTCCTTGAACGCGTCCGAGACCTGATCGGGGGGGCCGACGTCCTGCAACTGCACCGTGACCACCTCGATGCCGGCCGAGTAGCGGTCGAGGATGCTCTGCAGCAGGTCGCGGGTGTCGCCCTGGATCTCTTCCTTGCCCTCGGTCAGCGCGCTCTCGATCGGCGTGCGGCCGATGACCTCGCGCATCGCCGCCTCGGCGGCGGCGCGCACGGCCGACTCGCTGTCGCGCACGTTGAAGAGGTAGTCGGTGGGGCCGCTGGCCTCGGGCTTGACGCGGTACTGCACGATGAAGTCGAGCTTGACGATGTTCTCGTCGCCGGTGAGCATCAGGGCCTCGTCGTCGACATCGCGGAAGCGCGCCGGCGGACCCGGGGCGACGGTGCGGAAGCCGAACTCCTCCTTGCGGATCTGGGTCACGCTCGGCCGCAGCACGGTCTCGATCGGCCAGGGCAGGTGGTAGTGCGGTCCCGGGTCGGTCTCGCGCACCACGCGTCCGAAGCGCAGCACGACGCCGATCTGGTCGGGGTCGACGATGAAGATTCCGCTGGCGGCCCAGAGCACCAGGGCGATGGCGACGAACGGCCAGGGGCTCAGGCCGGGGGCGTCGGGGAGGGAGACGCGTTGGCGCAGCTTGTCCCAGGTCTGACGGAGGTCCGCGAGGGGGTCCTGGGAGTCGCGCCGCGGGGTCCAGTCGTACCGGTCGGGCACGGGCGGGATGCTGACCGTCGCCGGCGCGCGTGTCAACGGGTTGTTCCGCCGCTCCCGGCTTGGTATCACTTCCGGCCAGCCTGCCGATCGCGGCGGCACGCCACTCAGAATCGGGGGTACGACATGAACGATTTCGGCACGGTCGAACAAGAACTCGTGCGCAACTTGGTGCGCAAGGTCGATAAGCAGTTGGAACATCAGGCGAAACTGGCTCCGGACGGGGAGCACGTGGTGCTCAGCCTGAAGCGCGGCAAGCTCAAGGGCGAGGTGCGGCTGCCGATCGCGAGCCTGCGCGAGGCGGGCGATAGCCTGGCGAACATGGAGGCCGTGCGGCAGCGCATCAAGCGCGCCCGCGACGGCATGGTCGCCACCGTCGGCCAGGTGCCCATCCAGAAGAACGGCATCGAGCGCACCCAGCCGAGCGAGGGCAGTTTCTTCTTCCGCTCGAACAACCGCCCAGGCGGAGGAGGCGGCGGCCGGCGCTGAGTCCGGCGGGACGATCATGGCGACGGCGCGGCGCCGCTGCCCGCAGTGCGGCGCGGAAGTGGCCTGGGAGGGGAACCCCTCCCGGCCCTTCTGCTCCGAGCGCTGCAAGATGATCGACCTCGGCAACTGGCTGGGAGAGAGATACCGGATCCCGGGAGCGCCGGCCGACGACGAGTCCGCCTCGCCCGACGAGGAGAGCGAGAACGGCGGCGGTCGCTGACCGCGGCCGGATCGTTGCGATGCCCATCCATCCGACCGCGGTGGTCGATCCGCGCGCCGAGATCGACGCGACTGCCGAGCTCGGACCGTACGTCGTGGTCGACGGACCGGTCACCGTCGGCGCCGGCACCCGGGTGCTGGCGCACGCCGTCCTCACCGGCCACACCCGCATCGGGCGCGACAACGTCGTCCACTACGGCGCGGTGCTGGGCGACGAGCCGCAGGACACCGGCTACCGCGGCGCCGAGACCTACCTCGAGATTGGCGACCGCAACGTCTTCCGCGAGCAGGTCTACGTCCACCGCGGCGCCCAGCCGGGCAGCGCCACCGTCATCGGCAACGACACCTATCTGATGGGCCAGGCGCACGTGGCCCACAACTGCCGCCTCGCCGACGGCGTCATCCTCGCCAGCGGTGCCGTGCTGGGCGGGCACGTGCAGGTCGACGAGCGCGCCTTCGTCTCGGGCAACTGCGTCGTCCACCAACACGTGCGCGTCGGCCGCTTCGTGATGATGCAGGGATTGTCGCGCACCAGCCGCGACGTGCCGCCCTTCTGCATCATGGACTACAAGCACGTGGTGCGCGGCATCAACCGCGTCGGATTGCAGCGCGCCGGTTTCGACGGCGAGCGCATCCGCGCGCTGCGGCGCGCCTTCGCCCAGCTCTTCGGGCGGCCGCGCAACCTGCGGCTGGCGCTGGCCGAGGTCGAGCAGGGGCCGCTGACCGACGACGTCCGCCACCTGATCGAGTTCATCCGCGCCTCGAAGCGCGGCGTCTGCTTCGGCCCGCGCGAGCGCGCGGCGGAGGAGTGACGATGGCGGGCGCGTCGACCGCGGCAGGGAGTGCCCCGGACGAACGCGCCGCCGCGCTCGCGCTGCGCTACCGCGCCGTGCGCGAGCGCACCGAGGCGCTCTGCGCGCCGCTCGAGCGCGAGGACCTCGTCGCCCAGTCGATGCCCGACGCCAGCCCGGCGAAGTGGCATCTGGCGCACACCACCTGGTTCTTCGAGACCTTCGTGCTCGCGCCGCGGGCGGCGGGTTACACCACCCCCGATCCGCTCTACGCGCTGCTGTTCAACTCGTACTACAACGCCGTCGGCGAGCAGCACCCGCGCCCGTTGCGGGGCGTGCTGACGCGCCCGACGGTCGACGAGGTGTTCGCCTACCGCGCCCACGTCGACCGGGCGCTGCTCGCCTGGCTCGCGGGCGCGGGTCGCGCCGCGGCCGCCGCCGAGCTCGACGCGATCGAGCTCGGCCTGCACCACGAGCAGCAGCACCAGGAGCTCCTGCTCACCGACCTGCTCCACCTCTTCTCGCTCAACCCGCTGCGGCCGTCGTACGGCGCCCGCATCGAGGACGCCGGCGCCGCGCCACCGCTCTCGTGGCGAGCGCACCCCGGCGGCCTGTGCGAGATCGGCCACGCCGGCGAGGGCTTCGCGTTCGACAACGAGGGGCCGCGGCATCGCGTCTGGCTCGAGCCCTTCGCGCTCGCCAGCCGGCCCGCGAGCAACGGGGAGTTTCTCGAGTTCATCGCCGACGGCGGCTACCGCCGGGCGGAGCTGTGGCTGTCGGAGGGCTGGGCGGCGGTGTGCGCCGAGGGCTGGACGGCGCCCCTCTACTGGGAGCGCGGCGCCGCGGGCTGGCAGACCTTCACCCTCGGCGGCATGCGCGCCCTGTGCGCCGCCGAGCCCGTCTGCCACCTGAGCTACTACGAGGCCGATGCCTTCGCGCGCTGGGCGGGCGCGCGCCTGCCGCGCGAGGAGGAGTGGGAGGCGGTGGCGGCCGGCGCCGCGATCGCGGGCAACTTCGCCGACGCCGGCCGCTTGCACCCCTCCGCCGCGGACGCCGGCGCCGGCGTCCGCCAGCTCTTCGGCGACGTGTGGGAATGGACGGCGAGTCCGTACGCCGCCTACCCGGGCTATCGCCCCGCCGCCGGTGCCCTCGGCGAGTACAACGGCAAGTTCATGTGCAACCAGCAGGTGCTGCGCGGCGGCTCGTGCGCGACGCCGGCCGGGCACGTGCGGGCGACCTACCGCAACTTCTTCCCCGCCGCGGCGCGCTGGCAGTTCAGCGGCGTGCGGCTGGCGCGCGACCCCTGAGCGGCGGGCCGGGCCCGTGCGGCGATGATCCGCTTCCTGGTCGACAACACGCCGTCGCTGCGCGAGATCGCCACGCTCGGGCCTTTCGGGCTGGCGCTCGCTTTCGCCTATCTGCGCCTGGCCGGCGGCCTCAAGCGCGACCGCGGCTGGCGCACGGGATACACCCGCAAGGTGTTCCACTTCCTCGTCTTCACCACCGCCGCGGCGCTGCAGGCCGCTCTCGGGGTGCGGGCGCTGGCCGTCTTCGGCGGCACCACCTCGCTGGTAATCGCCTACGCCGTGCTGCGCGGCGACGGCGACGTGCTCTACGAGGCGATGGCGCGCGAGAGCGACGCGCCGCATCGCACCTGGTTCATCGCCGTGCCCTACTTCGCGACGCTCGCGGGCGGGGTGGTGGCGAACTCCTTCTTCGGAGGCGCGGCGCTGTTCGGTTATCTGGTCGCGGGTCTGGGCGACGCGATCGGCGAGCCGGTGGGGACGCGCTTCGGTCGCCATCGCTACCGCGTGCCGTCGGTCGCGGGGGTGGTCGCGTACCGCAGTTGGGAGGGCTCGCTGGCGGTGTTCGCGGTGTCGCTGGCCGCCGTCGCGGTCGCCTCGTTGCTGGTGCTCGGCACGCTCGGCGCGTGGTTGCCGCTGGTCGCGATCGCGCTGGTCGCGGCGCTGGTGGAGGCGCTCTCGCCACACGGCTGGGACAACCTGACGATGCAGGTGGTGCCGGCGGGCCTGGCGGCGGCGCTGCTGGGCGCGTGAGCGGCGCGCTGGATTCCGCCCAGCAGAACCGCGGAGCCGCGACCGTCAGGGAGCGGTTGGCTGCGTTCCAGCGCGAGGCCAACCGCTCCCTGACGGTCGCGGCTCCGCGATCGCGCGAGGTCCGCGATCGCGCGAGGTCCGCGATCGCGCGAGGTCCGCGATCGCGCGAGGTCGGCCGAGTCGCGAAGTTCCAGTTCAGGGGGCGGGTTTCTCGTCGACCACCGGGATGGCGGCGGCGAGGTCGTAGCGCACCACCGCGTCCATCTTGTTCTCGATCTGGTAGAAGCGGGCGACCGTGCGGCCGGGCAGGATGGCCGAGAACTCGGGCAGGTAGGTGCGCCGTACCTTGACGCGGTCGGCTTCCGCTTCGAGGTACTTGTTCATCAGCTCGAGCGCCTTGTCGTTCGAGAGGTCGCGGAAGTTGGCGCTGTAGTCCTGCACGATGGCGGAGACGCGATCGCCGATCGCGTTCATCTCCTGCTGGTAGCGCTCGTAGAGCGGCCAGAACTTGGTCGCCTCCTCGGCGCTCAACTGGAGGTTGACGGCGACCAGGGCGCGGCGGTTGCTCCGGATGGTGTCGAGGAGGAGTTGCAGGTCGGCTTCGGTCGACGCCGGAGCGGGCTCCTCGGCGCGCAGGGCGGCGGCTGCGAGGAAGGTGAGGAGGGCGGCGACGAGCAGCGTGCGGGACGTCTTCATGGGCTTGGCTCCGTCTACTTGTTGATCTTCGTGATCTTCGAGCCCTGGACGCCCAGGCCGCCCATCAGGCCTTTCTGGCTGAAGATGAAGGCGTAGACGTCCTGCGTGGCGGTGGTGGTCGTCATCGACTTCGCCACGCCCTCGTCGACGACCACGATGCTGGGGCCGACGCCGAGCTCCCAGCCGCCGCTCGAGTCGAGGTAGTTCAGCGCGTCACTGGTCATGAAGTAGAGCGCGTAGCTGAAGGTCTGGTAGCCGGCCTGGAGTCCATAGGACGCCGCGACGGAGTTGTAGTAACCCGCCGGCCGACCGCCCTTGAGCAGAACGCCCTCGCCCACCTGGCCGCCGAACATGAAGCCCGCCTTCGTCATGCTGGGGAAGACGAGAACGGCCTTGGCCTTCTTGCCCAGCAGGCGCGCGGCACTATTGTCCGACTCGAGGTTCCTGAGCGCCCGCAGGGCGTCGCGGTCGAGGTCCTTCTTGCTGGCGGCGCCGACCGGCGCCGCGGGGAGGAGCGCGAGCGCGACCATGGTCGCAACCGCCCCGATCCTGGTGACACTCCTCATCGTCCGACCCTCCTTGCTGGGACGGGTTAAAGCACTAGCTCGAGACGATGTCGACTGGGTTCTGGAGTGCGGCGTGAAGCGCCGCTCTGGATGGATCGTTCAGCCATCCAGAGCGGCGCTTCACGCCGCACTCCAGAATCAACTCTCGCTCGGGCGCAGGCGGCGGGCGCCGAGGTAGCGCGAGCGATAGTAGCGATCGTCGAGCGTATCGACGCGCACGATGCCGCCGCGCGAGGCGGCGTGGATGAAGAGGTCGTCGCCGACGTAGATGCCGACGTGCGACGCGCCGCGGCGGTAGGTGCGGAAGAACACCAGATCGCCGGGCTGCAACTCGTAGCGCGCGACGCGCTCACCCATGTTGAACTGTCCGCTGGCGGAGTGCGGCAGCGCCAGGCCGATCTCGGAGAAGACGGTGCGGGTGAAGCCGGAGCAATCCATGCCGGCGGCGCTGGCGCCGCCGAAGCGGTAGGGCGTGCCGATGTGGCTGGCGGCGCGCGCGAGCAGGGCGTCGTCCGCCACGCCCGCGGGCAGCGCCGGCATCGGGCGGCGGTGCTTCACCACCTTCGGGCGGGAGGCGCGGCGCGACGACCGCGCGACGCGCTTGGAACCGCCTCGGCTCGCGACCGCCTTCTTGCCGCGACCGCCGTTGCGCGTGGCGGTCTTGGCGGCGGCGGGCTTGGCCGACTTCGCGGTCGCGGCGCGGCTGACGGAAGCCGTGCCCTTTGCCTTGGCGGCCGCCGGCGCCGCCTTGGCGACGACCGCTTTGCGCGCCGGCTTCTTGGCGACCGCTTTCTTGGCGGCGGGTTTCTTCGCCACCGACTTCTTGGCGGGAGCCTTGGCCGCCGCCGGCTTCTTGGCTTTGGCCTGTGGCGCGGCAGACGCCTTTGCGCTCGCCGGCGCCTCGGCCCGCTTCCCCTGTGCCGGCGCTGCGAACGCAGGACGAACCGCGCCCGCGCCCATCAGCACCAAACCCATCATGACCACCCAACTGACGAACAGCCGGGAAGTGTATACGGCAAGGCCCATGCCGTCTCCTTCCTCGCCAACCACAAGGCCGACGTCGTATTTTTTGTTGTCCCGTGACAGGTGGGGTCGTCACGGACGGGCGCTTACATAGCAACCACGATCGTGGGGGGCAACCCCTTTCTGCGCGGAGGAGAGAGGAGAGGTTCAGGGGAGGCCGCGGAGGGTGCGCGAGCCTGGTGATCTCCGCGAGCTCCCGGACTCCGTGTCCTCTGTGGTGCGCGCGTGCTATCGCCACCGCGGTGTCTCCCACAGAGATCGCTCTTCTCATCGGCGGCGGCCTGCTCGCCGGGATCGTCAACACGCTCGCCGGCGGCGCGTCGGTGCTGTCGGTGCCGCTGCTCGTTCTCGTCGGTCTGCCGGGCACGATGGCGAACGGCACCAACCGCGTCGGCATCCTGGTGCACAACATGGTCGCGTCGTGGCGCTTCCGCGCCGAGGGCGTCTCCGGCATCCGCAAGTCGATCCCGGTGATCCTGCCGATCGTACTGGGTTCGCTGGTGGGCGCGTGGGCGATCTCGCTGCTGCCCGACAGCGCCTTCGAGCGTCTCTTCGGCGTGGTGATGGTGCTGCTGGTGATCCCGATGATCGCCCCGGTCGGCGGCCCGCTGAAGCCGGGGCGACGGCGCTTCACGCCAGCGCAGTCGTTCGCGGTGTTCTTCCTGATCGGGCTCTTCGGCGGCGCGTTCCAGGCCGGGGTCGGCCTGTTCCTGGTCGCGGCGCTGGTGTTCGCCGGCTACGACCTGGTGCTGGCGAACAGCATGAAGGTCGTGGTCAACACCGCGCTGACGTTCTCGGCGCTGGTGGTGTTCATCGCCCGCGGCCAGGTGGTCTGGCTGCCCGGCCTGATCATGGCGATCGGCTTCGCGCTGGGGGCGGTCGTCGGCGTGCGAATCGCGGTGCGCGGCGGCGAGCGCGTCATCCGACCGGTGCTGATCGCGTCGGTGGTGATGCTCGCCGGCAGGATGCTGGGGCTGTACTGAGCCTCTCGCTCAGCTTCTCTTCAGCGCGGTCTCCTTGGCCCAGCGGTAGTCGGGCTTGCCGCTGGGCGAGCGCACCACGGTCTCGACGAGGTGCATCTCGCGCGGGATCTTGAAGCCGGCGATGTGGGCGCGGCAGTGGTCCTGGATGTCCGCGAGCGCCGGCGCCGCGCCCGGCCTCGCTTGCACCAGGGCGCAGACGCGCTGCCCCCAGCGCTCGTCGGGCACGCCGACGACGGTGCAGTCGAAGACGTCGGGGTGCGACTTGACCGCCGCTTCGACCTCCTCCGGGAAGATCTTCTCGCCGCCGGAGTTGATCGAGACCGAGCCGCGGCCGAGCAGAGTGAGGCGCCCGTCGGCCTCGACCATGGCGTAGTCGCCGGGGACGGCGTAGCGCACGCCGTCGTAGTGCACGAAGGTCTCGGCCGTCTTCACCGGGTCCTTGTAGTAGCCGATCGGGATGTCGCCGGTGCGGGCGATCTTGCCGATCACGCCCGAGCCGGCCTCGACCGGCTTGCCGTCCTCGTCGAGCACCACGGTGTTGCCGAGGCGCGACACCGTCGGGCCGCCCTTCATCGCCGTCTGCCCGGGTTGCACCATCACCATGCCGTTGTTGCCGCCCTCGGAGGAGCCGACGGCGTCGGTCATCACCAGCGCCGGGAACTTCTCGAAGAACTCGTCCTTGACCGAGGGCGAGAAGGTGGCGGCGCTGCTGCTGAGCGAGAGCAGCGAGGAGACGTCCCAGCGGCCCTCGTTCGCCTTCAGCGCCTCGATCATCGGCCGCCCCATGGCGTCGCCGGTGATCATGATCGAGTTGATCTTCTCCTTCTCGACCAGCTCCCACACCTTCTCGGCGTCGAACTTGGCGGTCAGCACCATCCGGTTGCCGACGAAGCTCTGCCCCATCACCGCCCACTGGGTCGCGCCGTGCATCAACGGCGCGATCGGGAACATGGTGATGGCGAAGCCCATCATCTCGCCCTTCTCGGCCATCTGCTCGGGGCGCTCGGCGCGGATGCCGCTGAGCGGGTCGATGCCGCCGCCGAGGGCCATGAAGACGTCCTCGTGGCGCCACACCACGCCCTTCGGCATGCCGGTCGTGCCGCCGGTGTAGAGGATGTAGAGGTCGTCGGGCGAGCGCGGGCCGAAGTCGCGCGCCGGCGAGCCCTCCGCCATCGCCGCCTCGTACTCGACCGCGCCCAGGCCGGCGAGGTCGGCGCCGCTGCCGTCCTCGATCGCGATCGTGTGGCGCAGCAGCGGCAGCGACGAGCGCACGCCGCGCACGCGCGGCGCGAACTCGCGCTGGAACACCAGCGCCTTCAGGTCGGCGTTGTCGAAGAGGTAGCGCAGCTCGTCCTCGACGTAGCGGTAGTTGATGTTGATCCACACCGCCCGCAGCTTGAACACGGCCCACAGGGTCTCGACCCACTCGACCGAGTTGTAGGCGTAGATGCCGACGTGGTCGCCGGCGCCGATGCCGTGCGCCCCGAGATGGTGCGCGAGTCGGTTGGCGCGCTCGTCCATCTCCCGGTACGTGCGCCGCTTGCCGTCGCACACCAGGTACTCGCGCTCGCCGAAGTGGTCGACCGCGTTCTCGAAGAGATCGGCGAGGTTGAACTCCATGGGGCGGACATAAACAGATGTTAGTTTGCTTCTCAAGGACCTCGCCCGCGGGCGCCCGGGTCTGCTATCAACCCGCACCATGGATCTCGCCGAGCTCGCCGCCCGCGAGGGCGTGCGCGACACGATCGCGCGCTACGCGCACTGCGCCGATTCGGGCCGCTTCGAGGAGATGGTGGCGCTGTTCGCCGAGGACGGCGTGATGGACGTCGAGGGGCGGGCGCCGCTGCGCGGCCGCGCCGCCATCCTCGCCTTCCTGACGGAGACCCGCCAGAGCCTGCGCGACACCACCACCCGCCCCTTCATCCGCCACCACGTCAACAGCGTCCAGGTCGAGGTCGAGGGCGAGGACGGGGCGCGCGCGGCGAGCTACTTCTTCGCCATCACCGAACGCGGCCCGGACCACTGGGGCCGCTACCGCGACCGTCTGGTGCGGCGCGACGGCCGCTGGCTGTTCGCCGAGCGCAAGGTGCGCGTCGACGGCCGCGCCGAGGGCGGCTGGTCGGCGGGGAACCGACGATAGGTCGTCGGGTCGGACTCCTCATCCGCCCCGACGACCCGACCACCACCGGCTGCTCACGCGTACGTCGCCTTCGCCTGCGACAGGACGACGTTGCCCTTCTGCGTCACCGCCTGCACGATCGCTTCGCCGGGGGCGGTCTTCCACATCTGGGTGATGATCTTGTCGCCCATGTAGACCTGGTCGGCGAAGCGCGCGTCGAACGACTTGAGCTTGGCCGGATCGCCGCCGCAGAGGCCCTTCACCAGGGCGCGGCCGACGAAGCCGTAGGTGCAGAGGCCGTGGAGGAACGGCTTCTGGAAGCCCGCCATGGTGGCGAAGTCGGGGTCGATGTGGATCGGGTTCGGGTCGCCGCTGAGGCGGTAGATCGCCGCCTGCTCGGGCCGCGTCTCGTCCTCGATCACGACGTCGGGCTTGCTCTCCGGCGCCTTGTTCACGTCGGCGGTCGACGGACCGCGCTCGCCGCCGAAGCCGCCGGCGCCGCGGATGAAGAGGGTCGCGGTGGTGGTGAAGAGCGGGCCGTCCTGGTCGGCGACGATGCCCTCGGCGCCGATCACCGCCGCCTTGCCCTTGTCCCACACGAAGGCGATCTTGCCGGTGACCTGCACCTTGCCCTCGGCCGGGATCTCGCGGTGGATGGTGATGCCCTGCTCGCCGTGCAGCAGCATGGCGAGGTTGATCTCGACGTTGCCGACCAGCCCGCCCATCGACAGCATGCCGGGGACGACGGCGTACGTCGGCAGGACCTTCGGCCCCTTGCCTTCGTACACGTACTCCAGCTCGCCGTCCGGTTTGGCGCCGACGCCGAGCGCGTAGAGCATGACGTCCTTGGAGGTCCACGAGAACGGCACCGGATCGAAGGTCATGCCGACGAGATCTTTCGAGATGGGCTTTGCCATGGGCGGAGTTCTTCGACGGGGGAGGGTCTAAGTCAAGGCGAGGTCCTCAGCGCATCACCTCGCCGGCGAAGCGCTCCATACCCGCCAGCATCTCGTCGTATCGCGCCCGCGGCACGAAGCCGGGGGCGAAAACCATCAGGCGGTGGACGCCGGCGTCCTCGAAGCGGCGCACGGTGTCGCGGTCGGGCGGCCCGCCGCGGTGCACGCCGACGGTGATCTCGAGCCGCGCGAAGTCGCGGCCGCTCGCCTGACAGAGCTCGCGCAGCTTCGCCAGCGGCGCGCGCACGCTCTCGGGCGTGTAGGCCGAGCCGTACCAGCCGTCGCCGAGCTCGGCCGCTCTCTTGAGGCCGGGGCCGCTCTCGCCGCCGAAGATCAGCGGCGGGTGCGGCTTCTGCGCCGGCTTGGGGCTGAAGCCGATCGGCGGGAAGCGATGGAAGCGGCCTTCGAAGCTGGGCGTCTCCTCCGTCCACAGCGCCTTCAGCATCCGCACCCACTCTCGCGTGCGCGCGGCGCGTTCCTCCCACGGCGCGCCGACCGCCTCGAACTCCTCCTTCAACCAGCCGATGCCGATGCCGAAGAGCACCCGCCCGCGCGACAGCACGTCGAGGCTGGCGACCGCCTTCGCGACCGCCAGCGGATTGCGCAGCGGCAGGACGAAGATGCCGGTGCCGAGCTTGATCCGCTGGGTGCAGCCGGCGACGTAGGCGAGCGCCACCAGCGGGTCGTGCAGCGCCACCGTCGCCGGTCCGGGGAAGCGGCCGTCGTCGGCGTAGGGGTAGCGGCTCTCGATCGCCAGCGGCACGGCGAGGTGCTCGGGGCACCAGAGCGACTCGAAGCCGAGCTCCTCGCCCTTCTGCGCCAGCAGCGCGAGGTTGTCGGGATGGGCGGCGGAACCGGTTCCGATGGCGGTGAGCGCGAACTTCATTTCTCCTCCTCCTGGATCCACCTCCGCGCCCGCGGCAGCAGCGCGAAGGCGGGGAAGGCGAGTGCGAACGTCAGCAGGAAATAGGCGGCGAAGCCGAGCTGCGTCGTCAGCCAGCCGCTGGCGCCGCCGACGACGAAGCGCGGCAGCGCGAAGATGGCCGACAGCAGCGCGTACTCCGTCGCCGCCTGGCGCTTGTCGCAGATGTTCATCAGGAAGGCGAGGAAGGCGGCGGTGCCGAGGCCGCCGGTGAAGCTCTCGAGCAGCGAGGCCGCGTAGATGCCGGCGCGGCCGGCTTCGAGCCAGGCCGCGGCGGCGTAGCCGAGGTTCGACACCGCCTGCGCCAGACCGAGCGTCCAGAGCGCGGTGAAGATCCCCCAACGCGTCGTGAGCGCCCCGCCGAGGGCGGCGCCGGCGACGGTGGCGAGCACGCCGAAGCTGGTGGAGACGGCGCCGACCTCCTCCACGCTCAGACCGCGCTGCAGCCAGAACGGCTTGATCATCGGGCCCATGCTGGCGTCGCCCAGCTTGTAGAGCAGCACGAAGAGGAACACCGCCGGCGCGCCCGGACGCGCCAGCCAGTCGCGGAAGCGGGCCCAGCCGCCGCGCGGCTCGACCGGCGGCAGCGCCAGCCGCGGGCTGCGCGCGACCGCGACGGCAAGCGCGAGCA
>Ga0268299_1003938_pt1 | contig 12547 bp, 10 predicted proteins | sample NOBtaG_FD_193484 | JGI IMG/M metagenome (GOLD analysis project Ga0268299, IMG submission 193484) | Activated sludge microbial communities from bioreactor in Nijmegen, Gelderland, Netherland - NOB reactor | ecosystem: Engineered > Bioreactor > Aerobic > Activated sludge | place: Netherlands...
TGGGCGATCGGGTGGCCGTGATGCGTGACGGCCGGGTGGAGCAGATCGACACCCCCGAGATCCTGTATCGGCGCCCGGCCACCGCCTGGGTCGCCGGCTTCGTGGGTGAGGCCAACCTCGTTCCGGGGCGGCTCGGGCCCGGACGGTGCACGCTCACCCCCCTGGGCCCGATCGACGTCGACCTCGACCCGGGCCCCGACACATCGGCCGGCCCCCGGTCGGCCGGTGACGAGCTGGTGGTGCTGGTCCGCCCCGAGCAGATCTCGGTGGCGGCGGCTGGGGCGGGCGGCGGTGGCCAGCCGGCGACCGTGGAGGCGGTCGAGTACCACGGCCGCGACGTGCGGTACCGGCTCACCCTCGACGACGGCACGGAGGTGGCCGCCCGCTGCGGCCCGGACGCCGTCCACCTCCGGGGCTCCCGGGTACAGGTCGCCTACCGGGAAGCGGGGGCGGCACCCACCAGGGCCTGGCCGGCGATCGGCCGGTGAGCCACCGGTCGGCGGGATGGCTGGCGATCGCCATCGGGGTGGCCGCCGCCGTGCTGGGCCTCATCGGGCTGGGGGCCAGGGCCACCTACGGGGCCCAGGTCAGCGGCGACGAGCCCCAGTACCTCCTCACCGCCATCAGCCTGGCCGAGGATCTCGACCTCGACATCAGCGACGAGATCGCCACCGGGCGGTTCCGCCCGTTCCACGAGGTCGACCTCGACCCCCAGACCGCGGTGCTCGACGCCAACGGCCAGCAGCTCAGCCCCCACGACCCCCTGCTGCCGGTGCTGCTGGCGGCTCCGATGGCCCTGGCCGGCTGGGCCGGGGCCAAAGCGTTCCTGGCACTGGTGGCAGGGGCCACCGCTGCCGCCACCGTCCACCTGGCCGTCAGCCGGTACCGGGTACCTCCCAAGCCGGCGGCAGCCGTGGTGCTGGCCTGTTTCGCCTCCCCGCCGCTGACCGTCTACGCCACCCAGGTCTACCCCGAGATGCCGGCTGCGTTGTGCACGGTGGTGGCGCTGACGGGGGTGACCGGAGCCCGGTCGCGCCGGTGGTCGTGGGCCGCCGTCGGGGCGCTGGTGGCCCTGCCCTGGCTCGGCGTGAAGTACCTGCCGGTGGCGGCCGTGCTCGGCCTGGCATGGGCCGCCCGGGCCTACCGGGACGGTCGCCGGGATCCGGGCTGGGCCGTCCACCTGATGCAGGCGCTGGTGCTGGTGACGGCCGGGGTGGCCTACCTCGCCATCCACCGCCGGGTCTATGGCGGGTGGACCGTCTACGCCGCCGGCGACCACTTCGTGGGCGGGGAGCTGGACGTGGTGGGCACCGCCCCCAACCACGTCGGGCGCTCCCGACGGCTGATCGGGCTGTTGATCGACCGGGGGTTCGGCCTGGCCGCCTGGAGCCCGCTGTGGCTCGGGCTTCCCCCGGCGCTGGCCGTGCTGGGCCGGCGCCGACCACCGGGATGGCTGGTGCTGGCGGCGACGCTGGCCGCCGGTTGGGCCACCGCCACCTGGGTGGCCCTCACCATGCACGGCTGGTGGTGGCCGGGCCGCCAGGTGGTCGTGGTGCTGCCGCTGGCCGCCGTCGTCCTGGCCCGGGCGGTGACGCCGGCCGGCGCCTGGCTGCGAGGCCTGTTGGCGGCCGGTGCGGTGGGCGCCGTCACCTGGTGGTGGCTGGCGTGGGAGGCGTCGACCGGGCGGCGCACCGTGATCGTGGACTTCGAGCAGACGGCCGCCCCCTGGTACCGGGCCTGGCGGCTGGCCCTGCCCGACCACCGCCGGATGGCAACCCTCGATCAGGGGCTCACCGGCCTGTGGCTGGTGGTGCTGGCGACAGCCGCCGTCCTGGCCTGGCGGGCCAGCGCCGCCTCCGACCCGTCGACAGCACCAACCGCCGCCTCCGACCCGTCGGCGGTACCAACCGCCGCCTCCGACCCGTCGGCGGTACCGGCGGAGGCGCCCCAGGTTTGACGATGCCAGGCCCACTGGGCCCGCAGGCCACGGTCGAGGTCCACCTGCGGCACCCAGCCGAGCACCTCGGCGGCCGGGCCGAGGTCGGCGACGGTGGCCGACGGGTCACCGGCGGCCGCCGCCACCGCGTAGGTCGGTACCGGCCTCCCGGTCACGGCGGCCACCCGGTCGAGCAGCTCGACCAGACTGACCGATGAGCCCCCGCCCACGTCGAGGGTGCGGTCGGCGGCGGCCGGGACGAAGCCGGCCGCCATCGTTGCCCGCACCACATCGCTCACGAACGTGAGCTCGCGACGCTGGCGGCCTTCGCCCCGCAGGGCGAAGCCGGGCCCCCGTCCGAGGGCCGCTTCGAACAGCCGGTGGAGGGCCATGTCGGGACGCTGTCGGGGGCCGTACACGGTGAAGTAGCGCAGGCACGTCACCACGAGGCCGCGGGCCCGGTACACCTGGGCCAGCTGCTCCCCGGCCAACTTGGTGACGCCATAGGGGCTGATCGGCCCGGTGCCCCCGTCACCGTAGACCGAGGAGCTGGAGGCGAAGACCACCCGGTCGATCCCCCCGGCCAGCGCCGCTTCGAAGACCCGCTGGGTCAGCTCGATGTTGCGGCGGCAAGCATCGGCGAACCCGTCGCCCCAGGAATCCTGAACCCCGGGCCGGGCGGCCAGGTGGAACACGACAGACGCCTCGGCCAGAAGATCCCGCAGACCGCCGGCGGCCAGGTCGCCCTCGACCACCCGGCACCGGGGGTGGCGCCGGGCCACAGCCAGGTTCGCCCGCTTGCGGGCGGGATCGTAGAACGGGCTCATATCGTCGACCGCCACCACCCGGTACCCGGCAGCGAGCAGGGCGTCCACCAGGTGCGACCCGATGAAGCCGGCGGCGCCGCTGACCACCACCGGGCGGCCGCCGGCCACGCCGGCGTCACTGTTCCCGGGGTCTGCTTCAGCTCGGTACATAGATGTGATTAGGCTAGCCTTACACTCCGATGGACGCTCAACGGGAGCTGGTGGTCGTGGGGGCGGGGCCGGCCGGGCTGATGGCGGCCCTGCGGGCTGCCGAGCAGGGCCACCGGGTAACGGTGTTGGAGGCCACTCCCGCCGTCGGCGGGATGGCGGGCAGCATCGAGGTGGCCGGCCTGCGGGTGGACCTCGGCTCCCACCGCCTCCACCCCGCCACCGACCCCCGCGCCCTCGGCCTGCTGCACCGCCTGCTCGGCGACGACCTCCAGCTCCGGCCCCGCCGGGGCAGGATCCGGCTGGGCGGGCGCTGGATCGGCTTCCCGCTGCGGGCTGCCGAACTGGCCCGCCGGCTGCCGCCCCCGCTCGCCGCCCGGCTCGTCCTCGACACCGCCACCCGCCCGCTGGCCCGGCGGCACGACGGTGGCGACAGCTTCGAGTCGGCCCTCCTCCGACGGCTCGGGCCCACCGTCACCCGGGAGTTCTACGCCCCGTACGCCCGCAAGCTGTACGGCGTGGCCCCCACCGACCTCGACGTGGAACTGGCCGATCGCCGGGTCTCGGCCCGCTCGCCGCTCACGGTGGCGGCCGGTGCCCTCCGCCCCGGCCGGTCGGCCAGCCGGGGCTTCTACTACCCCCGGCGGGGTTTCGGCCAGATCTCCGAGGCGCTGGCCGAGGCGGCGGTGGTCGCCGGCGCCCAGATCCACCTCGGCTGCGCCGTCGACCGCATCGACCGGGCAGGGCATCGGGTCACCGTCCACGCCGGCGGGCGGGCGTTCCCCACCGACGTCGTGCTGTCCACCATGCCGCTGGCCCGGCTCGTCGCCGCCCTGCACCCGCCGACCGACCCGGCCGTCCACGCCGCCGTCGACCTGGTCCGGACCCGGGCCATGGTGCTCGCCTACCTCGTGCTCGACCAGCCCCGCTGGACCCCGTTCGACGCCCATTACCTCCCGTCCGACGAGGTGGCGGTGAGCCGGGTGTCGGAGCCCAGGAACTACCGCCACAACCCCGAGGACCCGCCCGACCGCACCGTGCTGTGCGCCGAGGTGCCGTGCTGGCCTGGCGACGATCTGTGGTGCTCCGGACCCGACGACCTGGCGGCCAGGGTGGTGGACGACCTGCGCCGGTCGGGCCTGGCCATCCCCACCCCGGCGGCGGTCGAGGTGCGCCGCCTGCCCGCCGTCTACCCCGTCTACGAGCGGGCCACCCGGCAGGCGAGGGCCACCATCGACGCCTTCACGCGGGCCGGCGGGCCGGTGGTGACCCTCGGTCGGCAGGGCCTGGGCGTGCCCGACAACCTCCACCATGTGCTGGCCATGGGAGAGGCTGCGGCCGGGGTGACGGCCGGTCCCGACCCGGTGGACCGGGCGGCGTGGCTCCGCCACCTCGACGATTTCGCCACCCACGTCGTGCAGGACTGACCCGATCCGGCACTGCCATACAGGTGGTGCTAGTTGGTGGCCTGACGGTCGTTGACGACCCGCCACACGGCCGGCACGCAGCGCCGGAGGTAGCGGGGCAGGCGGACGAACGAACGGCCCGATGAGCGGAAGCGGTACGTGATCGGCACCTCGTGGTACCGGAAGCCCCGCTTGACCAGGTCGAGCGTGAGCACCTGGGCGTAGTTGTAGTCGTGGGCCAGCACCGCCTCCCGCGCCGCCCGGGCCGACAGGGCCCGATAGCCCGATTGGCCGTCGGTGATCGGAAGCCGCGCCGTCCACGCCACCCATCGGGTCAGCGCCCGGTTGCCCAGGCGGCGGTGCCGCTTCATCCGCTCGATCGTGCCGCCGAACCGGCTGCCCACCACGTAGTCGGCCCGGCCGGCCAGGATGGGGTCCACCAGGTCGCCCAGCTGGTCCGGGTCGTACTCTCCGTCGGCGTCGCAGAAGGCCACCACCGCCGCCCCCTGCTCCAACCCCACCCGGAACCCGGTGGCCACCGCCGCCCCGAGCCCCCGATTGGTCCCGTGGGAGACCACGGTGGCCCCGGCGGCGGCGGCCACCGCTGCCGTGTCGTCGGTGGAGCCGTCGTCGACCACGATGACCCGGACGGCCCGGCCGGCCACCTCCCGGGGTGCCCGGGCGATGACCGAGGCCACCCGGGGCCCTTCGTCATGGGCCGGCAGGAACAGGACGATGTCGCCGGCACCGGGTGGTTCCGGCAGGGGCAGTGACGCCTCCCCGCTCCGTCGGGGGAGGCGGAGGCGCCCGTAGAGAGGAGGGTCGGGCACGGCCAGCGCCACCAGACCGGCCCCGACCGTGAGCGCCGTCTTGGTGGCGTGGGTGGCCACGGCCACGGCCAGGGCCGGCCCGGCGTCGAGCCCGCTCGCCACCAGGGCGACGGTGGCGGCCGCCTCGTAGGTGCCGACCCCGCCCGGGGTGAGGGCCACCAGCTGGGCCGCCACCGCCACCGCCGTGACCAGCACCGCCGCCGGGTAGCCGAGCCCGGTGCCGGCCCAGTGGGCCACCCTCCACACCAGCACCCCTTCGGCCAGCCACGCCAGCAGCGTGCCGATCACGGTCACGGCATCGGGGCGGCGCAGACGGCCGGCGGCCATGCCCCGGGCCATCATCCGCAGCGCCCACAGCCCGGCCACCACCACCAGCACCACCACCGGCAGCCCCCACCAGCCGAGGGTGTCGATCACGACGCCGGGCCCGAGGGCCAGGCCGATGGCGAGCAGGGCCAGGATGTCGCCCACCCGCAGCACCACCGTGGACGACACGGCGTCGCCCGGGGCCATGCCGGCCCGGTTCACCACCGACACCACGCGCAGCGGCTCCCCCAGCCGCAGAGGCAGCACATGGTTGGCCCCGGTGGCCACCAGGATGCCCGACAGAGCGTGGCTGTAGGGCAGGCCGGGCGCCATGCGCGTCCATAGCCGGGCCCGGAGGGCGAAGGCGCCGAGGAAGCAGCCGGCGGCCAGCGCCACCTCGTGGGGCACCGATCGGGCGCCGTCGACCAGGGCCCCCAGGGCTGCTCCGTCGACGGCCACGCCGAGCAGGCCCACCGCCAGCGCGGTGGCCACGGCGACGCCGAGCGCGAGGGCCAGCAGGCCGCCCCGCCGGGCGCGCACCGGCCCACCGGTGGGCCGCGGCAGCGCGAGGAAGGAGGCGATCGGTCCGATGGGCGGAGCGTAGACGATCCGGACAGCAAATGATAAGTGAGGTTGACAACTCTCAATAAGGTGCCGGTACGCTCCGCGTATGCACTTCCGACATGCCGGCCGCTCCCCCCGCCTCCTGCCCGCTGTGCTGGCGGGCCTCCTGCTCGTGGCGGCCGCCTGCGGCAGCGACGGCGGCTCCGGGAGCAGCGATGCCGGCACGGTGACGATCTACTCGGGCCGCACCGAGAACCTGATCGGACCGATCCTCGACGAGTTCGCCGCCGAGTCCGGCCTGCAGGTGCGGGTGCGCTACGGCCAGTCGGCCGACCTGGCCGTCCTGATCGAGGAGGAAGCCGCCGCGGGCAAGGTGCAGGCCGACGTCTTCCTGTCGCAGAGCCCGGGCTCGATCGGTTTCCTGGAGGCCGACGGCCGCCTCGCCCAGCTCCCCGAGGAGGTGCTGTCGCTGGTGCCCGACAGCGTGCGCGACGGCGACGGGCGGTGGGTCGGCTTCAGCGGCCGCCAGCGGGTGATGGTCTACAACCCGGACCTCGTGGCCGAGACCGAGCTCCCGTCGAGCGTGCTCGAGCTGACCGCGCCGGCCTGGAAGGGCCGGATCGGCATCGCCCCGTCGAACGGCTCCTTCCAGGACTTCATCACGACCATGCGGGCCATGGAGGGCGACGATGCCACCCGGGCCTGGCTGGAGGACATGGTGGCCAACGACGTGGTGACCTACGCCAACAACAACGCCATCGTGGCCGCGGTCGCCCGGGGCGAGGTCGACGCCGGCCTGGTGAACCACTACTACAACTACCAGTTCCTGGCCGAGGACCCCTCGCACCCGGCCCGCAACCACCAGCTGGCCGACGGCGACCCCGGCTCCACGCTGATCATCACCGGTGCCGCCATCCCCGAGGGGGCGGCGAACCCCGACGGCGCGGCCGAGCTGATCGCCTACCTGCTCGGCGAGAGCGGCCAGCGGTACTTCGCCGACGAGACCTTCGAGTACCCGTTGGCCACAGGCATGGAGCCCTCGGGGGAGGTGCCCCCGATCAGCTTCGCCGACGCCGACATCGACGTGGCGGCCCTGGGCGGCGGCCTCACCGCCACCCGGGACATGATCACCGCGGCCGGCCTGGAAGGCTGAGGCCGGCGGGCTCAGCTGCCGATCTGGGCCTGGAGGTAGAGCTCGAGGCCGATGTCGGCCAGGACCCGCTTCTGGGTCTCGATCCAGTCGAGGTGCTGCTCCTCGCCCACCAGGAGATGCTCCAGCAGCTCCCGGGTGCCGGGGTCGCCGTGCTCCAGCGCCAGCACCACTCCGCGCCGGTAGCGGGCGATGGCGTCGATCTCCAGCGCCTCGTCGACATCGAGCTGCTCGGGCACCGTCTCACCCACCCGCACGCTGCCCAACCGCTGGAGGTTGGGCATCCCGTCGAGCAGCAGGATGCGGTCGATCAGCTTCTCGGCGTCGCGCATCTCCTCGATGGATTCCTCGCGGTAGATGTCGGCCAGCTTCTTCCAACCCCAGTTCTGGCACAGCTTGGCGTGGGCGAAGTACTGGTTGATGGCGGTGAGCTCGGCCGTGAGGGCCTCGTTCAGGAACTCGATGATCTCGGGGGAACCTCGCACGGGGGTGAGGCTAACTGCGATCGGGGCCGGTCGAGGCGGTGCCGGTGTCGAGGAGGGTGCGGATCGAGTCGCGGCAGCCGCCGCACTCGGTGCCGGCGCCCGACCGGCCGCAGATCTCGTCGAAGTCGGCCCGGTACCGGGCCGCCAGGTCGGCGATCGTCCGGTCGTTCACCCGGCGGCAGTGGCAGATGACCATCAGCGGCCGCCCATCTCCAACACGACCGGCACCCCGAGCAGGCCCAGGCCGAGCGCCGTTCCCACCGCCACCGACATCACCGTCTGGCGCCGGTGGCCCACCCCGTGCACCACGGCCCGGGGCCGGTCGCTGGTGCAGTCGATCTCCACCCGGTCGATGCGGCGCATCACCTGGCACCAGCGCCGGGCCGACGACCGGTCGGGCCGGGTGGCCAGGCGGAACGCGACGCCCGGCTCCGCCGACAGCACGGTCACCGGTCCCTCGGGCTGGATCGAGCGCACCCGCAATCGGGCGGTGCCGCCGTGATCGCTCGGGTTTGGTTCCCACATGGCGCCCATGGCGCTCTCCTGGCCGGCCTGATGGCCTGTGGTAGGAGGACCTAACACAGAGCATCCTACCCGCCTCACCCCGGGTGGATCAAGCCGGCGGACACCATGCCTCCGTCTCCTTTCTCCGGTCATTGGCCCACCGGACCGGGCAGACTGATGGCCATGCCCGAGCTGCCCCGCTTCCACCTCGCCATGCCGGTCCACGACCTCGCCGCCGCCCGGGTCTTCTACGCCGGCCTCCTGGGCTGTGGCGAAGGCCGCTCGGCCGACACCTGGGTGGACTTCAACCTCTACGGTCATCAGTTCGTGGCCCACTTCGACCCCCTCCATCCCGGGCCCAGCCCGGTGGGCAACGAGGTCGACGGGCACCACGTGCCGGTCCCCCACTACGGCGTGCTCCTGTCGCCCGATGCCTGGCACCAGCTGGCCGATCGCCTCCGGGCCGCCGGCACCACCTTCCTCATCGAGCCCCACGTCCGGTTCCCGGGCGAGGCCGGCGAGCAGTGGACGATGTTCCTCCTCGACCCGTCGGGCAACGCCCTGGAGTTCAAGGCGTTCGCCGACGACGCCCAGGTGTTCGCCCGCTGACGGGTGTTTGTGAGCGAACCCCGGGTGTGGCAGCGTTCTAGGCCATGACGCAGACGTTGAGCGCCGGCACCCCGTTCCCTTCGGCGGCGGCCGGAACCGCGGGCTCGGGCTGGGTGGGTATCGAGCGGCTGCTGGTGGCCAACCGGGGCGAGATCGCGGTGCGGATCCTGCGCACGGCCACCGAGCTGGGGGTGGCCACGGTGGCCGTCCACACGCCCGACGATGCCGGCAGCACCCATCTGGCCCTGGCCGACGACGTGCAGATGCTCCCCACCCGGGGGGTGGCCGGCTACCTCGACATCCCGGCCGTGATCGAGGCGGCCCGGGCGTCGGGGGCCGACTCGGTGCACCCCGGCTACGGCTTCCTGGCCGAGAGCGCCGAGCTGGCCCGGGCCTGCGAGGCGGCCGGGCTCCGCTTCGTCGGCCCCCGACCCGAGCTGCTCGACCTCTTCGGCGACAAGCTGGCCGCCCGCCGGGCGGCGGCCGCCGCCGGGTTGCCCGTGCTGGCCGGCTCGGACGGGCCGGCCACCGTCGAGCAGGCGGCGGCCCTGCTGGCCGAGCACGGCGCCATCATGCTCAAGGCGGTGGCCGGCGGCGGCGGCCGGGGCATGCGGGTGGTCCGCTCGGCCGACCAGTTGGAGTCGGCCTGGGCCCGCTGCACCTCCGAGGCGGTCACCGCGTTCGGGCGGGGTGAGCTGTACGCCGAGCAGCTGGTGCCGGTGGCCCGTCACATCGAGGTGCAGATCGTGGGCGACGGCACCGGTGCCGCCGTCCATCTGGGCGAGCGGGACTGCTCGGTGCAGCGCCGCAACCAGAAGATCCTGGAGATCGCCCCCGCCCCCGGCCTGTCCGACGAGCTGCGCCACCGGATCACGGGCGCCGCCGTGGCCCTCGCCCGCTCGGTCCGCTACAGCAACGTGGGCACGGTGGAGTTCCTGGTGGCGGCCCACGACGGTGACACACCGGTGGAGCTGGGAGCCGACGCCGAGGTCTGGTTCATCGAGACCAACGCCCGCATCCAGGTGGAGCACACGGTGACCGAGGAGGTGACGGGCCTCGATCTGGTGGAGATCCAGCTCCGCCTGGCCGCCGGCGCCACCCTGGCCGACCTGGGTCTGGCCGGGCCGGGCGACGGCAGCGGCGCCCCGGTGACGGGCTGGGCCCTCCAGGCCCGGATCAACGCCGAGACGATCGACCCCAGCGGCCTGACCCGGCCCTCGGCCGGCACCATCACCGCCTTCGAGCCGGCGGCCGGGCCCGGGGTGCGGGTCGACACCGCTGCCCACCAGGGCATGGTGGTCAACCCCGCCTATGACTCGCTGCTGGCCAAGCTGATCGTCCACCGGCGGTCGGGGTCGTTCGACGGGGCGGCCAACAAGCTCTACCGGGCCCTGTGCGAGACCCGGATCGAGGGCGTCGACACCAACCTCGACCTGCTCCGCTCGATCGTGGGCCACCCCCTGGTGGGAGCGGCCCCCACCGGCTTCCTGGAAGCCAACCTGGCCGACCTGCTCGACGCCGTGGCCCACCCCCGCCTCCACGCCGGAACCGACAGCGGCAGCGGCACCGACACCGGCTCGGCCGGGGCCCCGCCGGCCCAGGCCGGGGCCCGTCTCGACAGCGACGACCCGCTGGCCGTGCTGGCCTTCGGCCAGCGCCAGAGCCCGTCCGGAGGTCCCGGCGGTGGCCCCGGTGCCACCGCCGTCGCCCCCGACCCGGAGGGCACGCTCACCGTGCGCACCCCGCTGCAGGGCACCGTGGTGACGGTGGAGGTGTCGGTGGGAGACCCGGTGGCACCTGGCCAGCTGGTGGCCGTGGTGGAGGCCATGAAGATGGAGCACGAGGTGCGGGCCCCGGCCGCCGGCGTGGTGGCGTCGCTGGCCGCCGCTCCCGGCGACACCCTGTGGGCCGACCAGGCGCTGGTGGTGCTGGGCGACGTCGACCACACCGCCACCGCGGAGGAGGTGGAGGCAGCCGTCGACCTCGACGAGATCCGCCCCAGCCTGGCCCAGGTGCTGGCCCTGCGGGCCCGGATGATGGACGAGGCCCGCCCCGACGCGGTGGCCCGCCGCCGGGCCACCAACCAGCGCACGGCCCGGGAGAACCTGGCCGACCTGGTGGACGACGGCACGTTCGTGGAGTACGGCCCGATGGCACTGGCCGCCCAGCGCCGCCGCCGCACCCGGGAGGACCTGATCGTCAAGAGCCCGGCCGACGGGCTCATCACCGGCGTCGGCTCGGTCAACGGCCAGCTGTTCGGCGAGCCCGACAACCGGTGCGCGGTGATGATCTACGACTACACGGTGTTCGCCGGCACCCAGGGCATCCGCAACCACGCCAAGACCGACCGCATCATCGACATCGCGGCCGAGGGCCGGATGCCCCTGATCCTGTTCGCCGAGGGCGGCGGGGGCCGCCCGGGCGACACCGACGGCGGCGACTTCGGGTCCCGCACCTTCAGCCGCTTCGCCACCCTGTCGGGGCTGGTGCCGATGGTGGCGGTGGTGTCGGGCCGGTGCTACGCCGGCAACGCCTCGCTCCTCGGCTGCTGCGACGTGATCATCGCCACCCGCAACGCCAACATCGGCATGGGCGGCCCGGCCATGATCGAGGGGGGCGGGCTGGGCGTGTTCCGGCCCGAGGAGATCGGCCCGGTGGAGGTGCAGACCCGCTCCGGCGTGATCGACGTGCTGGTGGACGACGAGGCCGAGGCCACCCGGGTGGCCAAGCAGTACCTCAGCTACTTCCAGGGCCCGGTGACGCACTGGGAGGCCCACGACCAGCGCCGGCTGCGCCACATCGTGCCCGAGAACCGGCTCCGCAGCTACGAGATCCGCCACGTCATCGAGAACCTGGTGGACGTGGGGTCCTGGCTCGAGCTGCGGCAGTGGTTCGGGGTGGGGATGATCACGGGCCTGGCCCGCATCGAGGGCCGCCCGATCGGCATCATCGCCAACAACCCCAACCACCTGGGCGGCGCCATCGACTCCGACGGCTCCGACAAGGGCGCCCGGTTCATGCAGCTGTGCGACGCCTTCGACATCCCGATCCTGTTCCTGTGCGACACGCCGGGGATCATGGTGGGCCCCGAGATCGAGAAGACGGCCCTGGTCCGCCACTCCAGCCGCATGTTCCTCGTCGGGGCGAACCTGGAGATACCGACGTTCACCGTGATCGTGCGCAAGAGCTACGGCCTGGGCGGGATCGCCATGGCCGGCGGCTCGTACAAGGTGCCGCTGGCCACCGTCGCCTGGCCCACCGCCGAGTTCGGAGCCATGGGCCTGGAGGGTTCGGTGAAGCTGGGCTTCCGCGACGTGCTGGCCGCCATCGAGGACCCGGCGGAGCGCAAGGCCAAATACGACGAGCTGGTGGCCAAGGAGTACGTGCGGGGCGGGGCGCTCAACTACGCCACCGGCTTCGCCCTCGACGACACGATCGACCCGGCCGAGACCCGCCACTGGCTGGGCCACCTCCTGGCCTCGATCCGGCCCCCGGCCCCCCGCTCCGGCAAGAAGCGGGCCTCGGTCGACGGCTGGTAGATCATCGCGCCCGTCGCTCGGCCCGGCGGTGGCGCTCGAGCCCGTCGAGGATCAGCTCCAACCCGTAGGTGAACTCGTCGCCGTAGGCGTAGGAGCGACCGGTCACCTGCTCGGCGACCATCTCGACGAGATGGGGGTAGCGCTCGGGGTCCAGCAGGTCGCTGAGGCCTGAGGCGAACTCCTCGGCCGTCTCGGTGCCCTCGAAGGGCAGGTTGAGCTCGGTCAACACGAAGCCGTAGACGTA
>Ga0268299_1003939_pt1 | contig 12535 bp, 6 predicted proteins | sample NOBtaG_FD_193484 | JGI IMG/M metagenome (GOLD analysis project Ga0268299, IMG submission 193484) | Activated sludge microbial communities from bioreactor in Nijmegen, Gelderland, Netherland - NOB reactor | ecosystem: Engineered > Bioreactor > Aerobic > Activated sludge | place: Netherlands...
GCCCGTCTTCGTGTGCTGCGGCCACTTGCCGTGCAGATTGGCCTGCAAGTAGGTCGCCGCGTAGCACTTGCCACTCGACGCGTTCAGCTGGACGTGGAGACGGATCGTGTCGTCGGCCGGCGAAAACAGCGCGTCGGGAAATCCGTTCGGGTTCTCTTGGATCTTCGGTCCCCGCGCCTTCACTTCGAGGGCCTTGCCGACCCGGATCTTCTCGATGCCGAAGTTGCCACGGGTCTTGTCGCGAAAGGTGACGGCACCCGTGGGCGACGTCTTCCATCCGGCCCCCGAGGGGACGGAGCTCTCGTAGATCGGGGTCGTGCCCCACCACATGCAGAGTCCGACCGAATCGGTCACCGGATCGAAGCCGGCGGCGCCGTTTCTCTTCCCCCACTTCCAATTGATCTTCGGGGTCACCGGCGAGCCGGCGTAGACCAGCTTCGCCGACGCCAGGCTCGGGCGCTCGCAGGTGGTGCGCGGGCCGTTGACGCACGTCCCGCCCTCGCCGCAGTACTCGCACGCGTCGCAATCACCGTCGCCGGCGCACGCGTCGCCGACGCCGAGCACCCGGGCGATCGTGATGTACCGCGGCTCCCCGTACGACGAGACGGGGGGACCGTCGGCGCCGAACCCGGCGATCGTGATCGTCGATCCGTCGGCCGCGCCGACGGCCGCGAAGGAGCCGGCGTTCACCGCGAAGGGCGCCGGCCAGAGGGACGCCTTGCCGCCGTTGCCGAAGGTGGGATCGAGCACGCCGTTCTCGTCGAGTCGATGCACGCCCATCGCCCACCAGTGACCCCAGAGGAAACCGGAACCCGCCGCCAACACGGCGCCGTCGGCGTCGAGATCGAGCGCGTAGTAGAGGCCGGGGCCTGGATCGAGCACGCCGTCGCCGCCCCCGAACGCCGGATCGAGGACACCGTTCGCGTCGTAGCGCGCGAGGAACGAGCGCCCGTAGATGCCGTCGCCCGACGCCGACCCGTCGACGAGGATCTCGCCACTCGGGAGCAGCACCATCTCGGTGAGGCCGGTGCGGACCTCGACGGAAAGCTCCGCGACGCCGCCCGTGCCGAAGCCACCGTCGAGCACGCCGTCGCCGTCGACGCGGGCGAGAAATCCGCGAGACGGCGCCGAGAATTCGGCGACCGGATCATTGGTCGTCCCCGCGATCACGATGCCGCCGTCCGCCTGCAACGCCACGGCGCGCGCGCGATCGATGCGGCCGTCGATGTCGAGCGTGAAGATGCCGCCGGTCGCGAACGTCTCGTCCAGCGTGCCGTCGGACTCGTAGCGCGCGATCAGCGCGTCGCGTGACGCCGTCGCCTCGGCCGTGTCGCTGAACCCCGCGACCACGATGCGCCCGTCGGGCTGGAGCTCGGCTTCGCCGCCCTGATCGGGGTGGCCGAAAACGTCGGTCACGACGATGCCCCCGTCGCCGAAGTCGGGATCGAGCGAGCCGTCCGACAGGTACCGCACGAGGACGACGTCACCGCCGGCATCCCAATAGTACCCGGGCGCCGCGAAGCCGACCGCGATCAGCTTGTCGTCGGGCTGCAGGAGCAGCGCGCGCGCGCGGGTCGACTGTCCCGGCACCGCGTCCGTCAGCACGACGCCGCCCGTGCCGAAGCTCGGGTCGAGCGTGCCGGTGGTGTCGTACCGCGCCAGCATGATGTGCGCGAGGCGCGGCGTGCCGCCTTCGAAGTAGCCGCCGACGACGGGCTTGCCGTCCGGCTGCTGCACGAGGTCGTAGGCTTCCGACGTCTCGTACAGCACGGGCGGATCGGGGAGGATCGTGCGGACGATGCCTGCGTTGCCGAACGTCGGATCGGGATCGCCGGCGGCGGCGCCGAATGCGGACGAAGCCATCGCGAGCCAACCAGCAGCAGCGACCAGAGCCCCGAAAGGGGACGGGCGGTAGCGCATGCGCACCTCCTGAGAGTGGCGCGAGTCCTAGCGCGTCGGCCCCGCCGGCGACAACACGTTTCTGCGCGGCGGGATGCCGCTTCGCGGCATTGGAAGACCGCCCTGCGGACGCGCGTGGAACGAGACGGACGAAGCGGCGCTACGCGCGCACGGCTTCGCGAACGTCCGACGGGGTCCCGGCCGGGCGCTCGCGCATGGTCGCCACGAGCGCCTCGATCACGTCTTTCACGCCGCCGCCGTCCGGATCGCTCGGGTGGAACTCGACGCCGAGCGTCGACTTCTTCCCACGCGCGCCGATGGCGAAGCGCACTTCGACGGAGGCGTCGTCGGACCCGCGTATCGCGAGGACCGCAGCGCTCGCCGTCGGCCACCGCAGCGGGTCTACCCGCCACCCGGGCACGGCGAACTCCGCCGCGACGCGCTTCGCGATGACCGTGACGCGCTGGCGACCCCGGACCAGCATGGGATCGCTCGCCGTGTACGCCGCGAGCACGGGCGCCGAGGCGCCGTCCGCCGACTCCGCGAGGCGCGCGTGCACCCATTTGAGCAACGTCGCGAGGTCGTGCTCCGGCACGCCCGGGTCCGTCTCGACGTCGACGTCGTAGGCGTCGCTCGTGATCATGGGCGCCCGACCGCGGCCGGGCGCGGCGAGCACGAAGCGAGCCCGACCGCCGCGGTCGTGGAGGAACCCGATCTCGACCTGGCGGCGCCGATCCTCACTGACCTCGCGCTCGAGCCGCCACGAGGGCGGCAGGCTGCGCGCGTCCGCCGCGGCGATCGCGGCGCGGAGCGCGCGGAGATGCGGCTCGACGAGCAGCACGAAGTTCCGGCGCTCGGGATCCACCGCGAGGAGCGCCTCGCGGCTCACCGGCTGGAACTCGTCCTCGCCGTGGAGCTGAAGATAGACGCGGAAGATGCCCGTGCAGCGCGAGCGGAAGACGCAGTCGTCACAGCCCGGCACGTAGGTGCGCAGGGAGCCGTGCCACTCGTACTTGTTCATCGCGTCTTCGAGGCCGGTTGCGTCCGCCGACTTCGTCACCGTCTCCTGCCCGCCGTGATGGATGCGCGAGCCCCACTTCGGGAGGATGCAGTACGGCAGGTTGCCGACGTTCACGTCGAAGTCCGGGTCCCACCGCTCGAAGCCGTCGAGCATCGCGTCGTAGTACGGCGCCATGTCCGAGTACCGCGGCATGAGCTCGCGGAGGTACGCCGAATCGCGCTCGCCCGTGCTCTCCGGCCGCACGATGTCGATGTGCAGCTGCTTCACGCCGTACTGCTTCAGCAGAGCCGGGTAGTCGGGGAGCGATCGATAACTGCGCTCGTTGACGCACATGTTCGCCGTCACGAGCTGGCCCCGCCGTTGGAGCTCGCCGAGGCCGTGGAGGATGCGCTTGAAGGAATCCGCGCGCTCGGTCGTCGCGACGTGGGCCTCGTCGTTCGCGCCCTGGATCGAGATGCGCCACTCGAAGTTGCCGAGGGCCAGGACCGACTCGATGAAACCGGGGTGCGGGAACATGACCCCGTTCGTGAAGATCACGATGTGCTCGAAGCCGAGCTCGACGGCCTTCGCGAGCGCGTCGAGAAAACGCTTGTGCGTCGTAGGCTCGCCGCCTAGAAACGTCAGATGCCATGCACCCGCGGCGCGGGCCGCTTCGAGCGCTTCGATGATCGGCTCGAGCGGGACCGCGCGGGCGATCTTCATCGCGGTCAGCTGACCGCTGGAGCAGAAGACGCAGCGGTTGTTGCAGAGATGCCCGAGTTGGATCTCGAACTTGTGCCCGTGGCCCGAGCTGGTGACCGTGGTCGCCGCGCGCCGGTCCGCGTCGCTGATGTGCGTGCCAGCGGCCATGCCGAGGGCGGATGCTAGTGCGTAATGGCTAGTGCTGGCAAGGACTTTTCAGCGCGACCGTCCGGTCTTCGCCTCTTCAAGAAGAAGGTCCCGGACGCGGAGCCGATCACGCCGGAGAGCGCCGCCCTCTTCCGGCTCGGGGAGCAGTGCAACAACGACTGCCCGATGTGCAGCAATACCGGGGAAGCCGCCCTCTTCTTCCACCCGATCGAGAAGCTGCTGGAGCGCGCGGATTTCCTGCACCGCCATGGCTTCCGCCGTGCGGTCGTGACCGGCGGCGAGCCGACGATCCATCCCGGCTTCTGGACGGTGATCGAGCGCTTGGAGACGCACGGCTTCAGCTGGGACATCAATACCCACGGCCGGAGCTTCGCCAAGGACGGATTCGCCCGCCGCGCCGTCGACCACGGCCTCGACCGCGCGATCGTCTCCCTGCACTCCCACGTCCCGGCGACGAGCGCCGCCATCTTCGGCACCCGCGAGAACGCCCACCACGAGACCGTCGCCGGCATCGATCGACTGGTCGAGGCCGGGGTCTACGTCATGCTGAACTGCGTCCTCACCCAGTTGAGCCTCGGTGAGGTCGACGACTACCTGCGCTTCGGGCGCGAGCGCTATGGCGACCGCGCGGTCTTCAAGTTCGTGTTCCCCTCGACGCTCGGCAAAGGCGGACGGTGGCCCGGGATCGCGCTCCGCTACGCCGACGTCCAGGACACCGTGCGGCGGTTACGGGCGACCGCGCGCGAGCTCGGCGCCACCATCCTCTTCGAGTCCTTCCCGAACTGCATCATCGACGACCCGCGCGCGACGAACCTCGGCCGCTCCGGATTCGGCGAATCGCACTACCTCGACGACGCGACCGGCGATCGCATCTATTCCATGCGGCACATCGAGGCGGAGCTGTCGGCGTTCGCCGAGGTGTGCCGGCAGTGCGCGTCGCTGCGTGTCTGCCCGGGCATCTCGCGGCAGTACGCCAAGCGTCACGGCACGGACGAGCTGGTCCCGTTCGTCGCCGGACGCGTCGCGGTGCCGCCGCCGATCTCCGCATCCGCGCCGCGCGCCGCGACGGCGCCGACGACCCGCGCCAACTCCTTCAACTACGTGCGCACCGAGACGACGGTCCCCTGGAGCGCCGACGCGAACGCGTGCACCGCCTACGCCCACGGCGGCGACCTCGATCCGCTGCGCCAGCTCTGGCTCCGGGAGGACGGCCGCCTCACCCGCCACGTCACCGACACGGGCGACTTCTCGGACGTCGAGATCGCGCGCATCAAATCCGAGTACAGTCACCTGTTCGTCGACCGCGCCGCACCGGGCGTCCTCGACGACTTCAAGCACGGCATGCGCCGGGTGCTCCCCGACCCGAGCTGTGACACCTGCGCGCACCGCGACGGGTGCGGCCGGCGGTTCGAGCTCGTCGACGGCGAGCCGTTCGCCCGCGAGGAAGCCGTCGTCGCCGGGTACATCGCCCGCCTCCGCGGCCGCGTGCTCGACGTCGGCTGCGGCGAGCAACTCTACCGCGACGAGATCGGCGCCCTCCTCCGCGCCGGCACGATCGCGTACACCGGGCTCGATCCCGACGCGGAGAGTCTCGAGCGCTTCCGCGCCGCGATCCCGGACGCCACGCTCCGGCTCGGGGACATCGAGCACTACGAGGACGCGCCCGCGAGCTACGATCACGTGCTCTGCCTTCGCGCGATGAACCACGTGTTCGACCTCGACGCGGCGCTCGCGCGGATGTCGAACGTACTGAAGCCCGGCGGCCAGCTCTTGCTGCTCGAGATGACGCCGTTCGCCATGCTCCGCCGCGCGGAGCAGATCGCGGCCGCGGACCGCGCGCCGCGGGCCGGCCATCAGCACTTCCGGAACGTCGCGAGCGAGGACCTGCTCCCGCTCGTCGCGCGCCACGGCTTGCGCGTCGTCGAGCACCGGCCGGTGGGGCGCGACACGAGCAATCAGTGGATCCTGGTGCTCGCCCGTCACCTCGCATCGTGACCGCCGCCACCCGCCTCCCGACGTCGCCGCCCGGACTCACCACGCGCGGATCCGGATTCGGCACCTGGCAATGGGACGTTCCGACCGACGTGGTGACGTGGGACGACGGCATGTTGTCCCTCTTCGGACTGCCACCGGACGCGCGCGTCCCGGACTACGCCGGATTCCTGGCGCTCGTGCTCGCCGAGGACCGCGCGACCGTCGACGCCGACGTGCGGCGCTGCCTGATGACCGGCGCGGACTACGAAGCGACGTTCCGGATAGGGCTCACGAACGGCGCGACGCGCGTCATCATGACCCGAGGTGCCGTCTATCTCGACGGCGACGGCCGGCCCGCACGCGTTTCCGGCGTCTGCTGGGACGGGACGGCGCAACGGCGCGCCGACGAAGCCTTGCGGAAGAGCGAAGCCCGCTATCGCGGCCTCGTCGAGTCGCAACAGGATCTCGTGTTTCGGTTCGACCTGGACGAGCGGGTCACGTTCGCGAACGACGCCTACTGCACCACGTTCGGCCTTGCACGCGACGAAGTGCTCGGCCGGGGCCTCACCCACCTCCATCCCGAGGATCGCGCCGCGACGACGGCCGCGATCCTGTCGCTCCTCGAGCCGCCGCACCAAGGGATGGTGGAGAACCGGGTGCGCACACCGCGCGGATGGCGCCGCATCTCCTGGTCGGGCTGCGCCATCGACGACGGGCACGGCACGATCGTCGAGATCCAGTGCGTCGGACGTGACGTGACCGAACGGAGCATCGCGGAGGAGAGCCTCCGCGCGTCGAACGACGAGCTACGCGCGAGCGAAGAACGGTTGCGTACGCTGGAACAACGCGCGACCGCCGTCCGCGAGGACGAGCGGCGGCGGCTCGGCATCGACCTCCACGACGGGGTGTGTCAGGACCTCGTCGGCGTCGCGCTCTTGGTCGGCGCGCTCCAGAGCCAACAGGGTGTCAGTCCCGAGGCTCGGGCCCAGCTCTCGCGTATCGAGCGCCATCTTCTCGGTGTCGGGGATCATCTCCGGCGGCTGGCGCACGACCTCCGACCGATGCTCCTTCACGAGCTCGGTCTCGAGGGCGCCATCGGGTCGCTCGTGGCGGGATTCTCGACCGGGTCGACCGTCGTTCGCGCGTCGTTCGGGACCGGCGTGCGGCGCCTCTCGGAAGCGATCGAGATCGGCGTCTATCGCGTCGTGCAGGAGGCGGTGGGCAACGCCTGCCGGCACGGAGCACCCTCCGAGGTGGTCGTGACCCTCGACGTCGACGAGCAGGTACGCCTCGAAGTGCGCGACGACGGTGTCGGGTTCGACCTCGCCGCGCGCAACGGGATGCACGCCTTCGGGCTCGTCACCATGGAGGAACGCGCGCGCGCGTTGAGCGGCCGACTCGAGATCGCGTCCGCGCCGGGACGAGGGACCTCCGTACGCTTCGCGTGCCCGGCCAGCTAGCCCCGGCGTAGGGCATCGATCACACTCTCGTGCCGGTCGACGCCGGTTGACGTACCGGCAGCGAGCGGGTTCGATCCGCACGCATGCCCCGGCCGAGACCGCGACGACCGCGCGCGCCGCGTGCGGCGCTCGTCGCCACCAAGCTCCGTGCTCCGCACCTGACGGCGACGGTGCTCGCGCGCGAACGGATCGCGCTCGATCCGCTGCCGCGTCTCGTGGTCGTGCAGGCGCCGGCGGGCTACGGCAAAACGAGCCTGCTCGCGGACTGGCAGGCGCGCCTCGCGGCGCGAGCGGTGCGCTGCGGCTGGCTCACGATCGACGAGGACGACAACCAAGCGTCACGGCTGCTGCTCCATCTCGTGGCCGCGCTCCTCGGGGACGATCCGGCGCGCGAGTCCGTGCTCGCCCGCGTCGCGGCCGATCTCCAGCTCGCGCCGGCCGGCGCGCCGTCCATCCTCGACGCGCTCCCGGAGCTCCCAGGGCCCCGCGTGCTCTTCCTCGACGAGGTCGAGCACCTCGTCGACGAAGGCGCACTCGACCTGATCCGGCGCGTCGTGAATCGGCTGCCGGGCGACGTCGCGGTAGTGCTGGCGTCGCGGACGGTGCCGGCGATCGGGCTCGGACGGCTGCGGGTCACCGGCGAGCTCCGCGAGATCGGCGCCGACGATCTCCGCTTCGCCGAGGACGAGACCGCCGCGTTCCTCGCGAGCCGCGGGGCGCCGCTCGCCCGGCCCGAGGTGCAGGAGCTGCACGCGCGCACCGAGGGCTGGGCCGCGGCGCTCCAGCTCTCGGCGCTCGCGATGGCGGGCCGCCCCGACGCCGGCGCGTTCGTCCGCACGCTGAGCGGCGTGAGCGCCGGCCTCGCCGACTATCTCGCCGAGGACGTCCTCGCGCGCCAGGACGAAGCGACCCGGCGCTTCCTGCTCGTGACGAGCGTGCTCCGCCGGCTCACGCCCGCGCTCTGCGACGCCGTCACGCGACGGCGCGACGGCCGGCGCATGCTCGACCGCCTCGCGACGCGCGGCCTGTTTCTCTCCGGCCTCGACGCCGAGCGGCGCTGGTATCGCTACCATCCGCTCTTCGCGCGCTTCCTCCAGACGCAGCTCGATCGCCGGATGCCGCGCCGGCTCCGGCCGCTGCATCGCGCCGCGGCCCGCTGGTACGCCCGTCACGACCTGCCGCTCGAGGCCGTGCACCACGCGCTCGCGGCGGGCGACGCCGACCTCGCCGCGACCCTCATGGACCGCGCGGCGAAATCGATGAACCGCCAGGGATTGTTCGCGACCGTCGTCCGCGTGGCGGGCGAGCTGCCGGCGGCGCGGCTCGACGCGCACCCGGCGATCCGGGCCGCGGTCGCCTGGGCGCATCTCTTCCATCGCGACTTCGCGGCGGCCGAGCGCGAGCTCGCACGCCTCGGACGCTTGCGCCGGCGCCGGGCGCTCGAGCCGCGGGTCGAGGACGACGTCGCGATCGTGGCGCCGATCATGGCCGGCCATCGCGATCGGATCGCGGAGACGCTGGCGCTGGCGCGCGCCGGCCTCGCGCACCTTCGGGGGACGGATCCGTTCAACGGCGGGGTGCTGCGGGACGCGCTCGCCTACGGGTTGATCGCGGCGGGCCGCTTCGCCGAGGCGCGCAGCACGCTGCTCGCCGCCCGCGCCGATCACGCCCGCGCCGAGAGTCTGCTCGGCTCGGTCTACACGGCGACGCTGACGGGCAGCATCGACGCCGTCACCGGCCGGCTCACGGCCGCCGCGCTCCACTATCGCGAGGCGGAGACGCTCGCCGGCCGGGGCGCGCCCGACGCGGCGTCGCACCTCGCGGCGATCGTCCTCGGCTATCACGCCGAGCTCCTCTACGAGCGGGACGAGCTCGCGGCCGCCGAGGATCGGATCGCGCGCCATCTCGCGCTCGCCGTCGAGAGCGCGGTCGTCGACATGGTGATCTGCGCGTCCCTCGCGGCCGCCCGCGTGCCGTGGGCGCGCGGCGCCCGCGAGGACGCGCTCCGCCGCCTCGACGAGGCCGAGCTGACCGGACACCGGCGCGCCTGGCCACGCCTGATCGCCGCCGTACGCTGGGAACGCGTGCGCTTCGCGGTGCTCGCCGGAACGGTCGCCGAGGCGCACGCGCTCCGGGCGCGCATCTCGGACGACCTGCTGGCGGCCGAGGAGCCCCCGCTGCATCCGCACGCCGGAGAAACCGAGGCCCAGCGCATCGGCGACTTCCGGCTCGGCGTCCGGGCGGGCGACGCGCGCCGCCTCCTGCCGGCCCTCGCGGCGGAGCGGCGCGCCGCCGAAGCGGCGGGACGCATGTGGCGCGGCCTTCGTCTCCGCATCCTCGAGGTCGAGGCGCGGAGCGCGCTCGGCGAAGAGGCCGCCGCGCTCCGCGCGCTCCGCGAGGCGCTCCGGCGCGGCGCCCCCGAAGGCTTCGTGCGGAGCTTCGCCGACGAAGGCGCGCCGATCCTCCGGCTCGTCCGCGTGCTCCGCGACGCCGACGCGCAGGGCATCGGCGATCCACCGCGCGCCTACCTCGATGCCATCCTGCGGGCGGGCGGGGAGAGCACCGGCACGCCCGTCGTGGCGGACGGGGTCGCCCACGAGCGCCTCTCGCCGCGCGAACGCGAGATCCTGCGGCTCGTCGGCGAGGGCCTCTCGAACCGCGTCCTCGCGGCGCGGCTCTTCGTGTCCGAGAACACCGTCAAGTTCCACCTGAAGACCATCTACGGGAAGCTCGGCGTGACGAGCCGCGTCCAGGCCGTCGTGGTCGGTCGCCGCGCCGGTTTCGTGCGCTGACCATCCCCGGCTCCGCGTGGGCCTACTCGTTCGGGTGGGGACGCGACCCGCCCGGGCTCGCTACATCCGCCCGCATGTCGACCCGACGCTACACGGCCGCCGATCTCGTCACCCCGGAGGTGATCGCGAATCCCTATCCGGTCTATGCCGCGCTCCGCGCCGACTCGCCGGTCGCGGGCTACGCCGACCACCCGCCGGGCACGGTGCCGGGCCGCGACGCGCCGACACCCGCCTGGGCGCTCCTCGCGCACGCCCACGTCGTCGCCGCCGCGCGCGACCACCGCACGTTCTCGTCGGCCGACTTCCAGCAAGGAACCTCGGCGCCGACGCTCATGCTCGTGAACCACGACCCGCCCGAGCACACGCGGCTGCGCCGTCTCGTGAGCAAGGCCTTCACGCCGAAGCGCGTGCGCGAGCTCGGCCCCTGGGTCGACGCGATGATCGGCACGATCCTCGACGGCCTGCCGGCGGGTGAGATCGACGCCGTCGCCGCCATCGCCTCGGAGATCCCGCCGCGGGTGATGCTGCATCTCCTCGGCCTCCCGTCCGCCGACACCGAGCGCCTGAAGCACTGGGCGAACGCCTTCATGCTGTCGGCCCCGATGGCGCCGGAGGAGCGCATGCGGTCGAACGTCGACATGATGGCGTACTTCGCGGCGGTCGTCGCGGCGCGCACGCGCGCGCTGGCGGCGGGAGGCGGACCGGACGGCACGCTGCTCGACGCCTTGCTCACCGCCGAGGACGACGACGGGGGCCGGCTCTCGACCGACGAGGTCGTCCGCTTCTGCTTCACCCTCGTCGTCGCGGGGAGCGAGACGACGATGTACCTCGGCGCCAACGTCCTCCACGCGCTCGTCACCCACCCCGAGCTGTTGGCACGGCTCCGCGCCGACCCGGCGGCGATCGGCGCGTTCCTGAACGAAGTGCTCCGGCTCACCGGACCGCCGCAGCGCCTCTTCCGGCGGGTCACGCGCGACGTCGAGATCGGCGGCAAGGCGATCCGCGCCGGCGAGTGGGTGGCACTCTTCTTCGCCGCCGCCAATCACGATCCCGCCGTCTTCCCCGATCCCGAGACGCTTCGCCTCGATCGCCCGAACGCGGGCGAGCACCTCACCTACGGCACCGGGATCCACTATTGCCTCGGCGGACCGCTCGCGACGCTCGAGATCGAGCGCATGGTGGCGGCGCTGGTCGAACGCTACGCGGCGATCGACGCCGGATCGCGCCCGCCGGTGCCGCAAACGACGACGCTGCTCCAGCACTCCTATACCGCGATCCCGGTGCTCCTGCGGCGAAAGGACTGACATGGGAACGGAAGCGCAGAACCTCGCCGCGACGCAGGCACTCTTCACGTGCTTCGGCGCCAAGGACATCGACGGCATCCTCACGCACCTCTGCGACGACGTGACGATCGAGTTCTACGGACCGCCGGTGATCCCCTACGCCGGCATCTACCGGGGCACGGCCGAGGCACGCCGCTTCTTCACGACGGTGCACGCCGTCCTCGACATCCAGCAGTTCGACGCCGAGGAGATGATGGCCACGGGCGACACGGTCGTCGTCACGGGCCACCTGACGCTCACGCCGAAGGCGACGGGCGTGACCTACCAGTCGGCGTTCGTCCACGTGATCACGCTCCGCGACGGCAAGTGGCTCCGCTTCCGCGATTTCATGGACACCGCGGTCGCGGCGGCGGCGTTCGCGGGACGCCGGCCGTAGCGTCCGGTCGCGAGGACCGGCCCCTACCCTCGCCGAGAGCCGCGCAACGACACGATCGGCCCGGCCGTGCTCTCCCACGGACCGCCGACGTGATACGCAGCCGCGATGATCTCGGACTCGACACGCATCAAGATCGTCGCGGCCATCGCGCGAGAGCTCGGCGTCGGCACCCATCAGGTCGCCGCCGCGGTCGCGCTCCTCGACGAAGGGTCGAGCGTGCCGTTCATCGCCCGCTATCGCAAAGAGGCGACCGGCAACCTCGACGACACGCAGCTCCGGAGCCTGGAGGAGCGCCTGCTCTATCTGCGCGAGCTGGAAGAGCGGCGCGCGGCGATCCTCGCGTCGATCGAGGAGCAGGGAAAGCTCACCGCCGAGCTCCGCGCGGCGATCGAGGGCGCGGCGACCAAGCAGGCGCTGGAGGACCTCTACCTCCCCTACAAGCCGAAGCGCCGCACCCGCGCGCAGATCGCACGCGAGGCCGGCTTGGAGCCGCTCGCCGACGCCCTGCTCGCGGACCCGACGCTCGATCCCGAGACCGAAGCGGCCAAGTACGTGCTGGTGCGGCCCGCCGCCGACGGCGTCGAGGCGATCGACGTGCCCGACGCGAAAGCCGCGCTCGACGGCGCACGCGACATCCTGACCGAGCGCTTCGGCGAGACCGCCGACCTGCTCGCGGCGCTCCGCGCGCGCCTGTGGGACCGCGGGGTCCTGACCTCGACGGTCGTGAAAGGCCAGGAGCTCGCCGAAGAGGAGAAGTTCCGCGACTACTACGCGTACGCCGAGGCCATCCGCACCATCCCGTCGCACCGCGCGCTGGCGCT
>Ga0268299_1003940_pt1 | contig 12533 bp, 7 predicted proteins | sample NOBtaG_FD_193484 | JGI IMG/M metagenome (GOLD analysis project Ga0268299, IMG submission 193484) | Activated sludge microbial communities from bioreactor in Nijmegen, Gelderland, Netherland - NOB reactor | ecosystem: Engineered > Bioreactor > Aerobic > Activated sludge | place: Netherlands...
CACCCGGGTCGCCGAGCTGACTCCCAGCGCCTGGAAAGCGACGCGCATCTCCTGACACCCAGCCAGCCTAGCCTCCTCCGCCAGCCCGACCAGACGCACTTCCCCAGACGGATACGATCCATCTTCGGGTCCGTCACCGGCCGCATGCCCCCGTTGACCCATCGCGCCCCGTTGGGAAATACCGCATCGGTTTCCGAGGGCGACAGCCAGTCGTTGTGATCGTCGGCGTAGAGCAGCCAGACCAGTTGCAATTGGCGCAGATGATTGAGGCAGGCCACGGCGTGGGCGCGGTCACGGGCCTGGGTCAGCGAAGGCAGCAGCAGCGCGGCCAGGATGGCGACGATGGCGATCACCACCAAGAGCTCGATCAGGGTGAACCCCGCAGCCCTACGGGGGACGCTGATTTGGGTCCTGTTCCGGTTCATCGGACTATTCGGGTCGCCTCAGGCGGAAATACCTGTCGGTTTCTTCGGGTGGCACATCGGCATAACTACCGCTGGAAGGATATGGCTCCCAGACGACTGGAGGAGTCAAGCTGCGGGTGCTTTCCAATACCCAATGGGACGCGCCCGCCGGCCAGGTGAGCCGGATGCCGGTCCCGTTCGGCAGAACCTCCGTCTCGACGGGGACCTCGGGAGGCCGTCCCACCTGGATGGGCGCATTGGGAACCGGATTCCAGTCGTGTCCTGCCACGGTGAACAGGGTTTCCGGCTGGGCGTCGGGCCGGGTGAAACGGAGCCAGCCGTGGTGAACGGCCCCCTCGATGGTGAGGCGAATCCCGAAGAATGCCTCGGTGCGATTGCCGGCACCTGCTTTCAGGCCGCCATCGTAAAAGTTCCAAATGCCTGTCTCCATGTCACGAACTGCCAAGTATCGAGTGAACGGGACAATAATTAAACCTTCAGAGTTTAAGAATACCGGTGTAGCGCTCCGCAGAGTGTTGTCTCTATCAAAGAATGGATTCAGCTTGCCCGCGGCTAAAAATACAGATCCATTGTCTGGAATTAAACCAACGTCAATCGCCCATGGAAAGACTTGATTCGAAACATAAGCGAAATAGTTAACGTCGTGATTGCCGTCATTGTTGATATCAAACTGGAGTAGGTTTGTTGTTGCAGGAATCAATTGCGCATTCGCACTGATCCAACAAAGCGATGAAAGAAGAAAAATAATTTGTATATTCATAAATTAATTCTTTGAAGTTTTTCAAAGTAAAACAAACCCACGGTCGCAGCCGTTCTTTCTGCCTTGGCCGATAACCGCGCCATGATCCTTAATGGCATCTGCTGTGAATAAAACCCATCCGCTCAATCCGTAAACGGCATGGGCGGTCATTGAGGTCAATCCATGGCGGGGGAGTTGTTTCAGCGGCGGAGCTTCTGCGAAATACTACTCTTGAGTAGCCCGTGCTTGGTTGGGACCGGCCGACAATCCAACCGCTACTGTTAATACCTTTGGCTTCACTCTCTATATCTGGTGGTCCTTGATATACAGGTTTCCAATAGCCCAATCGTACGCCGATTTGGCTGTTGGGTGTCCAGGAGATAACCTGCTTACCTGACCCGAGAATGGTCAACGAACCAACTGCTGCAAGGTCGCTGGCAATAGCAATTGCAGAGGTCGCCAATGGAAATCCCGCCTCTTCCCCAATCGGCAAGAGTTTATCAACAGATTGATTGGTTGTTTGACTGATTGCTGGGATGCGGAATCCTCGATTTATTAATATCATGGTAGATTCGGATTGCTCCGACATCTGGAACTCCACCACCACTGCGCCGGCATTATTGACCGCAAACGCCGTGCCGAATTGTGCGGCATTGATGTTTCCGGCGAGGTCCACGGGCAGGTTGTTCAACGCGGCGTTGTTCCAGTAAACCGGGCGATCCACACCCGCCTTGCGGCGGCGCCCGGCGTACCACGTTCCCGCGGGGTTGATCCCGAATACCGCGCTGACCCCGTTGTTCACCGCCAGGTTTTTCAACGAGGTGTACCCCGAGCCATTGTCCAGAAACCGATAGGCGGCCGTCCCCCAGTTCCCCACCAGGATGCTCGGGGTGGTGGCGTTGGGCCGCTGGCTGATGCCCGTGGGGATGAACGATCCGGAGATGTTGTAGGCCCCCGGGACGCCGGCATTCCACCAGGCACCCCAGGAGGTGACAGGTCCGCCCGGGCTGGGAATGACGGTGGAGATCCCCGCCACCTGGGGGCGGAAGTCCCAGCCCCCACTCGTGAGGAAGGTGCCGGAGTTTACCGCGGCGGCGCTGCTGCTCACTATGGAATACGCATCGTTTGCCTCCAGTTCATGGATCGTCCACTCCGGGCCGTCGTAGATCAGCACATCCAGCGGATCCCGGGTCGCCATGGCGTACCAGTGGGCGGGAGGATCGGCCTGCGTGGACCCGGCAAGCTGGATCCGGACCAGGTCCTGCTCGGTCACATTGTCGGCGCGGGTGACGATGTCCACCACCGCCTCGCTCTGGCCAGCCGGGATGGTCACCGAAGTCGGCACGCCCGTAGAAGGACTGAGGGTGGCGCGTCCGGTGGCCTGGAAGTAGTAGTCGGCGCTGCCGGTGGTTCCGTAGGTCACGATCAATTGTCCTCCATATGCGGGGTGGTGAACGACGACGCCAGGGTGAACTTGACGGAAAGCGCCGATGTCGTGGCGCCAGTCCGGCGGAAGAACAACTTCGCCCATTTGGCGGACGCGGTGTTTCTGTCATCGCCCACATCCGGATTCGCCATCAACGAGACCGCGGTGCCGGCGGAAACCTCGTGGCGCGCCCACGCCACCCAATCGGGATGAAACGCCACCGTGGCAGATCCCGCGCCATCCACCCAGGCTTCCAGCCGGATGTGCGCATGGGGGTTCGCGGTCAGGATGGAGTTCAGGTCCAGCGGAATCGTTGCCCGTCCATCCGTGCCGGTCATTCCATTCTGGATCAGGAGGGCGATGGGGGCAGCCGAGTGCTGCGAGACATAGGCTTGGAGACGCACCGTGGCAGAACCCACCGGTGTGGTGATGCCCGGCGTGAAGGTCGGGGTGCGCACCGGCAGGGAATGGACTGCCACACGCACCGGCACCTTGAGAGTATTTCCCTCCCTAGTCGTTGCCCCAATGGCCACTTCGCAGACTCCCGTCAGCGTGGTGGAAGGCAACGCCACGGGCGAGCTGCTCAGGAGGGTGGTCTCGGAGGTTGGAGGGGAGTATTCCGGGAGCCGGATTACCCGTTGAATGGTTCCCTTCGGAGAAAAGGCATCACTTGGAGAAGGCTTTGCCACGCGCTTGCCAGTGTACTCGCTCAGAACCGAAGGCGAAAGGCCGGGAGGATAGGCCGGACTCCCGCCCTGCATGAGGGTAGCCGGCTCGGTGAAGTCGAAGGGGGTCGCGGAGAAGCGCCCCTGCCCGATTTCCGCATTCTGGGCGTAGTCGCGGGGCCGTTGGATATACTGTTCGTTGACGAATTCGTTGCTGGGAACGACGAAAATCGGCCGGAAATACTTGTACAGAGTTCCGGTGGGATCACTGATGCCCGGGTCGGGGCGGAAAAACTGATCCAATGGCCACGAGGTAAACTGGTTGTTGAGAAATCGGAGCCGGTTAAGCCCTCCTTGAATTACCAGTCCGTTGGCCAAGCCCGTATCGTACCGGCCCAGGACCAACGAAGGGTTGCTCCCATAGACCGTCAGGTTCGAAATACTGTAGTCGCGATAGGTCGGAATCGCGTTTGGTCCGCGAATCCGGATCATATTGTCAGAGTAGTCATAGTACTGCATCCATGCCGAGGGACTCTGGACACCCGCGGTTCCCATGTTGGCGAACCGCTCGATGTCCAAGGCGATGGTCCGGTTTACCGTTAGTGGACCCACAAATCCGGTATCGGTGTTCATGACCGAGCTGGAGCTGACAATGACATTGTCCGTAAACTGAATCCGGCCGCTGGAGTACGCGTTGCCGGTCTGGGTAAAAACGACTCCCGCCGTGCCCAACGCCGAGCCGATCGATCCCTGGACCGCACATCGCCGGACGATGACAAACGGCGAGAGTGAGGCTTGCGCGGGATCAATGTATCCCGTCAGCAAGCCGAAAAAGTCGCCGTTGGGTATCAGCACGTGGGGCATGATCAGGGATCCGTAGCCGCCGTGGACGGACTGAAAGTCGGTGACCGTCGTTTCCTCGAGGATCCACCGATTGTTGTCCGATGTCGGCGCCGGTGTCCGGTACCGCGTCCACACATAGACGGGAAAGGCCTCGATGCCGGCATTGCCGCCTTCGACGATGGATCGTGGTATCGAACCGACCGAGCCGAAATTGTGAACCACGACATTCCGGATCAACCCCGAGTCGGCCCACAGATCGAAGGCGTAACTTTTGTAGCCCACGTCATTGCCGGCACTGGTCACCGCCCCCATGTCCTTGAATCCGCCGTCGAGTTCGAGGTTCTGAATCTCGGCCCGCTTGAGATACTGCCGATTTTCGAAAGAAAAACCCGGTGGGAGTCGCAGACGCCTCGGCCATGGCAATCATGGTGTCCAGGATGACTCTCGTGGGTGGCCACTGGGTCCGGTAGGCTTCGGCTACGGTTGAGTTGAGAGGCGTGGGTGTCCGCTTTGGTGCGCCATTGGTGTCGGACGGACCGCTGAGAATGCGGAGACGCTGGGAATACATATCCGTCGTATCGGGACCCAGGAGATAGACGCCACTGGGGCCTCCGGCCAGGAATACCAGGGTGATGTCCATCTGTTGGGTCGTGCCCAGCCACTCGGTTTGGAGCGTTGGGATGGAAAATGGACCCAGGCTTTCGCGGGTCCCATCGCCAGGCCCAGTGGGGACATGTAATATGTGCCAGCCCGTCACCAGTTCCGCAGAGCGTTGAGACGGCAACCAAAACCCAGCCCGGGGCAGCGCGTTGGGCGCTGCCCCGGGCTGGGAGTGAATTGGGAAGGTGAGCACCCTGAAAGGGGGTGCCAGAAGCCCTGAGATTCCATCGCGGCGCCACCCGGGATCCCCACCCCCATGGGTCCTCGACCCTCCAGGGGAATTCCTCGGGGCGCTGGCGCCTTTTCAAGGCGCAGACGGTGGGGGATTCCCCGCCCAGGGCATTGCCGGCGGCTCCGCCCTTGGGCTGGGGTCTGCGGCCCCGTCAGGGCCAAAACCTGAGAGACGCCCCTATTGGCCAGCCAGGCGGAAGTAACGGGTCGAGCCATCCGCCGGGAGGCGCACCGTTTTCTGGTTGCCGTTCACCGTGGGGGCGGTGGTTTCGTTCGCCCAGATTGTTCCGAAACCGAGATGGGTCCGGGCCTGCAACTGGAAGGTCGCGGTCGAACTCCAGGTGAGGACCAGTTCTTCCTCCTGGAGAGAGACCGCGAGCACGGGTGCTTCGCTGGGCACGCGCGGCGGCGCCTGCTGCGCCGCCTGGATCTCCGGCAGGCTCAGCACACGGTTGAACACGTTCAGTTCGTCCAGCAGGCCTCGGAAGACGCGGCTGCCGCCGTTCGGCCCCATTTCGTTGCGCGCGCCCACGACAGTTCCGAAATTGCCGAGGGTCAGCGCGCCGCTTTGCTCGATGGCGCCCCGGTTGTAATCCGCAACGGTATCCGCTCCCGCCGCCTGGTCGGAGGTGCCGAAATAGTAGGTGACCTGTCCAAATTCCACGGTGCTGTCATAGGTCACGGCAAAGAATACCCAGTTGGCCGGGCCGGTGGCGGGATCGGCGGTGATCCGGCCGGCCGAACTGAGTGGCCCGCCGGTTCCGGCGTCCGGCCACTGGTTGACCCCGAGCCGCAGTCCGCCGTCGGCAAGCTGCACCAGGTCGAAACCCGGGCCGTTGGGCGAGGCGAGGGCGAAGGCGATGCGGTTGCCGCCCCAGCCTTCGGTCAGATCGCGGCAGTTCAGCCAACCGGTGACCGTGAAAGCGGTCATCGGCCCGAGGGTGGGCGTGATGGCCGGGCGGAGGTCCAGGGCCCGGCCGCCTTCGTCATTGGCAATGCCGCCGAAATCCACGGCCGACGTGTTGCCGGGCGGGGCAAAGGAACCCGACGGCGTCGAACTCGTGAACACCGGGAAGCCGTTGGCCTGGACCAGGTCGGCGGTTCCGCCCAGGTTGCCCAGATTCGCCGTCGTGGCGCCGCTACCTTCTGAAAAAGACAGGGCCACCTTGTGATGGTCTTCCGGCAATACGGTCAGGATGGCCTTCCGGCTGGCGACGGCACTGACCCGGTTGCTGACCACGACCCAGAACTGGTCGCCGTGGTCCGCCAGCGCGGTTTCAAGCGTGTGTGCCGCACCGGTCGCATCGGCGATCGCCGATTCCACCCCGGCATGACTCCTCCACCATTGATATTGCAGAGGCGGCGTGCCGTCCGCAGTGACCCGGAAGGTGACGGCCGTGCCTGCGAACGTGGTTTGGTCCGCCGGCTCTGCGGCGGCGATCACCGGCGGATCCAGCACTGCGGGCCGGTAGGCAGGGGCTTTTTGCACCGCCTGGATTTCCTCCAGGCCCAGCGCCCGGTTGAATACGTTCAACTCGTCCAACAGGCCGCGGAAGACGCGGCTGCCGCCGCCCGGCCCCACTTCGTTGCGCGCGCCCACGACGGTCCCGAAGTTGCCCACGGTGAGCGCGCCGCTCTGCTCGATGGCGCCCTGGAGGTAGTCCGCCACCGCATCCGCCGCCGCCGCCTGGTCGGGGGTGCCGAAATAATAGGCGACCTGCCCGAATTCCACCGTGCTGTCATAGGTCACGGCGAAGAACACCCAGTTGGCAGGACCGGTGCCGGGATCGGCGGTGATCTTGTCGGGCGAACTGACCGGCCCGCCCGCCCCGGCATCCGGCCATTGATTGACCCCGAGCCGCAGCGCGCCAGCGGCGGTTTGGACGAGGTCGAAGCCGGGTCCGTTGGGCGAGGCGAGGGCGAAGGCGATGCGGTTGCCCCCCCAGCCTTCGGTCAGGTCGCGGCAGTTCAGCCAACCGGTGACGGTGAAGGCCGTCATCGGCCCGAGGGTCGGCGCGACGGCCGTCTGGAGATCCATGGCGCGTCCGCCCTGGCCTTCGGCAATGCTGCCGAAATCCACTGCGGCCAGGTTGTCGGTGGGCGCAAAAGGGCCGGCCGGAACGTTTCCGGAGAGCTGGGGGTAGTCCTCCGTGACGACATAAACCCCGTTGCCGCCGAGGTTCCCCTGGTTGCTGACCGTGCCGCTTTCAGAGAAGGAGAGCGACACCTTGTGCCCGGTCTCCTCGACCACCGACACGGTGGCCGGATCGCTCAGCACCCCATCCGGCGAGGCGGCATTGCTCACCTTCACGCGGAACACGACGCCGTCGTCGTCGGTCGAAACCTGGGGGATCGTATAGATGTTTTCGGTGGCGCCGGGGATGTCCTGGGAGTTTCGCTGCCATTGAAAGGAAAACGGAGCGGAGCCGGTGGCCTGCACCCGGAAGGTGACGGATTGCCCGGCAAAGACGGTCTGGCTCAGGGGCGCCTCGCTGATGGCCACGGGCACGGAGGGCAGCTCGCCGTTGAGCTGGGCCTGCTGGACTTCCGCCGCGGTCAGCGCGACGTCATAGATCCGCACTTCATCCATCAGGCCGCGAAACACGCGGCTGCCGCCGTTGGGGCCCGTTTCGCTGCGCGCGGACACCACTTCGCTGAAATTGCCGAGGGTCAACATGCCGGTGGATTCGACCGCGCCGCCGTTGGCAATGCCTCCCGTGTAGTTGTGGGCGCTGTCCAATGACGCCAGCCGGGCGGTGTCGCCAAAATAATATCGGAGATTCTGCGTGGCGGACGACGGGTCATAGGTCACGGCAAAGAACACCCAATTGCCGGCGCCGGTCTGCGGATCCGCCTTGATGAGACCGGCGGAACTCTGCGGGCCGCCGCCATTGCCTCCGTCCGGCCATTGGTTGACGCCGATGCGGAGCGCGCCGTTGGCGAGCTGCACCAGGTCGAAGCCGGGGCCGTTGGCCTCGGCGAGAGCGAAGGCGATGCGGTTGCCACCCCAGCCCTCGTTCAGGTCGCGGCAATTCAGCCAGCCGCAAACCGTAAAGGCGTTCAGCGCGCCCAGCGTGCCGTCTCCGGCGAGGGGATAGAGATCCACCGCGCGCCCGCCTTCGCCCGCGGCAATGCCCCCGAAGTCCAGGGCCGAGGAGTTTCCAGACGGCGCGTAGAGCCCGGCGGGGACATTGGACGCGAAGGCCGGATATTCGTCGGCTTGGACGAAAGTGGTGGAGCCGCCGAGAGACCCCGAATTGGCGGCCGCATTGCCGCTTTCAGAGAAGCGCAGCTCCACCAGCGGCTGTGGCAACGCCGCCTCGAGAGCAGCAGCCGGGGCCATGAGGAGGATCCCGGCCAAGGCCAGCGGCCTGGCACGGCGGGCGGATGAAATGGAGGGATGTGGGTTCATGTCTGGTGGTCGTTGTTCCTTATAGTGTCTCAAAATCCTTCATTGGGCGGGCGGGCCGGATTGGGGAAAATTTTTGGTCGCGTCCTCCAGCACGAGCACCCAGTCGCCTTCGGAGGGCGGCTCGAACGCCTGTTTCTCCTTCTCCGTGAACCCGCCAAGGCGTGTCGTCTCGCCTGTGCGCGGATTGAACCAGGAGGCGAGGACCCTGGAGCCGGAGACTTTGCTGAGGTCGAGGGTGAGCGCGCGTTTCGCCGGCAGGTAGCTCAGGGCGAACGAGCCGTCCGCGGCCAGGGCAGTCACGGCATAGTCGTTCGTCGCGAACACACCCCGGCCGTCCACAGCGACCCCGTTGTTCACGTCGGGCACGAGCCGCCACCAGGGACGGGATTCCAGCAACGAGCGAAGATGCTTCAGGCTATTGGCGCCGGGGAGTTCGAGCACCTCGCGCCAGTTTGCCGGCATGTTCCAGTTCGGTGAGCCGTAGGCGTGGCCGAAGCCGCCGCCGAGCACGCACCACCACGCCTGCTTGCGCGCCTGCAAGGCGCTGCCCCAGTCGCCGTGCTCGCCCTCGTAGGTGGATTCGCCGAGGAAGAAGGGGCGCACGGGGATCTTCGCGAACTCCGCGTGGCTGATTTCATACACGTCGGGTTGATCCTTGTTCCACGCCTTGTTGAAGCCGCGGAAGTAGGAATAGACCATCACCACGTCGAGCCATGGTTCGTCGGCCGGCCATACGTCGGTGCTCGAATGCGTCGAGGACGCATGATACGTGATGAGCTGGCGCGGTGCGGCGTCCTTCAGGCCGAGGCCGAGGGCGCGGATTTCGGGACGGGCATTGTGCGGATCGTTGTCGCCGCCGAGAATCCACATCAGGTGATCGAACCGGAGGTAACGCCGGCCCAGCCAGCGGCCGAACTCGCGCGCCTTGTCCGCGCCGTTGGCGTTCAGCGGCTTGAGCGAACCGTCCTTTTCCTTTCCGGCCCAACCTTCGCCGCAACAGCCCGACCACAACGGCGCGATGGCCAGCAGCATCCCCTGCCGCCGCGCCTCGCCCACCACGCGGTCCACATGGGCGAAGAACTTCTCATTCGGCCGCGTGAAGTCCTGTTCCGTAGGCGTGCCGGCGAAGGGCAGTTCCCCCGCGCGATTCGTCATGCCGAGAAAGCCGGTGAGCTGCACTTGAAGCGCGGTGAATCCCTGCTCCCTGCGCCGCGCGATGTAGTCCCTGGCCTCGGATTCGGTGAGCTTCAGGAAAAGCATCCACGGGGTGTCGGCCTGGTAAAGGAACGGCGTGTCGCGGGCGTCCACGAGATGACGTCCGTCGCCGGCGCGTTGGAGCGGAAAGACCGGCTCAGCGGACGCGACGCCTACCGCCAACAGGGCCAGCCACATCCATGCGATAAGAAAGGAGAACGCACGCGCCCCGCGTGCCGTGGACGGGAGAAGAGAACTGCAAGTGAGACGTGTCGCTTCGCGACCAGCCCTCGCCGTCGGCAAGAGGTGGGTGGAGTGGTCACCGCTCAGTTCGCAGTGACGCGCTGCGGCCGGGGCGTGGGCGCCCCGGCCAGCACGCGAGGCGCGTGCGCTCCCCAAAAAATCCATTGGAGGGACACGGCCCAGCAGGCTGAGAGAAAGCCACGTCGAACGCATGGGGATCAGTTCCGTTTCCCGCTGCCCGGCGCGGGATAGCCCTTCGACGCGTCATCCAGGACGAGCACCCAGTCGAGTGCTTCACCGGCATCCGGCGGGGTGAACTCCCGTTCACCCCGGTTTTCGAAGGTGCCGATGGACGCGGCGCTGCCATCGCGCGGATTGAACCACCACGCCTTCACCTCCGGCCCTTGGATGACGTCCATGCGGACCTTGAAGCTGCGGCCGATGGGCGCATAGACCATCGCATAGGTGCCGTCGGTGTCGCGCGTGGCGGCGAAGCGGTAGCGTCCCGCGCCGGGCACGCTCGTGGGTACGCGGTCGGTCACGACGATCGAATCGTCGGGAATGCGCGTGAGGAAGGGGCGCGATTCGATCAGGGCGCGGCCGTGCCGCATCTGCGCCGCGCCGGGCTGATGGATGGCTTCGGACCACGGCATCAGCGGGTTGTTGACCGGATTCTTGCCGGGCGACCACATCTGCCAGACCGAGTGGTGTCCGTAGGTATGGCCCAGGGCGCCGGTGAACAGGTTCCAGTAAAGCGGCCGGCGCACGTCGCTGGCGATGGAGTGGCCGAGTTCCTTCGCCTTGAAGGACACGGGATGATCTTCGTAGATGGGCTCGCCATCCAACACGGGCTTCACCGGCGCGCGGTCGTAGTCCGCTCGCGTCTGGTCGTAACGGCCGGTGAATTCGGGCGCGTGGCCGTTCTGGCGCATGTTGAAATCGAGCCAGTCGTCCTGGTGGAAATGCTGGCTGGAGCCGCTGCCGCCGGTCGGATGCCAGGTCATCAAGTGCGCCCCGCCGTCGCCCCGGCGAAGCCCGCGGGCCAGGGCGCGGGTGATCTCCTTGTGGACGTCGCTCTCCACCGGACGGTCACCGCCCAGAATCCAGACGATGCCGGCATCCCGGTAGCGGTGTCCGAGCCATTCGCCGTACGCCTCGGCGTTTTGCGGCGTGAAGATCTCCGGACCGGCCCCCCACTTCTTGTTCCATTTGTCGCCCCAGGTCGGCAGGAAGCCGACGTAGATGCCCAGTTCATTGGCGCGCTTCACGATCCAATCCACATGGTCCCAGTAATCGTTGTCCGGACCGTCCTTCACTTCCGGTTTCGCCGGATCGTGGTCCACCAGCGGCCGGTGGCCGTAGGGATTGGGATCGTTGAGTCCGTCCAGTTCGGCCAGCGCGACCGCCTGCACTACCGTGTAGCCGTGCTCGGCGCGGTGCTTCAGGTAGCGTTCCGCCTCCTCACGGTTGAGGCGGTGAAAGAGTTCCCAGGCGGTGTCGCCGAGCCAGAAAAACGGCTGGCCGGATTCCGTGACCAGGAACCGGCGGTTGTCGCTGACCCGGAGGCGGGGCAGCGCCCCGGCGGCTAACACCTCCGGGCCGAGCAGGACGGCCAGGACCACAGCGGCGAGCGCTTTCATGGAACGGTTCAATTAGCGGAGCGGAGCCGAGTGATTGGTCATCCAGGCCCAGTCGGCAAAGGCCGAGCGGCCCAGGAACGGGAGATTCGGATAAGGCCGGGGTGTGCTGCCATCGGTGGCCTTCTGCCGTTTGCTGAGACCCGGAGTCTTCCATTTGATGATCTCCGAATGGCCGTCGGCAAAGGTCGCGCCGCAGGCGTTGCCGTGCCGGCCGGACGGCGCATCCAGCCAGGATTGATTGCCGTGGTTGACGAAGCTTTGGAACGAGAAGTAATGCGCGTCGTTGATGCTGTTTTCGTGTTCATCAATCAGGATGAACACGTCGGTCGGCCCCGGTCCGGTGAGGTCGCCGAGTTTCTGGACGGACTTGCGGCCGGCCGCGCCCTGGGTCCACGACGTCGGCGGCCCCAGGAAGGCATTCGCGGCATAGCTGATGATCCGAGGCAGCAACTTGTTGCCCACCTTCAGCATGCTCGGATCGGCGGCGCAGCGGAACGCCGGCTGGGAATTGACATAGGTCCAGGTGGGGCTGTTGGTCAGGATACGCGGATCGGTGCCCACGGCGGGCTGATCCCAGGCGCCCTCGACCCAGGGCTTCGGCTGGCTGTTGGGACCGAGGGCGGCTTCGCGGTTGTCATCGGCATACATCAGCCAGGCCAGTCCGAGCTGCTTGGAACCGTTCAGACAGTGGATGCCCTGCGCGCGCTGCTTGGCCTTGGCCAGCGCCGGCAGCAGCATGCCGGCCAGAATCGCGATGATGGCGATCACCACGAGCAATTCGATGAGCGTGAAGCCGGGACGAGACGACGATGCCGCTCGCAGGCACGGACGGGATTGCATGGTGCGACACTGCATCCGCCGCGTCGCGCGCGCCTAGAAGGCCGCGATTCAAGTCTGGGAGGATTTTGACCGGCTGCCTCCGAGTCGAAATTCCTTGGGAGTCTGGCCGAAGGCGCGTTTGAAACGCTTGTCGAAGTAGCTCTGATCGGAAAAGCCCACCGCGCTGGCGATTTCGGCAATGGTCTGGCTGGTCTCGCGCAGCAGGCGCGAGCCGT
>Ga0268299_1003941_pt1 | contig 12531 bp, 14 predicted proteins | sample NOBtaG_FD_193484 | JGI IMG/M metagenome (GOLD analysis project Ga0268299, IMG submission 193484) | Activated sludge microbial communities from bioreactor in Nijmegen, Gelderland, Netherland - NOB reactor | ecosystem: Engineered > Bioreactor > Aerobic > Activated sludge | place: Netherlands...
TCGAAGTGTTCTATAACCAGCGGCGGCGGCACTCGACCCTCGGCCAGATCAGTCCGGCGGAGTTCGAGCGGCGGGCGGCGACTCAGGCGGCGTAGTTAACCCGTCCACGGGATCGGATCAACTCCACGTCGTTCCCTGTCGCCCCGTTGTCAGCAGCGACTACTAGATCCCTCTCTTGCCTTGCCGAAGACGCGAAGCGCTCGTCGTCAGCCGGCGTCCTACCAGTACACGTGCTCATGCGTCGACCCCCTACACGTGGAGACCCCGACGCCTTCTCCAGTGCACAATGATGCCGCCTTCGACCGACGAAGACGACCACCACCCGCATTGTGCGAAACAATTGACCGTTGTTCAGCGCGACGGAACGCTCTTGTGCAGTCACCGGCTCGCTGGGGTCAGCAAGCGTGAGGAACTCATGCAAGAGGGCAAACTGCTCACTGTCAGCGAAGTCGCAGAACTGTTGCACTACAGCGTGAAGACGGTCTACAAGAAGGCCGCTCGTGGTGAGATTCCCTCGATCGTGATCAGCAACCGCAAACGTCTGTTCGATCGAGAGATCATCAACTACTGGCTAGTACAGAGGCAGACTGGCGATCTATAATCCCGCCCGCGATGGGCAATCCATCATTCTGGGTGTTTCGCCGCAATGAGAAGTGGCACGCCGGCTGGCGCGACGAGCGTGGGCGATGTCACACGAGGGTACAGCCACTCGGAGCGGGCAAAGAGATCGCGCGAGAGTACGCTCGCAAACGTGCGATCGAGGCAGCGCAGGTCAATGCGGGTGTGACCGTTGCAGGCAAGTCGATGCACGAAGCCCTCAGCGAGTTCCTCGAACGACAAGACGTCAAGGACTGCACGCATCGCGTCAACGAGCGCCACCTTGGTACGTTCGTCCGACACTTCGAGCTCCGGCGGGTCGATCAGTTGACCGAGCAGCTGATGCACAAATGGCTCGCCGCGCTCAAGGCCAGGGGAGCCAATCCGGGGGGCCAAAGCCTGTCGCTGCGGATCCTGCGAACGTTTTGTCGGTTCTGCCGCAAGCGCAAGTGGCTGTCGACTTATCCCTTCGACGACTTCAAGATCCCGAAGTCGACCTTCGTTGGTCGCTATCTCACCGAAGACGAACGCGCCCGCCTCCTCTCGATTAACCCCAGATACGACGTCGACCGCCACCTCAACCGCGTGCTCACGTTCGGCTTGTACTCGCTCCTGCGAATCAGCCAGGTCTTCGGGGTGGACTGGTCTCACTTCCGCGCGCCAGACCAGCTATGGGTGCCCGGCATCAAGGGTCAGGCAGGGCGATGGATTCGGCTGCATCCGAAGGCGCTCAACAGCATGGGCGAGCCGAAGGCTGCCGGTCAGGTGTTCAACAGATGGGCGACCGTCGACAAGTTTCGTGAAGCAGTCCACAAGAAAGCGAAGCGGGAAAAACTCCATGGGGTACGGTTCCACGAAACCAAGCACACTGGGATCTCGGCGCTGTTTGAGGCTGGCTATTCTCTTCCGGAAGTTTGTAAGATCAGCGGGAACTCAGTGAAGACCATCGCCCACTACGCACACGCTGATGAACAGCGTGCCTTCGACCGCTGGACGACTTTCGAGTACGGCTCGGATGGAAGTGGTGCTGCCGAAAAACGTACAGCAAATGTACAGCAAGAATCCGGAAATCAGGGGGCAAAACGGTCTCAGGAGGGCACCAAGGGGCAACAAGGCGAAAACGCGAAACGGATCTACTTCTCGACAAATTCTCGTCGTTCGACGGACGAGAATTTATCGCGGGGTGGAGCAGCCTGGTAGCTCGTCGGTCTTCGCGAATTGGTTGATTTCTAGATGCGATTTCGATAGTCGTACAGCAGATGTACAGCAGGAACGACCTCTCTCAAGTGCTGTGCGACATGCCGTTGCCGAGAAGTTGACGCGCCGGCATGTCGGTTCGTAAGGTCACCGCCGTGACGACCTCCAAGAGATCGTCGAAGGAGTCGTCGCTACACCCATGGACGCGGTGCACGAGAACGCGCCCTCCCCGGTCAGGCGTGCAGTCGGATCACCCGCCAATCTGATTGAGGCAACGCTCTCCCAGCGCCAGTCAGGGTTGGGTCCTTGCGAGACGAGACTCAAAATGGGGCGCGCCGATGGCGCGGAATGCTCCTCGCTCGGGCTATATCAATAGGCCTACAGTTGACGTGTAGCGTCAAATTTGTGTACAAACGTATAGTGACTAACTCTTCAGATAGCCGTCTTCCTGCTCCTCGAGCCAGGCTTGCCGCCGTTCTACGGGCGAGTCGTGACGTGGTATCCGTCGACACGACGGCGCGGGTGCTCAAGGTCGACCGCAGGCGTGCGGCTGAGATTCTCTCGCGCTGGCTTCGCCAAGGATGGCTGAGACGCGTCGGACGAGGGCTGTACGCGCCAGTGCCGCTGGATCTGGCGGAGAGCGATCAAGTCGTCTCTGACCCGTGGGTCTTGGCTCCCGCTCTGTTCGGCGAGTGCTACATCGGGGGGTGGACGGCGGCGCACCATTGGGAACTCACCGAGCAACTCTTCAAAGACACGCTCATCTTCACGACACGCCGCGTGGTCAAGCCGCGCGTCACTGCGCAGGGCACGACGTTCGTTCTGCGACACACCGAGGAGAAGCGGTTGTTCGGCCTCTCGCCGCTATGGCGTGGCACGACGAAAGTTTCCATCTCCGATGCAGCTCGGACGATGGTCGATCTGCTGGATACTCCCGCAGTGGGTGGCGGCATGGATCATGTGGTCGACTGCCTCGTCGCCTACGTGAAGGATCCGAAGTTCGACCGCCGTCGGCTCACTGACTACGCGGAACGCCTTGGCAATGGTGCTGTATTCAAGCGGCTGGGCTTCCTCGCAGACGTTGTACTGCGCGACCAGGCACTCGCCGAGGGCTGTCGCACGCGGCTCACAGCGGGCTACGCGAGATTGGATCCGGCGTTGCCTTCTGCGAAGCTCGTGACGGCCTGGCGGTTGTGGATCCCTGCGCACTGGAAGGCACGCGCGCGTGATCGATAAACGAGACATTCTCGAGGCGGCGTCCGCGTTGGGCCTTGGGCCGGCCATCGTGGAGAAGGACTACGTGCTGGGGTGGATGCTCGCCGGGATCCACGCTCATCCTGCCCTGGCCGACACCTGGGTGTTCAAGGGGGGCACCTGTCTCAAGAAATGCTACTTCGAGACCTACCGATTCTCAGAGGACCTCGACTTCACGCTGACCACCTCGGCGCATCTTGATGAGTCGTTCCTCCGGGCGACGCTCGCAGAAGTGGCTGCATGGGTGAGCGAACAATCCGGCTTGGCTGTTCCGCCCGACCAGATCAGTCTCGATCTCTTCGAGAATCCGCGTGGTCAGCTCTCGTGCCAGGGCAAGATCGGGTATCGCGGACCGGTCTCGCCTACGTCCGGTGGCTGGCCCAAGATCAAGCTCGATCTCACGGCGGACGAACGGCTCGTATTGCCCTTCGTGAAGCGCGAGGTGTTTCACCCGTACGCGGACCGGCCGGAGAACGGCGTCTGGATCAACAGCTACACCTATGAAGAGGCCTTCGCCGAGAAGCTGAGAGCCCTGGGTGAACGCACGCGGCCCCGCGATCTCTACGACGTCGTGAACCTCTATCGACACACCGACAGTCGTCCGACCGCTTCGGTCTTGCGGGATGTGCTCCGCCAGAAGTGCGCCTTCAAGGGCATCGGCATTCCAGACATGCCCAGCCTGATACCCCACCGCGAGGCTCTCGGCGCCATGTGGCAGGACATGCTGGCACACCAGTTGCCGACACTGCCGCCGCTCGACGACTTTTGGAACGCCCTGCCCGAAATCTTCGCCTGGGTGATGGGCTCAGCCGCCATTCCGCAGCGCGCGACCATTCAACACGGCGCCGGCGAAGTTGCGGTTCGCAGCCGCGTGCTGCCCATGGCGATCCCGTCGCAGGCACGACCCGCGCTCGAGATCATCCGCTTCGCAGCGGCGAACCACCTGTGCGTCGACCTTCGCTACGACGGCTCAACCCGGCGCATCGAGCCCTACTCGCTGCGGCAGACGGTCGAAGGGAACTACGTCCTGCACGCGATTCGAAGTCAGTCCGGCGAGCACCGCTCTTACCGAGTCGACAAGATCGCAGGAGCGACCGTCACGGCACAGACCTTCCGCCCGCGCTACGACGTCGAAATCACCTCGACCGGACCCTTGCCGGTCGCGCCTTCAACCGCCAAGCCCCGAATGGCCCGCACGCCCAGACCGCGACGAGTATCGACCCACGGCCCAAAGTATGTGTTTCGCTGCATGTACTGCCACAAGACGTTCACGAAGAAGACGTATTACGCTGGTCTCAATGCGCACAGGATGAAGAATGGTCTCCCGTGCCCCGGCCGGACAGGTGTCTATGTGCGAACGAACTACTCTTGAAAAGACAGCACCTACACCAGAGCCCGGCTACCCTCGTCTCCGAATCACATTCCGGCCAGCAGTGACAATGCCACTGACGTAAGTGCCAGGGAGCCGAAGTCCGGGACGCGCGCGACGCTTATGTTGAGCCTAAGCGACTCCTCGCTCGAGACGAGAACATCGTATGGACCATGTTCACTGGGCCGTCCTCAGTTGGCACCATGACTCGTGCCCATAGCGCCGGTTACACTGGACGCAAGGTGGGCGGACACCGCGAGCAGGGTCTGACGACTCTTTCTCAGCGTTCCGGCGGCAGCTGGCACATAGTCCGTCGTGGCTGCGATATGGCTCAGGCCCGATACCGCAGCGCGTACGAAAGAATCCGTACTGCATCACGCCATCTCGCGAGTTGAACGAACAGACCTCGCGGCCCGCATCCTAGCGTAAGCGTCCCTGTCAAGCGGACCACTCCACAGGAGACTGCGCCGCCGATTTCCTTGAGTCGATAGCTGTCGCCTCGGATGTTGATGGTGATGGAGTGATGCAGCAGCCGGTCGAGGGCTATTCGTTCAAGTACGGTTCTTCGTACTCGATCTCGCGCTCCTCGTCACTCTCAAACTCTAGCTCGATGCCTGCCCGACTCAGTTCATCGTGCCCATTAAGTTTGAGGTCACAAACGCCACATCGAAAAGCAAGAGAAGTGTAGTGGACGGTCACGTGCTCGATGCCAGAGTCTTCATCTATTTCGCCTTCGTCCTCAGCCCATCGGTCAGCTGACAGCAGACCATCGCAACCACAGGCAGGGCAGGTTTGCTGCTGGAACACGTCGCCGTCGTACGAGCCGAAGTCCGTCGTCCGTACCAGCCTGCCGCCCCGCGCTTGTTCCCGGATTCGCGTGACTCCAACAGGAGCGCGGTAGGCGTCCCCAAACGCACGACGAGATCGTTCAATCCGTCCCTCAATAGCCTGATCCAGAACTGTTGCGGCAGCGCGTAGTAAGCCCACAGCTCTGGCACCTTCGGCGTCGCCAACCCAATCGTTCAATGCCAGACCATGGATGGCAAGCATCAACTGAGCGGCGCGCCAAAAGTGCGGCGCCCAGCTATTCGGATCGAGGCCCTCGAATGGGAGTTCGCCTGAGTGAAGATCGGCATTTCGCCGGCCAGTCATCTGAATACAAAACTTGATCTGTGTCTGATCGAATTCCTTCGACAACTTTGAGATGCGCTCAAAGACGGTCTTGGCCAGAATCGTCTTGGGATCCTGCGTGAATACCTTACCGCAAGCCAGAAACAGGCTGTCGACATGATTCGGGTCGGCGACCAACGAGGGATGAAGCCGAGCCAGCATCGCCTTTCCGAGCAGTTCTAGGGAGATGGCGCAAGAGAAGCAGAAGTCATCGAATCGCCGCTCGTCTCGTGCGTCGATTCCAGCGCGGACAAAACGGCGTGACTTGTTCCACAGAGATTCAGCATCGAGGGCTCCCATCTACGTGTCCCCGGCATACGAACGGAGGAGCATGCGCTCGCCGCTACCTGAAGACCGCCCATGCAGCACTGACCAATTGTCGAGAATTACAACGTCGCCAACATTCCAGTCGATCGTCGTGAGTGGCTCGCGTGAAATGAGTTCGGCGAAAGTCTGCATGGCTACTTGGGACGTTCGGTCCACAGGACGCATGCAACTCCTGTCAAAGCGCACGAACCGACGTCCTTCCTGGAGAATGCTTCCGAGGAAACTGTGACGGCCGTTCGCAATGACAAATATTCCAGCCGCAATCGTTCCTGCAGTGCTGCAATCGGTTGGTGGCACAGCAGCGATAGTGGTCTGAGCCGCTTCTGAGGTCACCCGCGCAGCTGCGAGTGCGACATAGCGCGCGGGCTCGATCCAGGTGGCGGTGTCGGTGTGTAGCGGAAACGGACCGGTGCCGAATAGGGCAGTAAGCGACGCACGCCGGGGAGCAAGTGACGAAGGTCGCGGCACGAGGCGATCTACGAGGGGCGATCCTCTTCGGTCGAGAAACGGAGACCCTACCCGTCGCAGCAGTTGCAGCATTGCATCGCCGAGGTCCCGTTCCTTGGTGAGACCAGTCCTCACAAACAAGGCCCATGCTCGATTCGGCGACTGTTCGGCAGCCAGGCTAGATGACAGAGGTCTTAGCATACAGGCCTCGCTTCTTGCTCGTACAAGCAACGACGTCGCCTGGTTCGGGTTAGCGCCCGAGGAAGATCATAGGTCATTGAAACAGCCGCGCCGAGAACGAGTCTCTGATCAAACGGGAGGTCGTGCTTCGTCCATGAATCTCAATGTGCGCAAACAGCAACGAGCCGCGTAGTGACCTATGGCTTCGGCTTTGGAGTCTGGCTTGGCTTGGACACAGGAGGAGCCTTTGGAGGCCCTTGCCTGGTCGATGTCGGCCGGGTCTGGGTCGTCTGCTTTGCCATGGCTGTCACTTTCCCTTCTTGGGCGGTGGCGGTATCTGCTTCGGAGGGCCTTGGCCGATCGTGAGCTGTGGCTTGCCCGCCGGTACGACAGGTTTCGTGGCCATCCCGTTCATCCTCTCGGCAAGAGTATACGGTTGTGGTATTCCATCCGATCTCTTTGCCCGACTTGACCTGATTCCGAAGGTAGCTGTAAAGGGACACCTTCTGAAGGTCATGAGGCAGAAGAAAGTCGAAGTGCAGTTCTTCGGTTTCGCCCGGTTCAACTTCGAGGCAGGGGTTGGCGCAGCATTCTCGTGTCCCGACGACTGGCCAATCTAGCTCAGACGTATCCAAGGGGAGATCCCGCTCGAGAGACACTTGATCTGCCGAGACGGGCATCAGCGCCTGAACAAGGGCGCGCGTCTCACCGATGGAGATGACCACCTTGCCCTGATTCATGACGCGAACAGTCAGTCGGAGGACGAGGGTACCGCTTGATCGCCAGTGATTGACGACGTGCTCCACGCGAGCCTTCGGGTAGCGTTCTCTGTTTCGAACGAACAATAGGTAAGTCCACACACCGGCGGCGAGTAGACCGACGGCTGTCGCCGAGGCCTGCGCGGCCTCGGCCGATTCCTTCCACAGTTGAATCCAATGAGGAATGAGCGTGACTTCTGTAGTGGGGACAGTCGGAGCCGCGGTTGGCGACGAGACCGGGGCCGTGGGCTGTGCCGATGGCAGGGTCTCGGATGCCCCGCCCTGTGCCTCCATACTCACCGGGAGAGCAGCGAGCGCGCCCAAGGAGTGAGCAATATGAAGGTCGCCAGGCCAAAGGCGGCAAGAACGGCAACGATCACCGCGGCTCGTCTGGCGATACAGAACCACGCGGCCAGGTGAAGGACTCTGTCCGCAGACGGGGCACGCAGGACCTTCATGGCGACCTCACCTGTACAGTAGCACCAGCGGCCACCCAGGGGAAGGGTCCACTAGGGATCCCACGCAAGGTCCAAGATGCGAGCGGTCCCGTCCTCCGGATGGCTAAACAGAGCAGCACGCGTGGCCTCGCCGAGATCGTCGGCGGTTTGCGACGCGGTAGTCCGCATGTGGGTGCGTTCACCCTCAACCCAATCTGAAGTAGCAGCGTCCAGCGGTTGCTGGGCTCCAAGCACCCAGACCGTCCGGACCGTGTTCTCCAAGACAGCGAGCGGAGCCACAACAACGCCATCGCCTGCGGAGATCGCCATCGACATGCCTACAGGAACGCTCAGAATCGAGACCACGCAAGCCTCCATCGGCGAGGGTGGCGTGAGCCAGACGGTACCATTGGAATCGACTGCCCCGCGACCCCGAAGGTCGCTGGCTGGCGTCATGACCTGGGCAAGACGCACCTTGCGGTCAAGCGCTACTTGCCAGCGTCTCCAGTGCCGGGATTGTCGGCCGGGGAATCGCCGCTGTGATTCCCCTTCATACTCACTCGTGAAGCCAAGCTGGCAGCGCCCGTCGCGATGGAAGCTTGCCTTCACTGTCCCTCCAAGGACGCGCGAGCCGAGATACACATCGCCCAAGCGATGCGTCCACAGCCGCCACGTGGCACCGCGAGGACCATCGTGGCGGCCACAGGCCCAGCGAAACACGCCGTCGGGTGCTGGAGGGATCTCGACATGCCCCTGAGGGGTCAGCAGAACCGCCATTCTCTTTGAGTCTATTCGGAGGACACTCTGAAGCTGTCTGTCGCAGCAGTGATTCTTCGCTCCTTCTGCTAGCATTCTCAAGTCTGGGTTAGAGTGCACCGTGACGTGCCTATCGACGACATCTTGAAGCACTATCTCGATTCATCGCATCGACTTTGATGCGGATTGCCAACGGTCGTGACGATCTCTAAGGCGCATCGGGAAGAAGACGTGCGTTCGGCCCTTCGTCGGATGGTCACGGCGATAGGCGATTCGGACATGCAGGCCCACGTCTTCGTTGCGAATTCACCTGACTTCGCGGACCTTCTTCCAACGACCTGGAGTGAGCTATCCGACCAAGGGCTCGTTGTTCCTCGCCACGTCATCGGGCAGGCGCAGTGGCAGCTGACGCCCACTGGTTGGCTTGAAGGGATCAGACTCAGTGGCACACTTGAGAGTGACGAGTGTCGAGAGCGGTGCATCATACTCATCAAGGCGCTCAAAGCTGTCATCGACGGCCAGCGGGACGTGCCTCTGGATCGCAGCGTCGATCACTGGAGCCTGGCAGCGGCCACCAGCCTTCCGATGGGCTGGATCTTCAACGCCATTCGGTCTGAGCTGCTGTCCGTGGTGTTTCCTGGCCGCAGGCTCAACGCGTACTGGGATTCTGGTGGTCGTTCCTTCCGGGTGCCGCCGACCTTCGGGATGACGTGAATCGGTCGCGCAGGCAAGCTGGCAAGATGCTTCGTCGGTTACGCCGCTCGGGCGAGCGACCGGTAGTGTCCGAGATGCCCACGGTGCCGGTACAGGTGACGGACGACGACAGCCGTCGCGCTAAGCGCAACGATCATGGCAGCATCCGGCAGACCGGAGACACCCGCCGAAATGTCGAGGGGCAGCCACAGTCCCAAGAGCGTGCCGAAGTAGGGGTCGTCGAGCTGGTCCGGCGCAGGTGCTGCCGATCCCTTCAGAGTTCGACCAGTCAGCTCCCACAGACGGTATTGGACGTGTCGAAGTCTCTTGACACCGAATCCCTTCAGGCGCAGTAGGTCCTGCTCGCTCGTCTGAAGGAGCTGTCCGACCGAATCGATCGCCGCGACGGTTAGACGAAGTTGGGCCGACCAGTGCAGACCAAGAACAGATACCGGCTTTGCCTCGAGAGGTCCCGGGCGGCCGAGTTCAGATCTTCGCCACTTCTCATGTTCAAGGACGCGAGCAAGACCCAAGACCGTGAGTGCGGCAGCGCGGTGCGACACACCGAGCCTTCTGGAAATGGCGAGGAGGTCGCGCTCCCCTCCTCGAATCTCGGCAAGGAGTCGCTGTGCCCTTCGAGTGAATCGTTGGTGGGGTATGTCGCTGAGCTCGTCAAGCAGTTCGGCTATCCGCTGTATCTCTTGGGTGAATCGGCCCGGGTTTTTCGGAGGCTCAAATCTGAGAGAGGATGGAGCCGATGCCGAAAGGAACCCGATACTCCCCGGAATTGCGTGAACGCGCGGTCCGCATGGTTTTCGACCACGCGCACGATCACCCCTCCCAATGGGCCACGATCCGGTCGGTTGCCGGCAAACTCGGGTGCACCGTGGAGGCCTTGCGCCGGTGGGTGCGCCAAGCCGAACGGGATCGTGGCGCGCGCCCTGGCCTGACCACGGATGAGCGCCAGCGCCTCAAGCAGCTGGAACGCGAAAACGTCGAACTGAAGCGGGCGAACGAGATCTTACGGAAAGCGTCCGCGTTTTTCGCACAGGCGGAGCTCGACCGCCGACCGCGGTGATGGTAACGTTCATCGATCAGCACCGGGAGGTGTACGGAGTCGAGCCGATCTGCGCGGTGTTGCCGATTGCTCCGTCGACCTACTTTCGCCACCAGGCGCAGCAGCAGGATCCGACGACCCGATCGCCGCGCGCGCAACGGGACGACGAGTTGCGCGCCCACATTCAGCGCGTGTGGGATGCGAACGAGCAGGTCTACGGGCCGCAGAAGGTGTGGAAGCAGCTGCGGCGCGAGCGCATCCACGCCGCCCGGTGCACGGTCGAGCGGCTGATGCGGCAGATGGGTCTGCGCGGCACCGGGCGCGGGCGCGCGTGGATCGTGACCACGCGCGCCGACGCGGCGGCGGACCGGCCTGCCGATCTGGTCGATCGCCACTTCACCGCGACCCGGCCCAATCAGCTGTGGGTCGCCGACTTCACCTACGTGGCGACGTGGCGCGGGTTCGTCTACGTGGCCTTCGTCATCGACGTCTTCGCGCGTTGCATCGTCGGGTGGCGCGTGTCGGCGTCGCTCCACACCGATTTCGTTCTCGACGCCCTCGAACAGGCGATCTACCAGCGCGGTGGGGCGAACGTCACCGACCTGGTGCATCACAGCGATCGTGGCACGCAGTACCTGTCGATGCGGTACAGCGAGCGGTTGGCGGAGGCCGGCATCGCGCCGTCGGTCGGCAGCCGTGGCGATTCCTATGACAACGCCCTGGCCGAATCGATCATCGGCCTCTTCAAGACGGAGGTGATTCAGCGGAAAGGTCCCTGGCGGCACCTCGAGGCCGTTGAGTTTGCGGCGCTGCGCTGGGTCGATTGGTTCAACCACCGCCGGCTCCTCGAACCGATTGGCTACGTGCCGCCGGCGGAATTCGAGGCGCGGTACTATGAACAACTCCGCGGGGCCCCGACGATTAACGACGACATCGCCGGGGGGATACTCGACCCTGCACCGACCGACGATCGTCGCTCCTGGAGCCTCCGATGAGGTCGAGCTGGCGTCAACGAACGCCGAAATCGCGGTGTTCGTCTGATCTCGGGGGCGTTCGGCGGCAGCCTCGTCCCCGCACCGTTGTCCCTCGCGCAGGCCGCCGATCGCCTGTAGGACCTTCTATGACCACTGACCAGAACAGATGATTCACTCACACGAACCGCTCTCCGACAAACCCGGTGCGATTCAGGGTGTGGCGAAGCGGCTCCGTGATGGCCATGACGCCAATTCCGATTCCGGCCGGAGGCAGCCACCACAGTGAGGATGCGACGGCAGAGATCCACGGAGCTGATGCGTCACGACCGCGGCGTGTGACCAGCATCGCGATGTGGTATGACCGGCTCACCCATACCCGAACAGGGCCCACGCGTGCGGCGAATGGCCTTGCCGCGAGAGCCTCCTCGCAAAGCCGCGCCCTGGAAGCCGAAAACAGAGTGGGAGAGGTGCGTGTAGAACTCAGTGCCCACGTCTGGGCGGACTCTGCAGCCGCAAGACAGGTGACGAAGGCGCACGCCAACGCTCGACGCAAACATCGATGGACCACATCTCCTGTTGACACGATGACAAAGATACAAAGTCAGCGGCGAATGATGAATGGGCGGATTGACCCAATCCGGCGTACCATTCGACCCCGATGAGCGTGAGTCTGTGGCGCGCGTGATCGCCGCAGGCTGCTCTCCTTGCTTCCTTTCCACTGTCTATCGACCTTCGACCGTTGAATCGCAGTCAACCACAGCCTGAGGCAGGGCCCGCGCCCGACGTCATATTGGCTACTCACCGGAGGTCTCACGGTAGGCAAGAGGGCCCTTGCGGGCCCCTCTTGCACAGTGCGCGACCTTGCTTATCGATTCGCGTTATTTGTCGCTATTATGTTGACGAGCGTATTGAGTTGCGTAGAGTTGTTGGCGTGTCCGATCCCCTCTACAAGATGAAAAGGATCTGAGCCATGCTGCACATTGGGTGCTGCCATGAACCAGTTCATTGACCAGATCCGATTTGCAAAGAGCGTCTGAAGGTAGATGGCCAAGTCATACTGCCACTGTATCTGGCAGCTGGCGGGAAAATTACCCCACAACGCTTGATTCGGATGACGGAACGAGTGAGCATGGACCATAAATTGTTTCGTAGAATAGGCTGGAGTCGACATCACGCCGTGGAGTCTGTAGCCAACATCTTGATAGAGCCAATTGTTGTAGGTAGCCGCATCGCAGAGGTGAAGATTTCCATGATAGTAAGTCTGAACGCCGAGCACATCGGCGTTTGAAGGCGCGGGGCGATAGTAGGGATTCGT
>Ga0268299_1003942_pt1 | contig 12530 bp, 8 predicted proteins | sample NOBtaG_FD_193484 | JGI IMG/M metagenome (GOLD analysis project Ga0268299, IMG submission 193484) | Activated sludge microbial communities from bioreactor in Nijmegen, Gelderland, Netherland - NOB reactor | ecosystem: Engineered > Bioreactor > Aerobic > Activated sludge | place: Netherlands...
CCAACCCATCGACATCCTGCTGAACAATGCCGGCATTGGCGGCGGCGCCGAGAACCAGATCTTCCCGAAGCTCAACTACGACACCTTCTCCGAGGTGATGGCCGTCAATGCCGTGGGCCCCATCAAGGTCTGCGAGGCGTTCCTGACGCACGTGGAGGCGGGCAGGCAGAAGAAGATGATCACCGTCTCCAGCAGCCAGGGCTCGATCGGCAGCGTGGACGCCCCCCGGCTCTACTGGTACCGGTCCAGCAAGTCGGCGGTGAACATGCTGATGGCCAACCTCGCTCTCCAGCTGAAGGGGCGCGGGATCACCATCGGGCTCGTCACACCGGGCGCCACCGACACCGACTTCATGAAGGGTTTGCCGAAGCGCATGCTCCGGCCCGTTGCCGACGCGGTCACGGACATGATGCGGGAGATCGACAGGTTCGACCTGGCCACCACCGGCCGCTTCGTGGACACTACCGGCGAGACTTTGCCCTGGTAGCAGCCAGAGAACACGATCAAGGAGCCATCCGATGACCACGACCCGTCGCCGCGCCATGGCGCTGCTGTCCGCACTTGCCCTGGCCGGCAGCTGGGCCGCGACCACCCAGGCCGCGGATGCCGTTCCCCAGGGCTACGTGCCCACCGTGCTCGTCACCGGCGCGAACCGCGGCATCGGCCTCGAACTCGCCCGCCAGTACGCCGCGCGGGGCTGGAAGGTGATCGGCACGGCCCGGAAGCCCGCGGAGGCGAAGGAACTGAATGACCTGGCGGCCGCCAGCGATGGCCGGGTCGTCGTCGAGGCACTCGACGTCATGGACCTCGCCGCGATCGATGCCTTGGCGAAGAAGTACGAGGGCAGGCCGGTCGATATCCTGTTCAACAACGCCGGTGTCACGGGCGGTGGCGAGAACCAGCAGTTCGCGAAGAACATGAAGTGGGAGCTGTTCGACGTCGTCTTCAGCACCAACGTGGTCGGGCCGCTGAAGATGGCCGAGGCCTTCCTGCCGAACCTGCAGGCCGGCCAGCAGAAGAAGATCAGCAACGTGTCCAGCAGCCAGGGCTCGATCGGCAGCACGAAGACCGGCACCTTGTACATCTACCGGTCCAGCAAGGCGGCGCTGAACATGGTCATGAAGAACCTGGCCAACCAGATGCGCAGCAAGAGCATCGCCGTGGCGCTGATCGACCCCGGTCCCGTGGACACGGACATGATGGCGGGCCTGCCGAAGAAGATGCTGCGGCCCGTGCCGACGGCCGGCAGCGACCTGATCCGCATCACGGACCAGCTGTCCATGGAGAATTCGGGGACCTACTGGACCTTCGACGGGACCGTACTGCCCTGGTAGGGAAAAAGGGGACAGATTTATTTTCCCCTGGCCAGAATGGAGATCGCGACTCTCTAGCCAAGGGAAAATAAATCTGTCCCCTTTTTCCTACCCGGGATACTGGGCGAGGCCGGCGAGGGAGCGCTGCACGCCGGATTCGGCCCTGGCCACGATCTCGCCGGTCTTCAGGCTGAACTTCGCGACCTGGCCGGTGAAGAAGTTGCCGATCAGGGTCATGTCCGGCTCGATCGACTGGCCCACCGCGGCCCAGCCCGGGCCGGGAAGCGGGTATTCACGGACGACCTTCCCGTTCTCGTCCAGGTGCTCCAGGAAGAAGCCCGCCTTGAAGTTGGCGCGGATGTGCAAGAGCTTGCCCTGGGTGTACATGACCGTCATGGCCATGTTGCCGCTGTCCGGCGCGTAGGTGACCAGGTTCGGCAGCGCCCGGTTGTTCACCAGGTCCCAGCAGCGGATGCTGTCGGAGAGCTCCGAGAGGTAGAGGATCGACTTGCCGTCGGGACGCAGCGCCGCGCCGGTCAGCCCGAGGAAGGCGGGCATGCCGCCATGGGTCGGGGTGGGGAATTCCTTGAGGAGCTTGCCGTCCTGGGTGAACTGGTAGAGGTGGCCGTCACCGAAGCGGTCCGTGCCGGGCATCTTCGGCAGGGTGGTGCCCAGCGAGGTGCCGGGGCGGGTGCGGACGGTGTTGCCGACCAGGTGCTCGCCCAGGTAGATCGTCCCGTCCTTCGCAAAATTGATGTTGGAGAAGGCCCGGTCCGCGAACTTGATCCTGGGCAACTGCTTGCCCTGGGGGCTGACCCGCAGCACCTGGAAGCTGTTGCTGTCGAAGGCCCAGAGCGTGCCGTCCGGGGCAAAGGCCAGGCCGCCGATAAGGTGCGTGGTGCCCTCGGTCCAGAGGACCCCCTTTTCCTTCAGGTTGCTGTCGTACTGGATGATCCGGCCGTCGCCGGAGTGGTCGTCTTCCGGCCGATTCAGGAGCGTGGCGCCGGCGAAGATGTCGCCGCGCGCAAAGGGCTGCATGGTGGACACGTTGGGCATGGGGGAGGCCTCCGGGCCGGGTTTTTCTGGGGCCATTCTACCCCGCGGCCATGGCGAGGTTGCCCGGTCCGTGGCCGGGCCACTATCCTGTGCGGATGGACAAGCCCGCCGAAAGCCAGATCTACAACGTCAACGTCACGGCCCGCACCATCCTGCCGCCGCCGGCCGAGGTGAAGGGGGGCTATCCCCTGACGCCGGCCCTGGAAGGCTTCATCCTCAAGAGCCGCCGGACACTCCAGAACATCATCGACGCCCGGGACCCGCGCCTGTTCGTGGTCGTCGGGCCCTGCTCGATCCACGATGTCGCGGCCGCCCTCGACTACGCCCGGCGCCTGAAGTCCCTGGCGGATGCGGTCAGCGACACGCTGGTGCTGGTGATGCGGGTCTATTTCGAGAAGCCGCGGACCACCGTCGGCTGGAAGGGCCTGATCAACGATCCCGACATGGACGATTCCTTCCACATCGAGAAGGGCATTGGCGTGGCGCGCAGCCTGCTCCTCGACCTGGCGAAACTCGGCCTGCCGACCGCCACCGAGGCGCTGGACCCGATCATGCCCCAGTACCTGGGCGACCTGATCACCTGGAACGCCATCGGTGCGCGCACCACCGAGTCCCAGACGCACCGCGAGATGGCGAGCGGCCTGTCCACGCCGGTGGGTTTCAAGAACGGCACCGACGGCTCGCTCACGGTCGCGATCAACGCGCTCAAGTCCGCCCGGCAGCCCCACCATTTCCTCGGCATCAACGAGGACGGGCGCACGGCGGTGATGCAGACCCGGGGCAATGCCTACGGGCACGTGGTGCTCCGGGGCGGCGCCGGGCGCCCGAACTACGATTCAGTGAGCATCGCGCTCTGCGAGCAGGAGCTGCGCAAGGCGGGCCTGCCCGAGCGGATCGTGGTGGACTGCAGCCACGGCAACTCCAACAAGGATCCCTCACTGCAGCCGCTGGTCGCCCGGGACTGCATCGAGCAGGTGGCGAACGGCAACCGGTCGATCATCGGGCTGATGCTCGAGAGCAATCTGGAGGCTGGCAACCAGGAGATCCCCGCCGACCGGACGAAGCTCCGCTACGGCGTGTCGGTCACCGACGGCTGCATCGACTGGCCCACGACGGAGAAGTCGCTGCGCGAGCTGGCCGTGCTGCTGAAGCCCGTCCTGCAGGCGCGGAAGTCGGCCTGAGCCGGCTCCCAAACTCCCCGCGCCGCCAAACGTGACATAACTCACGGACCCCGGGCGGGGTGCCTCGCTACCGTGACCCCATTGCCGCCCGTCCGCCCGGACGGGCCGGCCGGGCCGTCGTGGGCAGGGGCTGATGAACCGCAGTTTTGGCACCCGGATATTCCTGGTCATCCTGGGCCTCGTCGCGCTCATCCAGTCGGTGACGGTCGTCGCTGCCCTGGACGCGCTCCGCAAGGATGCCATCCAGAAGGCCAGCCACGAGCTGGAGGTCGGGCAACGCGTGTTCGAGCGGCTGCTGGCCGAGCGGAGTTCCCAGCTCTCCACTGCCGTGCGCATCCTCGCCAGCGACTACGGCTTCAAGGAGGCGGTCGCCACCAGCGACACGGCGACCATCGCCTCGGTGCTGGCGAACCACGGCGGGCGGGTCCGGGCCGATCTCTCGGCGTTCATCGCGGCCGACGGCAGCATCGTCACCAGCAGCCACGACTTCGGCTCCGGCGCCTTCCCGTTCACCAGCATGCTCGCCGATGGCGCGGCCGGCAGGTCCGCGACCAGCGTGGTGCTCATGCCCGGGGCGGGCGCCTTCCAGGTCGTCGTGACCCCCGTCAGGGCTCCGGAAGTCATCGGCTGGATCTGCATCGGCTTCGTCATCGATGACGCGCTGGCACGGGCCTTCAAGGACCTGACGAACCTGGACGTGTCATTCAGCCCGGCCGAGGGCCCGGTACTGCTCGCCTCGACCCTGCCGCCGGCGGTGCGGGGAGAGATGCCCGTGGCGCTCGCCACGGCCGAAGTGGCGGGCGCGCGCCCCGTCGAGGTCCGGGCGGCCGACGCCGGTTACCTGACCCTCCGGTCCGCGCTGCCCGGCGCCGGCCCCGGACTCGTCGCCATCCTCCAGACCTCCCTGGACGAGGCGTTGCGCAACCTTTCCGGGCTGGTCACCAAGCTGCTGATAGTCGTTGCGATCGCGCTCGGCCTCGCCATCGGCGCCGCGCGGCTGGTGGCCAGCAGCGTCACGCGCCCGCTGCGGCAGCTCGCGGACGCGGCCCGTCGCATTGCCGGCGGTTTCTACGGCGAGCAGGTGGCCATGGCCCGCCCGGACGAGTTCGGGCTCGTCGCCCTGGCCTTCAACGAGATGCAGGAGGGCATCGCCCAGCGCGAGGCGCGGATCCTCCACCAGGCCCAGCACGACGGGCTGACGGGACTGCCGAACCGCCTGGCCTTGCGCGACCGCATCGAGGTGGCGCTGGCCCGGGCGGCCCGCAGTCGCGAGTGCGGTGCCCTGCTGCTCGTCGACATCGTCGACTTCAAGGCCGTCAACGATTCGCTCGGCCACCAGACCGGGGACGCCGTGCTGCAGGAAGTCAGCCGCCGCCTCGTTGCCCAGGCGCGGGCCGCCGATACCGTGGCGCGCTACGGCGGCAACGGTTTCGTGCTGCTGCTCGAGGGGGTGGGCGAGGCGCCGGTACGGCAGGCTGCCCGGCGCATACTGGATTCGATGACGGAGCCGCTGCGCCTCGCCGACGCGCAGGTGCGCGTGGACGTGACCGTCGGCATCTGCCTGTTCCCGGCCCATGGCGAGGATGCAGAGACGCTGCTGCGGCGGGCCGAGATCGCCATGTATGCCGCGCGCTCCGCGGGCCGGAGCATCGACTCCTATGCCATCGGCCAGGATGAGACGCACCTGCGCCGAATCGGCCTGCTCAGCGAACTCGCGATCGCGCTCGACAACGACCAGCTGGAGATCCACTACCAGCCCCGGATGGACCTCCGCACGCGGCGCGTGCGCCAGGCGGAGGCTCTGGTACGCTGGCTGCACCCGGTGCGGGGCATGGTGGCGCCGGACGAGTTCATTTCCCTGGCGGAACAGTCGGGCCTGATCGGCCAGCTCACGCAACTCGTCCTGACCAAGGTCGTCCGCCAGATCCGTCACTGGGGCTCGATGGGGCTGGACATCGCGGTGTCCGTGAACGTCTCGGCCCTCGACCTGGCGGAGGAGGGGTTCGCCGACCGGGTGATGGAGCTGTTGCGGCTCCACGGGGCGCATCCCGGCCAGCTCACGCTGGAGGTGACGGAGAGCACCGTGATCCGCGACGTGCATCACACGCGGGAGGTGATGAGGCGCCTGCGGGATGCCGGCGTGCACTTTTCCATCGACGATTTCGGCACGGGCTACTCGTCGCTGGCGCAGCTGCGCAGCCTGCCCCTGCACGAGCTGAAGATCGACAAGTCGTTCGTGCTGAACCTGACGGGCAGCCAGGAGGACGCACTCATCGTGCGCTCGACCATCGAGCTGGCGCACAACATGGGGCTGGTGGTGTGCGCCGAGGGCGTGGAGTCGGAGGCCGCAATCGACCTGCTGCTCGGGATGAGCTGCGACATCGGCCAGGGCTTCTGCATCAGCCGCCCCGTGCCCGCGGGCATCTTTGCGGAGTGGCTAGCGCGGCATGAAACGGCGATCGCCGGCGGGCGGGCGGACACCGCGGGCCGTGTCAGCACGGCTGGCGTCCTGATCGGCGAGGGGGGCATCCTGCCCGCGCGCAGCTGACCGCCCGGTCAGCGCAGGACGACCGTCCTCGCCCCGTTCACGAACACCCGGTGCTCCAGCTGGAGCTTCACGGCCCGCGCCAGGGTCAGTGACTCGACGTCGCGGCCGATCGCCGCGAGATCGTCGGGCGACATGGTGTGGTCCGCCCGTTCCACCGTCTGCTCGATGATCGGGCCCTCGTCCAGGTCGGCCGTGACGTAGTGGGCCGTCGCGCCGATCAGTTTCACTCCCCGCCGGTGCGCCTCGTGGTAGGGCCTGGCGCCCTTGAAGCCCGGCAGGAACGAGTGGTGGATGTTGATGATGCGGCCTGGATACTCGGCGCAGAGGCCCGGCGACAGGACCTGCATGTAGCGGGCGAGCACGATGAGGTCGGCCCGGCTGTCGTCGGCTATCTCCTTCAGGCGGGCTTCTGCCGCCGCCTTCGACTCCGGCGCCACGGGCACGTGGAAGTACGGCACCTTGTGCCAGCTGGCGAGCCCGGCCAGGTCCATGTGGTTCGACACGATGGCGGGAATCGTCATCCTGAGCGCACCGGTGCGGTAGCGGTACAGCAGGTCATTGAGGCAGTGATCGTGCTTAGAGACCATGATCAGCACGCGGGGCAGGATCCGGGTGTCGTGCACCTGCCAGTCCATGCCGAAACGCGCCGCGATCGCCTCGAACCCGGCGCCGAACGAGCCCCGGGAGAACGCCTGCTCCCGCGGGATGAAGCGGGTGCGCATGAAGAAGGTGCCCGTGTCCGGGTCGCCGAAGTGGGTGGATTCCTCGATGAAGTACTGCTGGGCCGTGAGGTAGCCGGCCACGGCGGCCACTATGCCGACCGCGTCCGGGCAGACCACGGTAAGGATGAAGGAATGGGACTCGGACATGCGGGCCGCATGGTAGCAGGATCGACGCGGCGGCCGGGATTGGTCAGAATCGCGGCCGGGGGAGCCCATGACCAGCAAACGCGCCGACGTGCCGCCGGAAGCAGCCGACTTTCTCGCGGCCCGTCCCGACATCAAGGCCGTCGAGCTGCTGCTGCCCGACCTCAACGCAATCTTGCGGGGCAAGCGGCTCAGCCGCCGCGAGGTCGCCGGCCTGTTCCGGGAGGGCATCTCTTTCCCGGCCACCGGCATCCTCCTGGACAGCCGCGGTGCCCTCATCGACGGACTGGCCCACGGCAGTGACGACGGCGACCCCGACTACCTGTGCCTGCCGGTGGCGGGGTCGCTGACCCCGGTTCCCTGGTCGAAGACGCCGCTAGGCCAGTGCCTGGTCTCCATGTACGAGCGGGATGGCCGGCCGTACTTCGCCGACGCCCGCCACGTGCTGTCCCGGGTGCTCGCGCGGTTCGCCGACCTCGGGCTCACGCCGGTGGTGGCCGTCGAGTACGAGTTCTACCTGCTGGATGACGTGAGCGGCGAGATCCCGCGGCCGCGTACTGGCAGCGTCCCGGGCAGCGGGCGCCGGCCGGTCGGCCCGCGCGCCTACAGCCTCGAGGACCTGCACGACCTGGACGGCTTCTTCGCGCAGGTCGCGGCCGCTGCCGAGGCCCAGCACGTGCCGGCCGGCGCCATCGTCTCGGAGTACGGCGCCGGCCAGTTCGAGGTGAACCTGCACCACGTCGAAGACGCCTTGGCAGCCTGCGACCACGCGATCCTGCTCCGGCGGCTCGTCCGGGGGATCGCCCGGCAACAGGGGCTCGCCGCGACCTTCATGGCGAAGCCCTTCAGGGACCTGGACGGCTCCGGCATGCACGTGCACTTCAGCCTGCTCGACCGCTCGGGCCGCAACGTCTTCGGGCCGGCGCCGCCGGCCGCCACGCCGGACGCGTACCCGGACACGTTGCGACATGCGGTGGGCGGCATGCTGGCGGCATTGCCGGAGTCGCTGGCGGTCTACGCGCCCAATGCGAATTCCTACCGTCGCTTCCGGCCCGGGTTCTTCGTGCCCATCGCCCCCAACTGGGGGCCGAACCACCGGCAGGTGGCGTTGCGCATCCCGACGTCCGACGACGCCAACGTCCGGCTGGAGCACCGGGTGGCCGGCGCCGACTGCAATCCCTACCTCGCGATGGCCGCGATCCTCGCGGCGGCCCACGCCGGCATCACCGGGCGCATCGAGCCGCCGCCCATGATCCGCGAGGGCGAGCCGGTGGCGTTGCCGGCCGGCCCGTCGCCACGCTGGGAAACGGCGCTCGCCGCCTTCGACGCGAGCGGCCTCTGGCCGGATTACCTGGGCGCGGAGTTCTGCCGCGTGTACAGCGCAGCACGCCGTTTCGAGGCGGAGGCCTACCACGCGGAGGTGCCGGGGCTGGACTACGAGTGGTACCTGGGGGCAGTCTAGCCGGGTCCGACACCCCGAATAAGCAGAATGACAGGGGATTACCGTGGCTGAGGCCTTCATCTTCGATCACGTCCGCACGCCCCGTGGCCGCGGCAAGCCCAACGGCTCGCTCCACGAGGTGACGCCCATCCAGCTGGTCACCCAGGTGCTGAAGGCCCTCCGGGACCGGAACCAGCTGGACACGGGCCGCCTCGACGACGTCATCATGGGCTGCGTGTCGCCCGTGGGCGAGCAGGGCGCCGACATCGCGCGGGTCGCGGTGCTGAACGCCGACTACGCCCAGACGGTGCCCGGCAAGCAGCTGAACCGCTTCTGCGCGTCGGGGCTCGAGGCGGTGAACACGGCGGCGGCCCAGGTGATGGCGGGGCAGTCCGATCTCTGCATCGGCGGCGGCGTGGAAAGCATGTCCCGCGTGCCCATGGGCTCGGATGGCGGCGCCATGGCCAGCGATCCCCAGGTGGCCTACAAGACCTACTTCGCGCCCCAGGGCATCGGCGCGGACCTCATCGCGACGAAGTACGGCATCAGCCGCCAGGATTGCGACGCCTACGCCGCTGAGAGCCAGAAGCGCGCGGCCAACGCCTGGGCCTCCGGCTGGTTCCGCGGCTCCGTCCTGCCGGTCCGGGACTCGCTCGGCACCACGCTGCTGGACCACGACGAGCACATGCGGCCGGACACGACGGCGGCGGGCCTCGCCGAGCTGAAGCCCGCCTTCACGGCGCTGGGCGAGCAGTTCGGCTTCGATTCGGTGGCCCTGCAACGCTACCCGGAGGTGGAGCGCATCAACCACGTGCACACGGGCGGCAACTCTTCCGGCATCGTCGACGGTGCCGCCGGGGTGCTCCTCGGCACGCGGGAGATGGGCAAGGCCCTCGGCCTCAGGCCGCGGGCGCGCATCGTCGGCTTCGCCTCCATCGGCACGGAGCCCACCATCATGCTCACCGGGCCGGCGCCGTCGGCCGAGAAGGTGCTGAAGCGCTGCGGCATGCAGGCGCGGGACATCGACCTCTTCGAGCTCAACGAGGCCTTTGCCTCCGTGGTGCTGCGCTTCATGCAGCAGCTGGCCGTTCCTCACGACCGCATCAACGTCAACGGCGGGGCCATCGCCATGGGACATCCCCTCGGCGCCACCGGCGCCATGATCCTCGGCACCGTCCTCGACGAGCTGGAGCGCCGGCAGCTGGGCACGGCGCTCGTCAACCTGTGCATCGGGGCCGGCATGGGCACCGCCACCATCATCGAACGGGTATGAGCATGAGCAAGGCTGCGGACCAGGCCATCCACCTCGAGGTGGACACGGACGGCATAGCCATCCTGACGATCGACCTGCCCGGCCGGTCGATGAACGTGATCACGCCGGAGCTGACCGCCGAGCTTGCCGCGGCTGTCGACCGGATCGCCGGCGATCCCGCGATCAAGGCCGCGATCATCACCTCAGGCAAGCCCGCCTTCATCGCCGGCGCGGACCTGATGGACATCGTCAACATCTACGGCAGCGGCGCCACGGGCCCCGGGCTGATGCGCGAGATCAGGCGCTATTCCGGCGTGCTCCGCAAGCTCGAGACCTGCGGCAAGCCGGTGGCCGCTGCCATCAACGGCACGGCGCTCGGCGGCGGCCTCGAGCTCTGCCTGGCCTGTCACTTCCGGGTGCTCAGCACCGACCCGAAGGCGGTCGTGGGCCTGCCCGAGGTGCAGGTGGGCCTGCTGCCGGGCGCGGGCGGCACCCAGCGCCTGCCGCGCCTGATCGGGATCCAGCCGGCGCTGGAGCTGATGACCCAGGGCACCCACGTGGAGCCGGAGAAGGCGAAGGCGCTCGGCATCGTGCACGCGCTGGCGCCAACCGCCGAAGTGGTGGCGGTGGCCCGGCGCTGGCTCCGGGAAGCGGCCGATCCGGTGCAACCCTGGGACAAGAAGGGTTTCCGCTGGCCGGGCGGCGCCGGGGCACTGCACCCGGGCGCCCAGCAGACCTTCACGGCCGGCAGTGCCCTCATCGCCGACAAGACCCAGCACAACTACCCGGCCCCCATCTCGATCCTGTCCTCCGTCTACGAGGGCAGCATCGTGCCCTTCGACACGGGCCTGAAGATCGAGGCCCGTTACTTCACCGGCCTGCTGCTCGACCCGGTCTACCGGAACATGACCCGCACCCTGTTCATCAACAAGGGCGCCGCGGAGAAGCTCGTGCGCCGGCCCGCCGGCGTGCCGAAATCGAAGGTCACCCGGCTCGGCATGCTGGGCGCGGGCATGATGGGGGCGGGCATCGCCTACGTGTCGGCCCGGGCCGGCATGGACGTCGTGCTGCTCGACGCCACCCGGGAGGCCGCCGACAAGGGCAAGGACTACTCCCGCGGGCTCCTGCAGAAGCGCGTGGACCAGGGCCGCGGCACGGCGGCCGAGATGGACGCGATCCTGGCCCGCATCCACCCGACGACGGATTACGCGGACCTGGCCGGCTGCGAACTGGTGATCGAGGCGGTCTTCGAGAGCCGCGAGATCAAGGCCGACGTCACGCGGAAAACCGAGGCCGTGATCCCGGCGACGGCCATCTTCGCCTCGAACACATCCACCCTGCCGATCACCGGGCTCGCGGAGGCGTCGAAGCGGCCCGCGAGTTTCATCGGCCTGCACTTCTTCTCGCCCGTCGACAAGATGCCCCTGGTCGAGATCATCCTGGGGAAGAAGACGTCCGACGAGGCCCTCGCCCGGGCGCTGGACTACGTGCAGCAGATCCGGAAGACGCCGATCGTGGTCAACGACAGCCGGGGTTTCTACACGAGCCGCGTCTTCATGACCTACGCCAACGAAGGCATGGCGCTGCTGCAGGAAGGCGTGCTGCCCGCCCTGATCGAGAACGCGGGGAAGCAGGCCGGCATGCCGGTCGGGCCGCTGGCCGTGCACGACGAGGTGAGCATCGAGCTGTCGGCGAAGATCTACAAGCAGACGAAGGCGGACCTCGGCGCCAGGTACACCGGCCCGTCCGCCATAGCCGTGGCGCTGAAGTTCGCGGAAGAACTGGACCGCAAAGGCAAGAAGGCTGGCAAGGGTTTCTACGAGTACCCGAAGGAAGGGCGAAAGTTCCTGTGGCCGGGCATCGCCGGGATCTATCCTCCGGCCGCGCAGCAGCCGGACGTGGAGGAAGTGAAGAAGCGCCTGCTCTACGTGCAGGCCGTCGAAACCGCCCGCTGCCTGGAGGAACAGGTCGTCGTGGAGCCCGCTGACGCGGACATCGGCTCCATCCTCGGCTGGGGCTACCCCCCCTGGACGGGCGGGACGCTCTCCTTCATCGAGACGGTCGGCCTCGCCCGGTTCGTGGCCGAGTGCGACCGGCTGGCTGCGGCCTACGGCCCGCGCTTCCAGGTGCCGGATTCGCTGCGGAAGCGGGCCGCGCGCAACGAGCCGTTCCAGCCGCGCCCCGCGCCGGGCGCGTCACGATCCGCCGCCTGACGCGGTCCGGCCTGCCTGCATGGAGCGGCACCACTTCGAGCCCGAGCACCAGATGTTCCGGGACTCGGTGCGCCGTTTCTTCCAGAACGAGGTCGCGCCCCACCGGGACCGCTGGCACGGCGCGGGGCAGGTGGACCGGGAGATCTACAGGAAGGGCGGCGGGCAGGGCCTCCTGCTCATGCAGGCCGCCGAGGAGTACGGGGGCGCCGGCATCCGCGACTTCCGCTACGAGCAGATCCTGCTCGAGGAGAACCTGCGCCACGGTGACAGCGGCCTCTACTTCACGCTGCACTCCCGCCTTGTGGCGCCCTATATCGAGGGGCTCGGCACCGAGGAGCAGAAGCGCCGCTTCCTGCCCCGCTGCGTGAGTGGCGAGACGATCCTCGGCATCGCCATGACGGAGCCCGGCGCCGGCAGCGACCTGGCCGGCATGAAGACCCGGGCCGAGGACAAGGGCGACCATTTCCTCCTGAACGGAGCCAAGACCTACATCTCCAACGGCATAAACGGCGATGTCTTCGTGGTCGCCGCCCGGACCGGACCCGCACGCCAGCTCGGCCTGTTCCTGGTGGAGCGTGACATGGCCGGATTCTCGCGGGGGCGCAACCTGAAGAAGATGGGCCTGAACTCCCAGGACACCGCGGAACTTTTTTTCGCGAA
>Ga0268299_1003943_pt1 | contig 12528 bp, 8 predicted proteins | sample NOBtaG_FD_193484 | JGI IMG/M metagenome (GOLD analysis project Ga0268299, IMG submission 193484) | Activated sludge microbial communities from bioreactor in Nijmegen, Gelderland, Netherland - NOB reactor | ecosystem: Engineered > Bioreactor > Aerobic > Activated sludge | place: Netherlands...
TGCGCCGCGGCTCGACCGGCGTGGCCCTGCGCGGCCGCATCGAGCGCGCCTACCAGGGCACGCTCTTCCTCACCTTCGGCGGCGGCACCAACGAGATCCAGCGCGACCTGATCGCCCTCTTCGGCCTCGGCATGCCGCGCGTGCCGCGCTTCTGACGCTGCCATTCTCCGGAGCCCGCATGGACTTCACGCTCGACGAGAACCAGACCGCGGTGCGCGACCTCGCCGCCCGCATCCTCGAGGAACGACTGCCGCACGAGAAGCTGGCGGCGATCGAGGCCGCGCCCGACCGCTTCGCCGCCGACACCTGGCGCGACCTGGCGCAGGCGCAACTGCTCGGCGTGCCGCTGGGCGAGGACATCGGCGGCGCCGGCTTCGGCATGGTCGAGACCGCGCTCGTACTCGAGCAGATCGGTCGCGCGGCGGCGCCGCTGCCCTACCTGGCGACGGTCGTCCTCGGCGCCATGCCGATCGATGCGCACGGCTCGGCCGAGCAGCGACGCCGCTACCTGCCCGCCGTCATCGACGGCTCGCTCATTCTCACCGCCGCGCTCGCCGAGGGCGCGAGCGGCGCGCTGGCGGAGCGGCCCTCGACCCGCGCCACGCGCGACGGCCGCGGCTGGCGCCTCGACGGCGAGAAGCGCTTCGTGCCGGCGGCGCATCTGGCGGGGCGAATGCTGGTGCCGGCGCGCACCGGCGAGGGCGAGGTCGGCGTGTTCCTGGTCGACCCGCGCGCGGCCGGCGTGACGCTCGAGCGGGTCGAGTCGACCACCCTCGAGCCGCTGTCGATCGTCACCCTCGCGGGCGCGAGGGTCGGCGGCGACGACGCGCTCGGCGATCCGGCGCGCGGCGGCGCCATCGTCGCCTGGATCGCGCAGCGCGCCCTCGCCGGTCTGTGCAGCCTGCAGGCGGGCGTGTGCGAGGCGGCGCTGCGCCTGACCGCGCGCCACGTCTCCGAGCGCGAACAGTTCAACGTCAAGATCGCCACCTTCCAGGCCGTCGCGCACCGCGCCGCCGACGCCTACATCGACACCGAGGCGGTGACGCTCACCGCACGGCTCGCCGCCTGGCGCCTGGCGAACGGCCTGCCGGCCGAGGCGGCGCTCTCGGTCGCCAAGTACTGGGCCGCCGAAGGCGGGCAGCGCGTCGCCCACGCGGCCCAGCACCTGCACGGCGGCATCGGCGTCGACACCGCCTATCCGCTGCACCGCTACTTCCGCTGGACGAAGCAGATCGAACTCACCCTCGGCGGTGCGATGGTGCACCTCACGCGCCTCGGCGCGCTCATCGCCGCCACCCCGCCGGGCGCGGACTCCTGAGGCCGCGGATCGGGCAGGACAGCAACTACGCGTCGGGGACCAGCACGACCTTGCCCGCGATCCTGCGGGCGTGCAGATCGGCGAGTGCCTCGCGCGCGCGGGAGAGCGGGTAGGCCGTGGGCTCGAGCGGATGGAGCGCGCCGGCCTCGACCAGGGCGAGCATCTCGCCCAGCAGCGCCGCGTTCTCCTCGTGGTTCTGCATGCTCCACGCGCCCCAGTCGACGCCGACGACGGCGCGATTGCTCAGCAGGATGAGATTGGCGCGCAGCGACGGGATCGAGCCGGCGGCAAACCCGAGCACGAGGTACTGGCCGAACGGGCGCAGCGCTCGCAGCGCCGCATCGGCGTAGGCGCCGCCGACGGGATCGACGACGAAATGGACGCCGCCGCTGCTGATCTCGCGCACGCGCGCCTTCAGATCCTCGCGCTCGTAGTCGATGCCGGCCTCGGCGCCGCACTTGGCCGCGGCGGCGAGCTTGGCCGTGCTCGAGGCGGCGGCGATCACGCGCGCACCGAGGTGGTGGGCAACGTCGACGCTGGCCAGGCCCACGCCGCCGCCGGCGCCGAGAACGAGGACCCAGTCTCCCTTCGCCGGCCTACACCTTCGCGTCAGGGCGAACAGCGCCGTCGCGTAACTCTGCACCAGCGCGGCCCCCTGGCCGAACGACAGCGACGCCGGCAGCCGCCGCACCACCCGCGCCGGCACTGCGAGCACGTCGGTGAAGCCGCCGAAGAACGAGGCGGCGAGAACGCGATCGCCGACGGCGAGATCCTCGACACCCGGCCCGACCGCCGCGACCTCGCCCGCCACCTCGGCCCCGGGCGTGAACGGCAGCGGCGGCTTGATCTGATAGAGGCCCTGCACCAGCAGGCCGTCGACGAAGTTCACGCCCGCGGCGCGCACCCGGATCAGGACCTCGCCCGCCCCCGGCTCCGGGTCGGGGGCTTCCACGATGGCGAGATTCTCGAGCGGGCCGAACTCCTCGCAGACGACGCGGCGCATGGGAGCGGACCATACCAGCGCGCCGCCGCCCCGCGCCAGTTCGGGCGTCGCGAGCGCGGCATCACTGCGTCTCAGTGGAGGTGGGACCCGTGTCCCACCGACAAATCACCGCATTGGATTGGCCAATGACGTCACACTCCCAGGAATTGCAGTGGTGTTTGGTGGGGTCGTCGATGTCGGGGACGCAGCCACCGAAAGCGCAATCGCTCGAGCAGTTGCCGTTGCTGGGCTGACAGTCGGTCTCGACCGTGCAGGGAATCGAATGGTCGCCCGAGCAGAAGCGCCTGCAGTTCGGGGACGGCCTGGCGCCGCCGAAGATGGCTCCGGGTGCGGCGGTGGCACAGATCCTCTGGTTGAGCTCGTAGCCGTAGCTCGTCGACAACGTGCTGCATGAGGGGAACGGGCCAGACTCGGAGACCGGGACGTCCGTCCCCCCGGGCGCGAAGATGATTCGGTAGGCCGGCGCGTTGGCCCCGTAGACCTGAGGATCGTTCGGCCAACTGTAGGCCTTCGGCATGACCCTGTGGAAGGTGTCGTCGCCGATGCAGGCGTCGGGGTCACTGCTCACGTCGCGGCAATGGCCGAACGGAGGCTGTGCGCCGGGCTCGTCCTTGAACGGATGAGTGCAGACGTCGGATGGACAGTCGTCTCCTTTGATGAATGCTCGGCAAGAGCACCGGTTCTTCGGCTGCAGGTCGGTAGGGGTCCCTCTGAACCAGCAGGCACCGAAGAACGCACCGTGCTCGTAGGGAGCGATCTCTCCCATCGCAGGGGGCACCGGGGGGGTGACGTTGCAGAGTGCGTCATCGGGGCGCGGAGTGGGCCCCGGCGAGTCGCACAACTGATCGTAGGCCTGCGAGCCCAGGGGGCAGCAGAACACCTTCCAGCGGTAACACTGGGAGGTCCGATCGGAGGGATCGCAGTTCAGCCCCAGTCCGCCCGGACCCTGCGGCACGAGCGGATAGGCGTACCGCCCACAGTTCGACAGACAGGCGATCGTATGGTCGCCTCCCAATGGTTTGCCGTCGTTTCCCCGAGCCACGAAGGTCAGCTCCGAACGCTTGATCTGGAAGTTCGCCGGCTGACACTTGTTGTCGGCGCGCAGGTCCTGTCCGTGCTTCGTGAGCGGATAGTTGCTGTTCAACCAATTCTTGTCGACGTTGTTCGGTGGCGTGTCGAACGGGTTGTTCGGATCACCACCGACCGGCTGGATGTCCATGTTGAGGTTGACGCCATCGACCGCGCTGATGTCCGGTGAGTCCTTGAAGTAACTGATGCCGCGATCGGAGACGGGTTCGTAGAACGTCCACTCTGCGATCGTGGTCCCCGTCGCTGCGGCGAGATGCGCCTTGCCGCAATCGTACTTGTTGCCACAGTCGCCCGTCTCGCACTGCGCCCTGTCCGTGGCGATGTCGTAGCGACAACCGGTACGCGCCCAGAACCTCGGGCCCAGGGGGTTCATGTTGTTTGGGCAACCCTCGGGGGGGCATTTGGTGTTCTCCCATTGCGGCGGGATGTCGATCGTCAGGACGTGCCTGTTCCCGGAGGTACCGAACGGCTCCATCACCCAGGTCTTCTCTCGCGGCAGGACCGGGAAAGGCGACTGACCACTCTTGTAGGCCGCGTTGGCGGCACCGAGCAGTTGTTGCTTGCTGCAGTTGACCAACTGCACCACGCGGTTCGAGGGGGGGATGGGCGTCGGGACGGGCAGGCCCTGAGTGCAGTCCACCGGAGGATCGACAACCAGGTGGACGGTCTCGTGCACCTGCATGATCGCGTCGCAGCCCGTCCCGTCCGGAACGCAGCCTTGGAAGGTGATCTCGAACTGCTCGCCGGCCTGCGCGGCGGTGGGTGAGAAGCGGAACGCGCCGGTGGCCGGGTCGAGCGTGACCAGCGGTGCGAGTTCAGGTTCCGGGTACATCCTGTACACCACCGGACTGGCGCCGGTGGCAGACAACTGCAGCGTCAGCTCATCGCCGGCAACGATACGCTGGTTGCCGATCGGCGCGAGCGCGAAGCTCTGCGCCGCGCCCAGCGCATCCGTCTGAGCCGCGTCCGGACGCACGACTCGGATGTCGACGGTCTCACTGCTCGTGTGGAATCCGTCGCTGGCGGTGAAGGTGACCTGGATCGAATCCTCGAGGAGTTCCTCGTCATCGGCGAACAGACAGAAGACGCCGGAATCCGGCAGAAAGTAGGAGTCCTCCGGCAAGCCGGACGCCGACAGGGTGACCTCGTCGCCCTGCGGATCGGAGGCGGAGACCGCGAGCAGCAGATCGCTGCCGAGAACGACGGTCCGATCGCCGATCGCCGCCAGCACCGGTGCCTGCGGGTCGACGGCGTCGTCGTCACCGCAGCCACCCATCGCCAGGCTCGCCGTCAACACGATCGCAGCCACGAGGAGGCGGGATTGCCGGTTGCACCGAGTCTCCTGCCGTACGACCCCGGTCATCATGCGAAGGGCCCTCCTGTCCGAGTCGACGAATGGGTGTTCTCGGCGAGATGCCGACAACATGCCGCTCGTACCAACGGTTACATCTCCCGACTCGCAACTTGCAAGCCCTCTGCGGTGTACCCGCCCGACGGCCCCGTCGCCGCGACAGCGTCAACCAGGTTGTCGCGAGGCTTACCCACGACGATGATCCTCGCTTGAAACGCACACGCGCTTTGATGTACCTCGCGAGGCAACGTCAGGGGCAACCAGGGACGCTCACCGCCCCGAGCGCGACAGCTCAGGACTCGGACGTTCGGCATGCGCACGCGAAGAGGATTTGCGCTTCTCGTGCTCGCCACCGCGATCGTTGCGGCGCGAGAGTGTCCGGCTGCGACCGTGACCTGGACCAACGCCGCGGGCGGCAACTGGAGCAACGGCGCCAACTGGAGCACCAACCCGCTGCCGCCGCAACCGGGCGACGACGTCGTCATCACGCTCGCCGGCACGTACGCGGTGACACTCGACACGGACGCCAGCATCAATTCGCTCGCGCTCGGCTCCGGCGGCAATGCCCAACTCGTCGTCACGAACTCGCGCGTCCTCACGCTCGCCGCCGCCAGCAGCGTCAACGCCGGCGGCGTCCTCACCGTGAACGGCGGCACTCTCACCGGTGCGGGCAACCTCACCGTCGCCGGCACGCTCAACCTCAACGCCGGCCTTGTCAGCGGCAGCGGCGCGCTGACGGTCAACGGTCCGCTCGTCATCGACAGCAGCTCGAGCAAGCGCCTCATCGGCCGCACGCTGGTCGCGAACGGCGGCATCACCTGGAAGGGTAGCGGCCAACTCAATCTCGAGAGCGGTGCGGTGCTGCGCAACACCGGCACGTTCGACATGCAGTTCCCCGCCTTCCTCGGAATCTTCGGCACACAGACGACCGAGCTCTTCGACAACGACGGTACGCTGATCAAGAGCGGCGGCGGCGGTGTCTCCACCATCGACGTGCCGATCGACAACGACGGTACGGTGCAGGCGAACAACGGCACGCTGAGCTTCACGCGCGGCGGCACGTGGACCAACCTGATCAGCGCCACCGGCGGTGTCTTCCGCTTCGGCAGCGGCACCCACAGCCTGAGTGGCCTCGGCATCGCCGGCAGCGGGCGCATCGAGATCACCGGTACGGCGAATACGGACGGCCCGGTGACCGTCGCGCCGACCGCGACGCTCGCCCTCGCCGGCCTCGCTCTCGGCGGCAACGCCGCGCTGACGGTCGACGGGCCGTTCGAGTGGACGGCCGGCACGATCGGCGGCAGCGGCGCCCTGACGATGAACGGCCCGATGACGCTCGAGGGCTCGAGCAAGACGCTCAACGGCAGGACTCTGGTCTCGCATGCGACCGCCGTGTTCAAGGGCAGCTTCACGCTGAACCTCGCGGGGGGCGCCGTCCTGCGCAACGCCGCCGGCGGCACCTTCGACTTCCAGAATCCGGTGTCGATCGCCACCTCCGGACCTGGCATGGGCGAGACGCTCGACAATCAGGGGACCCTGCTGAAGAGCGCCGGCGGCGGCCTCGCCACGATCGACGTGCGCACCGTCGCCGCCGGGCCGGTGAACGTCGCCAACGGCACGCTCAGCTTCACCCGCGGCGGCACGTGGACGAACCAGGTCGATACCACCGGCGGCGTGCTGCGCTTCGGCGGCGGCACCCACAGCCTGAGCGGCGTCGACATCGTCGGCAGCGGGCGGGCCGAGGTCACCGGCGGCACGGTGAGCAGCGACGGCGCGGTTGCGATCGGGCCGATGACGGCGCTGACGCTCGCCGGCGGAACGCTCGCCGGAAGCGGCCCGCTCACCGTCGACGGCGCCTTCGCCTGGAACGCCGGCCCGATCACCGGCACCGGCGCGCTGACGGTGAACGGCTCGCTCACCCTCGACAGCGGCTCGAGCAAGACGATGACCACGCGCACGCTGCTCAACAACGGCGCCGGCGTGTGGAAGGGCGGCGGCGTGGTCAATCTCGCCGGCGGCGCCGTGTTGCGCAACGGCGGCGGCGCCACGCTCGACATCCAGTTCGATTCCGGCCTCGGCCTGTCCGGCATGCCGTCGGGGCAGCTCTTCGACAACCAGGGAACGCTGATCAAAAGCGGCGGAGCGATGACCACCGCCGTCGACGTGCCGACGACGAACTCCGGGGTCGTCGACATCCGCGCCGGCACCCTCCGCTTCAATCAGACGACCTACGTGCAGACCGCCGGCGCCACGATCCTGAACGGCGGCAATCTCTCCGCCCTCGGCGGCAGTGGCGCCAGCATCCAGGGCGGGGTCATCCGCGGCAGCGGTACGATCACCGGCAACCTCAGCAACGCCGGCACGCTCGCGCCCGGGTTCTCTCCCGGCCGGCTCGTGATCACCGGCAACTACTCGCAGACCGGGGTGTTCGCCGTGGAGATCGGCGGCCTCACCGCGCAGGCGCAGTTCGACCAGTTGCGCGTCAACGGCAGCGCCACCCTCGGCGGCATCCTCGACGTCGACCTGATCGACGGCTTCGTGCCGGCCGCCGGCAACAGCTTCCTGGTTCTCGACGGCAGTACCAGCGGAAGCTTCGCAGGCACCAGCCTGCCGCCGCTGCCCCCCGGTCTGTCGTGGCAAGTGACGATCGGCTCGGTTGTGCTCGGCGTCGCCGCCGACGGCGTGCCGACGTCGACACCGTCGAGCACCTCGACAGCGACGCGCACACCGACACCGACGTCGACCTCGCCACCGACGTCGACGCGGACCTCGACGCCGGCACCGACGTCGACCTTCACCGCGCCGCCGACCGCGACGCCGACGCGCACCCGGACCTTCACGCCGGGACCGACGTTCACGTTCACCTCGATGTCCACCGCGACGCAGACGCCGACGCGTACCCACACGCCGACGAGGTCAGCCCAGCCGAGCGGGACCCCGACTCGCAGCGCGACGGCGACGATCACCCTCACCGCGACACGCACGCCGACCGCGACGATCACGCTGTCCCACACCCCCACCCGCACGATCACGTCGACGCCGACGCGCACCGCGACGGCCACGATCACGCTCACGGCGACCGTCACCCCGAGCCCAACCGTCACTGGCAGCGCCACGGCGACCGCAACCCCGACCGGGACCGGAAGCCCCACACCGATCGGCACCTTCAGGATTCGCGGCCAGGTTCTGGGCCCGGCGCCGTCCGGAATGACCGCCAACCGCGGCCTGCGGCCGCTGGCCAACGAAGCCACCGATCTGTTCACCTGCGAGCAGCCCGAGGTCTGTCTGCGCCAGATGACCCCGGCGGAGCAGCACACGTTCACCGACGACGACGGACGCTTCGTCTTCTCGCTGTCGCGGGAGATCCTCGTCCGCAGGCTCTACGTCATGATCCAGGTGGTGGTCGGCCAGACTCGTTGTCGCCTGCTGCTCACGCCCCGCGATCTCGCCTTCCTCGCCTCGTTCGCCGGCGGCGCTGCCGGCATCGAGGACCTGGAGCTCTCGGTCGATCCGCTCACCGAAGCCGCGGCACGCCTCCTCGACGCGGCCGGCGTGAACGACTTCAGCGACGAAGCGATCGCCGACATCCTCGGTGCCGTCGACGCCGCCAATGCCGACTCTCGCTTCGACGGCCTCGGCGTCGACGCGGCCAACGACCTCGCCGAGAGCACGGCCGCCGCCGATCCGCTGGTGCAGCTACTGCTGGAGGAGGGACGCGCGACGCCGACCCCGACACCGCTGGCGTGCAGCGGTGACTGCGGCGCCGACGGCGAGGTCACGGTCGACGAGCTCGTCCGCGGCGTCCGCATCCTGCGCCAGCTCTCCGAGCCTAGCCTGTGCCCGTCGTTCGACGGCGACCTTCTCGCTGCGGTGACGAGGGCGCTGGCCGGCTGTTCTGCCCCGCCGTAGGCGGGGGTCCGCCTGCTCCAGCGCAACAAGAATCGCGGTCGCCTGCATTCGACGGTGGCGGAGGCCGAACGAGGGCGACGATCGCGGTGCTCGACTACCTCGAACGCCGCGGCGTGCGGCGTCAGCGCGCGGGCGAGGTCATTCTCTCCCAGGTCGCGATCCGCTGGTCGTCGGCTCCCAGCATCGCGACCAGCCAGCGGCGGACGAACTCGAGATCGAGCCGGCCGCTCTGGATCTCCAGCATTCGACCGATGTCGGCGAGATCCTTGGGCCGGAAGAACAGCATCTTGAAGACGATCAGGGTTTCCGGCGACAGCACCCAGGTGTCGCGCCGGGCGACGCGGGTGCGCACGCGGCGGCGCAGCGCCTCCTCGTAGAAGGGCACGCTCGGAACGAAGACGTCGATGCGGTACTCGCCGCGACGACCGATGAACATGCCCCGTTCGGCGGCCTCGAGGTGGACGCGATCGCGGTCGAAGGACACGCCGGCGCCTTCGAGCACCGCGAGCGCGGAGTCGAGGCGCTCCAGCTCCAGCCAGAGGTTCAGGTCGACGTCGCGGGTCGCGCGCGGCTCGCCCCAGGCGCTGTACGCGATCGCCCCGCCGAGCGCATAGTCGATCCCGCTCGGCTCGAGGGCGTCGATCAGCGCCGCGACCGCGTCAACCAGGTTGTCGAGAGGCTTGCCCACGGCGGCTCTCGGCGACGAGACGCCGCCAGGCGGCCTCCGCCGCCGCCGGCATCGGTTCGCTCTCCTGCAGCACCCGCGCTCGGTCCGAGCGCTCCTCGAGAATCGTCCGCGCCAGCTCGCAGACCTCGACGAAGACCTCCAGACGCTCCTCGGGAGTCATGGAGGCATAGCGCTCGGCATCGTCGAGCGAATCTCGGTGGACGAGCCATGGCGGCGGAGTTCCTGCCATGGCCGCGACAATAGGGCTCGGCGGCGGCCAAGTCCACCAGCTCCTCAGCCCGGCGCCGACCTGACGGCTCTCCTCCCCGCCGTTGTCGGAGCCTCCACGAGTTCTCGAGCGGACCGAACTTGCGCCGCGACTCGTTTGACGCCCCCCGCAGCCTCTGCAACCCTACCCGCCGTCATGGCCCGCTTCCCCCGCCGCGACCTCGCCAGCGAGGCGAGCAAGCACTTCCAGGGCACTCCCGAGGAACGGATCCTCGCGGCGCGCCGGCTGGGAGAGGAAGCCCTCGATCACTACCTCGCTTCGCAGCCGCCCGGCATCACGCGCGAGCAGGCGCGCCGCCTCCTCCAGCGCAACAAGAATCGCGGTCGCCTGCATTCGACGGTGGCGGAGGCCGAATGAGGGCGACGACCGCGGTGCTCGACTACCTCGAACGCCGCGGCGTGGACGCCGCCCTGATCGGCGGGGTCGCTCTCGGCTTCCACGGAGTGGCGCGAGCGACGCTCGACAGCGACGTACTGGTGGCGGACGGAGCCGTGCTCGCCGCCGACTTCTGGCGCGACCTGGCTGAACTGCCGCCGCCGCAGATCCGCTGCGGCGACGCCGATGATCCCCTGCTGGGAGTGGTCCGCATCGAATCGCCCGACGGCCCCGTCGACGTCATCGCGATCGCCGGCACCTGGGTGCGGGAGATCGTCGACCGCCGCCTCCACACCGCCGTCCACGGTCACCGCCTGGCCGTCGTCGATCGCGCCGACCTGATCGTCCTCAAGCTCTACGCCGGCGGTCCGCAGGATCGGCTCGACGTCCAACTGCTGCTCCAGGGCGCCGACCCCGACCTGTTCGCCGAAGTCGAGTCGCGCCTCGTGCGCGCACCGGCATCAGCGCGCAGCACCTGGGCCCAGCTGCGCGCGCGGGGCTGAGCCGGCGCGACCCGCTGGTCGTCCGCTCCGAGCATCGGGACGAGCGCCGGGCGATGCGGGTGCGGAAGGCGAGGCGATTGAGCGCCTCGCGTCGCGACACCGATCCCCCCACCCGCTCCAGCAGAACAGCGGAGCCGCGACCGTGAGGGAGCGGTTGGCCCCGCAACGGCACGCAGCCAACGGCTCCCTGACGGTCGCGGCTCCGAGGGAGTGCCAGCAGCAGGACCGAGGTGCAAGAGATTCGCAAGCTGCTCCGCTCCCTGGCCGCCGCGGGTCAGAGGGAGTGCCAGAGCGGCCGCGCGGGCGCACGCAGCGCTCAGCCGGCGATCTCGGCTTCGAGCTCGGCCCAGCGGGCGTAGAGCGCGTCGACGCGCTCCTGCGCGGCCGCGAGCTCGGCATGGCGGCGCTGCAGCTCGGCGGCGTCGCTGGCGACGGTCGGGTCCTCGGCGGCGGCGCGGCACTGCTCGAGGTCGCGCTCGGCGGCGAGGATGCTGTCCTCCATCTGCTCCCATTCGCGCCGCTTGGCGTACGACAGCTTCTTCACCCCGCTGGCCGCCTTCTTGGCCGCCGGCGCGCGCTCGGCCGGAGCGGTCGCTTCCGCCGCGGCGGCGGAGCGGCGCGCCTCCTCCCACTGGCGGTAGTCCGCGAACGCCTCCACCCCGCCCTCGCCGTCGAGCGCCAGCACGGTGTTGGTCACGCGCTCGAACAGGAAGCGGTCGTGCGTCACCAGCACCAGTGCTCCCGGCATCTCCAGCAGGCTCTCCTCCAGCACCTCGAGCGTGGGGATGTCGAGGTCGTTGGTGGGCTCGTCGAGCAGCAGCACGTCGGCGGGCTGCAGCATCAACTGCGCGATCGCGACGCGGGCGCGCTCGCCGCCGGAGAGGCGCGACACCGGCATCTCGAGCTGCTCCGCGGGAAAGAGGAAGCGGCGCGCCCAGCCGGCGACGTGCACCGGGCGGCCCTGGTACACCACCTGGTCGCCGGCCGGCGCGAGCGCGCGCCGCAGCGTCACCGCCGGATCGAGCTGACGGCGGTGCTGGCTCAGATAGACCAGCCGCAGCTCGGGCGCGCGCGTCACCGTGCCGGCGTCGGGCTCGAGCTCGCCCGCCAGCAGCCGCAGCAGCGTGGTCTTGCCGCTGCCGTTCGGACCGAGGATGCCGAGGCGCGTACCGGGCGACAGCAGCAGGTCGAGGTCGCGGAAGAGCAGGCGCTCGCCGATCCGCTTGCCGATGCCGCGCGCCTCGAGCAGGCGCTTCGTCTGCCGTTCCGAGGCGGTGAAGCCGAGCGACGCGGTGCGGTCCGCGGCGCGCGCGGTCGCGTCGGCGAGCTCGCGCTGCAGCGCCGCGGCGTCCTCGATGCGCGCCGACGACTTGCGCGTGCGCGCCTTGGGGCCGCGGCGCAGCCACTCCACCTCGGTGCGCACCCGGTTCGCAAGACTCTCGCGATAGCTCGCCTGGCTGGCGAGCACCTCGTCCTTCTTCTCGAGGAACTCGCGGTAGCTGCCGCGCGTGTCGAGCACGCCGCCGGCGTAGCAGCGATTGATCTCGACGATGCGGTTGGCGACGTTCTCGAGGAACCAGCGGTCGTGGCTGACGACCAGGTACGCCTCGGCGTCGCTGCGCAGCAGCCGCTCGAGCCAGAGGATGCCCTCGACGTCGAGGTGATTGGTGGGCTCGTCCATCAGCAGCAGCTCGGGCGCGCGCACCAGGGCGCAGGCGATCGCCAGGCGTTTGGCCCAGCCGCCGGAGAGGTCGGCGGCGCGCCGCTCGGGATCGCGCAGGCCGGCGCGCGCCAGCGTCGCGCCGACGCGGGCGTGCAGCTCGTCGGGCTCGAGGTGCTCGTCGCGCAGCACCGCGGCGACCTGCTCCTCGACCGTCGCCTCGCCGGCGAAGTGCGCGTCCTGCGGCACGTACGCCAGCCGCAGCACCTTGCGCGCCGCGCGCGTGCCGGCGTCCGGCGGTTCGAGGCCGGCGAGGATGCGCAGCAGCGTCGACTTGCCGCAGCCGTTCGGCCCCACCAGCCCG
>Ga0268299_1003944_pt1 | contig 12527 bp, 10 predicted proteins | sample NOBtaG_FD_193484 | JGI IMG/M metagenome (GOLD analysis project Ga0268299, IMG submission 193484) | Activated sludge microbial communities from bioreactor in Nijmegen, Gelderland, Netherland - NOB reactor | ecosystem: Engineered > Bioreactor > Aerobic > Activated sludge | place: Netherlands...
CCTGTTCAGCAATGCGATCAAGTACAACCACTCGGGCGGCCAGGTCGTGGTCGAGAGCCAGGCGCTCGGCGACGACAAGGTGCTGATCGCCGTCAGCGACACCGGCGTCGGCCTGACGCCGGCGCAGCAGCAACACCTCTTCGAGCCCTTCAACCGCCTCGGCGCCGAGCGCAGCGGCGTCGAGGGCACGGGCCTGGGCCTGGCGATCACGCGGCGCCTGCTGGACCTGATGGCCGGCAGCGTGTCGGTGCACAGCCAGCCGGGCAAGGGCTCGACCTTCAGCATCGAGCTGCCGCGCGCGCTGCCGCTGCGGCAGGCTGCGCTGCCGCTGCCGTCGCAGGCCGGCCAGGGCACCGGCACGCACACCGTGCTCTATGCCGAGGACAACCGGCTCAACGTCGAACTGGTCGAACAGCTGCTGCTGATGCGCAGCGGCTGCGAGCTGCGCATCGCCCGCAACGGCCGCGAGGCGATCGCCAGCGCCCGCAGCCATCCGCCCGACCTGCTGCTGATCGACATGCACCTGGGCGACATGACCGGGCTGGACGTGCTGGACGCGCTGCGCGACGACGACGGCCTGCGCGGCGTGCCGCGCATCGCGCTGTCGGCCGACGCGCTGCCGCACAACGTGCGCATCGCGCGCGAGCGCGGCTTCGACGACTACCTGACCAAGCCGGTCGACGTCGCCGAGCTACTGCGTTGCCTGGACCGCCACCTCGCGTTGCGGCGCGGCGCGGGCTGAGCCGCCGTCGCGCGGCGCGCCCTCGAGCCGCAGCAGCTCGGCGCGACCGTCGCGGACCGCTTCTTCCAGGTCCTGCTCGATCGCGCGCAGGGCCTCGTCGTCGGGCGCCTGCACGCGCTCGATGCCGATCGCGCGATGGCGGCCCTGGTGCTTGGCCAGGTACAGCGCGCCGTCGGCGAGATGCAGTGCCCGCTCCCAGCCGATCGGCGGGCAGCCGGGCAGCGGGAAGCGCGCATGGCCGATCGAGGCCGTCACGGACAGCGGCCCGGCCGGCGTCTCGATCGGCTCGGCGCCGATCGCCCGCAGCAGCCGCAGCGCGAGTGCCGGCAGGCGCGCCGGCGGCAGCTTGAGCGAGACGACCAGGAACTCCTCGCCGCCCCAGCGCACGATCAGGTCGTCGTTGCGCGCGGTGCGCTCGATGCGGTGCGCCACCTCGGCCAGCACCGCGTCGCCGGCGGCGTGGCCGTGCTGGTCGTTGATGCGCTTGAAATGGTCGATGTCCAGCAGCAGCAGCGCGCCCTCGAACACGCCGTCGAGGCCGCGCGCCTTCATCACCGTCTGGAAGTGGCGGCGGTTCGCCAGGCGCGTCAGCGGATCGCGCTCGCTGAGGTCGCGCAGCTGGGACTGGCGCGCCGCGAGCTGCGCGCGGGTGCGGCGCACGCGGCGGTACAGCAGCGCCAGCACCGCCAGCGCCAGGGCCACGGCCAGGGCCGCCAGCCACAGCGCGCGCTGCTGCAGCGCGCGCTGTTCGAGTTCGGCCGCCTTCAGCGCGTTGCCGCGGTTGAGCGCCTCGAAGGACCGCTGCTGCCGGGCGCTGTCGTGGCGCGCCTGCAGCTCGCCCAGCACGACGGCACGTTCGCGCGCCAGACGCGCATCGTGCAGGCTGCGCTCGCGGTGGAAGACCTCGAGCGCGCCGCGCGCGTCCCCGGCCGCGGCCAGCGCCTCGTCGAGCTGCCGCAGCAGCGCCTCGGCCAGCGTGTCGGTCGGGCCGAGGCGCAGCGCCTCCTCGACGTCCTGGCGGCCGGCAGCCGTCTGGCCGAGCGCGATGCGCGCCAGGCCGAGCTGGGCCTGCGCGCTGCGGCGCTGCGGTGCGTCGGCCGGCAGCTCGGCGACCGCCGCGAGCGCCGCTTCGGCCGAGCGCCGCGCCATGGCCGGCTCGGACGCGAGGCGCAGCGCCTGCGCGCCCAGGGTCAGGGCCGCGCCGCGCAGCAGGCGCGCGCCGGCTTCGTCGGCCTTGGCGAGCGCGCGCTGCGCCAGCAGCTTGCCCAGCTCGTGCTGGCCGCGCTGCAGGGCCAGCCGCAGCTGCCCGACCAGCAGCCGCGCCTGCAGCGCCGGCTCCGGCGCCGCCGCGCCCTGCAGCAGGCGCCACGCCTCGCCCTGCGCCGCCTGGGCGCGCTCGACGTAGCCGTAGGCCGCCAGCAGCTGGGCCTCGTCGTCGAGCGCCAGCGCCTCGCGCGGCGCATCCTGCAGCGCGCGCGACAGGTGGCGGGCGGTGCGCAGCTGCCGCATGCCGTCCTCGAGCTGGCCGGTCGCGCCGGTGATGCTGCCGAGCATGCGGAAGGCCTCGGCGCGCAGCGCGTCGTCGAGCACGCCGGGACGGTTCTCGGCGTAGGCCTGTTCGATGTCGCTCATCGCCTGGCGTGCCTCGCGGCCGGCGACGTCGAGCTGGCCGGCCTCGCGCGCCAGCCGCGCCCGCACGAGCGCACCGACGCTGCGCAGCAGCGGCTCGGTGTCCCTCGACAGCCGTTCGGCGGCGGCGCGTGCCGCGGCCGCGTCGTGCCGGGACTCGTGCAGGCCGTCCAGCAGCCACCAGGCCAGCGCGCGCTGCGCCGGCGGGCCGGACACGGTCAGCAGGCGCAGGCGCTGCGCGGCGAGATCGGGGTCGCTGGCGACGGCGCGCTGCGCGGCGTCCAGGGCCGCCAGCGTCTCGCTGCCCGGCAGGGGTGCCGACCGCGCCCATGGCGTTGCTGCGCTCGCGCCGAGCGCCGCCGCCAGCAGCCACGCGCTCCAGCGCTGCCGCAACGGCCGGCAGAGCCGCCTCATGCCAGGGCCTCCGTGGTCGCGGCCCGCATCGCCGGCCCCATCACCTCCGCCAGCGCCACGTCGCCGCGACGCCAGGCCGCGGCCAGGCTGCGCTCGATGACCGCCACCGCAGCCTCGTCGGCCGCCCGCATCAGCCGGATGCCGCACCCGCGGTTGCGCCCTTCGGCCTTGGCGTGGAACAGGGCGGCATCGACCAGGCCTACCGCGCGCTCCCACGGCAGCGCGAGCTGCGCCGGCACCAGCGGGAAGGTCGCGAAGCCGATCGAGGCCGTGACCGGCTGGCGGCGCCCGCCGACCTCGAAGGGCGCGGCGCCGATCGCCGCCAGCAGGCGCTCGACCAGCTGCTCGGCCTGCTCGGCCGGCAGCGCCGGCAGCAGCATCAGGAACTCCTCGCCGCCCCAGCGCGCCAGCAGGTCGGCCTCGCGCAGCACCTCGCGCAGGCGCCGTGCGACCTCGACGAGCACCGCGTCGCCGCTGGCGTGCCCGGCGCTGTCGTTGACGCGCTTGAAGTGATCGAGGTCGAGCATCAGCAGCGTGCCGGTGAAGGCTGCGGGCCGCTCGCGCAACACGGCCTGGACGTGGCGCCGGTTGGACAGGTCGGTCAGCGGGTCCTGCCCGCCCTGCACGCGCAACTGCTCGTTGGCCTGCGCCATGGCCCGGTTGTCGCGCCGGTCCTGGCGCAGCAGCAGCACGCCCAGCGCCAGCAGCAGCGCGCCGGCCACGGTGCCCAGCGCCCAGGCGCGCTGGCGCATGCCCTGGCCGCGCAGCTGGGCGTCCTGCATCGCGCCCTGCTCGCTGAGCGCCGTCATCTCGCGCTCGCGCTGTTCGCGCTCGTAGCGTTCCTGCAGGTCGAGCACGGCCCGCTGGTGGTCGCGCTGGCCCAGGCTGTCCTGCAGTTCGCGCAGCTGGTGGTGGGCCGCGATCGCGGCGCGCAGGTCACCGGCGCGCTCGTAGGCCGCGGCGGCATCGACCAGGATCGCGGCCTCCTCGGCCCGCGCGCCCTTGCGGCGCTCGATGGCCAGTGCCATGTCGATGTGCTGGCGCCCCGCGTCGACCTGCCGCAGGCCGACCTCGGCCAGGCCGAGGTTGGTCAGCGCGAGCGACTCGGCGCTGCTGTCGCCGAGCGCGCGCGCACCCGCCAGGGCCTGCTGCGAGGCGGCGAGCGCGGCCTCGAAGGCGCCGCCGCGCAGGTGCACGTCGGCGACGTTGCTCAGCACCAGCACCTCCTGGGCCTTCCAGCCGGCCTCGCGGGCCAGCGACAGCGCGGCATTGAAGGCCACGAGGCTGCGCGCCGGCGTCTCGAAGTTGCTGAGGATGTTGCCCTCGGTGTTGCGCACGCGCGATTGCTCGGCCGGGTTGTCGGCGCGCACCGCCCATTGCCAGGCCTGCGCGTTGAACTCGAGCGCCCGCTCGTTCTGGCCGGCGCGCTGCAGCACATAGGCCAGCTGGTCGAGCGCGCGGGCCTGCAGCAGCGCCCCGTCGGGCTCGCCCTGCAGCGCGCGGGCGATGCGCGTGGTCTCCTGGGCGGAGGCCAGCGCGTGGTCGAGGTTGCCGCGCTCGTAGCGCACCCGCGTCAGCATGTGCTGCAGGCGGAAGCGTTCGACGCTCGAGGGTGGCGCCGGGCTGAGCTTCAGCGCCGTGCCCAGGTCGGCCTCGGCACGCGCCAGCTCGCCTTGCTGGCGCTCGAGGTTGGCCGCCACCGCCAGCGCGGCGGCGCGCGCGGCGGCGCTGCCGTGGTCGCGGCCCAGGGTTTCCAGCTCGCGCTGCACCTCGGCCATCGCGGCCGCGCGGTTGAGGTCGCCGAGCGTCAGGCCCAGCAGGGTCAGCAGTTCCAGCCGCGCGGCGCCGGCACCGCTGCTGCGGGCGCGCAGCGACTGCAGGCTGGCCACGGTGGCCTCGGGCCGGCTGCGGGCCCGCTCGGAGAGCGCACGCAGGTCGGCGGGCGAGGGCAAGGCTGCCTCGCCCGCGGCGGGTGGGGAGTTCGTCTCGCCGGCGGCCGGCAGGGCCGACGCCGCCATGGCTGCGGCCAGCAGCCAGGCCGCCACACGGACACGGGCCACGAGGCCCGCGCGGTCAGGGCGTCTCATCGTCGTTCTATCGTCCATCGCAGGCCTGACTTGAACCAAGGCCGAAGGCCGCTGCCGGGCAGGCGCCCCGCAGTGTAGGCAGCGCTGCGGCCGCCGTGCGCATGCCGCAGCCTGCACAGCGGCAATGCAGCACGCCGCGGCGCGCGAAGTTCGACAGGGGAAAAAAGTGAGGGGAGCGGGACGTGCTGGTCAGGGGCTCGCTCTCATCCACCCCGACCCGCCCGCTCCCCCTTGGACGTCAACCAGTCCGCAACCTTTGCCGCGGCAGCGCCGCGGGCATGACGAACGGCAGTTCGAGCTGCCGCGAGGCGCTGCGCGTGGGCAGCACCTGACCCTTGCCCATCGCCGCCGGCCCGAGTCCGCCGAAGCCGCTGTCGCGCTGAGGGACCGTGGCAAGACGGGCCATCTGCGAAGCCAGGCTGAAGCGGGGGCTGTTGCTCATGGGAGGCTCGCCGACGAAATTTCCAACGACGCTTTCTCTTGTCCGTATCAGCGGCCGCTCAGCCACTCGCTGGGCGCGAACTCCATGCCCGCAAGCACGCCGTTCATCGGCGTGGCGCCCTGGCCCGGACCCGCCGAGCGCAGGGCGCGCTGCAGGCCCTTGAGCCAGCCCGGCGCTGCCGCACTGGCCTGCCGCTCGCGTGCCGCGAGCCGCAGCATCGAGGACACCGAACCGAGCGTGCCGCCGCGGGCGGCTTGCGTGCGCAAGCGGGGTCTGAGGGTCGGGGCCATGCGGATTCCTCCTGCCGTGTTGGCAGCGCAAGTGCATCTTGCGTGCCACGGCCCGCGAGCCCCGGGCGGCACGGGTCGATGCCCGCCGCCGGCCCCAGGGCGTGCACTGGATCACACGGCGGCGTTGCGGGCGTCGCGGGCGCGCCGGCCGATGGTCACATGGGCGACGTTTTTCGTCGGCCGCGCGACAGGGCGTTGCGCCCGCCGCGTAACAGCGGGTTGCGCCGCGCGCTCAGCGCAGGTGGTCGCGCACCGCGGCGACCACCTCGGCATCGCCCAGCAGGCGCCGATGGCCCAGGCCCTCGGTCGGCCACAGCCGCACGCCGGCGCCCAGCGCGGCCAGCCGCCGGCTGATGTCGAAGGGCGCCACGCGGTCGGCGCGGTCGTGGACGATCAGCGTCGGCAGCTGCAGCGCCGGGCCCAGTTGCTCGGGCTCGAAGCGGTCGAGCAGCAGGCCCTCGCTGGCCTCGATATGGGACTGCATGCGCTCGCGCTGCCCCGGGTCCAGGCCCAGGCCGCGGGCGAACCAGCCCAGCACCTGGCGCGGCGGCGGCGACGGCGCCAGCAGCACCAGCCGGCGCCACGCCAGCCCGCGCTGCAGGGCGGCGGCGGCGGCCAGCGCGCCGAGCGAGTGCGCCACCACGGCGTCGACCGGGCCGAGCCGCGCGACGGCGTACTCCAGGGCACGCAGGAACTGCGGCAGGGTGCTGCGCCCGCCATCGCTGCGGCCGTGGGCCGGGAAGTCCATCAGCACCGGATCGAAGCCGTCGGCGCGCAGTGCCTCGGCCAGCGGCAGCAGTTGCAGCGCGTGGCCGCCCCAGCCGTGCAGCAGCAGCACGCGCCGCCCGGTGCCGGCCTCGGCGCGGCGGTAGACCGTCAGCGAGGCCCGCTCGAAGGGCCAGCGCTCGATCTGCCAGCCCGCCGGTGCGGCCAGCCGGCGCGCGACGCGCTTGCCCGGCAGCGGCGTGAAGAACAGCCGCGCCGCGAGCCGCGTGCCCAGGGTCGGGCGCAGCGCGTGCGCGAGCCGCAGGCCGGCGCCCAGCCAGGCGGCGACGCGCGCGCCGCCGAACAGCTCGGCAGCCGGGTTGGCAGCCGGATGGGCCACCCCTTGGACGGTCGAGCCCATGGCCTCAGGCGAGGTCGAAGTCGGCGTTGCGCGCCGGGATGCTGCGCAGCACGGCCGCGATGCGGCGTGCGCCGCGGTAGGCCAGGTAAGCGACGAGAGCGATGGCGAAGATCCACATGACAGGCTCCTTCAATGAGCAGGCCCGCGGCGCGGGCGATATCGCACGACTGTGCGAAATTGGGGCGGGCCGGAACGGCAGGCGGGCATGGCCGGTTCCGTCAGGCCGGGGAGGGATCGGTCCGCAGGCCGCGCATCAGCCGCCCGTAGGCGGCCCAGGCGCGGTCGGCGGCCTTGGGGTCGCGCAGGAAGCGCGCGTCGCGCATCAGCGCGATGAACAGGGCGTCGAGCTCGAACACCAGCTGGTCGGGGTCGGTGTCGGCCCGCAGCTCGCCGGTTTCCATCGACTGCACGATGCTGCGCCGGAGCGCCGCGCGCCAGCGCAGCACGCCGTCGAGCAGCGCATCGCGCAGCGGGCCTTCGCGGTCGTCGAACTCGAAGGCGCCGGCGCTGAAGATGCAGCCCGAGCGGATGTCGACGTCGCGCGCCCGCTGCAGCCACAAGCGCATCAATGCGTCGAGGCGCGGCAGGCCGCGCGGTTCGCGCAGCGCCGGGATCACCACCGCCTGCACGAAGCGGCGCTCGAACTCGGCGATGACGGCCTGCTGCAGGGCCTCGCGCGAGCCGATGCGCGAGAACACGCCGCTCTTGCTGAGGCCCAGCTTCTTGGCCACCTCGCCCAGGCTCAGCGACTCCAGACCCTCGGCGGTGGCCATCTCGAGCGCGGTGTCGAGGATGGCCGCGCGGGTCAGCTCGCTGCGGTCGGTCTTGGCGTCCATGGATCTCAATTTAGCACAGTCGTGCGAAATTGCAAGCCACCCCTCGGCCCACCCTCAGCGCCGGCCGGCCTCCTCCAGCGCCAGCGTGCGGATGTCGGCCAGCATCACGGCCGGCTGCACGAAGTCCAGGGCGTAGATCTCGCGCACCATGGCGGCCGCGTCGATCAGGAAGAGCTTGAGCATGTGGTTGCGCGTGCGCGTCGGCCGGCCCGCCTCGTCGCGCACGATGCTGACGTCCTGGCCGAAGGCATCGAGCAGCGGCAGCAGCTCCTGCACCGAGCGCGACGTCGCGAGCCGCCATTCCAGCCGCGCGTCGTTCAGCAGGCCGTCGCCGTAGAGCGTCAGCGCGTGCGGCGTGTCGTGCTGCGGGTCGAAGCTGATGTTGACGAAGCGCACCCGGCGCGCCAGCGGCGGCTCGGCCAGCAGGGTCTCGCGCAGGCCGGTCAAGGTGCGGTAGGCGAACGGGCAGCCCCAGGCATCGGCACAGTAGGTGTAGAAGAAGCTGAGCAGGGTCAGCTTGCCGGTCGTCAGCCGCGACAGCCGCAGCGGCCGCCCGGAGGCGTCGATCAGCAGGCCGTCCGGGCAGCGCTGGATGCGCTGCAGCGTGTAGCTGCCAGGGGCCGGCGGCGTGAACTCCAGGCGTGGCGCCTGCGGCTGCAGCGGGTCGGCCGCCGCCAGCAAGCGCAGCGGCCCGGCCGCCAGCGCCCCGCCCAGCAGGCCGCGGCGGCGCATCAGTAGGCCCTGGCGCTGAACTTCATGTGGTGGGCACGGCCGAGCTTCTCCTTCGCGAAGTCGACCTCGAAGGCGGGCTGGAGCTCCTTGCCGTCCCAGTGGAAGGCCCGCAGGAACTGCTCGTTGTCGGCGCCGGCCTTGTCCCACTTCTCCAGCAGGCTGGAGGTGACGTAGACGCGCTTGCCGTCCCAGCTCTGCGAGATCATGTTGACCTGCTTGCCGGTGACCTTGGCATAGGTCTGCTTCGGCGCCTCCGGGTTCGTCAGGTCGAAGTAGCGCGTCGTGCCGTCCATGAAGGTGTTGACCCACAGGCCCTTGCCGTCGGCGGTGATCGAGATGTCCACCGGCAGCGGGATCTTGGCCGGGTCGCCGATCGTGCCGACCTCCCGGGCCTGCCAGCCGCCCCGGTCGTCCGGCTTGACGAGCCAGAGCTTCGAGGTCAGCGCGGTGGCGGTGATGGCCCAGCTGTCGCCGGGCTTGAGCGACCAGCGGATCTCGAGCGGCGCGCCGGGCACGCTGAAGACCTGCCTGGGCTTCATCGCCTTCAGGTCCCACAGCACCATGGTGTTGCCGAAGCGCTTCATCGCGGCGGCGTCGGCCACGACGTCGCCGAGCGGGCGGCGGTAGTTGTCGATGCCGGTGAAGCTGGACGTCAGCAGCGCGTTGCGCGCCGGGTTGACGGCGATGTCGTAGCCGTAGCCGTCGCCCTTGACACCGCCGATCTCGCCGGTGGGCATCGCGTACTTCGCGACGAACCGGCCCTGGTTGTTGTAGACCGCCATGCCGGTGGCGCCGCCCTGGTCGGCGCTGTTGGACAGGCCGGCGATCAGCATGCGGCCGGGCAGCGCGTAGAAGGTGTGCGGTCCGACGTAGCCGCTCTTGGCGGCGAAGTCCTTGATCGTGCGCACGAGCCGGGGCCGGGCCGGGTTGCTGCCGACGTCGAAGACGTGGATCCGGCTGTCCTCCAGGCCGCCGGCCCACAGGTAGCGGCGGTCGTCGGTGAAGCCCATGTGGTGCGCCTCGCCGCGGCCGCCGGTCGAGACGCTGTGCACGACCTTGCCGTAGGTCCTCGACTTCGGGTTGGCGTCGACCGTCACCAGCTTTTCGGAGCCGTCGCCCAGGCCCTCGACGCCGAGGGTCCAGACATGCACGTAGTCTTCCTGGCCCTTGATGAGCTTGCTCATGTAGGGCGAGTTGCAGGTCTCGTCGGCCTGCACGGCCAGGGCGACGGGCAACAGCAGGGCCATGGCGAGAGCGTGGTGTCGCATCGCGGTCTCCTTCGTGGTGTCGGTCCACCGACGATAGATCGCCGACCCTCGCTGTCAAGACCACGAAGCGCGTCAGCTCATGCGCTGAGCGTTCCGGCGCGGCGTTTCAGCGCGTCTCGCGCCGTTCACCTTCCCAGGGCAGGTGGCGCGTCAGCAGCACGTTGAGCAGGTTGTCCTGGAAGTTGATGTTGGCGGTCAGGGCCTGGTGGTGCTCGCACAGGAAGAAGGGGTAGGCCACCGGCAGGAAGCTGTCCTCGTGCTGCGGCGCGCTCGGGTCGAGCGTCTCGCGCGCCAGCAGCGACGGCTTGGTCACGCGGCCGTCGCCGGGCTCGAGCATCAGTTCGTCGTAGGACACACCGGGGCGCCGAGCCGCGATGTCGGCAGGGGACAGCCGCGTGACGTCGCGTCCGTCGACCCGCTCGACCAGCAACCGTGCCGGCGTCAGGTGGCAGTCGCCGCCGAACAGCACGTAGCGGATCGGCGACACCGGCTCGGCGACCGACAGCATCCACGCGAAGCGCCGCGCGCGCTCGAGCTGGTGGACGAAGTAGCGGCGCAGCGCGGCCTCGTCGGCCGGATCGCGGGCCGCGCCCTCGCCGTAGACCGACCAGCGGTGCCGGTGCCAGGTCTCGGCGTCGAACAGGTCGTCGTCCAGCGCACGGCCGTCGGCGCCGACCAGCCAGCCGGCCAGCGGGTGCGGGAAGAGCTGGTAGCCGCTGGGCATCGTCGCCAGCGTGCGCGACGCGATGCGACCCAGTCCCACGCGCTCGCCGCTCAGGAAGGCGTGCAGCGAACTGACCGAGCCGAGGTTCGGCGTGCCCAGCAGCACCAGCTTGCGCACCTGGGGCGCACCGGCCATCGTGACCTGCTGGTGCTCGCCGTCCAGCACGTCGCGCGTGCCGAAGCGCAGGTAGTAGCGGGCGATCAGCCCGCCCATGCTGTGCGCGACCAGGTCGACGCGCAACGCCGGATCGCCATGATCGCGGCGGATCGCCTCGATCAGCCGGTGCAGCTCGGCGGCGCTCGCGACGTTGTCCTGGCGCCAGTCGTAGTTGAAGACGTAGAGCCGTCGTTCGCCCTTCTTCGCCGGTGTGCCGACGACGCTGCGCACATAGCCCCCGTGGCGCGTCAGCGTGTCGATGATGGGCCGGTAGAAGTCGCGGCCGAAGGCGCGCTCGGCGATGTCGTGGGCCTCCAGCCGCGACGGCAGCGGCCGGCCGGTCGCCGCGTCGAAGTCCAGCGCCAGCTCGGGGTAGGACGACAGCAGGATGCGCCACCAGGGGCCGGGCCAGACCTCGTCGCCGGTCTCGCGGTCACGCAGCCGTGACCCGAACGCGCCGGGGATCAGGATCACCGGCACGGCCTCGGCATCGTTCATGCCGAACTGGTAGAGGCGCTTCAGGTCGGGCCGCGGGGCGTCGCCGCAGGCGGCGAGCAGCACCGCCAGCAGCGCCGCGCCGACCGCCCTGCGCCAGCGCAGTCCGTTCACGCGCGTCCCGGCCGGGCCGCGCTCAGGCGGCGGCCCGGTAGCCCCGTGGCACCGCGCCGAGCAGGCGCTGCGTGTAGGCCTCGCGCGGGTCGCCGAGCAGGGCCTCGACCTGGTTGCGCTCGACCACCTCGCCGTCCTTCATCACCAGCACCTCGTCGGCGATGAAGCGCACCACCGCGAGGTCGTGGCTGATGAAGATGTAGGCGAGGCCCAGCTCGTCCTGCAGGTCCTTCAGCAGGTTCAGCACCTGGGCCTGGACCGACACGTCGAGCGCACTGACCGCCTCGTCGAGCACCAGCACTTCGGGGTCCAGCGTGAGGCAGCGCGCGATCGCGATGCGCTGGCGCTGGCCGCCCGAGAACTCGTGCGGGTACTTGCCCCAGGCGCCGGCGTCGAGCCCGACCTTGGCCAGCAGCGCGCGCGCCTTGGCCTCGCGGGCCGCGGCGGTGGCTTCCAGTCCGTGGATCGTCATCGGCTCGACCAGGGTCTGGCCGATCGTGAAGCGCGGGTTCAGCGAGGCATAGGGGTTCTGGAACACCACCTGCAGCCGGCGCCGCATCGGCAGCCACTCGGCCTTGCTGAGCTGCAGCAGGTCGCGCGGCGCCGCGCTGTCGCCGGCCTTGCTGCTGTGGAACAGCGCGCGGCCCTGCATCGGCCCGCCGCTGGTCTCGTGCAGGCGCAGCAGCGCCAGGCCGGTGGTGGTCTTGCCGGAGCCGGACTCGCCGACGATGCCCAGCGTGTGGCCGCGCCGCAGCTCGAAGCTCACGTCCCGGACGGCCTTGAACTCCTTGCGCCCGAACACGCCCGCGCGCAGCCAGAAGCTCTTGCTCAGCGCATCGACCTTCAGCACCACCGGCGCGTCCGGGTCCTTGGGCTTGGCGACGCGCGCGGCGTTGGCCGCCTGCCGGCCCTCGATGTGGTCGTCGATCACCATCAGCCGCGCCGGCGGCCGCTCGAGCGTCGGGCGGCAGGCCAGCAGCGCCTTGGTGTACGGGTCCTGCGGCGCGGCGAAGATGCCGGCCACGGGCCCCTGCTCGCGCACCGTGCCCTGGCGCATCACCACCACATGGTCCGCAATCTCACCGACCACGCCGAGGTCGTGGCTGATGAACAGCATGCTCATGCGGTGCCGCTCCTTCAGCCCCGCCAGCAGCTCGAGGATCTGGCGCTGGATGGTGACGTCGAGCGCGGTGGTCGGCTCGTCGGCGATCAGCAGCTTGGGCTCGCAGGCGATCGCCATCGCGATCATCACGCGCTGCTGCTGGCCGCCCGACAGCTCGTGCGGGTAGGCATCGATGCGCCGCTTCGGGTCGGGCAGGCCGACCTCGTTGAGCAGCGCCAGCACGCGCTCGGCGGCCTGCCGGCGGCTCAGGCCCAGGTGCACGCGCAGCGGCTCGGCCAGCTGGGCGCCGATCGTGAACACCGGGTTGAGCGAGGTCATCGGGTCCTGGAACACGCAGGCGATGTCCTTG
>Ga0268299_1003945_pt1 | contig 12524 bp, 10 predicted proteins | sample NOBtaG_FD_193484 | JGI IMG/M metagenome (GOLD analysis project Ga0268299, IMG submission 193484) | Activated sludge microbial communities from bioreactor in Nijmegen, Gelderland, Netherland - NOB reactor | ecosystem: Engineered > Bioreactor > Aerobic > Activated sludge | place: Netherlands...
CACAGGTTCAACTGGCTGAGCGCCTTCAATCCAGCCAATCCAGGGTGGCGAAGATGGAAGCCGGCGACCCCTCCGTGTCCATGGACCTCTTGGTCAGCTCGCTCCTGCTCCTCGGCGCCAGCTCCGCCGATCTTGCCAAAGCGATCAGCGGCGAAGGCCGCAGCAAAAAGGGGCGGGCAGCGTAGCGTTACGGCCTTGCCCATCCCGTCGTTCGTATACGCCAAACATGTTCAAGGCCTGTTCCCAAGCTTCAGTCTTTTTTGTTCCCGCTATCGCTCATACGTTTCTATTTCCCTCGTATTTTACGTCGTATGTCTTACATTTCCCGATCTACGTTGTACGCCTCACGTTTCACCTTTCACGGCATCCTGTCCCCCAGCGAGATACGCTTCACGAACGACGAGCGTCGTTTCATGGTGCCGCGTGTTGTGCCTGAGTCCTTACATGCGCCCTTGGTCGCTATCCCGAAGGCCGCTTGCGAATGTCTCGGATTTAGGACATACTGGGAAGCGTGAAGTCGATCGTCTTTCATCCGAAGGCGTTGGAGTATATCCGTGATGAGGATCCTGCCATCCGGCGGGAGATCGGAAAAGCTCTCCGGGACCTTCAAAAGGGTCTGCAGCTGGGCATGCCCCTGAGTAGACCGATGCAGGTAATAGCGTCGGGGGCACATGAGCTGCGAGTAACGGGGCCATCCACTACGATGCGAGTGTTCTACTATGTCAAGCTGGCTGACGCAATCGTGGTGTTTCATGCATTTCAGAAGAAGACGCAGAAGACTCCCAAGCGCGAGTTGATCACAGGCCGACAGCGATTGAAGGAGGTGTTACATGGCGACAGCTAAAACAGGCAAGCGGGTGACTGTTCGATCCGCAGAGGACCTCGGCCGCGCATTGGGCCTCTCAGTGGCCGATACGGCCGAGATGGAGTTTCGATCCGACCTCACCGTCTCCCTCGTCAGCATTATCGAGGCCGGGTCGCTCACGCATGCGGAAATCGCAAAGCGCGCGGGGACGTCGCGGACCCGTGTCACGGCTATTGCGAATGGGAATACCGGAGGAGTGTCGACCGATGTGCTCATCCGCGTTCTGGCGGCCACCGGGCATCGGGCGGAGGTTCGGGTTAAGAAAACGGCGGCGTAACCCCTCTTCCGTTTGCCGTCAGCCAGCACAGTTCTTTCATCGAGTGACGACTCTTCGGGAATACGTTTTACCTCATTGCGCTTCCTGGTCTGCGTTGTACGCCTCACGTTTCACCGTTGACGTTTCACGCCCCCCTCGATCCCCAGTCCCCTAGGCACCCACCAGCCGCTGTTGCCGGTAAAAACGCGAGTGAATTAAGGCGCGGGAAAGAGTATCCTGCGGCGCAAACTGCACGAATTGTGTCTGGGGGAATGAAGCTGCATGTTCGAACAAGCCTTTAGAAATATCGACGACGTACTCAGAAAGGAAGCCGGTTGTACCACCGAGCTGGACTATACCGAACAGACCTCCTGGCTGTTGTTCCTCAAGTACCTCGATGGGCTGGAGCAGGACAGGGCAGACGAAGCCAAGCTGGAGGGCAAGCGTTACAGCTTCATCCTGGACAAAGACTACCGCTGGGAAAGCTGGGCCGCGCCAACCCTTCGACAGAGCTCAGGGACCGGGCGAGTGATCGATCACAATAAGGCCATGACCGGCAGTGATCTCAGTGAGTTCGTCTCCCTCAAGCTCTTTCCCTACCTGCACAGTTTCAAACAGAAGGCCAGCGGGCCGAATACCATCGAGTACAAAATCGGGGAAATCTTCGGCGAGATCAAGAACAGGATTCAGAGCGGTTACAACCTGCGCGAGATCATCGACCACATCGACGAACTGCGCTTCCGTTCCCAATCCGAGAAGCACGAGCTCTCCCACCTTTATGAAGCCAAGATCAAGAACATGGGCAATGCCGGGCGCAACGGCGGCGAGTATTACACCCCGCGTCCGCTCATTCGCGCCATGGTGCAGGTGGTCAAGCCCAAGATCGGCGAGAGGATCTACGACGGGGCCTGCGGGTCGGCGGGGTTCTTGTGTGAAGCCTTCGATTATCTAAAGGGCAAGGGCAACTTGACGACGAAAGACCTCACCATGCTCCAGACCCGCACCTTCTACGGCAAGGAAAAGAAGTCCCTCGCCTACGTCATGGCGATCATGAACATGATCCTGCATGGCATCGAGGCGCCGAATATCATCCATACCAACACGCTCACCGAAAACCTCGCCGACATTCAGGAGAAGGACCGCTACGACATCGTGCTGGCCAATCCACCTTTCGGCGGCAAAGAGCGGAAAGAAGTGCAGCAGAATTTTCCCATCCGCACCGGCGAGACGGCGTTCCTGTTTCTCCAGCACTTCATCAAGATGCTCAAGGCGGGCGGGCGCGGCGGCGTGGTCATCAAGAACACCTTCCTGTCTAATACCGACAATGCGTCGGTGAGTCTGCGCAAACTGCTACTGGAAAGCTGCAACCTCCACACGGTGCTCGATTGTCCCGGCGGCACGTTCCAGGGCGCGGGTGTGAAGACAGTTGTCTTGTTCTTCGAGAAGGGCGCGCCGACCCTTCGACCGGGCTCAGGGCAGGCTCGCAAGATCTGGTACTACCAGCTCGACCCAGGCCGCAATCTCGGCAAGACCAACCCGCTGAATGACGACGACTTGAAGGAATTCATCAAGCTGCAGGCTTCGAGAGCCTCAGCCACCGAAGGACCGGAAACGAAAAAGAGCTGGAATGTGGACGCCCGGTCCCTGAGCGAAGTCGAAGGGTTCGACCTCTCCGTGAAGAACCCGAACGGCGGCGAGGAAGTCATGCACCGCAGCCCGCAGGAAATCATGGACGAAATCACCGCGCTGGATGCTGAGAGCGCCGAAGTGCTGGGTAACATCAAGGCGCTACTATTATGAAGAAGGGGTGGCAAACAAAGACGCTGGGGGAAATTTGCGAAATCGAACGCGGTGGTTCGCCGCGCCCAATTCAGAGTTTCATAACCACTGATCCGAACGGCATCAACTGGATCAAGATTGGTGATGCAACAGCGAGTGGAAAGTACATCTACAAAACGGAAGAGAAAATAAGGCCGGAGGGCGTTAAAAGGTCGCGCATGGTTTACGAAGGCGACTTCATTCTGTCGAACTCAATGAGTTTCGGTAGACCGTACATCATGAAAACCACGGGTTGCATTCATGACGGATGGCTCGTGTTGCACCAACCGAAAGTCGATCCCGACTATCTGTATCACGTTCTCAGTTCCGACCTTGTGTTTAACCAGTTTGACCGGCTCGCGGCCGGAAGTACCGTCAGAAATCTAAACATTGGGCTAGCGAAGTCCGTTGAGATTCCATACCCCCCGCTTCCCGAACAGCAGCGGATCGTCGGCATTCTCGACGAAGCGTTTGACGGCATCGCAATCGCCAAAGCCAACGCCGAAAAGAACCTCCACAACGCCCGCGCCCTCTTCGAAAGCCATCTTCAATCAGTCTTCGCCAGACTATCGGACGAGGTACAGCTGTCGGAACTCGCCAGTGAGATCACAGATGGAGATCATTCGCCGCCCCCTAAGGCTTCAACGGGAGTCCCATTCATCACGATTTCAGATATAGTGAAGAGCACACGCCAGGTCGATTTCAGCAATACGTTCATGGTTCCTGCCGAGTATTTCCAGAAACTTAAGCCAAACAAGAAGCCGAAGGTTGGCGACATTCTTTATACGGTCACCGGAGCGACCCTTGGCATACCTGTACTGGTTAAGGAACAGCGCGACTTTTGTTTCCAACGCCATATCGGATTAGTCCGCCCAAAGCCCGACACCGACAGCGCGTGGCTCTCCTATGCACTACTTTCGCCACAATTATTCAGTCAGGCAACGATCGGTTCGACAGGTGCTGCACAAAAAACCGTATCGCTGAGCGTCCTTCGTTCACTGAAGGTGCCGAAAGTGGCTTTGCCAGAACAAAAGCGCATCGCAGCTCAACTGGATTCCACCGCCGCCCAAACCCAACGCCTCTCATCCATCTATCAACAAAAGCTCGCTGTGCTGGATGAGTTGAAGAAGTCGCTGCTGCATCAGGCCTTCAGCGGAGAGCTCTGATGATGAGTTTCATGGAGTCGTGATGGAAGATTTGCAGACGAACCTCGTGATTTTTCAGGAAGCCGATCGGCCGGTTGAGGTACGGTTAGATGTCCAGGGGGATACGGTCTGGTTGACGCAACGTCAGATGAGTACCCTGTTCGACACCACACCTGAAAACGTCTTGATGCACCTTAAAAACATCTTCCATGACAACGAGTTAGGAGAGCAGGCAACTGCTAAGGATTTCTTAGCAGTTCAAAACGAAGGCAACCGGCGAGTGCAACGGACCCTCAAGCACTACAATCTGGATGCCGTGATCTCAGTAGGGTATCGCGTCAATTCCAAACGAGCGGTGCTGTTCCGCCAATGGGCTACCCGCATCCTGCGCGAGCACCTCACCCAAGGTTATACCCTCAACCGCCAGCGATTCGAGGCCAATGCCCGCGAACTGGAAGCGGCCCTCCAACTGGTGCGCAAGGCCGCGCGCAGCCCTGAGCTTCAAGCGGATATGGGCCGCGGACTGGTGGATATCGTCACCCGCTATGCGCAGACCTTTGTGCTGCTGCAGCGCTACGACGAAGGGCTACTGACCGAACCCCCAACGACAGCAGGGGGAACACTTCCCACGTTAGATGACGCTCGTGCGGCGCTGGCCGGACTCAAAGCCGACCTGATCGCTCGCGGGGAAGCGTCCATGCTTTTTGCGCAGGAACGGGAAGAGGCCTTCGAATCGTTGCTCGGAAACCTCGACCAGAGCGTGTTCGGCGAGCCTGCTTACCCCAGTGTGGAGGCCAAGGCCGCGCATCTGTTGTATTTCGTCATCAAGAACCACCCGTTCGTCGACGGCAATAAGCGGAGCGGTGCGTTCCTGTTCGTCGATTTCTTGAATCGCAACGGCCGTCTGCTGGATCGCACCGGGCAACCGGTCATCAACGATATTGGCTTGGCGGCGCTGGCCCTATTGGTGGCGGAGTCAGATCCCGCGCACAAAGACACGATGATCCGTCTGATCATGAATATGCTGGCCCAGGGAGCCTGAAGTGAACGAAGCGGAGACCCGCGCTGAACATGTCGATCCTGCGCTGAAGGCGGCGGGATGGGGCGTGGTCGAGGGCAGCCGCGTTCTGCGCGAATATCCCATCACTTTGGGTCGCATCGAGGGATTGGGGCGGCGTGCGAAGCCGCTGATAGCGGATTACGTCCTCGTCTATCGCAACCATAAACTGGCCGTCATCGAAGCCAAAGCCTGGGATGAGGAACTGACGGAAGGTGTGGCGCAAGCCAAGCAGTACGCCGGGAAGATTGCCATCCGTTTTGCCTACGCCACCAACGGCCAGGGCATCTACGGCATCGACATGGACAATGGCACGGAGGGGGAGGTGCCGCACTATCCAGGACCGGACGAACTTTGGAACCGCACCTTCGCCAAACAGAACGCCTGGCATGACCGTTTCGCTACCGTCCCGTTCGAAGACAAAGGCGGGTACTTTCAAGGCCGCTACTACCAGGACATCGCGGTGGAACGGGTGCTGGAAGCCATCGCAGCAGGCAAACCCCGTATCCTGCTCACCCTGGCTACCGGCACGGGCAAGACCTTCATCGCCTTCCAGATTGCCTGGAAACTATTCCATAGCCGATGGAACCTAAGCCGCGAGCCCTTGCGCCGCCCGCGCATTCTGTTTCTCGCCGACCGGAACATTCTCGCTGATCAGGCATACAACGCGTTCTCGGCCTTCCCTGAGGATGCGTTGGTGCGTATCGAGCCGGACGACATCCGCAAGAAGGGCAAGGTGCCGAAGAACGGCAGCCTGTTCTTTACCATCTTCCAGACCTTCATGGTTTCGACGAGCTCAACCACCGGGGCTTCGGCAGGCTCAGCCACCGATCTATCGATAGATTCTGCTTCTGGGACTCGGGCTAACATGAACTCCAGTTTTAATGAGATATCTGAGATCACGAATGCCGTTGGCTACATGTATATCCTCGAATGCTCAGATGGGAGCTTTTATACGGGGAGCACTACAAACCTGCGAACTCGCCTGCAGCAACATAATGATCAAGAAGGCGCAAGGCACACGGCAGCACGCAGCCCTGTAAAACTCATCTATTACGAGACCTTCGACCGCATTGACGAGGCATTTGCCCGGGAAAAACAGGTGCAAGGCTGGAGCCGGGCAAAGAAAATTGCCTTGATCGCCGGAAACAATCATCGGTTGCCACGTTTATCACAAAGCAGATCTGTCCCTGGCACCTGGGGCGCTGATACCTCGGTCGCTGAGCCTGTCGAAGCGTTCGGCGAGTATCCGCCGGACTTTTTCGACTTCATCGTCATCGATGAGTGCCATCGCGGCGGGGCCAATGATGAAAGCAACTGGCGGGACATCCTCAACTACTTTGCCCCGGCGGTACAACTCGGCCTGACTGCCACCCCCAAACGCAAAGACAACGTGGATACCTATGCCTATTTCGGTGAGCCGGTCTATATTTACTCGCTCAAAGACGGTATCAACGATGGGTTTCTCACGCCCTTCAAAGTAAAGCAGATTTCCACGACGCTCGACGACTATGTCTATACGCCCGATGACAAGTTGATCGAAGGGGAGATCGAATCCGGCAAGCGTTATACCGAGCCGGACTTTAACAAGATCATCGAGATCAAGGAACGCGAAGCGCACCGGGTAAAGCTCTTCATGGACCTCATCAACCAGAATGAGAAGACGCTGGTTTTCTGCGCCACCCAGGACCATGCACTGGCGGTGCGTGATCTGATCAACCAAATGAAGTCAGTCGCCGACCCGAACTATTGCCAACGGGTGACGGCCAACGACGGGGAACTCGGCGAGCAACATCTCCGGGACTTTCAGGACAACGAGAAGACCATTCCGACGATCCTGACGACATCACAGAAGCTTTCCACCGGCGTGGATGCCCGGAACATTCGGAATATCGTGTTGATGCGCCCGATCAACTCCATGATCGAGTTCAAACAGATCATCGGGCGCGGTACCAGGCTCTATGACGGCAAGGACTACTTCACGATCTACGACTTCGTGAAAGCCCACCACCATTTTAGTGATCCGGAGTGGGACGGGGAGCCGCTGGAGCCGGAACCGAAACTTGCCCCTTTCCCGCCGCGACCGGATCTCCTGCCCGACAGGGTGCGCGAAAAGCCTGCCGAATACGCCAAACGACAAAAGATCATAGTGAAGTTGGCCGATGGCAAGGCGAGGACGATTCAGCACATGATGGTCACGTCCTTCTGGCACCCTGACGGCACGCCGATGTCGGCCCAGCAATTTATGGAACTGCTCTTCGGCAAGCTGCCTGAGTTTTTCAAAGACGAAGCGGAACTGCGCGCCTTGTGGAGCCTGCCGGACACGCGAGCCAAACTCCTGGAGCGGTTGGCCGAGAAAGGTTTCGGCAAGCAGCAGATGGCGGAGATGCAGAAGATTATCGACGCCGAAAAAAGCGACCTCTTCGATGTGCTGGCGCACGTGGCCTATGCGCTGCCGCCGCTGAGTCGCGAACATCGGGCTTCGAAGGCCAAGGTTGAAATCAGTCATCACTTCAACAACAAGCAGCAGGTGTTCCTCGACTTCGTGCTGTCGCATTATGTCACGGTCGGTGTGGAGGAACTCGACCAGGAGAAGCTGACTCCGCTGCTGCGCCTCAAGTACCACAACTCCATCGCCGACGCCGTGGCTGACCTGGGAAAGCCGGAAGAGATCGGGCAGGTATTCGCTGGGTTCCAGAAATATTTATATCAGCCTCAGATCCAGGCGAGGATATAGGATGGCTCCAGCACTTTTTCCCTTTTAACGTCGGCAACACCACCCTTGCCTGTGGAAAACAAGGCGAATCTCAACTGTTTCCAAAATGGAGGCAGTTCAAGCCACCGCGGAATTGGTGTCAGGAATGGTTTCATTGCTGAGGTCATGGCAGGTCATTTGAAGGCCTAAAATAGGGTCAGGTCTTGCAATCAAACATTCTGACCTGACGGGAATCTATCCTTTCCCGTGAGCCCCACACCTCGGTGCCTTCGGCTTGTTCACCGTTAGTCTTTTCGCTTCACGCATCGCTAGCCTCTGACTCTCCGTCCCCACCACGCCGCTGATGGTTTGATCCTGTGTTTCGCCCGCCGCCCTAATTGATCCTTCACGGACTGCCTGTTATCCTCGATCGTGATGGTGTGCCGTGGCAATGTTCACCCCTCAGGGAGGACTTCATGAAGCCGATGACTCCAGCAATGCTCCTGAAGGCGTTGACCATGTTTCGAGGGTTTACACAGACGGCGGCGGAGTATCTCAGGGACAAAGAGCGGCTTCGTCATCTCTTGGCCGCGGCGGTTTCGATTGCGCAGGGTCGCGGTGGCAAGCTGTTGAACGACCTTCAATTGTTGGTGCGGCTACTGAAAGCGTCCGTAAGCGGAGCCTATACCGGCTTTTCGGTTCACAAGCTCGTCACCATCGTGGCGGCGATTCTGTATCTCATCAGTCCGCTCGATGTGATCCCGGACTTCATTCCTGTGGTCGGTTATGCGGATGATGCGGCGGTGATTGCCTGGGTGTTGAACAGCATCGCTGAACAACTGAAGGACTTTAAGAGTTGGGAACAGGGCACGTGACCGGAAGAAGTCCTGCGACGTGAGTAGGCTTTTGCACGAAATTCCCTGTTAGAATGGCCACCCTCACGAACATGTGGTCAAGGAAAGGCCTGCGATGTCGAAGCCCTTACAACCGAATACCGTGCTTGTGGCGATCCGCACCCCCCGCATCACTGCGGAGGACCTGGAAAGTTCGTTGCAAGAGCTCACCCGTCTGGTGACGACCCTCGGGTACCACGTCGTGGGCCGCGTGACGCAAAAGCGGAGTTCCGATAAATATGCGGCGGTTCTGGGGCAGGGCAAACTGGCGGAATTGGCGCGATGGACTGGCGGGCCCGGGAAAATCGAATCGGCGTTTGAGCGGCCGAAGCACAAAGCGGCGTCGAAGTTCGAGGCGGAGGATCCGGACATCACGGAAGAATCAGACGACGACGAATCGGATGATAGCATCGAGGCTTCCTCCGGCCCGCGCGAGCAGGCGCAAATCGTCATCGTGGACTGTGACCTGTCGCCGTCCCAATTGAAAAACCTTGAACGTGCCGCCGGCGCGCCGGTGCTCGATCGGACCGGGGTCATCATTGAGATTTTCAGCCGGCACGCGCGGACCAGAGCGGCCCGGCTGCAGGTGGAGATCGCGCGGCTCAATTATCTTGCGCCGCGGTTGCGAGAAACCGGCGGCGGGAGCGAGCGGCAAGGCGGGGGAGTTGGTGGCAAAGGAGCCGGAGAGACGAGTCTGGAGCTCGATAAGCGAAGAATCCGCGATCGCACGAAAGAACTCCGGACGGAATTGGCGGCGATCGGGGACGAGCACCAGACGCGCCGCGCAAGGCGGGAACACGAATTGACGGTCGCGCTCGTCGGGTACACCAATGCCGGGAAATCCTCGCTCATGCGGGCGATGACGGGCAGCGAGGTGCTCGTGGCCGACAAGCTGTTCGCCACGCTCGATACCACGATCCGGCCCTTGTATCCTGACACGCGTCCAAAAGTGCTCATGTCCGATACAGTGGGATTCATCAAAAAGCTCCCGCATGACCTGGTGGCCTCGTTCAAGTCGACACTGGATGAAGCGGCCAGTGCCTCGCTCTTGCTGTTTGTCGTCGATGCCTCCGATCCGTCCTTTCGATCCCAACTCGACGTCACGCGGAAAGTGTTGGCCGAAGTCGGCGCCACTGATGTGCCCAGCCTGTTGGTGTTGAATAAACGGGATCGTCTCGCGCCGGATGAACTCGCGGCCCTGAAGGCGGAATATCCCGACGCCATTCTGCTGTCCACGAGAAGCAAGGACGATCTACAGGCGCTCCGCGAGCGCATCATGGGGTACTTCGAGAGCGATATGCTCGACGAGGAATTGCGTATTCCGTTTACGGCTCAGGCGGTCGTCGCAGAGATCCGCGCCAAGATGCGTATCCTGTCCGAAGACTATGATGCCGAGGGGCTCACGATACGGGTGCGCTCGACCCCTGAGAACCTGACTGCCATCAAAAAGAAGCTCCCGCGCTGAGGCGCGGATTCCACCCTATTTGGGGTCAGGTCTTGCAATTAAACAATTGATCGAGGGAGGTCAGCATGAAGTCTTTTCCGAGGGGCATCTTAGGCGGCGGTGTCGGGCCCCGGGCGGTTTGAGTGGAAGTACGGCCCGGAGAAGATGGTTCAGCGGGCTGATCTGTCAGTACGGGTATCGGTCGGCTGTGATTGCGGAACATTTGGGGAACAATCGCCGCCCAGCGAAGCTCACATCAGCCACCTCGTTTCCTCTTAACATGGAATCCCTGGTTCGAATTTAGTCCTCCGCCTATCCAGCTTGCGTTCCCCACATGACTCACAGAATCCCTGTGTCAGGGGATCTTCCCAGTATGTCCTCCTTCGCAGGAGGGGTACGGTAAGAGCTGAGACCGGCTCAGTTACAACATGGGAGGACGTATGATGAAACGAAGCGTTGAAATGCTGCTCGTCGCAGCCCTGGTCACCGGAGGGGGAGGGCTCGCGTTTGCGGCCGATCCCATGAAAGAGAAGGAAGCCACGCCCACCATCGGCGAGAGGATCACCAAGGATGCCGTCAAGGGCACGCTGATGAAGATCGACGGTGAGTTTTATCAGATCAGAAATACAGATGGCGATCTGGTGAAGGTCCATGTGGACAAGAGCACGAAGCTCGACAAGGTCGTGGAAGGCGATATGGTCAAAGCCTACGTCACCGATAAAGGCCACGTGACGACGTTGCAGCGGGTTGAGAAGTAAGCCGATCCCACGTCGGCCCCGGAGCGGCGGGCCTAGCAGCCTGCCGCCTGGTTCGGGTGGGCGGGGTGAGGATTGGAAGTGCCGCTCTGAGCGCTCTTCGCGCGCTTCAATGTTCGGAGTTTGGACATTCAGCAAGATTCGGCGTAGATTTTCCTGCCGTGGCCGCGACACCTCCCAAACATTTCTCGATGCTCCGCGAGTTCCATCTTGCCGATGTGCTCACGCTGGCTAACGCCGCCTGCGGACTTGCGGGCGTGTTCTTTGCCATGGAGTACATGAGCAGCCGGTTGTCGGTCCATTTTTTCGCGGCGGCCGCCCTATCGCCTGCGGCGCTGACCTTCGATTGGTTCGACGGCCGGGTCGCTCGATGGCGGCATCAGCAGTCGGTACTGGGGCGGGAGCTGGATTCGCTGGCCGACATCATTTCGTTCGGCGTCGCACCGGCGGCACTCGGGTTCGCCGCTGGCCTGCGGGGAGGGTGGGACTGGATCGCCCTGACGTACTTCGTCTGCTGCGGGGTGAGTCGCCTGGCCCGGTACAACGTGACTGCCGAGAGCCTCTCCGCGGGTCGGGAGAAGGTGGCTTATTTCGAAGGCACCCCCATTCCCACCACCGCGCTGTTGACCGGCGTCCTCGCCCTGGCCGCCTGGCAGGAGCGACTCGGCGAACATCTCTATTGGGGTGTCTGGACCGTCGGGCCCGGCGACCTGCATCCGTTGTCCCTGATGTTTGTCCTTTCCGGCACCCTGATGATCAGCAAAACCCTCCACATCCCCAAACTGTAGACGTCGCACTATTTCTATTTAGGGTCAGGTCTTGCAATCGAACACTTCATCGGCCCTGGGGAAGTCACTAGCTTCCCCATCAGGTCTGATCAGTCACAATGTCGCGGGCCAGTTCAAGGGGGTGGTGTAGTGATGGATACCGCGCTGCAATATGACCGGCTGCAATTCGCCGTCACGGCCACGTTTCACTACCTCTTTCCTCAGCTCACGATGGGGCTGGCCCTGCTGCTGGTCTATTTGCGCACGCGAGACCTGCTCAGTGAGGGGGACCATTATCACCAGGTCGCGCGATTCTGGACCGGCATCTTTGCGCTGAGCTTCGCGTTCGGTGTCGTCACGGGCATTCCGCTCGAATTTCAGTTTGGCACCAACTGGGCCAAGTTCTCCGAATACGCAGGCGGCATCGTCGGGCAGACGCTGGCGATGGAAGGGGTGTTCGCCTTTTTTCTGGAATCGTCGTTCCTCGGCCTGCTCCTGTTCGGCGAATCGCGCGTCAGCCGTCGCACGTTGTGGTTGGCGACGGTACTGTTGTGGCTCGGCTCCTGGTTGTCCGGCTATTTTATTCTGGCGACGAACGCCTGGATGCAACATCCTGTGGCCTATCACGTGGCGGCCGACGGCCGTCTGACGGTCGAGAGTCTGGTCGGGCTGCTCACGAATCCCTGGCTGATCTGGCAATTCGCCCATAACATGACGGCGGCGGTCGTCACCGGCGCGTTCGTGGTGGCTGCGGTGGGTGCCCTCTACCAGCTGGCGGGGAGGCATCCCGCGCTGGCCAGGACCTGTCTGCGCACGGGCGTTGTGGCGG
>Ga0268299_1003946_pt1 | contig 12520 bp, 10 predicted proteins | sample NOBtaG_FD_193484 | JGI IMG/M metagenome (GOLD analysis project Ga0268299, IMG submission 193484) | Activated sludge microbial communities from bioreactor in Nijmegen, Gelderland, Netherland - NOB reactor | ecosystem: Engineered > Bioreactor > Aerobic > Activated sludge | place: Netherlands...
CATTACCTTCCATTACAGATACGCAAGAGTTTGTTGTTCCTAAGTCGATTCCGATTATTTTACTCATAATATATTGGTTTTAATTGTTACAATTTTAAAATACACTTTGGCTATTTCAATGATTATGCCAGTGGATTTTTGGGAAATATTGGCATAAAAAAAGCGTCACTTTTTAGGGTAACGCTTTTACAGTATGACAAACCGACAGTTTTAAGGGCAATTTGGAAGATTCCCAACCGCATTTAAGAATTTTAATCGTTTGGTAAATTGTCCGCAAGCCAATGAGTCTGTTGTGGTTACAGCTAAAGGACGTGTAAATGGTGCTTTATTATAACGGGCAGAGAAAATACCCAAACCGCCACTAATATTGGTAAATTCAGGTTTTGTTTGAATAATTCCAGTAGATGGTTTATTTACATCAATAAAAGTACTTAAATCATCCGCTCCAGCAATTAATAATAAATCTACTGTTACCGCTCTTCTGGCAACTAAATCTGCAGATTGATTACAATCGTTACACAATTTATTTCCAACAAAAGCAAGAAAATCCTGACCTTTAAAGTCCTGTGTCATAGTTTCGCCACCTAATAAACCCAATGTTTTTTGTGCTGGAAATACCCAGTCGATTGACTTATTTACATTCCCAGTAAGTAATGAATCTACATAGTTAAAACGTACAATCATTTGATAAATACGTGCATTTTTAGAAGATGTCCATTCTACTAAAAAACGATAGTTAGGAGAGTTTGCAAAAATAAAATTAAAGAAAGGGGTTGAGCCTGTTGGTTTTACAATTGGAAAATCAGCTATTAAAGGCGTCTGAGAAGTAACTGTTTTTCCAGTCTCACCATTTTGGATAACCAATTTATATTGTGTAGAACTAACTAAACTTAAAGGAACAGTATTGCCATTGATATCTACATTAGAATAGATAGCATTTGCTTGATCTGGTCCATAAAAAACACCATCTTCTTTAGGTATAGAGTTATCTGGACGTAATAAAAATTCAGTATTATCATTAACACGAACTAATTTAACAGTTAATGCATTAGCATACTGAGCTGAATCTTTTACTTGAGCCATTACCAATCCTGATTGTGGTCCCAAAAAGGCTTTATTTACTTTAATGTATTGCTTGGCTTGCGTTTGATCTAGTAAGCCGTACACAACCATGGTTTCTTTCCAATCGCCATTCACATCTAAATCGGTACTACATGCCGAAAAAAGGAGTGATGCAGTTACAAACAAATAAATTATATTCTTTTTCACTTTCATATTTTTTTAAAGAGGAACAAACTTACATAAAATTTTCGATTGTAAATGTACCAAAATGATTCAATTTAAATAACACAAATACCTGAACGGCAATTTTGACAAATAAGCGGTTGTTTTGGAAAGTATTTGTAGTTTTGTGCTAGATTAATGGTTAAGTGGATTAGCTAATAGGGTAAACAAAGAATATAGATATATAAGCTAATTGGTGTGAATTAAGCACATTAATTTTTATAGCTAGATTAGGGATTTACAAAGTACTATTCCATAAATTAACCATTCAACCATATAACAAAACAACATGTCAGTACACAAAGAAGTTAAAAAAGTTACCACGCATACCTTGCAGGAGATGAAACGTGGTGGTGAAAAAATATCAATGCTTACAGCATATGATTATACAATGGCCAAAATTGTGGATGCTGCTGGCATTGATGTTATATTGGTAGGTGATAGCGCATCCAATGTAATGGCAGGGCACGAAACTACTCTTCCAATAACTTTGGATCAAATGATTTACCATGCATCTTCTGTTGTTCGTGCTGTTGACAGAGCTCTCATTATTGTCGACCTACCATTTGGTACCTATCAAGGAAATTCAAAAGAAGCTTTGAACTCTTCAATTAAAATAATGAAAGAAAGTGGTGCACATGCAGTAAAACTTGAAGGCGGACAAGAAGTTACCGAATCTATTCAACGTATTTTAACTGCTGGAATTCCTGTTATGGGACATTTAGGATTAACTCCTCAAAGTATCTATAAATTTGGAACGTACAATGTACGAGCAAAAGAAGAAGCTGAAGCAAAAAAATTAATTGAAGATGCTCACGCTCTTGAAAAAGCAGGTTGCTTTGCATTGGTACTTGAAAAAATTCCTGCAAAATTAGCCGAACAAGTAGCAAAAGAACTGCATATTCCTGTTATCGGAATTGGTGCAGGCGGTGGTGTAGATGGTCAAGTATTGGTGTTTCATGATATGGTGGGTTTAACACATGAATTTAGTCCAAGATTTTTAAGACGTTACTTAAATTTGTACGATGATATTAAAGGTGCTGTAGGACAATATATTCATGATGTGAAGTCGAAAGATTTTCCAAATGCAAATGAACAATATTAGAACTACGAATAGTACGAATTTGCGAAAATGTTGGTGCTTCAATCTAGCATGTTTGATTTGTCAACCCAAACCAACAATTTAATCAATTTAAGGAGTGAACTCATTACAAATCTTATACGAAGACAATCACATCATTGCTGTCAATAAACGACCTTCAGATATTGTACAAGGCGATAAAACAGGCGATGCTCCACTTAGTGATTTTGTAAAACAATACATCAAAGAAAAATATAATAAACCCGGTGATGTATTTGTAGGTACTGTTCATCGTATTGACAGACCTGTGAGCGGAATAGTACTTTTTGCTAAAACAAGCAAAGCATTGGCTCGACTGAACCAACTATTTCAAACCAAAGAAATTCAAAAAACATATTGGGCTGTTGTAAAAAACAAACCACAAAACATAAAAGGCAAACTTGTTCATTACCTGAAAAAAAATGAAGCAAAAAATATGTCGCGCGCTTATGAAAAAGAGCAACAAGGCGCTTTACGTTCGGAGCTAGATTATGAATTAATTTTAAGTTTAGACAATTATCATCTTTTAGAAATCACCCCGCATACTGGTCGTCATCATCAAATTAGAGTCCAGCTTTCTACAATTAAATGCCCAATTAAAGGAGATGTTAAATATGGTTTCGACAGAACAAATAAAGATGCAAGCATCCATTTACATGCTCGTAAAATTGAATTTATTCACCCTGTAAAAAAAGAGCCAATCACCATTATCGCCCCTCCTCCTAATGAAGTTATTTGGAATGAAATTATTAAACGTATTGGTTGAGTTGTTTAATTATGTCATTGCGAGGGAGGTACGACTGAAGCCCGCCTGACGGAACGGGCAGGCAATCTCTCCTTTTTGAATTGTTAAATTATTAATTATTTAAATTGATAAATTGCTGTTTATCTCTCTCTTCGTTCACGACCAAACCATTTCTTTTTTGGCTTTGAAGCAGTTGTTGAACTCTCCTTCTCTGAACGATGGCTTGTTGTTTTAACGGCTGCCAATCTATTCCCATTCGGTTCTCTATTACCCGAATTAGACACTTTTTTTTCAAAAGAATTTGCATTCGTTGAATGTCCTCTCTTAGGAGTTTTGTTGGAAAAATTACGCTGAGGTTTTGGTGCTTTTTTAACAACCGTATGATTTTTTAATTCATAATTATGATCCTCAATCACTGGAATTGTTTTGCCAATTAACTTTTGAATATCTTTTAAATATGCCTTTTCTTCGGCATCACAAAATGCGATAGCAATACCGCTTGCTCCTGCTCTACCTGTTCTTCCTATTCGATGTACATACGACTCAGGAACATTTGGCAACTCATAATTTATCACATGTGACAATTCATCAATATCAATTCCGCGCGCTGCAATATCTGTAGCAACTAACACTCGTGTAATTTTTGATTTAAAATTATTCAATGCATTTTGACGAGCATTTTGCGATTTATTACCATGTATAGCTTGTGCTTTGATATTTGATTTAATTAAATCTTTCACCACCTTATCTGCACCGTGCTTAGTTCTTGTAAACACCAATACTCGTTCAATATTTTTATCTTTTAATACATCTATCAACAAATGTTTTTTATTTTCTTTATCTACAAAATAAACTACCTGATTTATTTTTTCTGCAGTGGATGAAACAGGAGTTACTTCTACTTTTGATGGATTAACTAAAATAGTATCTGCTAAACTTTGAATTACAGGAGGCATTGTAGCTGAGAAAAATAAAGATTGACGTTTTGCAGGTAATTTTGCGATAACCTTTTTAACATCATGAATAAACCCCATGTCTAACATTCTATCGGCTTCATCCAATACAAAAAATTGAATATTAGAAATATCAACATGTCGCTGATTCATTAGATCAAGTAATCTTCCAGGAGTTGCAATTAAAATATCAACACCTGCTCGCAGTGCTTCAACTTGTGAATGTTGATTTACACCTCCAAAAATCACTTTGTTTTTCAAATTTGTATTTCTTCCGTAATTATTAAAGCTTTCTTCAATTTGTATAGCAAGTTCTCGCGTAGGAGTAAGCACTAAACATTTAATGTTTTTCTTTACTTGAACTGGTGCTTTATCTTGTACTAATAGTTGAATAATTGGAATTGCAAAAGCTGCTGTTTTTCCTGTTCCAGTTTGCGCACAACCTAACAAATCTTTTCGTTGCAATACCAAAGGAATTGCTTGTTCTTGAATAGGAGTTGGTGTTGTATAACCTTCTGTTTTTAAAGCCTTCAGAATAGGCTCAATTAAATTTAATTTTTCAAATGACATTATAAAAATTGTATTAGTTACAGACCGGATAAAATTATAAGATTCACATTCACCGATCTGATGAAAGAAATTCTTTTTACTGGTTAAACTTCTAATTTTTGGAGATTGTTAATTCCGAAAGCATTGAGAGAAAAAATATCGAGTATCGATAAGGTACAATGAGTAGTTTAATTCATGTAATATAAAACAAAGGTAGGTATAATAAACGGATAAAAAGGATTAATTAAAATTTACCAATCCTTTTTTCTCATTTTTTTAATTTCAGAATCTCTTTTTTTTGACGACAATCGTTTTTCTTTTGCCGATCTAGAAGGCTTGGTAGGTCTTCTTTTCTTTTGTATAACAAAACATTTATGAATTAATTCATAAAACTTTTTAATCACAATTTCTTTGTTTCCTAATTGGTTTCGTTCAGTTTGAGAAATAATTTGAAGTATGCCCTCTTTTGAAATTTTATTCTGAAGTTTCGCTAAAATAATTTCTTTTTGCTCAGGAGTAAGCAATGCAGAATTTAAAACATCAAAATCGAGCTCCACTTTTGTAGAAACTTTATTTACATTTTGCCCGCCTGCACCTCCGCTTCGAGATGTTTTAAATGAAAATTCAGAATCGAATATTATCCCTTTGATGTTCATAAAACAAATTTACGGATAAATTTTTCAATGGATTTATTCAGTATTTTTGATAACACCAAATGAAAAAAACGGCAACAACCTTTGTTTTATTTTTCTTTTTTGTGTTCTTCACCAGAGCACAAGATACTACTAACTACTACCTCATCAGTCATTACAAAAATAAAATCAACACTTATCTTGATAAGCAAGGTTTGCTTAGCGGGCATTACCAAATCGACAAGCAAGGCATAAAAATATATGCATCTGCCGAAAATAAACAGCAAAAAAAAGTAGAATTTGAAATAAATTATTCTCAAATCAGCGACTTTAACGCACTACTTAAAAAAAGTAGCGATGAAGCATTTACCGCTTATCTGAAAGGGAAATACATTTCAAAAAACACAGAACTACAAAAAAAAGAAAAAAGCAATAAATTAAAAGGTTATAAAATTGCCATTGACCCTGGTCATATTGCATACAATTTTGAAATTGGTGACTTAGAAAAAAAATATCTAAAATTTGAATACCTAAATGAACAGGGGAAAATTGATTCTATTGAAATCGCAGAAGGAGTTTTAACTTATGCAACTGCAATAATTTTGAAAGAAAAACTAGAAAAAGAAGGCGCTGAGGTATTCATAACCCGAAAAAATGGAACTTCTGCATTTGGAAAAACATTTGAACAATGGAAAAAAGATGATTACCAAAAAGCAATAGATAGCTTGTATAAAATTGGAGAACTAAAAGCCTATCAAAAAAATTATTTTTTAAGCGATAAGGTAAAAGATAGAGATATTTTTAGGGTGATTTTTAAGGATTTAGATTTGGCTAAACGAGCTGAATTAATAAATAAGTTCAAACCTGACTTTAGTGTTATTATTCATTACAATGTAGATGAAACAAACTTAGAATGGAAAAAAACAACTGATAAAAATTACAACATGACATTTATTGGTGGAGCATTTATGAAAAACGATTTGTCTTCTACTGAAAAACGATTTGAATTTTTAAGGATGTTAATTTCAACAGATATTGAAGAATCTATAAAATTAAGTTCAGCAACCATAAAAACATTTGAAACAATTTTGCAAGTAAAAACAGCAGGAATTAATGATGCTAATTATTTACAAGAAGGCTGCTTAAAGACAAATGAAAAAGGAGTATTCTGCAGAAATTTACAACTAACACGTTACATTCATGGACCATTAGTGTATGGCGAAACACTTTACCAAGATAACAAAATTGAATGCCAATTATTAAATAAACAAACGGACAAAACTAAAAACGATAGAGTAAAACAAGTTGCAGAAGCTTATTATCAAGGAATAATAAACTATATTAGTTCAAAATAAAAAATGAGTAAAATAAAACTATACATCTTAGACGACCATCAAATGCTCATTGATGGCTTAAAAGCATTACTCAAAAATGAGAAAAATATTGAACTTATAGGAGAATCTACAAACCCAGTTCTTGCAATAGAAAAAGTTATTGACCTCATTCCCGATGTTATACTAAGTGACATTAATATGCCACAGATGAGCGGTATTGAGTTTACAAAAGCAATCAAACAAAAATTACCTACGGTTAAAATCATTGCCCTTTCTATGTTTGGAGAAAAAAGTACCATTTCCGAAATGCTTGATGCAGGAGCAACGGGTTATATACTTAAAAATACTGGAAAAGAAGAGTTAATAAATGCTATAGAAAAAGTAGCCTCTGGTGGAATGTTTTTTAGTGATGAAGTATCAGCCGAAATGATGAAATCTATGAGCGAACGTAATCAAAAAATAGAAGAACATAAAATTCAGTTTACCGACAGAGAAAAAGAAATCATAAAACTTATTGCCGAAGAATACAGCAACGCAAAAATAGGAGAAACCTTATTTATTAGCGAACGAACTGTGGAAACACATCGAAAAAACATTTTCAGAAAAGCGAATACAAAAACCGTTGTAGGCCTTGTTAAATTTGCTATTGAAAACAAATTGATTTAGAAACAAAAAACAATATCCGTACCAGTACGGATGCAAAATACCCCCCAATACGGATTGTTTCACTTTACTTGATTTAGGTTATTTGACATGACAATAATTCATTCATTAACCACAAAAATCAACACATTATGAAAACAATCATTAACAACTTTTACGGTGGTATCTGCGGAACATCACTTTAATTTAACTGCTACTCCTTAATAAAAAAACAGCCCTATTTGGGCTGTTTTTTTTATTACATAGGATCTACGTCTATCTGAACTTTCACCGACTTATATAATTTATCGTTTTTAAAATGCACTAATAATTCATTTACTATTTTTTTTGTTTGAACAACCGAAGCATCACGTTCAATTTTTAGTAAAATGTTTTTACGATACAAATTTCGAATACGAGAAACCAAAGGAAATTCTGGACCTAAAACACGAGTAGAAAAATGTTGCTTTAAACTTTCGGCCATACTTTTTGCGGCTACATTTACAAGATTCAACTCTTTGTGTATCAATGTAATTTCAATTAGCCGGTAAAAAGGAGGATAATTAAAATTTTTACGATCTAATAACTGATTCGTATACATCGTCATATAATCATTCGCCCACACATTTTGTATGATACTGTGATCTGGATTTTGAGTTTGAATAATTACAGTTCCACGTTTATTTTTTCTACCTGCCCTACCCGATACTTGAGCCATTAATTGATAACTTCTTTCAAATGATCTAAAATCAGGAAAATTAAGCATGCTATCGGCATTTAAAACTCCTACCATGCTTACATTATCAAAATCTAAGCCTTTTGTAACCATTTGAGTTCCTACTAAAATATCAATATTTCCATCTTCAAAATTTTGAATAATATGTTGGTGTGCAAATTTACTCCGAGTGGTATCCAAATCCATTCGAGCTATTCTAGCTGTTGGAAAAAAAATGGCTAATTCTTCTTCTATTTTTTCTGTTCCAAAACCTTTCATCTTCATATTTGTATCACCACATGCCGAACATCTATCTGGTGGTTTAGCTGAAAATCCACAATAATGACAGCGTAACTGATGAATATGTTTGTGATAAGTTAAACTAACATCACAGTTATTACACTGAGGAACCCAAGCACAGGTATCACATTCTAATTGAGGTGCAAACCCTCTTCTATTCTGAAATAAAATAACTTGTTCTTTATTTTTCAATGCTAATGTAATGTGGTCCAATAAAAGAGGAGCAAAATGCGACTTCATCATTTTTTTCTTACTTGCTTCTTTCACATCAGCAATTATGATTTCAGGCATTTGAATACCTCCAAAACGCTGTTTCATTTCAGCAAAACCATACTTGCCTTCTTGTGCATTAAAATAACTTTCAACACTTGGTGTTGCTGAACCTAATAATGTTTTTGCGTTATGAATATGTGCTAAGTAAATAGCCGCATCTCTAGCATTGTACCTTGGAGCAGGATCATATTGCTTAAATGAAGTATCATGTTCTTCATCCACAATTACAAGTCCTAAATTATTAAAAGGTAAAAACAAAGAAGAACGAGCTCCAATAATTAGCTGATGATGCGTTTTTTTGATTTTTTCAACTGATTCAATTTTTAAAACATTGTTCCAAATTTCCACACGCTCATTTTCATTAAATTTACTATGATATACACCTACAGCTTCTCCAAAATATTTTTTTAATCGATTTATAATCTGTGTTGTTAATGCTATTTCTGGCAATAGATACAATACTTGTTTCCCTTGTGATAGCATTTCTTCTATCAATTTTACATATAGTTCTGTTTTTCCACTTGATGTTACTCCATGCAACAAAACAACATCTTTAGTTTTATCATTTGTATTCCAAAACTGCTCTTGAATAGAGTTTAATGTTTTTAGTTGAACATCATTCAAATCGGCTACTTTATGCTCATTTTGAAAAGGGGATAACCTACCTACTTCATGCTCATAGATTTGAAAAATATTTTTTTTGACCAAGGCTTTAATTGCAGACTCAGCACCTTCTACTAATTTTAAAAGATCTTTTCGTTTTACTTCTTTTCTTTCTTTTGAAGAGCGTTCTGATAATTTTATATATGCCATTAAAACATCCAGCTGCTTACCCGCTTTTTTTTCAAGCACATCAAAAACTGATTTTAATTTTTCTTCATCATCTAGCTCTTCCAACAAAGAAATAAATATTTCAATCTTTGGTTTAAATTTTTCTTTTAGTTCTTCTTGAATTAAAACAATTCCTTTTTCTATTAATGATTTGATAATCGGATAAACTGTTTTTTGTTCTGTTATTTCGGAAATATCTGTTAATGATAAAACTTCTCTCAACTCTAAAGCATCAATAATTAAGTACTCTTTATCATTTATCTCTTGCTCTTGTAGTTTTAACTTATAATCCGTATTCAAAATTACTTTTGTTTCGCTTGACAAGCGTAAACCTCCGGGTAATGCTGCTACCATCACTTCACCAATGGTACACATATAATAATTACACATCCATTCCCATAATGCAAATTGTTTTTCATTGACAATTGGGGAGGAATCTAAAATAGATTCAATGTATTTCGCTGCATATTGTTTTGGAGGTTCTTCATGAATTCTTCTCACTAATGCTGAATATAATTTCCCTTTTCCAAATTGAACAACCACTCTTTGACCAACTAAAATGGTATCATTCCAATCAAACGGAACACGATATGTGTATAAATTGGGAACAGAAAGAGGTAATATTACATCTACAAAAAGAGTGGTTCTACTCATATCGCAAATATAAGCAAAATGACCAGCTATTAAACTGAATATAGAATCGCTTTATTCCTTTTTGAACTTAATATTTTTTCCACGAGTACCTCTGAAGCGGTATCGTTTTGATTGTGTTTCCACTATCGACTTAAAACCTTCCACCTTTGCTGAAGAAGGATCAATCACAGGATTAACATTATGAATAGTTTTTAAAGTATCTACCACAAAAGGAATATGATGCACTGGTAGCTTAAATCTCCTTTTAGTAAACCCCATTAATAAATTGGATTGAAACATATCAGTAGCCACTGCAATTTTAGTGTAACCCATCTCTTTAGCCATCCAATAGGAGTTATAAACATTTTCTGTACTATGTTCTGCTTTTTCTTCTAACAGTATTTTCTCTTTAGGAATACCCAATTGTTCAGCATACAATGCCATTATTCTGGCTTCCACGTATGGAGTATATACGGCACCTCCAGAAAATATAACTTTATTGGCTATCCCTTTTTTTATTAAATAAGAAGCCCAAATTACTCGTCCACGCATAGCCATTGTCCACTCTTTGCCATCAAACGGAACACCTGGCACAATTACCACATCATACGGTTGATTGTTTAATGCACGCTTAAAAAGTTTATTAGGAGATGGGCGAAACAAAGCACAACTCGATAAACTCAGTAGCAACAATATATTTATAACAATTTTAATTCTCATAATCACTGTTTTAGTCTACAAACAAAAAACGAATCAAAAGGTTTAAGCGCTGTTTAATTTTTTCAGTTTCTTTTTAATGGAAACAAATATAAAATTAATTGATAATTTTGTAGTACAACAATTATTATGGAATACATCGGAAAACGAATAAGCATCAAAAAGAATGAAAATCATGAATTAAGTATTGTGATTCTTTCTTCAAAGGATAAAATAAAAAACATTCTTCTATTTGCATGGTTTTTTGCCTGGACAGTAAGTGGCATCATTGTTTTTACAAGCTATTTTTCCGTAACAGACCAAAACACTAAAATAGCTATTATTGTGTGGTTGGGCTTTTGGGCCTACTTTGAATTTAAAGCTTTTAAGGCTTTTACTTGGCGTAAATTTGGGGTAGAACGCATTAAACTTAAAGATGGAAAGCTATTTTATAAAAGAGATGTAGCAGGAAGAGGGAAAATTAAGGTGTATGACTTTAATTTCATAAAAGATTTGAAAATCATTGAACCAAAAGAAAGCTCATTTATTGAAAATGTAAACAATTCCTATTGGGTTATTGCAGGTGAAAAAATTTCATTTGATTACTACGGGAAAGAAATAAAAATCGGCATCCAACTTGAGAAAGCAGATGCCGATGAATTATTAAAAGTGATTAAGAAAAAATGAGTTATAAGAATTAAACTATTTTTTTACAATTTTTTTAGTCATTATTTCTTCACCTAAATTTATCTTTATATAATATACACCTGCAGCCTTATCTTCAAATGAAAGTGGTATTCGTCCATTTTGAATCACAGAAACAATTGTAATTTCAGTTTTTTGTCCAATAGAGTTATACACCTCAACTGTAACTACAATTGATTGATTTAAATTAAAGATTAATTCATATACATCATTACTATTTGATGCTAATGCCACATTTTCAATAGAATTATTAGAATTATGTATGTTTGTAACAGTATTTACTACAATAGTTTGAATAAGTGTATCATTGCAAATACCATCAGAAACTACCAATATCACTTGGTAAACTCCTGCCATTGTATAATTATGCACTGGATTAACAGTATAGTCAAGTGCTGAACCATCGCCAAAATCCCAAATAAAAGAATTTGCACCTGATGAATAATTTGAAAACACTACTGTATTATTAAGTCCTACATAAACAGTATCATCACTCATTGTAAATAAGGCAGACAAGGATTGATCCTGATTAACAAAATAAGATAAGGTTTGTGAACAACCTAAATTATCGGTAATAAGTAATGAATAATTTCCACTATTTAAATTTTGATTATTAGCAATAGTTACCCCATTCGACCATAAATAAGTAAATGGTGCATTACCTAAAACAATACTATCAATACTAATTGATCCATCTGCCGTTCCTGAACAAGTGGCATTTGTAGTTGAAGTTAATACAGAAAACAGAGACGGTTCAGTTACAGTTATTACTTCCGTCATTGTTCCATTACATAATCCTGTATTTCCGCCAACAACAACTGTGTACTCTCCTGCTGCAATATTTAAAAGAGCATCTGCTCCAGTTACATTCGTATGTGTTTGAATAACAGCGCCAGATTCATTTAACCAAGTGTACGACCATGGTCCAGCGCCAATACCTTGTGCTGTTGCACTACCATTTGTCATGCCGCTACATGTTGGCTCAACGATTGTTGTTTGTATTGGTGCACCAATATTAATTACAAATCGAGCATATTCTGTTGTGTCAAGAATTGAAAATGTATAATTAGGGTTTATTCTTAAATCAGTTTGTATTCCAGTTAATAAA
>Ga0268299_1003947_pt1 | contig 12517 bp, 10 predicted proteins | sample NOBtaG_FD_193484 | JGI IMG/M metagenome (GOLD analysis project Ga0268299, IMG submission 193484) | Activated sludge microbial communities from bioreactor in Nijmegen, Gelderland, Netherland - NOB reactor | ecosystem: Engineered > Bioreactor > Aerobic > Activated sludge | place: Netherlands...
ACATCATGGCTCTGCAGGCGCACACCATTGTAATCGTAGTTGATTTCCCCATAGCGCGGATCTTCCTGTCCGCTCGCACCCGGTTCTTTAGGCTTGACATATACGACCGTGAAATTTTTCAGAACGCGGCGCAGTTTGCTGAGAAAAGTCCTCTCGAAATCGACTGCTATCGAATCATCCGGATCAAGGTGAATCTCAATGCGGAGCGGATTATTGATCTTGCGCAACTCCGCCTCATTGCGAGGATGAAATGAATTGATTCTGTTTTCGCTGAAATCTTTGAAATAGAAACTTTCGCGTGCAATTAGCGCAGCGATGCAGACCAAAACAAGCGTCAAGAGAGACTTGGACAATTTCTGCTGCACAGTGTCGGCGGCTCTTAGCCAGACACAAGACAAAAGCAGGAAGGTCGAAGACGCGATTAGAAAACCGAGAAGTGTTTGCAAGCTGAAAAGCGCGGATTCGAATAGGCGCAGGTGTGCGGTCATGGACAGCCAGCTTACGGCGTTGAGCGAACTCTGGTTCTGCCCGGCAAATTCGAGCACCCAAGAGGAAATGGTAAATGTCAAAGTGACGATTGCCGCGGTTTGTGGTGAGTCAGTCACCGCCACGGAAAAAAACGCAATCGATGCGATCAGCAAAGCAAACAAAAAATGCCCGAGCACAAGAACGAGTATCTCATGCAAGTTCCAATAGCCCCCTATCGATTGCCAGGCGGCTATAGCCGCCAAAGCCGGCAGCAACGAAGCCGTAAAGGCAATGAGAGCAATGAACAATTTCACTACCAGCGGTGCCACAAGATTCGGCGTCAATTGCAGAAGAAACTTCAAGGAGCCGAATTGCTTTTCGACCCCCAGCAATCTGATGGCAACGAAAGGAAAGAGAAAAACCTCGCTCATATACATGGCACTAAAAGTAGGCACCACCACTCCTTCCAGCGGGCTGAGCCGCCCGAGCAGTAGCTCATTGCCCATTACAGACTCGCCAGCATTGCTGTAGAGGAACACCGCTTCCATAAAGCTGAAACCGACAAGCGGGCAGAGAACCAGCAACATCACCCAGAAGGATTTTGTAGCGATAAGCTCCCGCAATTCCTTGCGAAACAGCGCATTCACCACCTTCAGTGTTATGGCATTCTGGTTCATATCAATGAGATGAAGACTTCCTCGAGACTTCCGTTTTGCAAACTTGCCCTTTCCTGCAAGTGTGCCAGTGTGCCGCAGCCCAGGATTTGCCCCTGGCAAAGAAGCAAAAATTGATCGGCTATTCGTTCGGCATCAGCAATCTGATGGATGGACAAAACCAGCGTGCGCCCTTTGCTTCTTTCGTCCGAAAGTATCGATACGACTTCTTTGGTTTGCTTGAGATCCAATCCTTCGAAGGGCTCGTCCAAAAGAAGTATCGGGTTTGCCGAAAGCAAGCCGATTGCGATAAGCAGTCGTTTTTGATAGCCGCGCGACAATTCTCGCGCGGCTTTGGAGAGCACATTTTCAAGCTTGAGACGCTCGATAATTTCAGCCAGTCTTTCCTTTTTCACCGAAAGCATCGACTGAAAAAACTTAAGGGTAGAAAAAACGCCATGGTCCGGATAGGGCAGGACCTGGTCAGGTTGGTAGAAGATATGCTTGTGTCGAGAGCCGGCATCGACCAAATTTCCATTGACTCTAATCGTGCCGCCATGCGGTTGCAAGCCGGCCACACATTCCATAAGAGTGGTCTTGCCGGCGCCGTTCGGACCAATCACCGCAATGATCTTTTCTTTCTCGACATCGAAATTGATCGAGGAAAGGACACTCTGCCCGCCCATCGTTCGGCTCAAGTCGGTCACCTGCAATAGAGGATCGCTGCCCAGGTCCAACCTCCATCACAAAAGTGCGTTCAACATTTATTGCCAGATAAATGTAACCGGAATACCCAACTGCTGTTCCAGCCTGATGATGCCGGCTCTGACCCCCTCATAATTGCCGGTGCCGAGCGGACCATCTACATTTTTCACGAGAGATTCGATGAATGGAGAAACGTCGTGGCCTTGCGCGTTCATTGCTTTTATTCGCGCCCAAATGGTGGCACGGCGCCTGTAAGCATATCCTGTATGCGGAATATAGCCCATCATTGCCGCCTGCACTTGTGCTCTGTTGTGCTCGTTGGCAGCATTCATGCTGCGTGTGGCAATTCTGTTGTTGCAAGCGGCTTGCTCGAGGGTAATTTTCGGAATCAGATCGTTATAGACAGGAATGATCTCTTCGGTTTTCCCCGCTTTGATCATGTCGTCGATCTGCCTCCACCGGGCGAAAAGCGGTCCGAAATTACCATCTTGCTTGGCGATTTCTTTAATATCAATGAGCATCTTGCCTCGATCGCCTTCTTTATATCCGGGCGTCCAGACGGCAGCAAGCACGGCTTCTTTGGCAGGATTGGAATAAGAGCCGCCACCACCGCCGGAGGCACTGCCGCCCGCCGACATTCTGGCTATTGTCAGCATATCGAGAAGCTGCTGTTGCGAGATTTGCTTGGTGGCAAAACTGTTGATGTGCGTTTGACTGACTGTGCACTGGCGTATGGATGTCTTGTTGTCTTTGTCGTAGAAGTTCAACTGGACGGATTTTACGTCCTGTCCAAATCTGTCGTGCAACGCCTTTGTAATCAGAACCGAATCGATTTTCAAATCATTGTCGGGGACTTTGCCGCGGTACATATAAAGCGATACTTCGCCCATGTTGTATCGCGCATTAATACTTACGGAGGCGGGCAAAATCTTGGCGCCGGTAATCGCTTGCACCAACTCCGTGGGTGTGGGAGCGGAATATGCCGGCAAGGCGATCGACACTGAAATTGCCGCCAGAGCACCTGCTGTCAGAAACGTTTTTCGCAATGATTTGGTAATCACAAGGTTCACCTTACAAGAAGCAAGCTTGATGAAAACCATTTTAGCGCGCCAAAGATTGCTGCGCCCATAGGCTGATGAAGCGCAAGATGCCAAGAAGCCTTAAGGGACAACCTATGTCCAAAAAAAATAGCTCCGCGGCAGCGGAGCTAAATACAATTGACTAGCTGTCCCAGTGGCTTATTCAGCTACTGCCAACTCTTCTTCTTGAACCGGCTCAGCATCCGCAACCGGCTTAACAGGCTTGGAGGCTTTGTCTTCCATGCCTTCCATAACAACTTCAACGTTGATTTCGGCTTGAGCATCAGTTGCCAGCTTTACAACGGCTCTGTATGTTCCCAGGGAACCAATATCGTCAAGCAATTTGATCAAGCGCTTGTCGACTTCTATACCGCACGATTTGAGAATAACTGCGGCAACTTCTTTGTTTGTGACCTTGCCGTAGAGTTTTCCGCCTTCACCGGCCTTAGCGCCGATGCGGAAAAGACCATGGTCAGAGATCTTCTTGCAAAGATCGAGAGCTTCTTGATGTGCTTTTTCAGCTTTCTTGCGCAGCACTTCGACATCTTCTTCCCGTTTCTTCATAGCACCCGGAGTGGCAAGAACGGCAAGGGAGCGCGGCTGCAAAAAGTTGCGGAAATATCCGTTGGACGCCTCGACAATGTCGCCGGCTTTGCCCAGCTTCGGAACGTTTTGCTGCAAAATGACCTTCATTAGATCCCCCAAACAAAATTCAACCCGCCAAATGCGGCGCGTATGTAAGCAAGCAGTTGAAGACTCTACCACGCTTTAAGCCGGAAATAGTCAGGCCAAACAGAAGTTTCAAACTTCCGTAAAGAGAAATCGGTTAAAAACGCTCGCGGAACATGCCTCTAACGCCCGAAGGATCACAAGAGAAGCCGAATCGTTTGTAAAAACCGTCCGTACCAGGATCCGCATACAGGGTGACAAGTGGAATCGGGTAGGTGTCGAGTTCTTTCAGAAGCTCGTTCATGACAAGCAAGCCCAGTCCACGTCTTTGATAGGAAGGTCTGACAACCACATCCCAGACGGTGGCATTGAAAACTTTGTCGCCGGTGGCGCGGGCGAAGGCAATGAGCAATTCCCCATCCCAAATTGAGACGACCGCCAAACTATTTTCCAGAGCTTTGCCGATCAACTCCGGCTCTCTTTTGCTCCAGCCGACCGAAGCGCAGATTTCCTGCACAGCCTCGGCAGATATGTCTTTGCGGTGAACAATCACCAGATTCGGCGGCAATGGCTCACGAGAGCCATCAGGACGCTTCCAAATGCTAGAGAGAACCATCGAGTAACACCCTTTCCAGTGTCGCCACGGATTCGACGTGATAGGTCTGAGGAAACAAATCAACCGGTTGAATCCGCACTGTTTTATACCCATATTTGCCTGGCTTGCCATCGGCTGCCGGGGCGACATCGCAAGGAACATTCACTGCACCGCCAGGCTGGGCGTTTTCCTCAGATTCACTCTTAGACACAGAATTCGCCGGTGCAATGCCCAAAGACAGATATTTCAGATCTCTTGCCAGAGTTGCCGGATTACAGCTCACATAGACTATCCGGGGCGGGGCCAGGTCCAGCAGGCTTTGTATGACGGAAGGGCTGACGCCCTTGCGCGGCGGGTCCAGCACCACCAGGTCCACCTTCTCGGCGCGGGCTGATAATTGCGGAAGCACATCCGCCACGTCACCTTCTACAAATTCGACGTTTTCAATCGCGTTTTTCTCGGCGTTGGCTCGCCCGTCCAGAACCGCCTGCTTATACTCCTCAACGGCGATCAGTTTTCGGCAGCGCTCGGCAAGCCAGAGTGAAATTGCCCCGACTCCGGCATATGCATCAACGACGACATCTAATTTTTCGCCGGCGCCAATCTCATCAAAGGCTTCAAGATAAGCTATTTCAAGCAATTTGACGGCTTGCTCCGTATTCACCTGGAAAAAACTCGTCGCCGAAAGAGTAAATGTCAACCCTTTCTGCAAGCGGCTCGGCAGATTTGGATTGCTGGTTTGCAATACTTCGTCTATCGAATCCCTGCCGGCTATCAATTCTGTAACATCGCCCAGGATACGGTTTCCGGCGCGATCGTTATAATTGACTGACACACCTTTGACCTTCTCGTCGCGCACCATAATCAGCTCCGCCAGCTCGCCAAGCTGCTCCGGGCGATTTTCAGGACTGCAATTGAGAACCAAAGTCAGCAAGATGCTGCGGTCAAAACGGCTCTGCCTGGCGTGAATATGCCGGACAAGCCCCCGGCGTTTTCTTTCGTCGTATGCGGAAATTTCATACTCTTCCAGAACCTCTTTTACGGTTTCCAGCATGAAATCCAGCTCGGCGGATTGCACAGGGCAGTGCTTGATGTTGACCAGCTCGTGTGAATCCTGCTTGTAATAGCCCGCCAGAATTCGGTTTGAGCCCTGCGGATTGCGCACGGGAAACTGCACTTTGTTGCGATAATGAAGCGGATCGTCAGCCCCCAGACAGGGTTTAACCACAGAAGCATCAAGCCCGCCAATATGGACCAGCGCTTGCTTGACGATGCCGGTCTTGTGCTCAAGCTGTTTTTCATAAGCCAGATGCTGCCACTGGCAGCCGCCGCAAACTTTGAACAATTTGCAGGGCGGCTCGGCACGGTCGTCGGAGGGCTTTATCAGGCTTTCGATTTTGCCCTTGGCGAAGTTTTTGCGCACATCGTACAGCTCCACTCGGGCTAAATCGCCGGGAGCGCCACGTCCAATAAACACCGGCAATGTTCCGGCTCTGGCAAAAGCTTCCCCGCCTGGAGCCATCGACTCGATTGTCAGCTCGACCAGAGCGCCTCTTTGATATCCGCCGCTTTCAAAACCGGCGCGCGCGCCTGGATGTGAATTGGAAGATCGAGGAGCAGACCGCCTTTTCGCCATAAAATTATCTCGCTTATTACTGTCGGTCTCGCTCTATCCCCCATATAGGGACGGTTAGAACCGCCCGTCCGGGGTTTAATCTTAATAGGCAATATTCTAGACCGCGGCAGTCCCCAGTGCAAAAAACCGCTTTCGACAGGCTGTATGCAAAGTTTCAGCGACATTGAAAAAGCTGACGGCAGCGATGTCCAGGGCAGCCATGTCGATGCCCCGCCTCTCAGCGACCCGCTCACGGACCATGCCCTTTCGTCCGAGTCGGGGATTATGGCCACCGAGTGGTCGGTAATTATCCTTACGCTTACTGCTGTGATTCAATTCGTCGTTGTCTCGCTTACCGGCAGCATGGCTCTTCTGGGAGACTCCATACACAATTTCAGTGATGCATTGAGCGCCCTGCCTTTGTGGCTGGCCTTCTTTCTTCAAAAGCTGCAGCCGGATAAGCGCTTCTCGCACGGCTTTGGACGCTTTGAAGATCTCGCCGGCGTCTTCATCGTACTTTCGATCTTCGCAAGCGGTCTTGTAGTCGGCTTCGAATCAGTGCTGCGATTTATCCATCCGCAGAAAGTTCAGCACTTGGGCGCTGTCCTTGTGGCGGCACTGATCGGCTTTCTGGGCAACGAGGCTGTGGCGATGTTCCGCCTCAAAATCGGCCGTGAAATAGGCAGCGCGGCATTGGTGGCGGACGGCTACCACGCGCGGCTGGACGGCTTGACCAGCCTTTCGGTCATCATCGGTTGCATCGGCATCTGGGGCGGCTATCCGCAAGCGGATGCACTGGTTGGCATGTTCATGGCCGGTCTTACTTTGTGGGCGGGCTGGGAACTGGCCGGCACTACCCTCAAGCGTTTGCTCGATGAAGTCGATCCCAGACTGCTGGCCGCAATCACCCAAAACGCTCTCAAACAGCCCGGCGTCAAAGACGTGGAAAGCGTCAAGGCGCGTTATTCAGGGCACAGACTGCGCGTGGAAATCGTCGTCAGCGTTGACGGAGCGCTCAGTGTGGAAGCCGCTCAGAAAACGACGGACAACTTGCGCCAGGGATTGACCGGCGCTATGCCGGTAATCGAGCACGTTTCCATCGAAACTGTCGCTAAGGATAACTAAGGACGGGCAATCTGCGCCCGCCGAGCCTATTTACTTAGCTGCGGTAAGCAGTTTCTTTTCCAGGATCGTTCTGTAATCGAAAGTGTCCAGGTATTGGAAGGTATAAGCGGCGATCGCTTCTTTTTCTTCCTTGGACAATTCGTTGGCAGTAGCGATATTGGCTTCAGGAGTAGCGGTGCGGATGGTGCCCCAGGGGAAGATTTCTTCCAACTTCTCGCCGTTCCAGGTCGGTGTCTTGAGGGTATCGGATGATTCCAATCCCATCTTCTCGAGCACTGCGCCCAGAGTCTTTTTCGGGTCTTCCATCACATCTTCTGCTCTGACGATGTGCAGACGATCCGGGAATTTTTCTTTGTACATGAGGGCGTGATACTGGTTGAGCGTCCAGGCCAGCATGTAGTGATGCAAGGAAAGCGGCACGGGGCGCTTCTTTGTATCGGCGTATGCGGACCAGGGGTTGCGGACGACGTGCAGCACATGCGCGTTAGGCATGTCGGTCAAAATCTTGTCGGCATCGACAACGATGATCGGGCTGTAGCCGACGTGGAAGACTTCTTTGCCGGTGCGCTTGTAGTCTTTCCAGGCTTCAAAAGTCGACTGATAAAAGGCCGCTACGTTGTTGGCGCGCGAGCGTCCGGTTTTCAAAACGTGCTCGACATATTTCTGTTGACGGTCTTGATCCGAGAAGTCGAAGGGCATGTGGCGGAATTTGCTCACTTTGGGAGTCAAAGCACGCACTTTGCACTCTTCGTCGATGATGGCTTTGTAATCTTCAGCCGGAGTCGCTTCCAGCGAGAAAACCGGCCAGCGGTATTTGACCGGAAACATCGAAGTGAAGTGGTCATTTACGTATTTAGTGCCGGGTTGGGATTCGTACGGATATACGAAGAGTTGCGGATGTCCATCGAGAAAACGATGAGTCGTATTGCCGCCGTTCTCATACATGGCAGAAAGCATCAGCAAACGAAAGTCAGCGGTCATTTTTTTACCTCACCTCAAAGTCTTAGAAGATCTACCAGTTTTCGCCGCAGATGTCGATTTATGCGGCTTCATACTTTTTTCTTTTGCAACGGAATCGGTCTGAAATGCGTAGAAAACAACCTTTTCCTTTTCAGAATCGCGCTGCGTGGAAAAGGGCAGAGCGGACGAAACGCTCATAGGCATGCTTTCTACAGCAAAGATCTGGTTGCCGGTCGACCAGAGAACGCTGCCAAGAGCCTTGCCGGTTGTTAAATCAATTGCATGTACGCCGCAAATGCTTTTTTCTACATCAAGGCCCGGAGCGTATTGTCGAAATCTTGGGATGACTCTAGAAGTGCCTACAAAAGCGATGTTGCCGACGATGCACAAACCTCTGGTCCAGCCCGGCAGTTTCGCCACAGGCTCGGCGCGCCCCCCTTCGACCAGGCAAAGCTCGCCATAACCAGAATTGTCAACAAACAAACGCCCCGCACTCAAACGCGCCGAGTGCGGTCGAGTAAGCCCGGTGCAAATCGGCTCGCGCGTCTTGCCAGAAAAAATCACGCCGCGCCCATCTACAGGATATTTTTCATGGCCGGGTCGAAGCTTCTCAACCGCCGTTGAAGACGCTGAAAAATAAGACTCGGCAAGAGTTTTGCCGGCCGCAATCGAATTGAGCTGAATGTGGTTTTGCTCAAACACAGGCACCTTGGGGTTTTCAATGCACTTAGGCCACCAGACTCTTTGGAAGCCCTTTTCGAAATCCAGCGAAATGACGGCGTTGTGACCGACGGCATTGCCGTGCAGCCGCCCTTTGATCAAAGCCAAATCGTGCATATAGATGCAGCCGGGCAGATAAAGGCTGCGCGTAATCATCAATGAATTGTCGGCGCCAGACGGGATGTTGACATCAAGGCGCGAGAGAAAGCCGGACAGCGGGCGCATTTCCAGAAGCTGGTTGGGATTGCGGGTACTGGCGACAAAAACTCTCTTATTCTTCGCATCCACGGCAACGCCCGAGGGATGCGGCAGAGGCATGTAGGAAACGGCCGGCTTGCCATTCTTGGAAGAAAGGCACAACAAAAGATGCTCGTACTCCCGGCTTACAACGATAGAAATCTTGAGACTGTCCAGCAGTTCGAAAAACCGGCCTTTGACTTTGTATTTTAAAAGCTCAGGATCGGTTTGCTCGGCATCCTTCCAAAAACTCGCCACCTGTGCGGTGTCCCGCCATTCGGCTGTATGCCGCGCCCAGAGCGCTTCGAGATCTTCAGTTTTGGTCGCCTGAGCGGCCATCAGTTTTTACCCTCTTTCCACAATTCATAGGCGCCCCAGTACATCTTTACGGCAGAACCATAATTAGTCGTCGATTTGCCACCGTGGCGTTTTGTAGACATGACCGGAACTTCCACGACCGGGTATCCTTCGCGCCTGCATATCCAGTTGAATTCAGCGTCGATTAGATCATCATTGCGTTTCAGGGAAAGTAATTTTTCAAATTGCCTGGGAAAAACCTTGGGAGTGCCGTTGATGTCCCAGGTTGGTAAGTCAAATAAAGCGCGGCATTCCAGGTTGTACATCAAAGAACCAAGCCTGCGCCGCCAGTTGTCACGAATTTTGCGATTGGCTTTGACGACGACCGAAGGAAAAGCTATCGCATAAAGAATATGCAGAATCAGTTGTTCGGCAGAAGTGCGCGCCGAATTCGTATAGCAAATCAGTCCGCCCTTTGCTTCTTTCAAACCGATGCGCACAGCCATTCCCCAGCCCGGCTGAGGGCTTTCTACTGTGCGAATGGCCGAGTTTTTCTCGCTCAACTGTTGGCAAACTTCAATTGAATTGTCACGGCAGCCGTTGGTGACAAGAATAATTTCGTAAGCACTTTGAACTTTTTGCAGCGCCGATACGTATTCATTGATAATCGGCTCAATATGATCTGCCTGATTGCAAACCGGAAGAATTATCGAGACGAGTTGGCTTTCTGCCAAAGAGAAAAATCCCTGCAAACGAAAATATAAGGCAAGACGATTTTTGCAGAAAAAAACAAAAATGTTCATTCATCAGAGTTTAGAAATACCCCATTATTGGCTATTTGGCGAAAACCCAAGAATTTAGCCGCGTGCAATCAACACTTTACATACCGGCGCTGCTTATAATGCATGTTAGTCAGCGCCATAAAAGCCACATTTATTGCTCGAGTTGAAGTCATGCCGCCTTCGTTAGTTCATGTTTCCGACATACATTTCGGCTCGGGCGAATCGCACGGGCGGGTCAATCCGGTTACCGGTCTGAATATCCGCTTTGAAGATTTCGTCCTGGCTCTTTCCAAAGTCGTAGATCATGCCATCGAGCACCAAGTAGATATTTTCTTATTCTCCGGTGATGCATATCGCAACGCATCGCCCGAACCCGTTTATCAGAAAATGTTCGCCCGGCAATTGCGCCGACTTTCCCAGGCGGATATCCAGACGATTCTTGTCGTCGGCAATCACGACCAGATCCTGCGCTCGACCAGCAGTCACTCTCTGTCTGTATTTCAGAGTCTTGAAGTGCCCGGCGTCATCATTGTCGATCAACCTGTTTTTACACGCATAGAAACAAAAAATGGTCCGATTCAATTGATCGGGCTGCCTCACTTGACCAAACATCAATTGATGACACTGGACAAGTATTCGGATAAAACAGCAAAAGAGCTCGACCGCATACTTGTCGAACACGTGCGCTTGCTGCTTGCCGGTTACTACCAGCAGCTAGACCCTGATATTGCCACCGTCGTGACAGCGCATATGACTGTCGACACAGCTACAGCCGGAATTGAAGAAGAGCTTTTGATCGGCTACACGCAGACATTTCCTACCGACATTTTCATCAACCCCAAAGTGGATTATGTTGCCCTCGGGCATGTGCACAAGTTTCAAACAATCAAGCAAAACAATCCCATTATTGTTTATTCGGGCAGCCTCGAGCGCGTCGACTTCGGTGAGGAAAGCCAGGACAAAGGATTTGTCCATGTCGATTTAGTGAGAAACGCTACGACCTGGCGCTTCGAATCTATTGCTCCGCGCCCTTTCATTACCCTCGACCTGGATGTGACCAAGTCCGAAGATCCGACGGGCGATCTGGTCAAGAAGATCCAATCAGGTATATTGCCGGGCTGCGTGCTCAGGCTGCGATATAAAATCGATCAATCACAACTGCCGGACTTGCGCGAAGATTTGCTGCGAAAAGCGTCGGCCGCAGCGCTTTCCTCACGTTTCATTCCGGAGATTGTCGTCAGTCATTCTCGGGCGCGCCTGCCGCAATTGAACGAATCTGTAGTGTCATCACCAATGGTGGCACTAGATACTTATCTGGCGGAAATAGCGCCGGAAAAGAAGGAACGTTTGATGAGCAAAGCACGCGAAATCATGAACGAAATCTCGCTCGAACTGGACGGCGAAAACGGCGCCCGCCAAAAGGAAGACAGGACGCTGGAGCCGGGCCTGAAGAACTCCTAACATCACTGCTGGTTTTCTTTTTTTGCAAAGCGGCTGCAGATACACAGCAATGAAACGGCTGCTCCCATAACAAATAAAAACAGCGACACTTGCATGGCAAGCGGCTCGTAGCTGAAAACAACTTTGTGCCGGCCGGCTGAAAGTTTTACCGCGCGGAACAAAAAGTTTGCCCGCTTTATCTCAGCCTCCACCCCATCGACTCTTGCTTTCCAACCAGGGTAGAAAATATCGGTCAGCACCAAATAGCCATCATGCGGGCAATCCAATTGCATCTCCACTTGATTCGGAGATTCTGAAGTGACAGGCACCGGCAGCCCGTTAGCGGGAACCTGGCTCGGGCTGCCGGGAGTCTTCGTATCGTCTTCAATCACAACCTCTCTCAAGCCGTCGAACTGCTCAGAAGAGACGATGCGCAGCGCTTCCTCCTTTGTCTTAGCCTGGCGAACATTGCGCATGAAATATGCACGCCCGAGACTGCGCCTGTTTTCATACAGGCGAATGCGTTGAGGTCCGCTTTCGCTCACCAAACGGTATGTAGTATTGCCAGACTCTGGCTGCGAAGCCGACCTGGTGAATTCCGCAACGATGACGACTGGTCCAGCGTGCCTGGTTTTGCTCCGAGCATCGAGTCCAAGAAATTCGGTCCTGTCACAATCAAAAATCTGAAAACCGGCTCTGAACCTGGCATTTAAGGGCAGGTCTTTGGGAACAATGGCAGCCAGTTCGACAGTAGGCAAATTGGAGCCCTCAGGGCTGACTGGATACAAGCCGCCGTACCAGAGCGTATTGCCGCTCTCGCCCAGGATTACCGGGCTGTACAAGAAGCGTTTCGGACTTTCTTTGCTCACCTCGAACGTCAATTTTCCGACAACGGATGCATTGTTCGCGTCATAGTTGCCCTCGCTGCCCACTAATCGAATCTGGCGCACCTGGAAATTTACAGGCTCTTGCGATTTCCAGGCCGGGCCTTGAGGTGGCGAGTCGGAAGCCGCATACACGGGAGTAAGAGACATAACATATTTGATGCCTGCAAAATCAAGCATTCTCGACAAAGGCAATTTGTCGATCACAGTATTGAATGTGGTGCTCTTTGCTCCAGCCGCTACGATGAAGTCTTTGTACCTGGCAGGCTGCATGAGGCTGTGAGTACC
>Ga0268299_1003948_pt1 | contig 12515 bp, 8 predicted proteins | sample NOBtaG_FD_193484 | JGI IMG/M metagenome (GOLD analysis project Ga0268299, IMG submission 193484) | Activated sludge microbial communities from bioreactor in Nijmegen, Gelderland, Netherland - NOB reactor | ecosystem: Engineered > Bioreactor > Aerobic > Activated sludge | place: Netherlands...
TTCCCTTTCCTTATCTTCCCGGCCTCTCATAAGACCCCCTTCCCTTCAGCATAAAACCCCACCATCCGTCCACCTTCAACAGATAGCATCCTCCCCTAGACTACTTAGTCATCCTTGTACTGTCAAGCTATTTGAAAGATTAGCATTACACGAACACTACATCAGTTTTTTTCCATACTAAACAGCACTATCAACACTATCAATTGAAACATCTGATTCGGCAATAATCTCAGGTATTTTTCCTTGCTTTTTCCTCTTACTATGAAAAGATAATCCCGTACCAGCAGGAACTAATCTGCCAACGATAACATTCTCTTTTAATCCGCGCAAATCATCTTTCTTGCCCATAATTGCCGCTTCAGTCAATACTCGAGTTGTTTCTTGGAATGAGGCTGCAGAAATGAATGAGTCCGTCGATAATGATGCTTTTGTAATACCTAACAACATAAATTCATAAGTAGCTGGCATTTTCTTTTCGGCAATTAATCGTTCGTTCTCGACGAGTAAATCGGCACGCTCTACCTGCTCTCCCGGGATAAATGCCGAATCACCCGAATTGGTAATTTGCACTCGCCTCAGCATTTGACGAACAATAACTTCAATATGTTTGTCATTAATCCTAACGCCTTGCAATCGATATACATCTTGGACTTCATCAGTAATATATCGCGCCAATGCTTCAACCCCTTGTAAACGCAAAATATCACGTGGATCTGCCGGTCCGTCAACAATAATTTCACCTTTATTCACTACTTGTCCGTCATGTGCCATTACGTGTTTATCTTTTGGAATTAAGTATTCATGCACAATTTCTTCAAGATCAGTAATAATTAGCCTTTGCTTACCTTTGGTGTCCTTACCAAAAGAAACAATGCCCGTAACCTCAGCTAACATGCCTGCATCTTTTGGCGCCCTTGCTTCAAATAGCTCTGCCACGCGCGGCAAACCTCCTGTAATATCACGTGTTTTAGAAGTCTCTTGTGGAATCCTTGCCAATACTTCGCCTACACTCACCTGTTGTCCATCCCTCACCGTGATAATACAACCGATCTGGAACGTTATGCTCACAGATTGACTACTACCCAACATCTTTATTTCATTCCCATCATCATCCAAGAACTTCACTAGTGGACGTAAACCTTTCGATTGTATAACTCCTCGACGTTTTGGATCAATAACTACTAATGTCGACAATCCAGTAACTTCATCGATTTGTTTCGCTACAGTGACCCCTTCTTCAACATTTTCGAATCGCACCTTCCCAGTATATTCAGTTATTATAGGGCGAGTATGTGGATCCCAAGTGGTTAATATCTGGCCTGCTTTAACCATCTCACCATCCCGTACTAGCAATGTTGCACCGTAAGAAGCTTTATGTCTTTCACGCTCGCGTCCATTTTCATCTTGAATAATGATTTCACCGCTTCGTGAAATAGCGATTAATTCATTTTGAGCATTGGTCACATATCTCATCGTTGGAGAATAATGTACTGTGCCACTTGACTTGCTTTCAACCTGACTTACCACCGCAGTTCTGGAGGCTGCACCACCAATATGAAATGTACGCATTGTCAATTGCGTACCTGGTTCACCAATTGATTGAGCGGCAATAACTCCTATTGCTTCGCCCACATTGACCGGAGTACCACGCCCCAAATCCCGTCCATAACACTTCGCACATAAACCATATCGAGTTTCACAGGTAAGTGGTGTACGGACTTTTACTTCATCAATACCCAAAGATTCAATCAAATCTACAGCATCTTCATCCAACAATACCCCCGATGCAAAAACCACTTCTTGACTCTCGGGATTAATTACATCGTTAACTACAACTCTACCTAAAATTCGCTCGCGTAATGCTTCAATAATTTCACCACCTTCCACTAAAGCTTTCATAACTACGCCACTATCAGTATTACAATCTTCCTCTGTAACCACAAGATCTTGAGTAACATCAACTAATCGTCGAGTCAAATAACCTGAGTTAGCAGTCTTTAATGCCGTATCTGCTAATCCCTTCCTGGCACCGTGTGTTGAAATAAAATACTGTAGGACATTTAAACCTTCACGGAAGTTAGCTGTAATTGGTGTTTCAATAATCGAACCATCAGGTTTTGCCATCAATCCGCGCATACCTGATAACTGCCGTATCTGTGCCGCTGAACCACGAGCACCAGAATCCGCCATCATATAGATTGAATTAAATGATTCTTGCGTTAACTGTGCACCTGTCTCGTCAAGTTGAATCTTTCCGCTAGACGTGTCAAGTACTGGCTCTACACCAAGCTGATTCATCATAGCTTTGGCAACTTGATCCCCAGCTCTACCCCAAATATCCACCACTTTGTTATAGCGCTCTCCTTGTGTCACCAAACCCGATATATATTGCCCTTCAATTTCTTTTACTTCTTGTTCCGCCTCAGCAATAATGTTGCTTTTCTGAGTTGGTATCAACATGTCATCCGCACAAATAGAGATACCGGCACGCGTTGCATAACTAAATCCCGCATACATGAGCTTATCAGCAAAAATCACTGTTTCCCTCAATCCACAACGTCTAAAACTTGCATTAATCAGTTTTGATATCTCTTTCTTTTTTAATGTTTTATTGAGCAATGAGAATGGAAGCGCAGGAGGAAAAATTTCAAATAATAATGTTCTTCCTACTGTTGTTTCATACCGTGTAATTTTTTCATACCGTTCGCCATCCGCATTAATGTCATATTCCCTGATTCTCACCTTGATTCTTGCATTTAATTCTACATTCCTACTTTCATAAGCACGTGAGACTTCACTGACATCCTGAAATAGCATACCTTCACCCCGAGCTCCCATTTTCTCCCTAGTAGTATAATAAAGTCCGAGTACGATATCCTGAGAGGGTACAATAATGGGTTCTCCATTAGCTGGGGATAAAACATTATTGGTAGACATCATTAATGTTCTGCACTCCATTTGTGCTTCTAATGAAAGCGGTACATGAACAGCCATTTGGTCACCGTCAAAATCAGCATTAAATGCAGCACAAACTAATGGATGCAATTGAATTGCTTTACCCTCGACCAGAACTGGCTCAAATGCTTGAATACCCAATCGATGCAGAGTTGGTGCACGATTTAACATAACTGGATGCTCACGAATTACATCTTCAAGAATATCCCATACTACTGCAGTTTCATTCTCAACTTCGCGCTTGGCAGCCTTGATGGTACTTGCAATTCCCATTAGCTCAAGTTTATTGAAAATAAAAGGTTTAAATAACTCGAGTGCCATTTTCTTAGGCAATCCACACTGATGGAGCTTGAGTTGAGGCCCGACAACGATAACTGAGCGACCAGAATAATCCACACGTTTACCTAGCAAGTTCTGGCGGAAACGCCCACCCTTACCTTTGATCATATCCGCCAATGACTTAAGTGCTCGTTTATTAGCACCAGTCATTGCCTTACCCCGACGACCATTATCCAATAATGAGTCAACCGCTTCTTGCAGCATACGCTTTTCATTGCGAACGATAATTTCTGGTGCTTTTAACTCTAATAATCGTTTTAGCCGATTATTACGATTGATAACCCGGCGATATAAATCATTCAAATCCGAAGTCGCAAAACGACCGCCATCGAGCGGCACCAGGGGACGAAGATCTGGTGGCAGAACTGGTAGCACGGTCAAAACCATCCATTGTGGTTTTATCCCTGACTTATTAAATGCCTCCAGCAGTTTAAGTCGCTTAGAAATTTTCTTAATCTTTGTTTCCGATCCAGTACTATCCATTTCACGCCGCAAGTTCTCAATCTCGGCTTTAATATCCAGATTACTTAATAGATCACGAATGCCTTCAGCGCCCATGCTGGCACTGAAATCATCTCCATATTCTTCTGTTTTTATTAAATAATCCTCTTCAGTCAGCAACTGACAACGCGTTAGGGGCGTCAAGCCAGGATCAGTAACTACATAAGCTTCAAAATATAGGATTCGTTCAATATCACGTAAAGTCATATCCAATACCATACCCAAACGCGATGGTAGGGATTTTAAGAACCAGATATGTGAAACAGGTGAAGCCAGTTCGATATGCCCCATACGTTCACGGCGTACTTTTGACAAAGTTACTTCAACACCACATTTCTCGCAGATGACACCACGATGCTTTAGCCGCTTATATTTTCCACACAAGCATTCATAGTCCTTAACTGGACCAAAGATCTTGGCACAAAACAGACCATCTCGCTCCGGTTTGAAGGTACGATAATTAATCGTCTCAGGTTTTTTTACTTCGCCATAAGACCAAGAGCGAATTTTCTCTGGAGAAGCAAGGCCAATTTTTATGGCATCAAACTCTTCTTTGTGAGTAACTTGTTTAAATAAATCTAGCAGTGCTTTCATTTGTCACTCCTGTAAATCAGAGGGCAATAAAATTTTGATGAAATTTATGTAATATGCATGATGGGATAGGTAAAACTAACCATTCCATTCCTGGAAACAATTAATGTTGTTCCAAATCGATATCCATACCCAGTGAACGTATTTCTTTTACCAATACATTGAATGACTCCGGCATTCCAGCATCAATTTTATGATCGCCCTTAACAATACTTTCATAAACTTTAGTGCGCCCTGTGACATCGTCCGATTTGACAGTTAACATTTCCTGCAAGGTATATGCAGCTCCATATGCTTCCAATGCCCAGACTTCCATCTCACCAAAGCGCTGTCCACCAAACTGTGCTTTACCACCTAATGGTTGCTGTGTTACTAAACTATAAGGACCTGTTGAACGCGCATGCATTTTATCGTCCACCAAATGATGAAGCTTCAAAACATGCATATACCCAACAGTAACCGATCGATCAAAAGCTTCCCCTGTTCGGCCATCGTATAATGTAATTTGACCCGATCTTGGCAATCCTGCAAGCTCCAACATGTCTTTGATTTCTTTTTCAGTTGCGCCATCAAATACTGGTGTAGCAAAAGGAACTCCAGCTATCAGATTTTCAGCCAATGATAAAATCTCTTTGTCTGACAAAGAGGAAATATTTTCTTTCTTACCGCTTTCATTATAAATCTTATCAATAAAATCCCTAATTTCATTTATGTTTCTTTGTGCTTTTAGCATTCCATCAATTTTCTTACCGAGACCTTTCGCTGCCCATCCTAAATGCACTTCAAGAATTTGACCTACATTCATTCGCGAAGGAACACCTAGGGGATTTAATACCACATCAACAGGCGTCCCGTCAGCCATATAGGGCATATCTTCCAAAGGTACAATTTTGGAAATAACACCTTTATTACCATGTCGTCCTGCCATTTTGTCACCCGGCTGCAAACGCCTTTTGACGGCGATATAAATCTTGACCATCTTTTGTACGCCAGGTGCCAGTTCATCACCTTGAGTAAGCTTTTTCTTTTTCTCTTCAAATGCAACATCAAATGCCTTACGTTTTTGCACCATACTCTCACGTACTTGCTCTAATTGTATGCTCGCGTCCTCATCCATCAAACGGATATCAAACCAGTAATGTGGATCAAAGCTTTGTAGATATTCGGCAGTAATTTCTTTCCCTTTTGCCAGCTTATTTGGTCCTCCCGTAGCAACTTTACCTATCAATAAACGCTCAAGACGAGAAAATGCATCTTCTTCCACAATGCGCATCTGATCTGCCAAATCTTTTTTGTAGCGATCGAGTTCATCATCAATAATATTTTGAGCTCTCTTATCCCGCTCAATACCCTCACGAGTAAATACTTGCACATCAATTACAGTTCCCGAGATGCCTGATGGAACTCGCAGCGAAGTATCTTTTACATCTGATGCTTTTTCACCAAAAATAGCGCGCAACAACTTCTCTTCCGGTGTTAATTGCGTTTCACCTTTGGGTGTAACTTTGCCAACCAGAACATCACCGGCTTCAACTTCTGCACCAATATAAACAATACCCGATTCATCAAGACGTCCTAACTGATACTCAGATAAATTTGGGATATCAGCCGTTATTTCCTCAGTACCTAACTTGGTGTCACGACTTACAACTGATAGTTCTTCTATATGAATAGAAGTAAAACGATCTTCAGCCACGATCCGTTCTGAAATCAGGATAGAATCCTCAAAGTTATATCCATTCCACGGCATAAATGCCACCAACATATTTTGCCCTAACGCAAGTTCACCCATATCAGTGGATGCACCATCTGCAATAACATCATCTTTGCTGATATTATCACCAACCTTAACTAAAGGACGCTGATTAATATTTGTATTTTGATTGGAACGTGTATATTTTATAAGGTTATAAATATCCACCCCAACCTCTCCCATGTGCGTTTCGATATCATGCACACGCACTACAATTCGACCTGCATCCACATAATCGACTATTCCACCTCGTTTAGCCCGAACAGTAGTACCGGAATGCATTGCTACAACCCTTTCAATTCCTGTACCTACGAGCGGCTTCTCCGCGCGCAAGCAGGGAACTGCTTGACGTTGCATATTTGAGCCCATTAATGCACGATTGGCATCATCATGCTCTAAAAACGGGATCAGGGATGCCGCCACCGATACAATTTGTGCTGGCGCCACATCCACGTATTCAATACGATCAGGTGAAGACAGTGCAAATTCGTTTTTGTAACGGCAAGATACAATCTCACTGATCAATCGATGATTGTGATCAAGCTCAGCATTAGCTTGAGCAATCATAAAATTGCCTTCTTCAATTGCCGATAAATAATCAATTTCATCAGTTACTTGACTATTCTTAACCCTGCTATAAGGCGTCTCTATAAATCCATACTCATTGGTTCGTGCATATAGCGCCAGTGAATTAATAAGACCAATATTAGGCCCTTCTGGGGTCTCGATTGGACACACACGACCATAGTGTGTCGGATGGACATCACGCACTTCAAAGCCCGCTCTTTCCCGTGTCAATCCTCCAGGCCCCAATGCCGAAATGCGACGCTTATGCGTTATTTCAGATAATGGATTAGTTTGATCCATAAATTGCGACAGCTGACTGGATCCAAAGAATTCTCGAGCAGCTGCAGACACTGGTTTTGCATTAATTAAATCATGAGGCATCAGATTTTCTGATTCCGCCTGACTCAAACGTTCTTTGACCGCACGCTCTACGCGCACCAAGCCCGATCTAAATTGATTCTCCGCCAACTCACCAACTGAACGCACACGTCGATTTCCAAGATGATCAATATCATCTATTTCTCCTCGCCCATTTCTCAGCTCTACCAGAATTTTGATCACCGCAATAATATCTTCATTCGATAGCGTTGGTGATCCTGTCAACTCGGTTCTTCCTACTCTACGATTAAATTTCATCCTGCCTACTACGGATAAATCATATCGTTCTGGCGAGTAGAACAACCCGGCAAATAAAGCTTTAACCGCGTCTTCTGTCGGCGGTTCACCAGGTCGCATCATACGGTAGATTGCAATCTGTGCATTCATTTCATCGGTTGTTTCATCAATTTTTAATGTCTGAGAAATATAGGCACCATGATTAAGATCATTAACATATAGCGTATTAATTTTCTTTACATTTCCTATGCGAAACTTTGCTATCGTTTCTTCACTGATTTCATCATTAGCAAGCGCTATAATTTCACCGGTATCTGGGTCGACTATATTTTGTGCCAATATTCTTCCCAATAAAAAATCTTCAGGAACTTCTAATTGATCAATTTTAGCTTCTTGCATTTCTCGAATATGCTTAGCTGTAATCCGCTTATCTTTCTGAACAATTATTTTTTTGCCTTTGGCAAAAATATCGAAACTTGCTACTTCTCCACGCAAGCGATCCGGCACGAGCTCAAACCGTATTCCTTTGTCTGAAAAATGAAAGCAATCGAAAATAAAGAACTCTTTCAATATTTGCTCAGAAGTACAACCAATTGCCTTCAACAACGTAGTTACAGGCATTTTACGGCGACGATCTATCCTAAAATACAAACAATCTTTTGGATCAAACTCAAAATCTAACCATGATCCACGATATGGAATAATCCGTGCAGAAAATAGCAATTTTCCTGAAGAATGAGTTTTTCCACGATCATGTTCAAAAAATACCCCTGGAGAACGATGCAATTGAGAAACAACCACACGCTCAGTCCCATTAATAACAAAAGATCCTGTCTCCGTCATCAAAGGAATTTCACCCATGTAAACTTCCTGCTCTTTGACTTCTTTAACAGTTGGCTTGGATATTTCCTTATCCATAATTGTCAGTCTTACTCTTGCACGCAAGGGCGATGCATAAGTTAATCCTCGTTGCTGACACTCTTTTACATCAAATACTGGCGAACCAAGCTCATAGCTTATAAAATCTAAACGTGCATTTTTGGTATGACTCTCAATTGGAAAAATTGAATTAAAAGCAGCCTGTAATCCTTGAATCCGACGTTTACTAGGTGCGATATTTTCCTGCAGAAAAGCCGCGTAGGATTCTATCTGAGTTGCAAGTAGAAAAGGAATTGATAAAACACTTGCACGCTTGGCAAAACTTTTTCGAATACGTTTTTTCTCTGTGAACGAATAGCTCATGAGTTTTCTCCGGGAGAAGAAGACTGAGGGTTGAATAGTTGAAGTCAAGTAACTATCAATTGCTGAAATGCCAAAAAACGGCACCTCAGATGGTCAAAATATCAAGGGCTGGCAGCGTTAATCTCTTCCCACCAGCCCTATAAAATCACCTCTCTACTTAATCTCGCAAGTAGCACCCGCCTCTACCAGCTGCTTCTGAATTGAATCTGCTTCATCTTTGGATGCACCTTCCTTAACGGGTTTTGGTGCCCCATCAACTAAATCTTTTGCTTCTTTCAAACCTAGACCAGTCACCGCTCTTACTACTTTAATAACATTCACTTTACTTTCGCCAGCGGAGGACAAAATCACAGTAAACTCAGTTTGCTCTGCCTCAGCTGCCGCTCCCCCACCACCGCTAGGTGCAGCGGCGACTGCAACAGCTGCTGCTGCAGACACCCCGAATTTTTCCTCCATTTCTTTAATCAACTTTGACAATTCAAGCACTGTCATATTTGCAATTGCTTCCAATATTTCGTCTTTCGTTACGGCCATAATTATCTCCTAGTAATTTCCTGTATATTAAGCTATTTATATAAAATAGAAGCTGATAAGCTATTTACTATCGCGCACCATCGCTAAACCGCGTACAAATCTAGTTGGCACTTCATTAAGCGTTTGAACAAACTTAGCTATAGGTGCTTGCATTGTTCCCAGTAATTTAGATAACAATTCATCACGACTCGGCAGCGCAGCTAGTGCAGTAATTTCATCACGTGATATTACCTGATTCCCTATTGCACCCACTTTAATCACGAATTTGTCATTCCCTTTGGAAAATTCATGCAATACTTTTGCAGCTGCGACTGGATCGGTACCTATACCATAAACAAGTGGCCCCACCATATGCTTGGCTAGTTCAGCATAAGGTGTGTCAGCAACAGCACGACGAACCAATGAATTTTTTATGACACGAAAATAAATTCCTGATTCACGAGTCTTTGCTCTTAGCTGAGTCAATTGACCAACTTCTAATCCTCGATACTCTGCAATAATGATAGCTTGAGCATTAGATATCCGGGTGCTCACTTCAGCTACTATAGCTTTTTTCTCTTCAAGATTTAGACTCAAGGTTCATTCTCCATCTGTAAAAATAACACTTAGAGTAATTAAATTAATTACTCTAAGTACTACAAATTGGCAACCTTAAACCAGGAAAACAAGACTCCTGTTTTGGGTTCACCATCTACGCTGGGTCTTCATTTGAATTGAGAAAAAATAAAATTTTTTATTTCTCAATTCAGTAAACAAATTTTAAGTATTTCAAATAAAATCCCATTCAATCAGATCATTATTTACATACCCCAGCGGTCTTTGACAACCTACTAATCCATATATACTTCTATATTTATTAGTAGCCCACAAAGTTCTGTCTTTATTACTGTATTATACTTGTTTGATCTATCCTGACACCGACACCCATGGTGCTAGAAACAGAAACTCTTCTTAGATAAACACCCTTTGATGAGATTGGCTTAGATTTATTAAGCGCATCAACTAACGCCTTCAAATTCTGTTTTAATGCATCTATTTCGAATGATGCTCGTCCAATCGTGCAATGAATAATACCTGTTTTGTCAGCTCGAAATTGTATTTGTCCAGCTTTAGCATTCTTAACAGCATTCGCAATATCTGCAGTCACAGTTCCTACTTTTGGATTTGGCATCAGACTGCGAGGCCCTAGGATTTGACCTAATTGACCGACTACCCGCATAGCATCTGGACTTGCAATTGCAATATCAAAATTAATATTTCCCGCCTTGACATCAGCTGCTAAATCTTCAAATCCTACTATATCTGCCCCCGCTTCCTGCGCTTCTTTAGCTTTATCTCCCTGAGCAAATACTGCAACACGAACTATTTTTCCAGTTCCTGCGGGCAAAACTACCGATCCACGCACCGCTTGATCGGATTTCTTCGCATCTATCCCTAAATTTACTGCGATATCAATAGATTCATCAAATCTGGCCGTAGCTGCTTCCTTAACTAATCCAAGTGCTTCATCGATTTGATATATTTTATTGCGATTAACTTTCTCTGCTATGGTTATATAGCGCTTTGATGAACGTGTCATTTTATATACCCTCTACTTCTATGCCCATACTGCGAGCACTTCCTGCTATAGTACGCACTGCAGCATCCAAGTTCGCTGCGGTTAAATCCGGCATTTTTGTTTTTGCTATTTCTTCTGCCTGATTACGATTCAATTTCCCAACTTTATCTACATGCGGTCTAGCGCTTCCTTTACTTATTCCAGCAGCTTTCTTTATTAATACCGATGCGGGCGTAGTTTTCATCACAAATGTAAAGCTTTTGTCAGCATAGGCAGTAATTACTACCGGTACGGGCAATCCCGGTTCAATTTTCTGCGTAGCTGCATTAAATGCTTTACAAAATTCCATAATATTTAGCTGCCGCTGCCCTAATGCAGGACCAATTGGTGGACTTGGGTTAGCCTTACCTGCCGGCACCTGTAATTTAATATAACCAATTATTTTTTTTGCCACTACGCTCTCCTTATGGGTTAAACGAGTGATAAATCACTCTCCCCAGTTATCTATAATACCAATCAACACTCACACAGCTGTTCTTCAGTTTATTAATTTCAAGAATAAACACTATCTAGGATTTTTCAACTTGATTGAAATCTAATTCTACTGGTGTGGGTCGACCAAAAATTGACACCGATACTCTGAGTTTGCTTTTGTCGTAATTAACATCCTCTACATTGCCATGAAAATCAGTGAATGGACCATCCTTAACACGAATAGCTTCTCCTATTTCAAATAGGATTTTTGGTTTTGGTTTCTCCACGCCTTCTTGGATTTGGTGGAGTATATTATCTACTTCCTTTTGACTTATTGGTGTTGGCTTCATCGCTGATCCACCGACAAAACCCGTTACCTTGTCTATATTCTTAACCAAATGCCAAGTATCATCAGACATTTCCATCTCCACCAAAACATACCCTGGAAAGAATTTTCGTTCACTAATATTCTTTTGTCCGCTTTTCATTTCAATCACTTCTTCCACTGGCACCAAAATTTGACCAAATTTATCTTGCATGCCAGCACGATCAATACGATCTCTTAATGCTCTCTGCACACTTTTCTCATACCCTGAATAAGCGTGAACTACATACCATTTCATACTCATTCTTTCCTCAGAGAAATTTAAGCATCTTGATTCATCATAAGTTTCACAAGAGACATCAGAGCTGCATCGATGAGCCATAAAAACAAAGCCATCACAACAACAAAAGCAAACACCACGCCAGATGTCTGAAGGGATTCCTTACGGCTCGGCCACACGACCTTTTTTATCTCTTCAGAGGATTCTTTACAAAAAGCGTAAAAGTTTTTCCCTTGAGTCGTAAACTTAGCAATAATGGCCGCTGACAATATCCCTATCAATATAGATAAAACACGAATAACCATAGCGCTTTCATTCAAATAAAAGAATCCAGCGACACCTGCCAAAACAAAAAACACTGCAAGCAAAAGCTTTAATTTATTCACCTTTTGAATCCCTTGTACCTTACAAAAACATCCATCAAAGTATCTATGGTCGTTTGAATTTTTACTAGAATTATTTTTTATAACTACTTTCTATTTAATAATTCCACTAATTACCTATATGGCAGGCCAGGAGGGCATCGAACCCCCAACCTTCGGTTTTGGAGACCGACGCTCTGCCAATTGAGCTACTGGCCTATTATCTGAAACATTACTGGAGTTATAATAATGTAAGAACAATTATTATTTCAGTCTTTCGGAGAGCGTACTTACTCAATAATTTTAGCCACAACGCCTGCACCAACAGTTCTTCCACCTTCACGTATCGCAAAACGCAATCCGTCTTCCATCGCAATTGGCGCTATTAAGTTTACCGTCACCGAAACATTATCCCCAGG
>Ga0268299_1003949_pt1 | contig 12509 bp, 13 predicted proteins | sample NOBtaG_FD_193484 | JGI IMG/M metagenome (GOLD analysis project Ga0268299, IMG submission 193484) | Activated sludge microbial communities from bioreactor in Nijmegen, Gelderland, Netherland - NOB reactor | ecosystem: Engineered > Bioreactor > Aerobic > Activated sludge | place: Netherlands...
GCGTTCTGGCTGCCGGAAGACGGGCCAGCTTATTACGTGCGCCAAGCGACCGAATGGATGGTGCCGAGCGCGCACAATGGCTGGCTCGAACTTGCGCTCGGCATGGGACTGCTCGGCGTCGGGCTCTTCATCGTGCAATATCTCGCGACGGCGCGCCGTGCGCTGAGCGCGCTGGCCGATCCGGTCGCCGGGCTGTGGGCGCCGGCGTTTCTGGCGGCGTTCACGCTCTACACGTTGAGCGAAAGCCACATCCTGGAAGCCAACAACCTGTTCTGGACGCTCTACGTGACGATGACGGCGCGACTCGCGCTCGATGCTAAGGCTCGCACGTCATGAACACGCCGCTGATGATTCTGGGCATCGATCCGGGGCTGCAACGCTGCGGCTGGGGCGTGATCGTGAGCGAAGGCGCGCGGCTTTCCTACGTGGCGCATGGCGTGATCAAGCCACGCACGGATCTGTCGCTCGCCGAGCGGCTGGCGATTTTGCTGGAAGAACTCGCCGCCGTCGTCGAAATGCAGCGCCCCCATGAAGCCGCGATCGAAGAGACGTTCGTGAATTCCAACGCGCGCGCCGCGCTCGCGCTCGGGCAAGCGCGCGGCGTGACGCTGGCGAGCTGTGCGCGCGCCTCGCTCCCGGTCGCGGAATATGCGCCCGCGACGATCAAGAAAGCGCTCGTCGGCAACGGGCAAGCGGACAAAACGCAAGTCGCGTTCATGGTGCGGCGCCTGTTGCCGACGGCCGGCGATGTGAGCGCGGATGCGGCGGATGCGCTCGCGATCGCGCTCTGCCACGCCGCGCACGGCGGCTTCAAGAAACGCGCAGGGATGAAGTAGCGCTTAGACGCGCGCCACCAGGCCGAACGCGAGCAGGCGTTGCAGCAAGTCGGGCTCTGCGCCTTCGGGCAGTTCGCCTTGCATGAACGGCGCGCCGCTGAGCGCGCGTTCGATGGCCGGGCGTTCGGCGGGTTTGAAATCGAGATCGCCGCCTGGCGCGATCAGCACGAGGCGGTCTTCGTCGTCGGCGATGCGCCATGGCGTCATGCCGCGCAGCGCGAAGCGATCCGTTGGCGCGATGGCTCGCGCGGCGTCGACGATGGCGAAGCGATTGTCGGGCGCGCGTGAGCGAATGTACCCGTCGACCATCAGATCGAAGGCCGCGTCCATCTTTGCGTCCGATGCGATGGCTTTGGCGAGCGTTGCGAAATGCGCCTGCGCGGCGGCGCGGTCAAACCCGTTGCGCGCAAAACCGGGCGGCAAGCTTTGGCGAAAGCCGGGATGGCTGAGCGCGACTTCCGAGACCGCTTCGAGCATCAAATCGGCCCACGTCTTCACGATGAGGCCGACGGTGATGTGCAGGCTATGTCCATCGCCCGCGGTTTGAGCATCGTGCATCATGCCGCGCGGCACGTAGGCGCAATCGCCCGCTTCGAGCGTGAATTCTTGCTTCAAGTCGCCGGCGGGATGCGTCTTGGCGCTGAAACCTTCGCCGCGATAGGGCGCCGACACCGGCACGTCGTAGAGACGCCAGTGCTTCTTGCCTTCGACCTGCAGCACGAACACGTCGTGATTGTCGTAATGCGTGCGGAAGCCCTGCGCGGAAGGCGGCGTCAGGTAGATGTTGGTCTGCACGTGGCAGGAGAACACGTCTTCGACGCGCCGCGTGAACGCGGCGAGCCGCTCATCCGCTTCGTGCAGTTGTTGCAGGATGATGGTGGAGCCGAGCTGATATTCGCGCGCGATCACGCCGCGATCGACGAGGCCATCGGGGCCGATATATTTCTCACGGTCGACCGGATTGGCGGCGTTGGCGAGATCGATATCGCCCGCGCGCAGATCATGGCCCGCGATGCGCGCGTCGATTGCGTCGATGGAAAGCAAATCCGCGAACCGCTTGGGATCGCCGTGCGGCACGATCAGCGCTTCGCGTTCGTAAAGGCGCGCGAAAAAATCGCCGACGCGGCTCGCGCCGATCATCAGCGCGAGCGCGTCTTCTTCCTTGGCAATGGACATGGCCGGTTAGCGGCCGCGGCCGTAATTCGCCGCGTCCGCGTGGGAGCCGCCGTCGCTATCGGTGATCCCGGTGTAGCCGCGCCGGCCGCCGCGCCCGTAATTGGCGGGATCGGCGTAAGAGCCGCCGTCGCCATCGGTCACGCCGGTGTAGCGCCGGCCGCCGCCGCCGCCGCCGCGGCGCCCATAATTGGCCGGATCGGAGCCCGAGCCGGTGTCGCCGTCGGTCACGCCGGTGTAGCCGCGCTGCCCGCCGCCGCGCCGGCCGTAATTGGCCGGATCGGCGCCCGAGCCCGTGTCGCCATCCGTCACGCCCGTATAGGCGCGGTTGCCGCCCCGGCCGTTGCCGCGCGGATCGGAGGGATCGTTGTCGGTGATGCCGGTGACGCCTTGGCGCCGGCCGCCGCCGCGCCCGTAATTGGCTGCATCGCGCCCAGCGCCCGTGTCGCTATCGGTGATGCCGGTGTAGCCGCGCCCGCCGCCGCCACGGCCATTGCCGGAGGAGTCAGACGGATCGTTGTCGGTGATGCCGGTGCGGCGGCCGCGGCCGCGGCCCGCGCGATCTGAAGAGTCGCTGTCGGTGATGCCGGTGCGGCCATAGCCGGCGCGGTCCGCGCCGCTGCCAGTGTCGCTGTCGCTGACGCCGTTTTGCGCGGCGGCGTCGCTAACGGTCAGGCCTGTCACGGCGCCCGCGGCGCCGACGAACGCGGCCCCGCCCGCGACGCGCGCCAGAAAGCTGCGGCGGTTGTACGGTTTGCGGCCCTTATCGCCGTTGTCGCCGTTGTTTTGATCGTCAGACACGATCCCCCCTTACGTCCATTTCTGGGCGTCGATCTCAGGCGCCTGCATCGCTGTTGCGACGCACTCGCAATTCACACATCCCTCGCAGGGGAATCGATAGCACAACCCGGCGCTGCGCACAGCGGAATGTCGCGCTTTGGGGCGCGAATCCGCCCAACAAAGTGCGTTGGGAGAGCGGCATGATCGGTTCGCTGAAGGGCGTCGTCGAAGCGGTGGGCGAAGATTGCGCGCTGATCGACGTGAACGGCGTCGGCTACGTGGTGCAGGCAAGCGGGCGGACGCTGGCGCGGCTGGAGAAGGGCGCGCCGGCCAAGCTCTACGTTGAAACCCACGTGCGCGAGGACGCGATCCGCCTGTTTGGCTTCGCGGCCGAAGAAGAGCGCGCCTGGTTCGTCCAGCTGCAGACCATTCCGGGCGTCGGCGCCAAGGTCGCGCTCGCGATCATCGACGTGCTCGGCCCGCACCAACTCGCGGACGCGATCGCGCTGCAGGACAAAGCCGCTGTCGCGCGCGCCAATGGCGTTGGCCCTAAGCTCGCCGCGCGCATCGTGCAGGAACTGGCCGGCAAAGCGCCGCCGCGCGGCTTCTTGAGCGCGTCGCTCGATCCAGTTGGGCCGAGCACGACCGTGACGGCCGTGCTGAGCGCGGCGCGCAATGAGGCCGTCAGCGCGCTCGTCAATCTCGGCATCGATCAAGCGACAGCGGCGCGGGCGGTGGCTTCGGCGGCACGCGCGATGGGCGGCGAAGAGCCGGCCGCGCCAGAGCTGATCCGCGCGGCGCTGAAGGAAGTGAACCGCTAGCGCGCATCCGGTAGCGCATCCCGCGGCGACTAAAGCGCGGGAGGCTCACATGGCCGAAGAAAAAGACGTCGCGGGCGTGATTGCGCCGCCGCCGGTTTTGTTGCTGGTCGCGCTTGTGATTGGCGGCGTGCTCGATCTGGCGTGGCCGCTGCACATTCTGGATGTTGCGCCGCGCATTGCGTTGTGGGGCGCGGGCGGCGCGCTGATCGCGTTTGCGCTGTGGGTGTCGCTCGCGGGTTCGCGCCGGTTTGAGCGCGCAGGCACGCCGGTGCAGCCGTGGCGGCCATCGACGGCGTTGGTGACGGACGGGATTTTCGCGCATGTGCGCAACCCGATGTATCTTGGGTTTCTGACGCTGACGGCGGGGCTGTCGCTGGTGTTCGCGGGCGAGTTTCTGATGCTGGCGGCGCTGGGGCTCTGGTTTGTACTGCATGCCGGCGTGGTGCGGCGCGAGGAGCGCTACCTGACGGCGCGGTTCGGGGATGCGTACCGCGATTACATGCGCCGCGTGCCGCGCTATGGCTGGCGATTCTAGGGGCGCCGACCGCTAACGAACGAATCAGGAAGGTGTGGCAGAAGGTGCGGCCATGCCTGATACCGCCGACCGCCTGATCTCACCTGTCCGGATGCCGGGCGAAGGCGCTGACCGTGCGCTGCGCCCCACGGGGTTTGACGAATTCGTCGGCCAGCCCGCGGCGAAGGCGAACCTGCGCGTGTTCGTGGACGCTGCGCGCGGCCGGGGCGAGGCGCTCGATCACACGCTGCTGTTCGGCCCGCCCGGGCTTGGCAAAACGACGCTTGCGCAGATTTTGGCGCGCGAACTGGGCGTTGGCTTTCGCGCGACGTCCGGCCCGGTGATTGCTCGCGCGGGCGATCTTGCGGCGCTGCTGACGGCCCTCGAACCGCGCGACGTTTTGTTCATCGACGAGATTCACCGGCTCGCGCCGGCGGTGGAGGAAATCCTCTATCCCGCGATGGAGGATTATCACCTCGATCTCATCATCGGCGAAGGCCCGAGCGCGCGCAGCGTGCGCATCGATATCGCGCCGTTCACGCTGGTGGGCGCAACGACGCGCGCGGGGCTGCTCGGCACGCCGCTGCGCGATCGCTTCGGCATTCCGGTGCGGCTCGAGTTTTATGGGCCCGAAGAACTTACCGGCATTGTGCGCCGCGCGGGAGAAAAGCTCGGTGCGCCACTGACGGAAGAGGGCGCGCTGGAAATCGCGAAACGCGCGCGCGGCACGCCGCGTGTCGCGGTGCGCTTGCTGCGGCGCGTGCGGGACTTTGCGGACGTCAGCGAAAACGCGATCGACGCGAAGGTGGCCGATGCGGCGTTGCGGCGGCTCGAAGTCGATAGCGATGGGCTGGACTTGCTCGACCGGCGCTATCTGAAAGCGCTCGTCGAAACGTATGGCGGCGGGCCGGTCGGTGTTGAGACTTTGGCCGCCGCGCTCGCCGAAGCGCGCGACGCGCTGGAAGACGTGATCGAGCCGTACCTCATGCAGCAAGGCTTCGTCATGCGCACGCCGCGCGGACGCATGGCCGCGCCGAAAGCGTATGAGCGCCTCGGCAAGAAAGCGCCGCCGGTGAGGCCGGAGAGCGGGGAGCTGTTCGGGGAGAGCTAGCCGATTTCGGTTGCTCCGCGTTCGAGCCAGGCGTACGGCGCCAGCGAGGCCGCTGCGGAGGCGCCGATGTTCGAGTACATGCACCAGGACTCGCGCTGCACGTTGCGCGAGGGGATTGCCGAGTACTATCGCGAAAATCCCGGCCTCAAACGCGACGCCGAGCTGAGCCCGGAGGCGCGCGACTTCTTCCGCTGCCACGACGCGATCCATGTGCTCTACGGCTGCGACACGTCGCTGACGCATGAAGCCATCGTGAAGCTGTCGAGCTTCTTCGGGACGACCGAAGGGTTCGGCGTGATGGCAGGCTATCGACTCTACGATTCCATCGACATTTACCGCCAGCTCAAGCTCACCGAAATTCTGCGCACGATCGCCGAGGCGCCCGTCATCGTGCCGCGCACGTTGGCGCGCTGCGCGCGCCAACGGCTGAAATGGCCGTGGTCGGCGTTCGATCACCTGCTCGATACGCCGCTTTGCGACTTGCGCGAGGAATATGGCGTGTCGCGGTGCGGCCGGGCCAAGAGGCGCGCGTGCGCCCGGCGGCCTGCTAGCCGAACACCTCCGCCGCCGCTTCGCGCACGATTCCGCGCGTCCAGCGCAGCAGCGGATCGCTATCGTACAAATCGGACCACACCAGCGTGCCTTCGAGCGGCGCGGCGGTGAGAGGGGGTTCTTTTAGGATCAGATCGAACGTCACGGCAAAGTGCGCGGCGAAGGCGCGCGAGAGCGTCGTGACGCAATCGCTGGCGCCGACGGCGGCGAGCGTGGCGATGAAGTGCGGCGAGGTGAACGCGATGCGGCGGCGAATGCCTTCGGCGGCGAGCAGCGCATCGAGTTCGCTTTGGCCGTCACCGAAGATCGCGACGGCGGCGTGTTCGAAGCGCGCATAGTCCGCGACGGTCCAGCGTTTCTTGGCGGCCGGATGGCCGCGCCGCATCACGAGCGCGAGGCGATCGTCGCCGATGCGCTCGCTGCGCGCGCCGGGCGGCAGCTGCGTGCTCGTCAGCGCGAACGCGAAATCGAGCGCGCCGCTTTCCATGCGCGCGAGCATGTCGCCCGAATAGGACTCGATGCGCAGATCGAGACCGGGCGCGGCGGCGGCGAAGCGCTTGAGGATCGGCGGGCCGAGGAGGATCGCGTGCGTATCGGCGCCGGCGATGCGGATGGTGCGCTGCGCGGCGCTGGGATCGAACGCCTCGTCGCGAAACACGCCTTTGACGCGCTCCAGCGCGGGCGCGAGCTGCGCGGCGAGCGTCTGCGCGCGCGGCGTGAGCACAAGACCGCCGCCTGCTCGCACCAGCAGCGGATCGCCGAGAAGATCCCGCAGGCGCGCCAGCGCGCGGCTCATCGCGGGCTGGGAAAGGCCGACGTCCGCCGCGGCGTGGGTCACGTTTCGGCGGCGCAGCAGCGCTTCGAGCGGCGGCAGGAGGTTGAGGTCTAGGCCAGACAAATTCACTTCACGCATAGTGTGGATCATAACTATGCATTTCTGATATGTGAAGCGCGGCGCTAGCGTCCTCACATCGAACGAGGAGGCGCACATGCCCGGCAAACAAGAACGGATCGTCATCATCGGCTGGGGCCCAGTCGGGAGCGCGGCGGGCGCGTTGCTCGCAAGCCAAGGACGCACCGTGGTCGCCGCCCAGCGCAGCGCGCCGGCGAACCTGCCGCGCGGCGTTGGCTACGTCCGCTGCGATGTACTCGACGCGGACTCGGTGCGCGGCGCGATTGCGGGCGCGACGCAAGTCGTCGCGGCGCTCGGCTTTGCGTATGACGGCGCGGTGTGGCGCGCCTCGTGGCCGCGCGCGATGGCGAATTTGCTTGATGCGTGCGAGGCGGAAAATGCGCGCCTCGTGTTCTTCGACAATCTCTACATGTACGGCCCGCAGAACGCGCCGCTGACCGAAGTAACGCCGCTCTCTAACTATGGCCGCAAGCCTGCCGTGCGTTCAGAAGTGACGCGCCAATGGATGGCGCGGCGCGATCGCGTGCGCGTCGCTGCTTTGCGCGCACCGGACTTCTACGGTCCTGGCGTGACGCTCTCGCATTTGGGCGATTCCGGCTTCGCGCGCATCGCGCAAGGCAAAGCAGCCCAGCTCATCGCGCCGCCGGATACGCCGCACGACTTCGCGTACGTGCCAGATCTTGGCCGCGCGGTGGTGACGATGCTCGACGCGCCGGACGAAGATTTCGGCCAAGCGTGGCACGCGCCCTGCGCGCCGATCGCGACGCCGCGCGAGATTTTGCAGATCGGCGCCGACGCGATCGGCGCGAAGCTCAAGATCACGACGCTGCCGCTTGGCATGCTGCCGATCCTCGGGCTCGCGGCGCCGTTCATGCGGGAGATGCACGAGATGCGCTTCACCTGGGACCGGCCGTATCACGTCGATTGGTCGAAATGGGCGCGCCGCTTTGGGCCAGACGTCACGCCGCACGAAATCGGCGCGGCGGAGACGGCGCGGGCGTTTCAGAGCGCTGCGCTTCTCGCTGCGTGAACCATACTGCGCGTTCCAAACCGCTCTTGATCGCTCGTCCAAGCGCTGCTTAGCTTGACGCGAACGGAAATAAGGGAAGCAGCGCTTTGACGCCGCGGAATGGGAGCGGAGCGATGGCGGACGGCGCTGATCTGAAGAATCTCGGGTTCGATCCGGCGGAGCTGAAAGCGAAGTATCGCGCCGAGCGCGACAAGCGCCTGCGCAAGGACGGCAACGAGCAATATGTCGAGATGGCGGGCCAATACGCTCACTATCTCGAAGACCCATATGTGAAGCCGCTGACGCGCGATGCCGTGAGCGATGAAGTCGATGTGCTGATCGTCGGCGGCGGGTTCGGCGGCTTGCTGATCGGCGCGCGTTTGCGCGAAGCGGGGATCGAAGATCTGCGCATCGTGGAGAAGGGCGGCGATTTCGGCGGCACTTGGTACTGGAACCGCTATCCGGGCGCGGCGTGCGATATCGAAAGCTACATCTATCTGCCGCTGCTCGAAGAGCTCGGCTACATGCCGGTCGAGAAGTATTCGCGCGCGCCGGAAATTCTCGCGCACTCGCGCGCGATCGGCGAAAAGTTCGATCTCTATCGCAACGCGCTCTTCCAAACGGAGATCACCGAGTGCCGGTGGGATGAGCCGTCGCTGCGCTGGATCGTGAAGACCAATCGCGGCGACGCGATGCGCGCGCGTTTCGTTGTGATGGCGAACGGGCCGCTGCACCGCCCCAAACTGCCGGGCATTCCCGGCGTCGATACGTTCAAAGGCCACACCTTCCACACCAGCCGCTGGGACTACGATTACACGGGCGGCGATTCCAACGGCGGGCTCGATAAGCTGAAGGACAAAGTTGTCGGCATCATCGGGACGGGCGCGACGGCGGTGCAGTGCGTGCCCCATCTCGGCGCGGGCGCGAAGAAGCTGATCGTGTTTCAGCGCACGCCGTCGTCCATCGACGTGCGCAACAACACGCCGACCGATCCGAAATGGGCGGCGTCGCTCGAGCCGGGCTGGCAAAAGCGGCGGATGGACAATTTCAACGTGCTCGTCTCCGGCGGCTTCCAGGACGAAGACCTCGTCAACGATGGCTGGACCGACATCATCGGCAATCTCTTGTCGCTCGCAAAGAACAAGCAGAAAGCCGAAGCAGCGCAGATGGATCTGATGGAGCTGATGCAGCTCGCGGACTTCCAGAAGATGGAAAGCATCCGCGCGCGGGTTGACGCGGTCGTGAGCGATAGTGCGACCGCCGAGGCGCTGAAGCCGTACTACAACCAGTTCTGCAAGCGCCCGTGCTTCCACGATGAATATCTGGCGACGTTCAATCGCCCGAATGTCACGCTCGTCGATACCAACGGCAAGGGCGTCGAGCGGATCACGGAGAAGGGCGTCGTCGCCAACGGCGTCGAGTACGAACTCGATTGCCTCGTGTATGCGACGGGGTTTGAAGTCGGCACCAGCTATGCGCGCCGGTCGGGCTACGAAGTGTATGGCCGCGATGGGCTGTCGCTGACCGAAAAGTGGAAAGACGGCGTCTCCACGCTGCACGGCATGCACGTGAACCAGTTTCCGAACCTGTTCGTGATCTCGAATTCGCAATCGGGCTTCACGGCGAACTTCCCGCACATGATCAACGAGCAGGCCAAGCACCTTGGCTACATCCTGGGGCACATCCAGGATCGCCAGGTGCGCCACGTCGAAGCGAATGCGGAGGCGGAGCAAAAGTGGGTCGAGACGATCATGTCGCTCGCCATCATGCGCCAGAAATTCGCCGAGGAATGTACGCCCGGCTACTACAACAACGAAGGCCAACCCTCGCAGCTCGCCGCGCGCAACGGCTCGTACGGCGCGGGGCCAGTGGCGTTCGTGAAAGTGCTGGAAGAGTGGCGCGAAGCGGGCGCGCTCGAAGGGCTGGAGTTGAAGGCCTAGCGCGCTCGTCTTCCGCTCAGCGTCAGCCCGAACACGATCCCGGCGGCGCGCACGGCGCCGGTGACGGCGAGCGCGGCGATGAGCGGAATGTGGCCGCCAATGTTGGTGCCATTCGTGAGCGCGTGCGCGGCGAGATAAGCCGCTGCGCCCGCGAACGCGGCGGTGACGTAGAGCTCCGTCTCGCGCGCGAACACGATGGGCGTGCGGTTGGCGAGCACGTCGCGCAGCATGCCCCCGCCCGATGCGCCGATCACGGCGAGAAACGCGCACACGATCGGATCGAAGCCGAGCGCGGTGAGGCGCTCCATGCCCGTGGCGGTGAAGACGGCAAGGCCGGCCGCGTCCGCCCAGATCATCAGGCGGTGCGTCATCGACGGCAGCTGCGCGACGCTGACCGCGGCGAACGCGATGAGGCCCGCGCTCGCGGCGACGAAGAGCGGCGTTGGATCGCCCACCCACCGCACCGGCGTATGCCCGATCACGAGATCGACGATCGTGCCGCCGCCAATCGCCGTCGCAATCGCGAGAAAGAGCGCGCCGACGAGATCGAACTTGTCCTCATGCGCAACCAGCGCGCCGGACGCCGCGAACACCGCGACGCCGACGAGCGACAGGAGGGAGAGCGTGGATTCCATCTATACCTAGTGCGCCGATTTGCGCGGCGTGCGAAGCTCGCACAATTCCGTTTGCGACACGATGAAGGGTGAAGGTGATGGCGCGGCAGTGGCTGCGATTTCTGTTCGGATTTGTCGCGCTGAATTCATGTGCCGCACAACCAACGACCGACGCATCATCTTGCGGTGCGATGGATCAAGACGTTTTTCAACGCCAATTGATTACAGCCGCGCCGACCAGTGAAGTAAGTTGGCCGGACGATGCTATCGCGAGATGGTCATCGCCGCCATCGCTATGGATGGCTGACCCACTTCGCAACACGGACGCAACGAGCCTTTACCGCCAAGCGCTCGACGAGGCCGGGTTTCCTATGTCTCTGGCGTCAGATCCTGGTGCAGCGACCTTTCGTATCTTCGCATACTCAAGCTCGCGAGCTACCGCCGCTAGCGGCCGCGGTGAAGTTCTCTGCGGATCAGCCTGCATGCGGCATGGAGGCGGTTCGAACCCAGTCTATGGGCTTGCTGACTCGTTCGAAACGCAGCTCATGCCTCCGGTCGAGCTAATGGAGGAAGACGGGCTACTCCAGGCGAGACCACGCTGGCCAGGCGGCGTGCGCTTTGAGGGCACGAACATGCCGGGACGAACAAACGTGGATGGCGTCGTTTGGGTGGACGCAACCTTTCACATTGTGGCGGCCGATTGCTTTGTGAACATAGACTTGCCCGCGCAGGAACGCCGCTCCCTAATTGCAGAGTGCTTTGCACGTGGATTGGGTCTCATAGCTGAGGCGAATTCTGGGGCTTCGGCTTTGCTGGCAGCGCGCGAAACGCCTTTCCAAACGATGACCAATGGCCACTGGAATCAGGCGCTTCGGTGCATTCGAGGCACCTACGGTGAGACCCCATCGTAGGCAACGCACGACGCTACTCGCGGCTTACGGCCCGACGGTTTTCCATCATGCCGCGCCCGCTTTGAGCGCCGCGATCATCGCGTCCATCAGGCGGTCGAGTTCGGCGAGGTCGCTCGCGCCGGCGTCGGCTGCGACCATTGCCGGGTGGTGGAAGCGCGTCGTCGCGACGAGGATCAGCGTTGCCGCGGCGGCTGCGTCTTTCACCGGCCAATCCTTCGCGCGTGCGCCATCCTGCACGATCGCGGCGACCATCGCGCGGAGCTCGGCGACGTGTCGATTCACGACGTCGTGCGCGTTCTGCGTGATCTGGCCGTAGACGGCGAAGAGCTCAGGATCGTCGAGCACTTTCTTGCGTTTGGTTTGCGCCAGCGTGCGCACCCATTTCTTGAGGCGGGCGGGCGCGGGGGCGTCGCTCTCGACGATTTTGCGCAGCGGCGTGTTCACCGCGTCGAGCCAGCGCTCGGCCACCGCGTCGAACAGGTCGGACTTGCTGGCGAAGTGTTTGTAGACGTTGGAGTGGCTCATCTCGAGCGCGCGGGCGACGTCGACGACCCCGGTCTTACCGGGGCCGTGACGCCGGAGGAGGTCCAGCGTTGCGTCTAGGATGCGGTCACGCGTGGAATCGCGCGGCTCAGCTTGGCTCATGCGCCTTTCATGCAGGACTAGGCTGCTCGCTGTCGAGCATGGCCATTTGCATCTCCGGATAACGTGCGCCGGCGGCGGCGCCCGCGGGGGCGGCGGCATCGATGCGCGCCAGATCGTCGGCCGAAAGCGAAACGTTCTGCGCGCCGAGCGCTTCGGTGAGCCGCGCGCGCGTGCGGGCGCCAACCAAAGGCACGATGTCATCGCCGCGCGCCGCGACCCACGCGATGGCGAGCTGCGCGACCGTCGCGTTCTTGGCGGCCGCGATCTCTTTCAGCGCCGTGACGAGCGCGAGATTGTGCTTGAGGTTATCGCCCTGGAAGCGCGGGGAGTGCGAACGGAAACCGCTCATCGAGCCGCCGCCGAGCGCGCTTTCGCTGATGAGGCCGCGCGTCAGCACGCCATAGGCCGTCATGCCGATGCCGAGTTCGCGCAGCACGGGCAGGATCGCGCTTTCGACGTTGCGCGCGAGGATCGCGTATTCGATCTGCAGATCGACGACGGGCTGCACTTTGTGCGCGCGCCGGATCGTGTCGGGGCCGACTTCGGAAAGGCCGAGGTGGCGCACATAGCCGGCCTTGATGAGATCGGCGATCGTGCCGGCGGTTTCTTCGATCGGTGTTGCGGGATCGAGGCGCGCGGGGCGGTAGATATCGATGTAATCGACGCGCAGACGCTTCAATGTGTAGACGA
>Ga0268299_1003950_pt1 | contig 12503 bp, 7 predicted proteins | sample NOBtaG_FD_193484 | JGI IMG/M metagenome (GOLD analysis project Ga0268299, IMG submission 193484) | Activated sludge microbial communities from bioreactor in Nijmegen, Gelderland, Netherland - NOB reactor | ecosystem: Engineered > Bioreactor > Aerobic > Activated sludge | place: Netherlands...
GCTTGAGCCAGGTCGGCCCCGGTGCGCGCCCGATTGCTGCTGTTGTCCACGGAGAACTTCGGCAGCGGCGGCTCGATGTACTGCACGGCGTCTTCGGCGGCGAGGTCGGCGATCGAGCGATAGGGCAGTTCAATCACCAGGCCGTTCACGCTGAACATGACGTCACGGATGACCGCGCCGTGGCGCTGCACGATGTTCGCGCCTTCGCCGGCGAAATCGACGTCCGGGTGGAAGAGCACGTAGGCCGCGACGGTCGGGTTTTCGTCAGCGGCGGGAAGGATCATTATGCCGCGCAGCTCCGGATTGGCCTCGAAGTCAGCCGGGTTGGCGTCGGCCAGCGCCCAAGGGGCGATTTCGCCCGCGGCGAGCGTGCGGTGCAGTTTCCAGACCGGCTGAGGCTCTATCGCGGCGCGCAGCTTGGAGACCGACGCGAGACGCTGCGCGTCCACGGCGTCGGGAGCGACCGACGCGTAAAACGCGTGGTCTCCCAGGTAGGTGAGCAGGTTCATGCCGGCTGCGGCGAGTTCAGTTTTCTCCGCTTCGGTCAGTGGTGCGTCGAACTGCACGACAACATGGGCGCGGGCGGCGCCGGTGCGGTTCGCGGCGAGCGCCACTATGGCTTGCGCCGTGTCTTCGGGAGTGGTTGACGGATTCTGTACCGTACCGGATTGCCAGCGGATTTCACCAGCGTTCACATCGTGGGCGAGCTGGAGGCAGAGTCCAAGCGCCAGCATGAGAGGGATCGAAATTGTGCGCACAGTTCAAGCTCCTTCAGCAAGTGGGCCATGCGGGTTTGGCAAGCACGCGCGACCGTGAAGGCGTCGGCGCGGAATGAACCCAGGCGGAGGCAAGCAACGGTTTGTCAGCTTGTTGGCGAACGGCTTCATCGAAACCTAGTGTGGCCAGCGGACAAACATACCCGACAACAAGCGGACTCACCGTGCCGGCCTGCAGCCGCCGAACTCCGCGTCACACGTCCCCCGGAATGCGTGTGTCCCGCCGAAGCAGACCGCAGCCCGACGGTGCGGACATGCGCCTGCACCATCGGGCCACGTTCGCAGGTCGTCGCGGGTCCGGCGCAGACGTCCGCCGGTATCTCGGGCGATCAATCCCGCCGGCGCACCACCAGCAACGCACCCAGGCCGAGCAGCGCGAGGCTGGCGGGCTCGGGGATGACATTGATTGCGCCGCTGTTGTAGATCAGGTCGGCAAACGCCCCGACCGGCGGGGGATTCAGTGCGAAGCCTTCGGTCAGGTCGGCTGGGTTGTCGTCGCTCAGCACCAGCGAGGTCAGCCCCAGCGCGTCGACTGAGACCGTCACGGTGGCCAGCAGGATCGCGGTCGGGCTGCTCCAGATCGCGGTGCCCGGCGGTGAGGGCGCCAAGGCTGCGAATGCGTCGCCATCGACACCCGTCGCGGCTGTCCAGGTTGGCTCGTTCACCGACGCGCTCAGCAGTGAGACGCTGGAGCCCAGCAGCGAGAGGTCCAGACCCCAACTCACCACCGCGTCTTCTTCGGGGATGATCGCGACGATGTCTACCGTCGTGGTGCCCGCGGAAAGCGGAACGACCTGAAACGCCGGCTCGATGGATACCTGGATTGTCGCCGAAGCCGGAGCTGCGATCAGCAGGGTGGCGGCGGTTGCAACCAGCAGTTTCGTCTTCCAAGCCATCTTCTTCCTCCTCTGGACCGGCGGATCATTGCCCGCCATGACCTTGGTCTCGCAAGTTTCAAAACGCGTCGGCCAACTCACAGTTGACTACGGGCCCACCAGGATTTCCGCGAAGCCCGCCGCATCCAGCGGAGTGACCACCGCGTCGTTGTCAAAGTCAAATCGCGCACGGCAGGAAACGGACGACGAATGCGCCCCGGCGCACTGCTGGAACATCTGGTAGTCGCCAAGATCCACATCGCCGTCGCGATCGAAATCGCCCATGATCGTGCTCGGAGCAGCCGCGAGCGGGTTGCCGGTGTAGTCGCGGTAGCACAGCAGCCACTGCTGGTAATCCACCTGGGTCACCAGGCCGTCCTCGTCGAAGTCGGCGCAGATGTGGTAGTCGGCGTCGCAGAGGCTCTTGCCGAACGCGAGGACGAAAATGTCAAAGTCGTCACCATCCACATCCTTGTCGTTGTCCAGGTCGCCGCAGACGGTGGCCAAGCCGCACAGGTTGAAGCGGACGAATACATCGCCGATGTCCGCGGGCGTGACGTAGTTGAACGCACGGACGGTGACCGGCAGATAGGCCTGCAGATCTTCGGTCAGGATCATGTCGTCATTGCCATAGGTGTGGATGCGGATATCGTCGTTGACCAGGCCGTCGCCATCGAGGTCGATCGGGTCGTCCTCACGCGAGAAGACCTTTTCGCCGTTGATCGTGAGCACGGCGTTCTGCGTGAGATCACTGGACGTGGTCAGCGAGCCCACGACGTAGTCGCCCGCGTTGTTTTGAGCAAAGAGGAAGTAGCCGGTCGCGAAGGTGTTGTCCGAGTATTGCTCGGTCTTGCCTGCTTCGAGCAGGTCACCCGTCTTGGACAACACCGCGCCGTTTCGCAAAACCCAATCGCCGCCGTCGGCGTTGCTGCCGCGGGCCATCCAGTCGCCGTTGCCATACATCATGGACTCGGTCGAGGTGTTGACGATCGCGGCGCTGGCGAAACCGGAGCCGGCGATGGGGAAGCCTTCCTGCACCATGACCGTGTCATTGACCACCAGGACGCCGTCGATGGACGTCGCGGCGTCGGTGTCGCCGACCACGATGTAGTTCGCGCCGGCTTCATCGGTGCGCAAGCTGCCGGTGTTGAAAGTCTGCCAGAGTGCAGTCGCGCCACTGTCCTGGCCGAGCGGGAAATTCACGCCCTCCTGGACTTCGATGATCACACCGTTCTTGCTCAGCAGGAAGCGGTCCATGGTCGTGGCCAGGGTGGTGTCCGCATCGAACCACACGGTGTTGTCGCTCACGATGTTGGCCGCACCCAGAATGCTGCCGTAGTTGCCGCCGGTTGCGGGTGACAGGTTGCCCTCGCGGGCGATGACCAGGTGCGTGGAACCGTCGGAGGTGACGACAACTTCGTCAGCGGTGGTCGCGTTGTTGGTGTCGGTCACGAATGCGAAGCGACCGGCGTTGTTGATCGACAGGTCCTGGTCGATCAGGCCGACCAGATCGCCGAGGTCGAGCACCGTGGTGCCTTCCTGGATCTTAACGCTCGCAGAGCACAGGTCGCCGACGATGATGACCTCATCAACCGCGGTGCCCAGGTCGGTATCCGCCGACAGGACCCAGGTCTTGCCGTCCGGACTGCGGTAGGGGCGATCAACCCCATCCCCGAACTTCGCACCGGGCAGGCCCGGCACGTCGGAAGTCGGGCTGCCAGCGAAGTTGGAAAATACGCCGATCGGCAGGCCCCGGGCGTTGTCAATCACCAGCGTGCTCACCAGCCGGTTGTTGTTGGCCAGGCTGGGATCGGTTTCGAATCCGCCGCCGGACACCGAGCCGTAGCACTCCGGCCGACCCACTTCGAGCGTGTTCACCACGATGTTCGCGGTCAGGCCGTTTGTACCGGCTGCGACGTTGCCGATGTTGAAGGACACCACGCCGCCGGTGAGCGAGCCGTCGTGCACGCCCGGAGCGTCGACCGAGACGAACTCCACGCTGTCATCCAACGTGATGGATGCGGTGACGCCGGTGGCGCCGGACGGGCCGGCGTTGGCCACCGACACGCCGTACGTTATCTGCCCGCCAGCCGGCAGCACCGGATCCGGGCTGTCGGTCAGGGTGAGTGAAAGGTCGGTGGTGAGCTGGAAGAGCGTGGTCTCAACTTCGGAGTTGTTTGCGGTATCGGGGTCGCCCTGATCGCCGATGATCGAAGCATCCGCGGAGAGCAGCCCCTGATTGGTGACGTTGACCACAACGACGTAATTGGCAATCGCACCTTCGGCCAGATTACCCACGTTGATGGTGACCACGCCGAGGCTGTGCATGGCGGCTGGATCGGAAAGACCGGCGTTGAACACCGTCGTCGGATCGAGGTTCATGGTCACGACCACGCCGGTGGCGTCGGAAGGGCCGCCGTTGGCGATCGCCAATGTGTAGGTGATCGTGCCGCCCGGAGTCACGACCGGGTCAGGACTGTCGGTGATGGTGATCGACAGGTCGCAGCTTTCGCCCACCTCAGTGACGTTTACGGCGCTGTTGTTGCCAGGAACGGTGTCGGCGGTGTCGCCGGTCACGCTGCTGGTCGTTGTGTATTCACCGGCAAAGGGCGCATCGGCGACGAACGCGTAAGTGCGTACTTCGTAGGGCGCCATGGTGCCCAGGCTGGCGGTGACCGTACCCAGGCTGTGGATCGCGATCGGGTCGGACGCGCCAGCGTTGAACACCAGGTCGGGTTCGAGATTGCTGGTGACCACGGCGTTGTCGATTGCCGCGCCGCTGTTGTTACGCACTTTGACGGTGTACGTGATCGGACCGGGAACCAGGAACTGCGGATCCGGCGAATCGGTGACCACCAGCTGCAAATCGCCTGATGGGCCTGGGGTGGTGGGCACGACGAACTTGTAGACGCCATCCACGCCGCCCGCGATCGCCGGGAAGTAAATGGTCACGTCGCCGTTGGCGTCGCGCTCGGAAATGGCGACACCGTTGAACAGGATATCGGAAAAGTCCTCGAGCAGGACGCCGGGGTCAGGCAACCCGTCGCCGTTGCGATCAACTGTGGCTCCTTCTACCAGAACGACCTGGCCGTTGAAGATCAACGCCTCATTGTTCAGCGTGTCCACGTCCCAGATGACCGCCCAGTCGCCCGAGCCGTTCATGTCGGCGCCATCGATCAGTCCAATCGGAGTATACGGGCCGATGGGGGTCCCTTCGCGCAGGACGATCATGCCGTTGACGATGACGAGTTCATCGGCGGTGGTGGCCGCGGTGGTGTCCACGGTCATAATGTACTCGCCCATGTCGTTGATGCCGTACCAGTCAAACGTCGAAGTCCAGTTTTCCCCAACCAGTCCGCCGATCGCAGCCGGCACCGGCGTACCTTCCTGGACAAGCTGACCATCGAGAAAGAGTCCGTTGCCGCTCTTGAACATGGCCACGTCCTGCGTGCTGGGCACGCCGGTTCCCGTGGTTTCAAGCGTGATGCTCAGGATGTACTCAGAGTTGAAGCGGGAAACGCGGTAGCCGAAATCGACGGTGGCGGTGTTGTCCACCGGCGCCGGCAGGCCCGGCAACTGGAAGCCCGTGTAGATAATCGGCGTTTCGGTATAGCCTGCCCAAAGGCCGCGTGCCGTGGTTGCGCCCGTGCTGGTCGCGGCGGTGCCGCCTGAGAAGTACGGAACGCCGTTGGCGGTGATTGTCGGTCCACTGCCAAACGACCAGAACAGGCCTGCCGCCGGGCCTGTCGAGATCGGCTGACCGTCAATCGCGAGGGCGTTCGAGTCCACGTAGACGGAGTCGGTGCCTGCCGCGGGTGATGGATCCGTGATCGCCGAACTGTAGCAGACCGATCCGGTATCACTGATGCCGAAGCGGGCCTCGAAGTTGTTCTGGATGATCCCGTCAATCGTGGTTTCCGTGCGGATGATGCCCTTGGGAGTAACGCCGTCAACCGAGCCGTAGATGTGGCTCAGCGTGCCGGCGCTCAGCGTCGCAGCCCAGCCGCCAATGCTGTTGGTGCGCACGATGTCAATGACGCCGACCAGTGTGCCCGGAAACGCGTTCGAATCGACTTCATCGCCGACATTGATCAGCGACGACGCCACCTGGCCGTGCGTGCTGGCTGCGAACCCGCCGAGCGCCAGCACCACCACGAACGCTATAAACCGTCGCGAGAAGTTCCAAGGTGTGCTTCTGATCATCGCTTCGTCCCTCACTTGTCTAGAGGAGAACTGTCGTATCCTGCGAATCGAACAGGCGTCCACGTGTGCAGCGCAGTCGTGGAGCCGGCTGGTCAGCGAAAGACCCAATAGAGTTCGAGTTCATACTGCGCAATCGATGCGAACCAATCGCTTGAATGTGTTTGGTCGTGAGTTTCGCGATCGATCGGATAATCATCGTCGATTGTTTTCCCACTCCGGTTGCTGAATTGGACATCGCTCGCGGCGCAAAAAAACGGAGAGAGCCGCACGCTGCCCGCGTGCCTCTCTCTCCGCTGGTTGGTCCTGCTGATGGCACGGGAAGACTTCAACCCGCGCGGTTATTCAAGCAACGTCAGTATAAAAATGTCGCGAAGTCAATCGCCCTCGCCCGGTGGGTTGGGAATTCTAACCATTTGCTACTTAACGGGTTACGGCGCAGTTTGGCGAAAACGGCGGCTTTGCCCCGCGATTTTCATTTTCGCGACGAATCTTGCGTGTTCACGGCGAATCAGGCTCGGCTATCACGGGACCGGCACGCGGGGATCGGCGGAGCTACTTACCGCTTTTTCCATTACCCGCGAGCGCGCGATAGACCACGCCGCCGAGGGCCCCGCCGATGATCGGCGCCACCCAGAACAGCCAGAGCTGCGACAATGCCCACCCACCCACAAAGACCGCCGGGCCCGTGCTGCGCGCCGGATTGACCGACAGGTTCGTGACCGGAATACCGATCAGGTGGATCAGGGTCAGGCCCAGGCCGATGGCGATCGGCGCGAAGCCGGCTGGTGCGCGGTGATCGGTCGCGCCGAGAATGATCAGCAGAAAGAAGAACGTCAGCACGACCTCTGCGATCAGGGCCGCCTTCAGCGTGTATCCGCCCGGTGAGTGCTCTGCGAAACCGTTGCTTGCGAATCCTCCATCCAGGCTGAAACCGGCCTTGCCGCTGGCGATCAGGTACAGCACGCCCGCGCCCGCGATCGCCCCGGCGACCTGGGCGATGATGTAAGGCACCAGATCCTTCGCATCAAAGCGCCCGCCGAGCATCAGACCGACGGACACCGCGGGATTCAGATGACATCCGGAAATGTGGCCGATGGCGTACGCCATGGTCAGCACGGTCAATCCGAATGCCAGCGACACGCCGACGAACCCGATGCCCAGGTTCACCCCGGAATCCGGCGCGGACAGGAACATCGCCGCGAGCACGGCACTGCCGCATCCGCCGAAGACCAGCCAGAACGTACCGAAGAACTCCGCCGCACAGCGTTTACCCAGTGGCATGATGACGATCTCCATTCAAGAGGTGGTTTTCGATTGCGCGCGGTCGACCGCGACGGTATCGATACGTGACATTGAACGTCTGGACGAATGATCTCGACCCGACAACATGCTCCGCGTTGTGCGTGGCGTTGTATGGCGCCGCGCATTTGCGAGAGTTGTTCAACCCGCACACACACGGGGTATTCTACCCGAAACTCGCGCGGATCTGTCTACTGGCGTGTTTGCGAATGTGCCGCGACTCTTTCGCCTGCCCGGGCGATGTACCGAAGTCGCGGCCTGTGAGCCTTGCGACAATGGGGAAGACTGCAGGGGCGATGTGGCGTTCCCCGTTCTGCCACATTCGCGTGTCGCCGGCTCAATGCGCAATTGGCGGACAACACAACGGCCTTGCGGGCCGGCGTTGACGGTGCTTCGTTCGAGGGTTACGCTCCGCTGTGAATTTTTTCATTTCAACAATGTTGGTGGACCGTTCGCGGAGATAATCCTGACCATGGAAGCCGTGAGTTCACTGATTGCGTTTCTGCTGGGCGGGCTCGCCGTCCTGTTGATCGAAGTGACTGCTTTGGCCGAGTTTCTTGCGCCGTTTCGCTCGATTCTGAACGTGCTGGTGAACGGTCCTGCAGGCGATGGTTGACTCTGCCGGTTTGGCTTGCGAATCCCCCGGCTGGGGCGTTGTTTGGTCAGGCGGACTGGGCGGCGCCTGATGCAATCCCGATTGATCGTAGCGGATTCAGGTTCGGAGCGTGAATATGGCAACGCATCGTGCGATGGCAATGTCGATACTCTGCACGTTGTTCGTTTTCATCGGCGTGCCGGATGCACACGGCGCCGATACGGACCCGGCGGCGCGCCGGCTGGAGGATTCGCCACGCCACCACGAATGGGTGGAGATCAAGTCGCCCGGTGACCGCGTTGTGCGCGCTTTCGTGGTATTCCCTGAAGTGAGCAAACCTGCGCCGGCTGTCTTGGTGATTCACGAGAATCGCGGCCTCACCGACTGGGTGCGGAGCGTCGCTGACCGGCTCGCGGAAGAGGGGTATGTGGCCATGGCCCCGGATCTGCTGAGCGGTGCCGGTCCGGACCGCGGGGCGACTGCGAGCTTTTCCACCAGCGATGCCGCGCGTGAGGCGATCTACAAGCTGCCGGATTCGCAGGTGTTGAGCGATCTCGATGCGTGTTTTGCCTATCTTCGCGAATTGAAGGCGACGGATCGGCGTGTCGCGGTGGCGGGATTCTGCTGGGGCGGCAGCCAGAGTTTTCGGTATGTGGCGCACAACGGCGATATTGCCGCAGCGTTCGTGTTTTACGGTTCGGCGCCGGCGGACGAGGACGCGCTCGGCAAGATCAAAGCACCAGTATATGGCTTCTACGGCGCGGATGATTTTCGCATCACCAGCCAGGTCGCGGGTGTCAAGGCATCACTCGACAAGCTTGGCAAGCGCTTCGAACCGGAGACGTACGCGGGCGCCGGTCATGCGTTCATGCGCAGCGGTGAGGCGGAAGATGCGTCCGGAGCCAACCGCGCCGCGCGCGACGCCGCGTGGCAGCGCTGGTTGACGCTGCTGAACGGCCTCAGGCGGCCTTGACAGTTCGCCGGCAGGGCCGTAGCCTCCACCGTTCAATGACTGCGGGGTGGAGCAGTTGGAAGCTCGTCGGGCTCATAACCCGGAGGTCGCAGGTTCGAGTCCTGCCCCCGCTAGTTGCCGGGTCGTCGCGGAAAAGCGCGACCCGCTGGTTAACGCACGCCGCCCGGGCAGAGACGCTTGGGCGTTCGCGTTTCCAAAGCATGGAATCGCAACGGTTTAGCAGCGTTGGCCGGCTCTCGCACGTCTCTGCCGACGCGCCTCCGTTCGTCCGCCAGTGCCCCTTCTGTCCGCTCCGGCCCGCCCCGAACCGGAAAGTCTCGGAGTCTCAAACCTGCCCCGACCCGCGGGTTATAGCGCCTCATAACCAGCCGGTCGCGATGTCGCGCGCGGTCATAACCAGACGCAAAGTAGCGAAACTGCGACCGGGGGGTTATGGCCGACGGAATCATGAAGGCTCGTCCTGCAACGATTTCTTAGCTCGTCGGTCGGGTGGCATCGGCGTTGCGCGCTGCCCGCGCAACATCGCGAAATACTGTGCGCGCAACTCGGCATCTGAAGGCATATCGAGGTGTAGTTGCTGGGTCGCGTCGCACAGATCGATCAAGCTGCCACGATCGTGATAGTTCTCTGCAAACTTCGCCATGTCTCCTCCCGCTTCTCGCCAACACTCGGGGGGACGCATGGTCCCAAATAGCTCGTGTGCAGTTAAGACTAGCACGGGCGTGCGCCACTGGTCCGCCCGAATGCGCTGGCGACCCCAGCGGGCGAACGCTGCAAGTCGTCGACGTTCTGCGGCCTCTAGATGTTCGCGAAATGTAGCGAAAACGAATACTGCGCCAGGAAAACGAAGGGCGAGATTGCGAGCTCTTCGCAGATCGTCTGGGCCAAATTGCTCATTGAAGCTCTTGCACTCGGCGATCACAAGCAGGGGGTCGCGCGGTTGGCACCACAAGCACAAGTCGATCTCGAAGTCGTCCTGCGTCTGGCGGTCGACCAGACGTAAATTGGGAGACCAGCTTGATTCCCAGTGCATTAGCAGCAGAAAAAAGCGTAATGTAATCGCCACCGCGTAGGCACCCTGAGCGTAATTTTCAATGCTAAACGAACCGCGGGTTCGATATGCCCATGCCTGTTCGGGTGGTCGAGCTGCGGGAAACGAAAACGCTTGCAGACACCGATCACAGCGTGCGGATTGGGCAATCTGCCCGAGGGCATACCAATTCGTTTGAGTGCAGTGAGGACACTCAAGTTTGAGGCCGACTTCCAGCACTCCCCGTGTCGTCAGCCCGTCGAAATGTCGTGCAGCTCGCAGATCATCTTGATGAATCCTGCGCAGCACCCCCCACCATTGGCCCCACGAACTCATTCGTCCCCGGACTCTTGGTTTCGGCCCTTTCGCGGACTCGGCTTCTTCTGTCGTCTCCACCAATCCATGGGCCATCTTGTCCAACATCTTGAGGATGTCTGCGTTCGCAATTAGGTGCGCGCCCAGTGGGCCGTGAAGCTGCCGAATCATCTGCATCGCGATCCGTCCTGCCCCTGATAGCTCGGCATCCAACCCGCGTGACCGAAACCAAGCTGTACACAGCGCGACGCCGGAGACGACCTTCCATGAGTTCAGTTTGTCCCGTCCGTTTTCCTGCGTCACGATGCCTTCGGAGGTGACTCGTGTCTGGTCGGCCGGCCATCGCATCGTGTGCAGCAGCCGATCAACATCAGGTAAGCCAACGGGTAGGAGCGTTGCGACTTCACTTCCGTGGGAATAATCTCGCTGGCGCACCACGTTGGCCCAGGCGGGTGCTTCAGCTAATTCGTTGCCGACGTCAAACTTCGGCGCCAGACTGCGAAAAGTTATTCGTCCGTCTTCAGCCACGCATTCATCGTCCGTCGTTCCTCCATCAAGTGTGCAAGGTAGTGCGTTGTCTTTGGAGCGTGCCCAATCGTCCCATATCCGTGGGTAGTTGCCTCCCCAAACTAGTGCGTCGTTTCCTGGTAGCCTGAGTTTACCAATGAAGTCATGCGCATTCGCCTCGACGAGGCTTCGCGAAAAAAGCAGTTCAGTGTGAAGCTTGTACGCTGGTTGATAAGGATCAGGAACATAGCATTGTGTAATGATGGAGCTGCAAGTATCCGCAAGACTATCTTGAAACTGAATGGGGATGGGGAGTACTGACCAACCTAGCGCTCGCAGATTCCAGAAGTCAACAAGATCTCGAATTGAGGTCGCGTCCATCAGGTAAAGCGTCGGGTCCCTTGCCCATCCCTTTCGTCTGACCTCCAGTTTGCTCGACCCTATCTGCAGTGGGGTTGCAACTTGACCACTGAGAATCAGTTGCAACGACTTCCCATCTACAGCTAACCCCGTCGCATCAAAAAAGGCTTTGTACTCCCCGGAGAAATACTGAAGTCCCTCGGCAGACGGGAACCTGCCGATTACCGCCGCACCAAATCCGGAGAGTTTGTCGTTTGTTGCTTGCAGCATCACAACCCGTGTCGGATGACGTTGTTGAAATTGAAAGCGCTGCTCATATAGGTATTGGTAAACACGGCAGCAGGAGATCCCATATCCGATGTGCTCGTCGCGACTTTGATCGAGAACGTCTTCCAGCTTGATGAGGCGCGAATTCGACGGGGCAAAGGAACGCATCGACTCATCGACAATCACAACAAAATCAGGCTCAAATGCCTGGAGGTACCCTTCGACAATTTCACTTCCACCTATCGTGCCCAGTCGTTTGTCCTGCCACCAACCCGGAGTGCGACGGTAGACCGGAATGATGGGGTTATATTGGCCACCCCAAACGCAGCAGTTCGTCTCGAGCACGCGCATAAGGGCTGCCCCATCGTTCGGAGGTACAAGATAAGCGAGCCGGACGGGGCGGAGTCGACGATTCAGCTGAATCCGTGTTGGATGGTCGGTCATCGGAGTTTTTCAGGCAATCCAAGGCAAGAGGGAACCAAGCCGTCGACATCAGAGTATCCGCCCTTCGCGGACACTTCATCTGTCTTTGGCGTAAGTAACGGGCAGAAGCCCCGACCCGGAGGTTATGAAGGCCGCAGGGCGGGCGCCGTGGAGTCTGCCCGTGTCCGCATCATCGAATTTGCCGCCACTCACGGCTGCCGCACGCCGCCAGGAAATCGCCGCAATCCTCGCCAAAGGCGTCCTGCGCTGGCACCAGCGAACCCGGGTGGCTGGCCTCTCGGACCCTCAAAATCCCCCGCCAAGCATCGAAAATGGCCTTGAGTTCCCCGCCCAAACGAGGCTGAGTGGTCCTCGTACCCGCGGGTTATCGCCGCGGGAGGACGGAGACAACGCATGAGCACCAACATCGCGAAAGACCTGGCCGCCCTGGAACGCATGACCGTCGGCGAGCTGCACAACCGCTACGCCGAGGTCTTCGGCGAGCAGGCCCGCAGCCGCCACAAGCAGTACCTGGTACGCCGCATCGCCTGGCGGATCCAGGCCAACGCCGAGGGCGGCCTGAGCGAGCGGGCCCTACACCGGGCCGAGGAACTGGCCGACGTCCGCGACGTTCGCGTCACGCCGCCACGGGCCGCGTCTACGCCGCGACAGGGGCGACCGGTGGCCACGGTGCGAGTGGCGCTTGATCGGCGGCTGCCGGCCGTGGGCGCCGCGATCACCCGCAAGTACCGGGGCCAAACCATCAGCGTGACCGTACTGGCCGACGGCTTCGAGTACGCCGGCGAGCGGTACCGGTCGCTGACGGCGGTCGCGAAGGCCATCACTGGATCGCACGTGAACGGCTTCCGGTTCTTTGGCA
>Ga0268299_1003951_pt1 | contig 12501 bp, 8 predicted proteins | sample NOBtaG_FD_193484 | JGI IMG/M metagenome (GOLD analysis project Ga0268299, IMG submission 193484) | Activated sludge microbial communities from bioreactor in Nijmegen, Gelderland, Netherland - NOB reactor | ecosystem: Engineered > Bioreactor > Aerobic > Activated sludge | place: Netherlands...
GGGCGATAACGTTTCGGTAACAGTGAATCTGATAGCACCGATTGCAATGGAGGATGGTTTACGATTTGCAATACGCGAAGGTGGTAGAACAGTCGGGGCGGGTGTGGTTGCTAAAGTAATTGAATAGAGAGTAATAAACATTTTAAAAGCGATTCGTGGTTGAGAAAAGCTGAGGATTTGATTCAGAATTTCGTGTCCATCACAAATCATGTACTTTTTTTCGTGTTAAAAAGGCCAGTAGCTCAATTGGCAGAGCGTCGGTCTCCAAAACCGAAGGTTGGGGGTTCGATGCCCTCCTGGCCTGCCATATTTAATCGAGATGTAGCGTGTTATCTCTGTTGAATCAAATTCAAAAAGCGTTAAGGATTTCAGAGCGTGAATAAACTAAAGCTTGGGCTTGTATATATATTCATTTTGACCGGTATTGTTGGCTTCACCTATTTAAGTGAAAGTCCAATGGTTGTACGCGTTTTATCTGTTCTACTGGGTCTTTCATTGGCCGCATTTGTGGCGCGGTACACAATACAGGGGCAGGATTTTTATGCGTTTTGCAGGGAATCATCTCAAGAAACAAGAAAAGTGGTTTGGCCCACACGTAAAGAAACACTGCAGACTTCCGGGCTTGTGTTTGCCTTTGTTGTGGCTATGGCATTGTTTTTATGGTTAATTGATGCCGCATTGATGTCTATCGTTAAACTGACGATGGGTCAAGATAGTTGATTTCTGCATTTTGAAAAAAAATGACTAAAAAATGGTATGTGGTTCATGCATATTCTGGTTTCGAGAAAAGTGTGCTGCGTGCATTGAAGGACCGCATAAACAGGGCAGGAATGCAAGATAAGTTTGGCGAAATACTTGTACCTGTTGAGGAAGTTGTTGAAATGAAAGGCGGTCAAAAAAATATCAGTGAGCGAAAATTCTTTCCAGGTTATGTTCTGGTTGAGATGGAAATGTCTGATGAGACGTGGCATCTCGTGAAGAATACTGACAAGGTAACGGGCTTTGTTGGTGGAACAGTGATGAGGCCAACGCCGATCAGTCAAAAAGAAGTTGATGCAATATTGCATCAAATTCAAGAAGGTATTGAAAAGCCGAAGCCAAAAATTCTTTTCGAGATAGGTGAGGCAATAAGAGTAAAGGATGGTCCTTTTACAGATTTTCACGGTAGTGTTGAAGATGTTAACTACGAAAAGAACAAGCTTCGAGTTTCAGTTTCAATTTTTGGAAGACCAACACCCGTTGAGTTAGATTTTAATCAAGTTGAGAAGTCATAAATAATCCGGGGAGAGATACGGCTCGTTAGCACCCAAGAGGAGAAAGTCAAGTGGCAAAAAAAATTATCGGTTATATTAAACTGCAGGTACCTGCAGGAAAAGCGAATCCCAGTCCGCCAATCGGACCGGCGCTTGGCCAGCGGCAGCTAAATATTATGGAGTTTTGCAAGGCTTTTAACGCCGCAACACAAAAAATTGAACCGGGATTGCCTGTTCCCGTAGTCATTACAGCATATGCGGATAAAAGTTTTACATTTGTAATGAAAACGACCCCCGCTTCCGTGCTTATTAAAAAAACTGCGGGCGTGAGTAAGGGGAGCCCTAGGCCGCATGTCGATAAGGTTGGAAAGCTCAGTAGAGGGCAGGCGGAAGAAATAGCAAAATCAAAAATGCCTGATTTGACGGCAGCTGACTTGGATGCTGCGGTGCGTACCATAGCAGGCAGCGCAAGAAGCATGGGTATAGAAGTTGAGGGCATATAGAAATGGCGCGTTCATCGAATCGTTATAAAGCAATTGCAAGTCAGGTAGATCGTAACAAAATTTTTCTGGTGGATGATGCGTTGGGTATTGTCAAATCAACCGCTAATGCCAAATTTGATGAATCAATAGATGTTGCGATCAATCTTGGTATTGACGCAAAGAAATCAGATCAGGCCGTGCGTGGGTCGGTAGTTCTACCATCGGGAACGGGAAAAACAGTCAGGGTGGCCGTGTTTGCGCAAGGTGACAAAGCTAAAGAGGCTCAGGATGCGGGGGCGGATGTTGTTGGCTTTGAAGATTTGGCTGCTGAAGTTAAAGCAGGGAATATTAATTTTGATGTAGCTATTGCAAGTCCAGATGCGATGCGCGTTGTAGGGCAGCTTGGGCAAATTCTGGGGCCGAGAAGTCTAATGCCAAATCCAAAGGTGGGTACAGTAACAAACGATATAGCTACTGCGGTCAGGAATGCGAAAGCCGGACAAGTGCAGTTTCGCGCCGATAAGACGGGAATTATTCATTGTACAATAGGACGCGCTTCATTTGAAATTGATGCATTAAAGAAAAATTTAACAGCCTTAATTGAAGCCCTTAATAAAGCCAAGCCAGCAACCTCAAAGGGTGTATATCTCAGACGTGTTTCCGTGTCGAGTACAATGGGGGTTGGTGTTCGCGTCGACCAGACAAGTATATTGCAACAATAAAGAACTTTGTTGGGTCACTGTAATTGCTTTCATTTAAGTAGTTATAGTGGATTATCAAAGACCGCTGGGGTGACTGTTATGCAGTTCTTAAATTTAAGGCGATAAAAATATTCTTAGCAGCTAAATGTTTTTATGAGATTTTCAAGCCCAGCGCAGATGGTGTTCCCTAACAGGAAGAAAGTTTTCCTGGTTTAGGTCGCCAATTGTGCAGTGATACTGATAAAGCCTGATGTTCTACAAATAGCAACGGGTTTTCAAGTAAAACTGCGTTTACAGATGGAGAATGAACCTTGAGTCTTAATCTTGATGAAAAAAAAGCGATCGTGGCTGAAGTAAGTGCGCATGTCGCAAAAGCGCAGGCCATTATCATGGCAGAGTATCGAGGTATGGAAGTGAGTCAGATGACTCAATTGCGTGCTAAAGCACGTGAAGCTGGTATTTATTTCCGTGTCGTTAAAAATTCGCTGGTTAGGCGTGCAGTAAAAGACACACCTTATGCTGCGCTTGCCGATCATATGGTTGGTCCATTGGCATATGGCATTAGTTCGGATCCGATTGCGGCGGCTAAAGTATTACATGAATTTTCAAGAGACAATGAAAAGTTAGTAATAAAAGTTGGTGCAATGGGCGAGAAGATCATGCTTCTCGAAGATGTCAAAGCATTGGCCACGTTACCAAGTCGCGATGAGTTGCTGTCTAAATTACTCGGAACAATGCAGGCGCCGATAGCCAAATTTGTACGGACGCTAAATGAAGTGCCAAGCAAATTTGTACGCGGTCTTGCCGCTGTGCGTGACAGTAAAAATTAACGACTGCTTCGATATATATACTCAAAGTGTAACAGAATATAACCAGGAGAAAACTATGGCAATTTCCAAAGCAGAAATATTAGATGCTATTGCAAGCATGACAGTACTCGAACTGTCGGAGTTAATCAAAGAAATGGAAGACAAATTTGGTGTGTCAGCTGCAGCTGCGACAGTAGCGGTGGCGGCGCCAAGCGGCGGCGGTGGCAGCGCTGCTGAAGCGGAGCAGACCGAATTTACTGTTGTTTTAACATCGGCTGGTTCAAGCAAGGTTAATGTTATTAAAGTTGTTAGAGCAGTAACCGGATTGGGACTGAAAGAAGCCAAGGATTTGGTTGATGGTGCGCCAAAACCAATCAAAGAGGGTGCGTCAAAAGAAGATGCGGAATCAATTCAGAAGCAATTGACTGAAGCGGGCGCTACTTGCGAAATTAAATAAATTTCCATTTGAGTATCAGAGGTTGGCAGACGATATTAGCTGCCAACCTCTGATATTTAAGTATCTGGTTTGTCTCACTCTGTGTTCAAAATAAATAAACCAGAGAGCCATAACTCCATAACTCTTCTATCTTCATTCTTTTCTCCCGGAGAAAATTGATGGGCTATTCGTTTACCGAGAAAAAACGTATTCGTAAAAGTTTTGCAAAAAGAGACAGTGTTTTACCTATTCCATTTCTTCTCGCTACACAACTCGAATCTTATGCCACATTTTTACAAGCAGATGTCCCGCCGGATAAGCGTATTGATCTTGGATTGCAAGCCGCTTTTAATTCAATTTTTCCGATTGAAAGTCATACTAAAAACGCAAAATTGGATTTTATCAGTTATGAATTGAACGAACCAGTATTCGATGTAAAAGAGTGTCAGCAGCGTGGGCTAACCTACGCATCGTCTTTGCGGGCAAAAGTTAGACTGACGATTTTGGATAAAGAAATATCTAAACCGACAATCAAAGAAATTAAAGAGCAAGAAGTCTACATGGGAGAGATTCCATTGATGACAGATACAGGCTCATTTGTGATTAATGGTACGGAACGCGTTATTGTGTCGCAGTTGCATCGTTCACCTGGGGTCTTTTTTGAACATGATCGGGGTAAAACGCATTCTTCTGGTAAACTATTGTTTTCCGCAAGAATTATTCCTTACCGTGGCTCGTGGCTCGATTTTGAGTTTGATCCTAAAGATTGCTTGTTTTTTAGGATAGATCGCCGTCGCAAGATGCCTGTGACAACACTACTGAAAGCAATTGGCTATACGGTTGAACAGATTCTGGAAGAATTCTTTATTTTTGATAGTTTTTCAATCAAGGCAGATACTATTTTATTCGATCTTGTCCCGGAACGACTGCGTGGAGAAGTGGCGAGTTTTGATATTAAATCGGATGATGGTAAAACAATTGTACAAAAAGACAAAAGAATAACGGCCAAACATATTCGTGAGCTTCAGGAAGCGAAAATAAATCAGTTGCGGGTGCCGGAGGAGTTTTTGCTTGGTAGAATTTTAGCGCGAAGTGTAATCGATAAAGAAACTGGTGAGATTCTTGCGCCGGTAAATGAAGAGATAACAGAAGAAATTCTAGCGAAGCTCAAGGCAGCTGGTATAACTAACATTAATACGCTGTATATCAATGATCTTAATTACGGTCCATATATTTCTCAAACTCTAAAAATCGATGAAACTCTTGATGAGACAACAGCGCAAGTAGCAATTTACCGCATGATGCGTCCTGGGGAGCCGCCAACCGAAGAAGCGGTAAAGGCGCTATTCAGTGGGTTATTTTATTCTGCTGAACGCTATGACTTATCGGTCGTTGGAAGAATGAAATTCAATCGTCGTGTTGGTCGCGAAGAATTGACAGGATCACAAACGCTGTCTAATGATGATATTGTTGCTGTTATAAAGATTTTGGTTGAATTACGTAATGGCCGTGGAGAAATTGATGATATTGATCATTTAGGAAATCGCCGTGTGCGTTCGGTCGGGGAGCTGGCTGAAAATCAATTTAGATCGGGATTAGTTCGCGTTGAGCGTGCTGTTAAAGAGCGTTTGAGCCAGGCAGAATCCGAGAATCTGATGCCGCATGATCTGATTAATGCCAAACCTGTTTCAGCGGCAGCACGTGAGTTTTTTGGTTCCAGTCAATTGTCGCAATTCATGGATCAGACAAACCCATTGTCTGAAATAACGCATAAACGGCGTATTTCAGCATTAGGGCCAGGAGGTCTGACACGTGAGCGAGCGGGCTTCGAGGTTCGCGATGTGCATCCAACGCATTACGGGCGCGTTTGTCCGATTGAAACGCCGGAAGGGCCGAATATTGGTTTAATAAATTCTCTTGCGCTATATGCGCGAACCAATGAATATGGCTTTATAGAAACACCCTACAGAAAGGTGCGCGAAGGTCGTGTGACGAATGATATAGAATATCTATCCGCAATTGAAGAAAGTAATTATGTTATTGCGCAGGCCAATGCCGAACTCGATAAAAATGGCAAATTCATAAGTGAAATTGTATCTTGTCGACATAAAAATGAATTTACACTTTCAGCCCCTGATCGCATTGAATATGTGGATGTTGCGCCTGCACAGATCGTTTCAGTCGCTGCCTCGCTGATTCCTTTTTTAGAGCATGATGATGCAAATCGGGCTTTAATGGGATCCAACATGCAGCGTCAGGCTGTGCCCTGTCTGCGCGCAGAGAAATCGTTGGTCGGAACAGGCATTGAGCGGGTTGTTGCTGTGCATTCCGGGACAACAGTGCGTGCTGAACGTGGTGGTATCGTAGATTACGTTGATGCAGGCCGCATAGTTGTTCGCGTTCGAGATGAAGAAACGAATGTGGGTGAGGTCGGCGTGGATATCTACAATCTTATTAAATATACACGATCGAATCAAAATACCAATATTAACCAAAGGCCTTTGGTTAATATTGGCGATCACATTGAAAGGGATGATGTGATTGCGGATGGTGCGTCCACAGATAAAGGGGAACTTGCGCTAGGGCAGAATATGTTGGTGGCTTTTATGCCTTGGAACGGCTACAACTTCGAAGATTCAATACTGATCTCTGAGCGCGTTGTTTCGGAAGACCGTTTTACCTCGATTCATATTGAAGAGTTATCGGTTGTCAGTCGGGATACCAAGCTGGGAACAGAAGAGATTACTGCTGATATACCTAACTTATCGGAACATCAAATCAGTCGCCTTGATGAGTCTGGTATTGTATATATCGGTGCAGAAGTCGAAGCCGGAGATGTTCTGGTCGGAAAAGTAACGCCAAAAGGTGAAACGCAGCTTACTCCGGAAGAGAAGCTGCTCCGTGCGATTTTTGGCGAAAAGGCATCAGATGTTAAAGACACTTCGTTACGTGTTCCATCCGGTATATCCGGCACTGTCATTGATGTCCAGGTATTTACGCGCGAAGGTATTGAACGCGATAAACGTGCTCAGCAAATTATTGATGATGAGTTGGATCGGTATAAGAAAGATTTAGCCGATCAAATGCGTATTGTGGAAGAAGATGTGTTTTCTCGGCTTGAACGCTTATTAACCGATAAAATCGCAACGGGCGGGCCGAAAAAAATAGCGAAAGGTACAAAGATCTCTGTTGAATACTTGAAGGAAATAGATCCGCATTTCTGGTTTGATATTCGTCTGGCTGATGAAGAAGCCAGTATACAGCTTGAGCAGATGCGCGAGAGTATGACGCAAAAACGAAAAACATTCGACGCCGCATTTGAAGAGAAAAAGAAAAAACTTACTCAGGGTGATGAATTGCCGCCAGGCGTTCAAAAAATGGTCAAGATTTATATCGCTGTTAAAAGACGCTTGCAACCCGGCGACAAAATGGCTGGACGTCATGGAAATAAAGGTGTCATTTCAAAAATCGTACCTTTAGAAGATATGCCGTATATGGCTGATGGCACTCCGGTTGATATTGTTTTGAATCCATTAGGCGTGCCTTCGCGAATGAATGTCGGCCAGATTCTGGAAGTGCATTTGGGCTGGGCAGCAAAAGGACTCGGAAGGAAGATAGAAAAAATGCTGCAAGAGCAAAAAGACGCTGCTGAGATGAAAGCATTTTTGGACAGGATTTATAATCAAAGTGGAAAAAAAGAGGATATCGCTTCGCTGACCGATGACGAAATAATGAATTTGGCGGGCAATTTAACAGATGGCGTGCCCTTTGCGACGCCCGTCTTCGATGGCGCAACTGAACATGAAATAAAAGATATGCTGCAACTGGCGGACTTGCCATCTTCTGGTCAAGTGACATTATATGACGGGCGCACGGGTGAGGCCTTTGATCGTCCTGTCACAGTGGGTTACATGCATGTTCTGAAACTTCACCATTTGGTTGATGACAAAATGCATGCGCGGTCTACCGGTCCTTACAGTCTGGTAACTCAGCAGCCTTTAGGTGGTAAAGCACAATTTGGCGGTCAGCGCTTCGGAGAGATGGAAGTTTGGGCGCTTGAGGCTTACGGCGCTGCTTATACATTACAAGAGATGCTGACAGTTAAATCGGATGATGTTACCGGCAGAACAAAAGTTTATGAAAGCATTGTGAGGGGGGATCATAAAATAGATGCAGGTATGCCTGAATCATTTAATGTGCTGGTAAAAGAAATTCGCTCGCTGGGTATGGATATCGATTTGGAGCAAAATTAATAGCTTCTGGACAGGTGTGTATAACGCTGTTATTGAAGATGGCACGTCATGTAACAGCGGTAAGCAGTATATTATATTCCGATAATTTAAATTGCCCCTGATGAGCAGGAGTAAGATATGAAAGCATTACTAGATTTATTTAAACAGGTTAGCCATAAAGAAGAATTTGATGCGATCAAGATTGGACTTGCATCGCCTGAAAAAATACGTTCTTGGTCATACGGCGAAGTAAAAAAACCTGAAACGATCAATTACCGAACATTTAAACCTGAAAGAGATGGTTTGTTCTGCGCTAAGATCTTTGGGCCAGTAAAAGACTACGAATGTTTATGCGGGAAATATAAGCGTCTAAAGCATCGCGGTGTAATTTGTGAGAAATGTGGTGTTGAAGTAACGCTTTCTAAGGTGCGCAGAGAGCGGATGGGCCATATTGAGCTTGCCTCTCCGGTTGCGCATATCTGGTTCTTGAAATCATTGCCATCGCGGTTAGGCATGGTTCTTGATATGACATTACGTGACATAGAGCGGATTTTATATTTTGAAGCCTATGTGGTTACTGATCCAGGAATGACATCGTTAAATCGAGGTCAATTGCTGACCGAAGACGATTATCTGCTAAAGACTGAAGAATACGGTGATGATTTTAGTGCCAGTATGGGCGCGGAAGCCGTACGGGATTTGCTTGCTAATCTGGAAGTTACGGTAGAAATCGAGAATCTTCGTCGCGAAATGGAAAGCACTGGATCCGAAACTAAAATCAAGAAGATTTCCAAGCGTTTGAAGGTATTAGAAGCATTCAATAAATCTGGAATAAAACCAGAGTGGATGATTTTATCTGTATTGCCAGTATTGCCACCTGATTTGCGTCCTTTGGTTCCACTCGATGGTGGTCGTTTTGCAACCTCCGATTTGAATGATTTGTATCGTCGCGTCATAAACCGCAATAATCGGCTAAAGCGCTTATTAGAATTGAAAGCGCCCGATATTATTGTGCGAAATGAAAAACGTATGCTGCAAGAAGCGGTTGATTCGTTATTGGATAATGGTCGGCGAGGAAAGGCTATGACAGGCGCGAATAAGCGACCATTAAAGTCATTGGCTGATATGATTAAAGGGAAGGGAGGCCGTTTTCGTCAGAATCTGTTGGGCAAGCGTGTTGATTACTCGGGGCGATCGGTAATTGTCGTCGGTCCTCAGCTTAGGCTGCATCAATGCGGTTTGCCGAAAAAAATGGCGCTTGAATTGTTTAAGCCCTTTATTTTTAATAGACTCGAGGTCATGGGCATTGCCAGCACGATTAAGGCAGCTAAGCGCGAAGTAGAAAGCGAAACTCCTGTAGTCTGGGATATTCTGGAAGAAGTTATTCGTGAGCATCCAGTAATGTTGAATCGCGCTCCTACTCTGCATCGATTGGGTATCCAGGCGTTTGAGCCGGTGCTGATTGAAGGGAAAGCTATACAATTGCATCCCTTGGTTTGTGCGGCATTTAATGCTGATTTTGATGGTGACCAGATGGCAGTGCATGTGCCATTGTCACTAGAAGCGCAAATGGAGTGCCGTACATTGATGATGTCTACCAACAATATCCTGTCGCCTGCTAATGGCGAACCGATCATTGTTCCATCTCAAGATATCGTACTCGGGCTGTATTATACAACGCGAGAAAAAATAGGTGCGATAGGCGAAGGAATGATATTCGCTGACGTAAGCGAAGTTTCACGCGCCTATGAAACTCGGCAAGTCGAGCTAAATGCTAAAATAAATGTGCGAATTAAAGAGACCGATAAGGATGTGGAAGGAGAGCAATGCGAAAAAATTACGCGATATGAAACAACAGTTGGTCGTACGCTATTATTTGAGAATTTCCCACCCGGACTGCCTTTTACATTACTTAATAAAGCGTTAAAGAAAAAAGAAATTTCTAAACTGATCAATGCCAGTTTCCGTCTTTGCGGATTACGGGAGACTGTTATATTTGCAGATAAACTGATGTATGCAGGTTTCAGTTATGCAACGAAAGCGGGTATTTCAATCTGTGCCGACGATATGCTCATTCCCAAACAAAAAAGTGCACTGATAGCCGCAGCAGAAAAAGAGGTCAAGGAAATAGAGGGGCAATATACATCAGGTTTGGTAACGCAAGGCGAGCGCTATAATAAGGTAGTTGATATCTGGGGGCGTGCAGGTGATCAAGTGGCTAAGGCTATGATGGAGCAATTGGGTGTAGAACCGGTGCGCGATCAACAAACTGATGAAATAAAAGTGGATGATTCCGGCAATGCAATGCTTCAGGAATCGTTTAATTCGATTTATATGATGGCTGATTCAGGAGCGCGTGGCTCGGCAGCACAGATACGGCAATTATCCGGAATGCGCGGTTTGATGGCGAAGCCTGACGGATCAATTATTGAGACGCCAATTACTGCAAATTTTCGTGAAGGATTGAATGTTTTACAATATTTTATTTCTACTCATGGTGCACGTAAAGGTCTTGCTGATACCGCACTTAAAACAGCAAATTCCGGTTATTTGACGCGCCGATTGGTGGATGTGACACAAGATCTGGTGGTGACAGAAGTCGATTGTAATACCGTTGAAGGCGTTAATATGAAAGCACTGGTTGAGGGTGGTGAAATCATAGAGGCGCTGAGGGAACGTATTCTTGGTAGGGTTATTGTTAACGACGTCGTAAATCCAGACAATCAGGAAATACTCTATTATGCAGGTACTTTGCTTGATGAAGTGGCCGTAGACATGATTGAGTCATGTGGCATAGATGAGGTAAAAGTACGTACACCATTGACCTGCGAAACGCGATATGGTTTATGTGCCAAATGTTATGGAAGGGACTTGGGGCGCGGTTCGCTTGTTAATGTTGGCGAAGCGGTTGGTGTAATAGCAGCTCAATCAATCGGCGAGCCTGGTACTCAGTTAACCATGCGGACTTTCCATATTGGCGGGGCTGCATCAAGAACTGCTGTAGCAAGCCAGGTGGAAGGCAAGTCGAGTGGTATTGTGCAGTATTCATCGACAATGCGTTATGTTACCAATGCCCAGAATGAGTTAATTGCTATTTCCCGGAGCGGAGAAGTCATTATTACCGATGACAATGGGCGCGAACGAGAGCGTCACAAGGCGCCATATGGCGCAACCTTATTGGTGCGTGACGGTGAAACTGTAAAAGCCGGCCAAGTTTTGGCGACGTGGGATCCGCATACGCGCCCTATTATTACGGAATATACCGGTAAAGTGCGTTTTGAAAACGTAGAGGAAGGGGGCACAGTTGCCAAGCAGATCGATGAGGTAACCGGATTATCAACGCTCGTTGTTATTGATCCTAAACGACGCGGCGTTATGCAATCTAAAGGCCTGAGGCCGTTGGTGAAATTCTTGGATGATGATGGTCAGGAAATAAAAATTGCGGGCGGTAATCAACCGGTAAGCATTACTTTCCAGATTGGCAGCATTATAACTGTACGTGATGGACAGCAGGTAAGTGTTGGTGAAGTTTTGGCGCGAATCCCTCAGGAGACCTCAAAAACAAGAGATATTACAGGTGGATTGCCACGAGTGGCTGAGTTGTTTGAAGCGCGCGCGCCTAAAGATGCCGGAATGTTGGCGGAAGTTACTGGAATTGTTTCATTTGGTAAAGATACAAAAGGTAAGCAACGCTTGGTTATAACTGATCTCGAAGGAATATCGCACGAATACTTGATCCCTAAGGATAAGCATGTGATGGCACATGATGGACAAGTTGTTAATAAAGGCGAAATTATTGTCGACGGACCGGCCGATCCGCGTGATATATTGCGTTTACAAGGTGTCGAAGCGCTGGTGCGTTATATTACTGACGAAGTGCAGGATGTTTATCGTTTGCAAGGTGTTAAAATCAACGATAAGCATATTGAAGTAATTGTCAGGCAGATGTTGCGCAGAGTGCAGATCGTTGACGCAGGTGATTCTTACTTTATACCTGGGGAACAAGTCGAGCGTGCTGATTTGCTTAATGAAAATGAGCGACTTATAGCTGAAGATAAGATGCCTGCGATGTACGAATACATGCTGTTGGGAATTACAAAAGCATCGTTGTCGACTGATTCATTTATATCGGCCGCGTCGTTCCAGGAGACAACTCGCGTATTGACCGAGGCAGCTATCATGGGCAAGAAAGATGAATTGCGAGGACTTAAAGAAAATGTTATCGTCGGGCGACTGGTGCCTGCGGGTACCGGCTTGTCATTTCATAATTCGCGCAAAAAACAAGGCAGTGCATCTGAACTAACGCAGCTTATGGAAGAAAAAAGCGAAAGCGATGAACAAACTATTTAATGGCTTTGCAGGTAATCGCGCGTCAATCGGCTTGACAGTGTCGGGCCGACTCAGTAGTCTAGGGAATTGGGGTGCTGGAAGGCGCTGAGCTGAGGATGGATTAGTCTTTTCGTGATGGAGAAGCACGGAGAGATATTTGTCGAGGTCATTGAAGGAAGCGGAGCGGCGAAGGCACTGGGAAGGGGTAGGAAGAGAACCGATTGAGAATAAACAGGAAAACATAAAGGAGAGAGAGATG
>Ga0268299_1003952_pt1 | contig 12499 bp, 7 predicted proteins | sample NOBtaG_FD_193484 | JGI IMG/M metagenome (GOLD analysis project Ga0268299, IMG submission 193484) | Activated sludge microbial communities from bioreactor in Nijmegen, Gelderland, Netherland - NOB reactor | ecosystem: Engineered > Bioreactor > Aerobic > Activated sludge | place: Netherlands...
TAATCAGCCAACAGAAAAAGACCATGACAAGGATCGTCAAGCTGTAAAAAATGTTATAGGAGATGTTGAGTTTAAAGATGTTAACTTTGCTTATGAAGAGGGAGTTCCTGTACTAAAAAATGTCTCTTTTTATGCTCCAGCCGGTTCAACTACGGCATTAGTTGGCTCTAGTGGTGCTGGAAAAAGTACCTTAATCAGCTTAATTATGAACTTTAACCAAGCCAAATCAGGTAGTCTTAAAATTGATGGGAAAGAAATTTCTAGCTTAAAAATGCAGGATTATCGCTCATATTTAGGTGTGGTTTTACAAGATAATTTTTTATTTGATGGGACAATAGCAGAAAATATAGCTTTTTCTAAACCAAATGCAACTCGTGAGGAAATAGAAATAGTTAGTCAAATTGCTTATTGTGCTGAGTTTATCGAAGGATTTGATAAAAAATATGACACAATTGTTGGCGAACGAGGAGTTAAGCTTTCAGGGGGACAACGCCAAAGAATTGCTATTGCAAGGGCAATTTTAGCTGATCCAAAAATTTTAATCCTAGATGAGGCTACTTCTAGTTTAGATAGCGAAAGCGAATCCTTGATTCAATCAGGGCTTCGCGCACTTCGCAAAGGTCGCACATCCTTTGTAATTGCTCATAGACTTTCCACAATTACCAGCGCAGATCAAATTTTAGTGTTGGAAAAAGGCGAAATCGTTGAGCGTGGAACACATAAAGAATTATTGGCTTTGGGTGGACGCTATAGACAGCTTTATGATAAACAATACCAATTAGAACTTAATCGCTTTACTAATCCTGGAGAAGAAAATAGTTTAGAATCTCCAAGGCAATATGCTATTTCACACTAAAATAAGGCTTTATATAAATTTTATCTAAATGGAAGGTTTTATGGAAAGAGAAGCACAAAGTTATCAAAATCATGTTAGATGGCACCGTCCTTTTCACTTTTTTGTTATGCCAATATTTGCTATTCATTTGATTTGGACTTTAGTTGTACTTGTTCGTCAACCGGGTTGGCAAACAGCAGAAAATTTCCTTGTAGCTGTGGCTTTAGTTGTAGCAGGGTTTTTAATTCGTATTAACGCACTTAAGGCACAAGATAGAGTAATCCGCCTAGAAGAACAACTAAGATTTCAGCGACTATTTCCACAAGATTTTGCTAAAAAGTTGGACTCTTTAACAACAGGCCAACTTATTTCCTTGCGTTTTGCACCTGACGAAGAATTACCAGAATTAATAGAAAAAATAAGAGCTAAACAGTTAACAAAAGGCGGGGAAATCAAAAAAGCTATAAAAAACTGGCGGCCCGATTATCACCGTGTTTAATTTGGGAAAGCGAGCATTTTGCTCGCTCTCCTCACTCTCCAAATTCTTTCCATAAATAGCCTTGAACCATTTTTCACTTACTTAGTTAAACTAGTCACACTCCAAATAAAATTTCACGTTAAAAAATAACTTTTCTAGGAGCAGCTATGTCTAATCGATTAAAGATAAAGCTACTTACAATATTCGTGTGTTTTTTGATATTAGCAATTGTGCCTAATCAATCATATTTGTTCAGTAAAAAGTTTTATTTTTCTCCTTATCAAGTAACAGGAGCAAATTCACCAAAAATAACTAGGGTAACACCTAATAAATTTTCTTTAGCTGGAAATGTAGAAATTGTTATAGAGGGAGAAAATTTTTCTGCTAACTCGTTGGTAGTTTTAGGAGATCAAGTTATTTCAAATACTACAATTAGCGAAAAAGAAATAAAATTTTTAGCTCCTAGCCAAGATTTGGCTGGAAATGTAACTTTATCAATACAAAATGCTAACGGGTTAGCACAAACTGAACTCCAAGCACTTGCCAAAAATACAAATGAGTTACAAGCAGGTGAAATCACTACTTTACTTGCAACTAAAGCTGCTTTAGGGAATGGACAGTTAGCCAGCAAAATAAGCTTAAATACTTCTACTAAAATAGCGGTTGATAAAAATGGGAATATTTTTATTGCAGACAAAATTAATCATCAAGTGCGCTTTATAGATGCTAAAACAGGAATTATTAATTTAGTTGCTGGAATGGGAGTTGCGGGTTTTGCTGGTGATGGACAACTTGCTTTAACAGCTAAACTTAATAGTCCAACAGATGTTGCTTTAGATAATGATGGAAATATATTTATTTTAGATTCTGGTAATTTAAGAATTCGCAAAATAGACAACCAAACAGGGATTATTACCACATTTGCTGGTAATGGAACTTTTGGTTGTAGTATTGCATTTTGTGGTGTTTTTGGTAACGGCGGCCCGGCTACAGAAGCTAGCATAGTTGCTGAAGCAATAAGTGTAGATTCACTGGGAAATCTATTTCTTATAGAATCTGGTTCAGGATTTAATTGCATTAGAAAAATAGATGCTCAAACAGGTATTATTACTGGGTTTGTTGGTGTTTGCTCAAAAGAAATTTTTATGCCCTGTGATGTAGAAGATGAAGAAGATTGTATGTTTTTTATTGATATTGCGTCGGATAAAGCAGGTAATCTTTTTGTGATTAATTCAGGAAACGATTCTATTGATAAAATAGATTCTACGACTAGAGAACGAACAATTTTGCAACGCTATGACCGATTTAATAACCGAATCCCAAGACTTAGTTCTATTGCAGTTGATCAAGAAGGAAATATTTTGCTAGCCACTATAAAAAATACAATTATTAAGCTAGATGGAAAAACAGGAGAAATGCTTTCAACCATTGCTGGTAATGGAAAACCAGGTTTTAGCGGGGATGGTAATTTAGCAACAGAAGCTAGCTTTAATTTTTTGGATATTTTTTTAGAGGAAGAAGTGTCTTTAGATGTTGATGGTATAGGCAATATTTTTATTTCCGATGTTGGAAATAACAGAATCCGTAAAATTTCGGCTAGTACAAACATAGTGGAAACAACTGCTGGACTAGACCAAGTTATAACTGAACCAGCAGAAAATACTTTTCTAAATCTATCTTATATAAAAGTAAAAAACGGCAAGCTTTATACTTCAGATTTTTTTAGTAATTCTGTAAAAGCCTTAGACTTAAACACAGGCCAAATAACGCTTATTGCTGGTAATGGACAAGATGCTTTTGCTGGTGATGGAGGATTAGCCACACAAGCAAGTTTAAGTTTTCCTCAAGGTCTAGCAATTAATAATAGAGGAGATGTTTTTATTTCTGATTCAGATAATGGGCGTGTCCGAAAAGTAGATGCTCAAACAGGAATTATTACTACATTTGCTGGTAATGGTGAGTTTAGCGGAGCAGCTAAAGATGGAGTACTAGCAACAGAAACCCGTTTATTTGAACCACTAGATTTAACATTTGATTTAGCAGGAAACTTGCTTATTTTAGATGGCCGGGTAATTAGAAAAGTAGATGCTAAAACTAATATTATTAACACAATTGCTGGTGGTGGAAATAGTTCTAGTGATGGAGTTTTAGCCCTAGAAGCTAGTTTAAATGATCCAGTCAGCATAGCAGTAAATTCTGTTGGAGATGTTTTTGTTGCTAGTTTTGGAGACAAGAAAGTCCGTCAAATAGATGTCCAAACAGGAATTATTACTACATTTGCTGGTAATGGAGAAACGCAATTTAATGGAGAGGCAATACTTGCAACACAAGCAAATCTAGGAGTACCTACAGGTATAGCTTTTGATGAACAAGACAACTTATTTATTAGTGATACTTTTAACAATCGGATAAGAAAAGTAGATACTCAAACAGGAATTATTACTACTGTTGTAGGAAATGGTTCTTTAGGTTATAGCGGGGATAATGATTCTGCTATAGGTGCTAGTTTGGAGAATCCTGGAATAATTGCTTATGACAAAGGGAAGTTATTTATTTGCGATCAAGTAATAAACCCTAGTAGCTCTGCCCTTTTCTTTGGCGAATTTAACCGAGTTGTTAGAGTAGCTAAAATAGGTGCAGAAGATGATTTTGGGCTATTTATAACAGAAAGTCCTAATATTTTTCTTAGCCAACAAAACCGAAAAAAATTTGTAGTTAATATAAATAAATTAGGTATATTTGATAGCGATGTGACAATCACACCACCACAAAATCTACCTTTAGGAATTAGTTTTCTTCCTGCAAAAGCTATTAAAACCAGTACAAGTGCTAATTTTAAGATCAAAATTACAGAAGAATTTCCTTGTGGTGATAGCAAATTTACTTTTGTTGGGCAAGATTCAAAAGGCCGCAAACGAAATGTTGAGCTAAGCTTAATCCTACAACGTCAAGATTGTATTAGGTAGTTATGATGATGGTTGCTAAAACTGCAAAAAATAGCTTGAAAAAATTTAATTGCTGTTTTAGCATACCAACAAATTCATAAACACCTGTTATCAATATCTAAAAATTTTATGCAAAACACAAGATTTAGCAATTTCAGATTTACTTTCCGCTTCTCCTTTAGGGAGCAGCGGACGGCTAAGACTTGTGCAAAGGAAATAGATATTTAGTTAGAAATTAATAGCACAAAAAGTTTTAGACTGGAACCGACTGCGAACATTTAAGTAAAAATCGCAGTCGGTTTTGTTTTTATGGGCTACTTTTAACAAATCTAAAAATCTCTCGAAAGGAAAAAAACAATGAATATTGAAGATTGCAGAGCAGAAATAGATGCTGTAGACGAAAAAATTATTCATTTGCTAAACCGTCGTGCTGAACTAGTAGCAAAAATTGGTGAAATAAAACAGCTTCAAGGAATACCTATCTACGACCCAATAAGAGAAAGTATTGTAATTTCAAATATTTATAATGCTAATAAAGGCCCTTTAGACAATGAAACACTAGAGAAATTCTTTAAGCAAATTATTGCTAAGTCTAAGCTTATAGAAAGCAGTTACATAGAAACTACTTTAGCTTCTTAACTTCAGTAACAAAAGGGTTGCAAATTATGACATATGTAGCATTTCAAGGAGAAACAGGAGCATTTAGCGAAGAAGCTGCTATTTCATTATTAGGTTCACAAACTCAATTACTTCCTTGCAGTAGCTTTGAATCAATGTTTGATAGCGGCCTTCAAGGAAAAGCAGATATGATTCTTGCTCCGCTAGAAAATAGTTTAATTGGCTCTATTTCACGATGTTATGACCTACTTTTAGAAAGTTCTTTACAAATTATTGCCGAAGTTGTTCACCCTATTCATCATTGCCTAATAGGTTGTCAAGGGTCGTCTTTTGAAGATATAAAAACCGTAGAATCCCACCCAGCAGCTTTAGCACAATGTGAGAAATTTTTTGCCGCAAATCCAAAAATCAAGGCTGTTGCAACAAATGACACTGCGGCAAGTGTGCGACGAGTTATTGAAAGATCTGACCCAACTATTGCAGCTATTGCTAGTTATCGAGCTTGTTTAATTTATAAAGGCAAACTTTTAGGTCAAAATATAGAAGACAATAGCCAAAATTTTACCCGTTTTGGATTACTTACCTCTAAGGATAAGGCTAGCAAAAAAGCTACTAAATTTTCTATACCTAATAAATTATCCTTAGCTTTTTATCCATCAAAAGCCGACAATGAGCTATGTAGATTATTGCAATATTTTACTGATCATAATGTAGAGCTATTAAAAATAGAGCCTCGACCAATCAAGGGACGACCTTGGAACTACTCATTTTGCTTAGACTTAAGGGCTTGTCTTAAAAAAGAGCAATTAAAAAATATTTTAGAAACCCTTCAAAACCAAGGTTACAATCTGCAATTTTTAGGGTTTTATCCTGAAATGTTAATGCCTAAGCAAAATTAAGTGGAGAATCAAAAATGCTTATTAAAATGCTAGAAAGTGCTACAGAAAGCCAAATAAATTATTTATTAGAAAAAGTAAGGGAGCTTGGATTTCAGCCCTATACAAATTACAGCAGTAATTTTATGACAATTGCAATAACAGGAAATGGAAATTTTGACAAATTAAAAACCTTATCCAATGAATTAGGAGTAGATATGCTTGTACCAACAACACACCCTTTTAAGCTTGCAAGTAGACAAAACAGATCTCAAACCTCAGTTGTTGATGTAAGAGGTGTAAAAATAGGCGGAAAAGAAGCTGTAGTAATAGCCGGCCCTTGTTCGGTTGAATCCCGTGAACAGCTTTTAGAAACAGCTATTGCAGTAAAAGCGGCTGGAGCAGTAATGCTAAGAGGAGGTGCTTATAAACCTCGTACTTCTCCTTATGATTTTCAAGGTTTAGGAATAGAAGCTCTTGAACTCTTAAAAGAGGCCAGACAGATTACAGGTCTTCCAATTGTTACTGAAGTAATGAGCGAATACGATGTTGAAATAATGAGCGAATATGCAGATATGATACAAGTTGGCGCAAGAAATATGCAAAACTTCGCTTTGTTACGCCGTTTAGCAAAGCTTCAAACGCCAATTTTATTAAAGCGTGGCCCTTCAGCAACAATTAAAGAATGGTTGTTAGCTGCTGAATATTTGCTAGCAGGTGGAAATGAAAAAGTTGTTTTATGTGAAAGAGGAATAAAAGGTTTTGATACAGAGTTACGAAACACGCTTGATTTAGCCGCAGTTGCCCAAGCTAGAGAGCTTTCACATTTGCCTATTTTGGTTGATCCTTCTCATGCAACAGGTAAAAGAAGTTTAGTTGCTTCACTTTCAAAAGCAGCCTTAGCAATGGGTGCAGATGGGGTTTTAGTTGAAGTTCATCCTTGCCCTGAATTTGCTTTGTCTGACGGCCCACAATCGCTAGATTTTCAAGGCTTTGCCGATATGATGTATCAATTAACAGAACCAAATCGCCCTGTTGCTAGTCCAAAAACTTGGATGGTAGAAGCAAATATAGCTCAAGTTGTAGCCTAAGCTATAACTTGAGCTATCAATTGGTTTTCTCGCACGGTTTATTCAATACTAAAAGCTAAGTCATTGTTGATAATTTCGCCAGAAACAACTAACTCAACACGTCGGTTTTGTTGTCGCCCGCCTGCTGTATCATTTGAAGCTACAGGGCTTGTTTCTCCAAAGCCGCGAAATGTAATAGCATCAGGTGCTACGCCTTGTTGACTAAGGAAATCTCGGACGGCTTGAGCGCGGTTTTCTGAAAGTTCTTGATTATATTCATCTGTTCCAACACTGTCTGTATGGCCTTCAACTTGGATTTTTAGCCCTGGATAGGCTAGCAATATTCCAGAAACTTTAGCTAGTTTTTCACGTGCGCCAGGTTTAAGTGTATATTTTCCAGTATCAAACAAGACATCTGACATATTAACAATTAAACCTCTAGCTGTGTCACGTGTTTCTAGGATTAAACTTAATTGTTTGTGTAGTTTAGCCCGTAGTTGAGCTTTTTCGTTTTCAGCTTGTAAGCGCAAGCGTTCAGCCTCTTGAGCTTGTAAGCGGAGGCGTTCAGCTTCGGCTAAAGTAGCTTGTTGTTGTGCTAAAGCTTCATTTTTGGCGCGTTCAGCTTCTGCCTTTTGTTGTGCTGCGTGTTTGGCTGCTAATTCAGCCTCCATTTTAGCGCGTTCAGCTTCCATCTTGGCGCGTTCAGCCGCTAAACGCTCAGTTTCAGCTAAAGCTCTGCGTTCAGCTTCTAGGCGGGCTTGTTGCTCTTTAGCCTCGGCTTCAGCTTTAGCTTGGGCCTCTCGTTCTGCGGCAGCGGCTCGCTCATTAGCTAGCTGTTCGGCTTCAATACGTTTAATAGTAATAATTCGAGCATCTTCAGCCGTTTGTACTGCTTCTCTAGACATTGCAGCAACAGGTTTTTTTCCAGATTTGTTTGCTAAATATTTTTTAGCTTGTTCTAAGCTTCTAAGAGCTTTTTCAAATGTTTCTGGAGCATATTTTTCTGCTCCTGCCCAACTAGCAATTTGTACTGCATTTTCAGCTTGGTAAAATTCTAGTGGAATATCATCAGAAAACCTTACAGGCTTAATAGCCATTGGATTTACATTTAATGTGTATTGTCCTCTTTGTAGTAGTTCATATTTAGCATCTACTTCCTCTCGATTTCCTTTAGTATCCTGTCTAATAAAGTTTTCCATTACTACTACATCGCTTGGTTGAGTTACTGCATAATAAGGTTCTGCTGTAACAATTAACCCAAATGCTTGAAGTTCAACTGTGGCTGATAGCTTGCTTTCATCGTCATCTAGCAATACTTCGCCAACATTTATTGCTCGGCCTTCAGGCGTAATTGCCCACATTACATAAGTTAAATATTCAGGGCCATATTTTGTTGCTGGCTCAAGTTTATCCATCTTGGCATCAATCTTTAGCACGCCTTGTTTACTTTCTACTTTTGCCTCTCCTTTAGCATTTGGCAAAAGGGCTGTTCCTCTAAAATCAACCTTTGTTGACCCGCTACGATGTCGATAATTAACCGCTTTTATATTTCTAGCTACTACCGTTACACGATAAATAGGAGTTGTATCTTGTTGATAAATATCATCTTGTTGTATTGTGCGTTGAGTTGCTTTTTGTGTTGGGTTAGGTGCTTGTGAAGATTGAGCAAATAGAACACCAGATAAAGAAACGCTTAACACTAAACTTAAAATAATAGCTTTTACTTTCATTTTTACATTATCCTTTCTTTATTACTTATAATTATTGCAATACTTATAATGTAGCTATATATCGTATAGCTTATATCTGTAGGTTATTTAGCTAGATGTATATAAAGTATTACTTTGCGGGTATTGCTTCAAGATTAGAACTAGAAGTATGTTTGGCTAGGTTTTCTAAGGGAGTAAGTAGCGATTGCCACAAAGATGTATCTCTTTTTAATTGTAGGGTTTTAATTGGTGAAGTGCATAAATGAGCTAAGTCATCATTTAATTCTAATAAGAAAATAGCCTTAGCATTAGTGCGTATGCTGTTGCTACTAACTCTAACTTCAGTTCCTTGAGAGGTAAAAAGAAATATTGCTCTATGTCTACTATCTCCTAATCTACCACCCGATAAAATCCCGCTTCTAGTGGCAGGATTAAGTATTTCAAACTGATATTCATGATTTTGGGTGTTAATAATAACTTGATCAGTTGATTTTAAGTTACGAAAAGGAATTTTTTGTTCATAATTTAGCATAATTATTATCTCCTACGTAGCTCTAAAATATAGCTACTAGTTAGTTATTGAAAAATAATAATTTATCAATAAGTTAATTCTACTTTTTAACCTCGTTTATTCTGCTTATAGATATATCAAAAGGTGTGCCATAGTTGCAAAATTGTTTGTAACCTGTTGTATATAAATGATTTATATTAAATAATAATTTTAAGAAAAGTTAAAAAGCTAGTTTATCTGTCTGTATAAGGATGTCTGCTATTAATACACTTGTATTGTATTAATACAGAAAAAGAGGAATTTTCTTAAAACTTAAGCTTTGATCTGCAAATAAGACCTTTATAGTTTTTATGCTGTATTATTTTTTGCATTATTTTCTTGTCATATACTTAGGAAGTTAGCCATTTATTTAATTAAATGTAATAATAAAAGGCGGCTAGTTTTATCCAAAAGGCACTAAGCAAAAGCAGTTAAATCTTTCTTAACCAGTTTAAGGAGAATAGTCATGTATTTTATAAGCAAATTTTTAGCAAAAGTTTTTTTTGCTATTAGTCTAGTAATATTTTCTTTTATTAATATTTATGGTCAAACGTCAGGTACTTTAGATGGTACTGTGGTAGATGAAAATAATGTTCCTGTAGATGCTGCATTAGTAGTTGTAACTAATCAAGATGATGGTAGTCCTTATGCGACTAGAAGTAATGCTCAAGGTAAATATGTCTTTTCTTTTCTTGAACCGGGACGTTATACAATTGCAATTGAAAAAACTGGTTATCAAAAGACAGAAAAACTTAACTTTATTATTCCATTAAATAAAACTACTGTCACATTACCACCGATTGTAATTAGGTCTTTAAGTGCGCCTACTCCAAATCAACCAGATCCAAACCAGCCAACTCCAACAACTAATCAGCCTGTTGCTAGTGCTTCGGGAAATGATGTTTTAGTAGAACTTACAGACGCTGCTAACCGAGGTAATTATAATAGTCAACTTTTAACATCACTCCCATTAGCAGGAATTAGGTCTTTTGATCTCTTTGCATTGCTTTCTCCAGGTGTTGCTCCTTCACCAGCTACCACAGGTGCAGCAGGCCCAGGTCTTGGGCCCGGCGTTGGCACTTCTGGACAATTTGCTGTTAATGGTCGTCGCGCTCGTTCTAATAATTTTACAATTGACGGGTCAGATAATAATGATCAAGATATAGGTGTACGTCGTCAAGGGTTTGTTTCACTTGTTCCACAATCAATAGAAAGTGTTAACGAGTTTCAAATTTCTACCCAAGTTTGGGATACAGAATTTGGAAGAAATATTGGTTCACAGGTTAATGCTGTTTCTCGTTCAGGTGGAAATGAATTTCATGGTACAGCTTATGGATTCTTAAATTCTGATAGCTTTAATGCACGAAATTTCTTTGACTTAAAAGGCGGTGCATCAGGTGATAAAGACGAAATTACACGCTCACAAGTAGGGTTTGTTTTAGGTGGGCCAATTGTTAAAAATAAAACTCATTTTTTTGGTTCTTTTGAAAGACAAGATATAAACGCTTCACAAGAACATCATTTTGCTGTACCACTAGCTAATGAAAGAAGTTTTCCTGGCCTTACAACAAACGTTGGTAGAGCAATAGGAGGTATTTTTCCATTACCAAATAATTTAGCTGGCCCTTATGGGGCAACTAATTTTACTCAAATATTACCTAGTAGTGCTAATGGAACAGTATTTTCTGTTAAGCTTAATCAAAAGATAGGAAAAACAGTTTTTACTGCTCGTTATAACTTTACGGATGATGATTCAATTATTCCTAGTGTAGGCAATGCTATAAATGCTTCTTTAGGTACAGATACTCGAACACAAAATCTTTCTTTATTTTTTAATAGCCAATTTTCTCAAACAATTTCTAATCAAATTCGCATTTCCTATGGCCGAACTACGCTAGCTTTTCCTGTACAAGCAGGGAGTCCATTACTTTTTGGTGAAACACCTGCTACTTTAAATTTGCAACAGTTAACTACAGATTTGCAACAGGCTGGAAATATTTTAATTACAGATCCTTATCTAAAACCTCTTACAGCACCTTTTGGTAATTTTGATGCTTTTGGTCGTACCGGCCCTCTAGGACAATTAGTTGTAACTCCTTTTAGTCCAGTAGGTGTAGATCCTTTTACTTTTCCTCAAGGTAGAACAAATAATACTTTTCAATTGGCTGATACTCTAGTAAAAACCATAGGCAATCATACTATTAAATTAGGGGCTGATTTTAGGCGTACACAACTTAATAGTTCCTTAGACCGTAATTTCCGACCACAAGTAGTTTTTACTGGTGGTTTTTTTATTAACCCTAGTTTAGGAGCTAGATTAATTCCTGGTTTAGATGTTGCACTTAGAGCTATACCCTCACAGGTTTTCCAAGCTCTAGCAACTACACCAGATTCAACAATTGGATTACGTTTTAATGAATATAACTTTTTTGCTCAAGATAGTTGGCGTGTTAATCGTCGGCTATCTATAAATTATGGGTTGCGTTATGAATATACTTCTGTACCAGTTGAAGTAAATAACAAAATTGAACAAACCTTTAACCTACAACTACCTGCTTCTAATCCCAATATTGGGAGAACAGACTTTGGACAAACGTTTCAAGGTTTATTTGAAGGCTTTATCAATGATGCAGTAGGCTCACTTAATCGATTTTTAGATGGTAGAGATAAAATATTCCGTCCAGATAAAAATAATTTTAGTCCTAGAATTGGTCTAGCTTTTGATCCATTTGGTAAAAGCACAACTTCTATTAGATTAGGTTATGGTATTTACTACGATCAAATTATTGGTAGTGTTACTAGCCAATCCCGAAATGTTTTTCCAAACTTTATTCCAGTAGTTTTTGATCCATTATTTTCCTTTGATCCACAAGGCAATGTAATTAGCGTTTTAGGAGCTTTTAGAGAAAATGGGTTGTCAGGTATTGGGCGGATAATAAATTTTATTCAACCAGGTACACTTAACACTTTATCTATTAACAGCGATGTATTGAGATTTGCTTTAGGAGAGGTTTTACTTGCAACAGGTGCGCGTAACCCCGTAGAATTTAACGGCATGGCATTTGGCGGCCCAAGAGGTGGAGGACTTGCCTTTGTGTTACCAGACGCTAATTTACGTAGTCCTTATAGCCAGCATTGGAATGTTTCTATAGAACATCAATTTGGCCGTGATTTTGTTGCAACTGCCTCTTATGTTGGTTCAACAGGTACTAAGTTAATTAGATTTCGCACTCCTAACGGGGGGCCAAATTCTTTTGCTATCATAACTCCTGATACAACTTTACCAACAGGTTTCCGAGCAAACGCATTTGCTCCATCACGCAGGGATCCAAACCTCGGGCCATTTACTGTAATTGAATCTTCGGCTGCTTCTATTTATCACTCTCTACAATTATCTATTACTAAACGCTTAAGCAGTG
>Ga0268299_1003953_pt1 | contig 12498 bp, 10 predicted proteins | sample NOBtaG_FD_193484 | JGI IMG/M metagenome (GOLD analysis project Ga0268299, IMG submission 193484) | Activated sludge microbial communities from bioreactor in Nijmegen, Gelderland, Netherland - NOB reactor | ecosystem: Engineered > Bioreactor > Aerobic > Activated sludge | place: Netherlands...
GACCGCCTGCGGCCCAAGGCAGGCCAGGTAGAGCGCCGTTTCGGCAATATCGAAGGGATCGATTTTTTCGCTCTCTGCCCGTATTTGCTTCGTCGCATCCACTAATTCGTCCGCCACGCCCCCCGGACAAATGGCACTCACCTTGATGCGGTACTCCCGGCCTTCGTCCGCCAGGGACTTCGTCAGCGCCATGATCGCATGTTTGGACGCGCTGTAGGTCCCGGTTCCCCTCCAGGCCTGCACACCGGCCACACTTGCCATATTGATGATCGTGCCGCCTCCCTGCTGTTTCATCTGAGAAAATCCCGCGCGACAGCAGAAAAAGGTACCGCGCACATTGGTCCGCATCACCTCATCGAACTCATCGGTGGCCGTGTCCGCAATCCGCCGACCGCCGAACACCCCGGCATTGTTCACGAGGATATCTAGGCGACCATACCGGCGAACGGTTTCGGTCACCAGGCGCTCAACCTGGGATTCTTCGGCCACATCGGTTTGCAGCGCCATGGCTCTCCCGCCGGACGCGGTGATCTGCGCGACGGTCTCTTCACATTTGGGCAATCGCCGCGCCACCACCACGACCGTAGCCCCTTCTTGCGCGAAACCTAAGGCGATCGCCTTGCCGATGCCGCTGCTGCTTCCGGTGACGATGGCGATTTTGTCCTTCAGCCGTTGCATACAGACTCCTTCCCCGCGGCACTGTCGCGATTACACCGTATGCCCGACGAACGCCTGTTCCCCGATCGCCTCGCGAGCCACATCAAACAAATGGCGATGGTGGGTAAAGACCAACACCTGACTGTGTTCCGCGAACCGCGCCAAGGCACGTAGAATATGCCCTGCCCGCCGGTCATCCGAGGTCATGAGCGCGTCATCGAGGACCAGCGGCATCGGCGGGTGCGCCGCCCGTCTGAGATCCAGCGCCGCCAGTCTCAAAGCAAGGTACAATTGATCCGCCGTCCCCTCGCTCATTTCATCGATGGTGACACGCGCGCCGCCGGCCCGCACCGCGCACAACAGCGGTGTGGCCCCGCTCTCATCAGTCATCACCCGTTCATAATCTCCGCCTGTGATCAGCGAAAAATAGGTGGACGCGTGGGTCATCATGGGGGCCTGTGCCCGTTCGCGAAACCGGCGCAGGGCTGCTTGAAGCAGTGCGCGAGCCAGTTTCAATCTGGCCCAGGATCTCAGAGCCGCCCGGTACCGGGCCGCGGCGGCTTCCATCGCTTCCCTCGCCAATGCGGCTCGATCGGACGAATCGATGGCCTCCAACGCGCGGCGACTCTGCTCCTCCGTGCGACGAGCGGTCGATTGCGCCTCCTCAGCGGTCTTGATGTCGGCACGGCATCGCTCCCGCTCGCTCTCGATGATCAATGCGTCACGACCGGCTAGTTCGCGGCGCAGCTCCTCCTCTGAGCGTGAAGAGGCTGCGGCGAGCTGCTGCTGCACTTGAGCCAGCGCCCGACTCACCTCGCGCTTGCGGAGCGCCGCCTCTTCAGATTGGGGCAACAATTCGATACCGCTGACGCCGGCCGCGGCGCACAGTCTCGCCAAGGTCGCCTGCTGCGCCGCCTGTTCGGATGCCGCGCGCCGTCGCTGATCGACGGCCTTTCGTCGATCTCGAAGAAGCGTGCCGCGTTCCTGCTCAGCGGCCCTCGCCGCCATCAACCTGGCGCGCAAACGATCCACAAAGTCGTCGACGGCCTGTGGAGCCGATTCCCCCAGCAAATCCGCCACCTGCTGCGCTTGCACAACCAGATCATCGAGAATGGCTTGCGCCTGCGCCTGCCGTTGCCGCGATTCACTCAAGGCCGTAGCTTGGCGAGCCAGAGTATCCAATTCATCCAGCCGCACCTTGACGGCATCCGGCGCCGGCTCGGACGAGAGAAAGAGCCGAACATGCCACTCCCGCAACGCCGCTTGGTGCTGCTGTAACCTGCGCTCGATCTCGCTCATCGACCGCTTCACCTGCTCACATTCGTCCCTCCGGGCCTCCGCCGCCTCATGCCTGGCACTTCTTGCCGCGTCCGCTTCCACCGCCTCACGCTCCCACCGCAACGCCTCCTCGATCAGCACAGGCAGGGCTTGTACAGTATGCGCCGTCAGGTCGCCGACCGGATGCTGCAGCTCAGCCAGCGTCTTCTTGAGCGTTGAGACCGCCTCGTTCGTGTCCTCGCGCAGTCGCTCGCGATCAGCCCGAAGCGAACCGACGCGTTCAGCCAGACGTAACGCATCGAGACGCCGCCCCTGCCATTCCCGCAATGGTTCAGGAGCCAGGTTCGGGAGCCCCGCGCTGTGTAACCGGCCGGCCCAGGCAATCAGAATGTCTTCACGGGCCTTCGTCAGCGTGGCGATCTGATGTTCGATGTCTATCCGGCGCGTTTCCATCAGGTCGATCCGCCCCGCACACTCTTCAAGACCGGCCGCGCGTTTCGCATCCCCGCGCAGCAGATCGGCCTGCCGGTCTGCCTCGCCTATCGCCCCCTCGAAGGCCTCCGGAACGATCCTGGTGGTATCGAATCCCAGCGCCAGTTGATCCCGATCCTGCTCTCGGTCGATGTAGGCGCGCCGGATGGCCGCCCAGGTTTCGTCACGTCTGACGCGGGCCTGGCGCAACGTCTCCGACGTCACCACCTCTCCCTCTGCGGCCAGTTGCCTCAGTCGCAGTCGTTGGTTTTCCAGGTCGCGCTCCAACCGTTTCTGTTCCTCCAGCAACGTGCGCAGCTGTTCATCCGCGTCGGCCAGGTCTTTCCTGGTCTGGGCGATTTGCGCGTCCAACAATGGTTGTGTGGACCGCAACGCGCGATCGGACGCGAGCCCGACATCGGACAACGCCTGCTCCAGCGTCGTTTCAAGGTCGCGGAGTTGCCGGTCCAACTCGCCAGTGCGCCGAACCACGTCACCCAAGGCCTGCGCACCGCGTACGGCAGCCGTGAGGCGCACTCGTTCCGCAGGATCACCCATCGGTGCGGAGACCTCCCGAGACACCTGCATCGCCTCATCAAGCCGGGCGGCACGTTGCCGGTAATCCTCAAGCCGATCGCTCAATCGACTCACCTGCGCCAGATGCTCGTCCAAGACAAGTCGATCGGCGGCAGCAGGTACGGCTTCCAGCAATTGCCGCAATGCCTGCCCAGGGGCCAGGCGCGCAGCGGATAGGGCAAGGTCGCTCTCCAACGCCGTGATCACCGCGGTACTCTGTTGCACCTCAGTCCGATGAGCAGCGGCCGCAGCCACCGCGGTCACCAATCGTTCGATCGCCCCTGCATGCTCGATCAGCAGCGGCTCCACGACCAACCCCTTCAGCGCCAGCGCACATCGTTCCTCCTCTGCCTCCGCTTCTCGCAGGCTGCGTTGCGCATGGTCCAGCGCCTGTACCGCCGCCAGCCGTTCCTCCCTCGCCTGCTCGGGCAAATCAGGAATACCGGTCAGCGAGGCCGCGAGCGCCGAGACGGCCGCATGCTCCCGCAACAGGGGTTCGACCGTACGGAGTTCGGTCAGCTCATGTTCTCGGCGACGCAACGTCTCCAGCCTGCCCGTGACGTCCGCCAACGCCGCCACTGCAGCCTCATGCGCGCGATTGACGCTCTGCCATTCCGCCGGCCTGGTCTGCGTGTCCCGCCAGATCTGCCGCTGCTCATCGAGCCGACGGCGCGCCTCATTGATCACCGCGTTCTGCGCCCGGCCATGCGAACTGTACAGTTTCTTCGCATCGCCCTCCAACGAATCCAACAAGGTCGCGATCCCGCCGGTTCCCGCGCTGGCTTCGAACAGGGCCGCCCCCACATCACCCTCGCCGAGCAACAGGACCCGGCCGCCTTCGCGGAGCCGGGCATGGTTGAGGCCGAACATGGACTCGAATTCCCCCCGTTCCATCCCGCCGGTCAATTCCAGCTCATATGCAGCCACCATGGGAAGGGCCGCGTCCGGTTGCTCCGTCTCGACATCGAGCCGCGAAAGAGTGGCCCCCTTGCCCTTGCGTCGCACAAACCCGACTCGTTCCCCGGCCTGCGTGAGAAAGATCCCGCCGATGCGCAGGTCGCCCGCCGCATGAACAAAATCATCGGGGCTGCGCAGCGGGATGCCGAATCGCAGATCCACCATGGCGCGTAACGCCGACGATTTACCCGCTTCGTTAGGGCCGTACATCAGGTGGAGATCGGCAGGACCGGTCGAGAAATCCACGGTCTTGGCCGTGAAGGGGCCGAAGGCCTGGAGCAGCAGCTTGAGCAGTTTCATCGGTCCGCACCGGAATCGGTCAGACGCGCTAAGGCCGTCGCCTCGGCATCCATCAGGAGGGACCTTACTTCCATCGGGTCGTCGAGCCGTGGCACATCGCCGACCGCCACTTCCTGCGGGAGAGAGCCGAGCAGATCACCGAGTTCGTCCTGTGCCAACCGAAGCAACTCCGCCTCGTCCCCGGCAATCGAATCCACAAGCCGCACCAGCTCACCCACGGCATCCTGACGGTCTGCGGCCCTGCTGCGATCCAAGGGCGTGGCGAGTTCCAACCGCACCTGTTCGATCCAAATTTCCGCCTCGCCGATATCCTGCGCCGCGCCATACATGGCCGCGGCCAACGTGCCGGGCTGCGCCGCCTCCAGCCGGTGCAACTCCGTCGATCCGGCCAAGGTCACGCGCACCGCATGCAGGCGATCCTTGGCGCCCGCGAGCACCGGGTCGAGCGACCGTCGAAAGGCCTCGCCCAATGCGTCGAGCCGGTGAAGCCCATCGAGCGGCACAACCACCTGACTCCAACGAACGACATCCAGCGTCAGGAACTCGCTCTCGATGCGCCCGGCCTCCACCGTCACCAGCTCACAGCCTTTCGCGCCGGTTTCCTTCGCATGGCGGCCCTGCAAGTTGCCGGGAAACAGAATGCGCGGCCGCTCACACAATAGTTCCCGCGCGTGCACATGCCCCAGAGCCCAATAGTCGTAGCCTTTGTTGATCAACGTCGGTAGGTCCGTCGGCGCATAGGTATCGTGCCCGGCGCGCCCCGTCAGACTCGTGTGCAAGAGACCGATGTTGAAGCATCCCGGCACGGGGGATGGATAGGAAGGGACCAGGTCTTCATCGACCGCCCGCTCCGGAAAGCTGCGGCCGTGAATCGCCACCGACAGGTCGTCGAGCCGGATCGTCTGGGCGGTGCGAGACGAGAAAACTCTCACATGCGGCGGCAGGATCAACTGCTTCGAGATCACTCCCTGCGCATCATGATTGCCCTGGACGATGAACACCCGAATACCCGCCCGTCCGAGGCGCACCAGCTGCTCGCGAAAAAAGAGGCCCGTGTGGAAGTCCTGCCAGTCGCAGTCGTAGATGTCCCCGGCGAACAGCACGAAATCCACCTGCTCGGCCAACGCCCGATCCACCAGGCGCTCGAACGCGGTGCGTGTCGCCGTTCGCAAACGCGCAACGGGCGCGCCGTCGTACCGGTCCAAGCCGCGTAAAGGGCTATCGATATGAAGATCCGCGGCGTGGATAAACCGCATGGGTAATTCGCTTTCGATTTTATGTGTCGACGCCCAGCGCACAGCGAGGATCCGCGATTGAGTCGATTATCATAATTGTGGACACGCCACCTTCGCTGCAACATCGGCCACGACTGTGAAGGCGCGATTGAGATCGAATGCTTCAAACTCTTTGATTCGAAGAACCGGTTTCAACAGCGGCTGCAGTTGATTTCGTAACACACTCAACCACCGTGCGGACACATCGATCGCATCATTACCCTGCACCTGTATTTTCTCCCGCACCATCTGAATCCAGGAGGTGTCATACGGATCGAGCACCTATTTTCCACCGCATAGTCGATATCGAAATAATCTCGAATGGCCGGCTCGCGGCGGGTCATGGCCGCTCGAAATCTTTCAGCAAACGCTTCTTGCCTGGAGAGGCATGGGAACCGGACAGGGGGCACCAATGGCCGCTGGGACAGCGGATTCACCACCATAGTCGCGGCATCATGGATGACGGCTGGTTCCAAAAGCGGTTCTCGCAGACTGATCTCAATCTTGATTGTTTCCCGTCTCTTCAAGACCAGGGACTCATAGCTCAGCGTGCCGATATATTGCATCGAGTTGTTCGCCCCGGTGAGCGCATCTTGTTGCTGAATTTCTGGCATGGTCTGAAACAGCCTATTCAGGGCCTGTCTCACCGGAACGATCTTACGGCTTCGTTCGACCCGTCGTGCATCCTTGGCGATTGGAATGACGAAGTCGAGATCTTCGCTGAGCCGGTAGAACCCCGCATGTACTTTCGTGAGACACGTGCCTCCTTTGAACACGAGGCTCTGCTGTAAAGCATTGGAAAAATACGCCAGGACGAGGCTGCAGAAATAGTCCTTTTCGACCAGAGCCGGAACGAATCCGAACCGTGCTGGCGTATACGCAATCGCTTCGGTAAAGAGCGCAGAATCCCGATGGTGTTGGAGGGGCCGCCCGTCATGGACGTTCATTGTCCACAACCCCCCAGCGTCGATTGATGGTGCCGCGCTTGGGCTTCGACGGAATCCACGGAATGAGGCTACCCGTCGGTTTCAACGTTCGTTCGAGCTTTTTTAACAGCATCGCATCGACGGATTCTCGTTCGAGCAAATACCCCATTCGTCTGATCGTGCCGATATCTCCGTACCTCAGGGTCACCTGCACAAGCTCTCGTTCAGTCACCCGGTTCTTCTTCAGATCGGATCGAATCCATTCATAGGCCCGCGGCAGTGAGCCGAAGCGAGACCAGTCATAGACACCGTCGAGCAAGGTGCGCGCTCTGGAGGAATATACTCCCTGTTCACCATCCGGCGTCACGATCTCTTCCGTCGCGCCCAGCCGTGTGTCGGCAACTTTAATAAGCGTGAGTTGAATGGGTCCGACCATCCGCTCCCCGAACATTCGATTGTTATAGGCATAGACGCGGTTGGGAACCTGTTCGTCATACCCATAACGATTGAAGGCATTCGGTCCGCAGATTTGGCAACGCCCATTCTGCTCACCGATGAGCGTATTCAGCGCGAGGATTTCACTAGGCGTCCAGGTGCCGCCCAAGGGCAGACGCTGTGGAATGAGGTAGAGGCCTCTCCGAACCTGTGCGATCATGCGGCCCTTCGAGAGGCGGGTGAATAACTTGCTTTCCTGTGTGCACGAAATCCCCAGCGCCACCGTAAGGTCCCCGGTTCTCAGAGTCCTCAGGCCGCGCATCTGCGCATAGGCAAATAGCGCCCGTTCGAGATTGCCCAACGTCCGCTTCATGATGGTACGCTATTCATGCTAAATTCCCTACTGTGGAAGTTAGGCATAATAGAGTGCATAGCTACTACGTGCAACTGTTTCATCGCATGGACAATGAAAGTCCAAGACAAGACGGAGGGAAAACTCTCTCTCAGGCGCGCCGTAACACGATCCAGCCTGCATAAACGCCTCTCGCGATGCAGGTCTGCGGCATGGATGAAGCGCATGACGAGTGTCCTCGATGGTTTCTGACTAGATCCCTCTCCGCACGTGAGCGCGATAGGTCACGAATTCCTGGCCGAATAGGTTGGTGAGCGCCCGTTCCTCCGGTTCGATTTGGAAACGATTCATATACGACACGAAGCCGAGAAGAATCAGGAAAGCCAATGCATGGGAAAGAAATATGCCCCAGCTGAGCAAAATCCACAAGAAGCCCAGATACATCGGATTGCGTGTCAGTCGACGAGAGGACCTTTTAATTCCAAACCCTGCATAGAATGATTCGGTTCTTCGTAGCTCATGTCAGCTTCAGTCAGCGCCGCTCGCGTGATCACGCATGATGCGTGCGCGACGAGGTCCGCACAACGCCGGCAGACAGACTCCTCGCCCGCATTATTCATGACGGTTCGTCGCGAAATCGTTGAGCTGCGTCGCGAGAGGTGAGCCCGCCGCACGAAGGCTCGTCGCAGCAGCGGATCGGCGGCGCAGTAGACGGGCTCATGAACAATGTGAGCGATAAGCACCGTTATTCAAGATCGGCCGATTGTTGACGAGCACTGTCGTTAACTGTATGATTTTGTCATACAGGAGACACGACATGAAACGAACACGCGTGCCGGTCACAGTCTCGCTTCCCTCGAATCTCGCAGAGAGCTTCACTCGCTTGGCCAAAGCGGAAGCAAAAAACAAGAGCCAGTTATTCAGAGAGATGTTGACTGCCTATGAGCGCAGCCGTCGGGAAGCAGCCTTTTACGAGCTCCAGCGGTATGGCATCAAAAAGGCCAGAAAAAAAGAGATGATGACTGAGGCCGACGTGGACAAGCTGGTCTTTCAAGGCCGTTGACCGTGCGGGTCGTCTTCGACACCAATATCTATGTGTCCGCATTAGCCATCCCCGGGGGCAAGGCTGAAGAGGCCTACCTAGAATCCATTCGTGGCGCATTCGAACTCTTCACATCCGTGGCGATCCTCACCGAAACCGCTGCTGTGCTTCAAAGAAAGTTCGACTGGGAAGAAGAGCGGGTACGGGATGCGATTCAGGTCATTGGCAAGACAGCGACGGTGCTACGTCCCAGACCGACCCTGCATCTCCTGCAAGATGAACCGGACAACCGTATGCTCGAATGCGCCGTCGCGGCCCGAGCGAATCACATCATATCGGGCGATCGCCATTTGTTGGCACTTCGTCAGCACGAAGGCACTACCATTCTCTCCCTGGCCGCGTTCCTCACCGAACTGAAACCCTAACAGCTTCAGAATCCGCCACCACCGCGCCGCGTCGCAGCGATACAGCCGGCTTCGTGGCAATCACGTCCGGATATATGATTGCAAGCCGCGCCCTCATTTGTTGCGATCCCATTTTCTTTGTCGCTATTCCCGCTTCAGTCAGCGCCGCTCGCCGGCCCACGCATGATGCGTGAGCGACGAGGTCCGCACAACGCCGGCGCGAACCAGTGGGAATCTGTGACCCCGCCCGCCACAGTCCGGTGGGCGGGGCATCATGAGCCTACCGTCCGGCGGTTCCCTTGCGGCAACCACATTGGCAATTGATCGGCGCGCAGCGACAGGCATTGGCCTGGCACCCGCATGAACAGGCCGCACAGTCGCAGGTTCCGCAACAGCCTGCCTTGGAAACCTTCTGCGAGGTGGATGTCTTCGTAGCAGCCATGGTGAAACTCCTTTGTGACGACAACGCGTCATTGCATCGTCACAAAGGCTGACGGATGCCTCCCCAAAACCTTACAGCCCCGCACAACGCGTGGTATGCTGGCCTCATGAAGCTTGAACCTGAGTCGTCCACCCCACTCTCGCCGGAAGCCATCGCGCAACTGGTGCAGGGACACCGGCAATTCCTGGCTTTTCTGGAGCGTCGCGTCGAATCTCGCGCCGTGGCGGAAGATATTTTACAGACGGCGTTTGCGCGTGGACTGGAGCGCGCAGCGGGCGTGAAGGACGAAAAAGTCGTCGCCTGGTTCTATCGGGTGCTTCGCAACGCCGTGATCGATCACTACCGCCAGCGGTCCACCGCCGAGCGAGTGACGGAAGCCTGGGCACGCGAGTTTCCGGATGTACAGGAACCGGAGGCGGAGCTGCGACAGGAGATCTGCCACTGTGTCTCGGGTCTGCTCGACACGCTCAAGCCCGAATATCGCGACGCCCTGCGGATCGTGGACATGCAAGAAGGGAAACTGAAGGACCTGGCGGAACAGTCAGGCATCACAGCCGACAATGCGGCCGTCCGCGTGCATCGGGCCAGGGCCGCGCTGCGTCGCCGGATCGAACAGGCCTGCGGCACCTGCTCCATTCATGGGTGTTTGGATTGTTCCTGTGAGACAGCCGGTGGGGAACAGTGCGGAGGATAAGCCGGTTAATTCCGGGGAGTTTTCCGTCGGCCTGGTCGGCTGGACCGAGCCCGCTTGGTGCGATAGACGGTGGGTGTTTCGGCCACGCCGGTGACTGCTGCAATTTCCTCCGGCTCGATCACGACGCGGACTCTGGCGCTCAACTCACGCGCCACGCGGCGCAGCATACTCAGTGAATGGCCTTCATAACCGGGAGACTCCAAGCGGCAAATCTGCTGCTGTGAAGTCTTGACGCGTCGCGCCAGATCCTTTTGCGACAACCCCGCACGCTGCCGGAGCGACGCAATCTGCAACGCCACATCCCAGGCCTGCCCCGCCTGCTTGAACCGGCGAGCAACGGCCGGGTCGGCCAATTGTTCTTTCAAATAGCGATCAAAATTCGTCGCTTTCATGACTGCACCCTCCTCCACCAATCACGCATGCGCTCCCGTGCTGTGGCGAGATCCCGAGACGGAATCGCACGGCCTTTATTCCGGATGCCATGCGCCGCGACGAATTCCTGATCCACCACATCCTCGTTTCCTTGACCTCACATTTGTCTCCTGTCTTTGGTGAACAGCCATTCCGCAACTCTTGAAACGACTATCCGACGGTCACCGGCATGAGCGTCATGGTGTCGTTGCCGAAGATGTCGATGACTTTGACGGCGATGATGTAGCGGCCCGGCTTGTCGTAGCAGTGCGTGGCGGTCTTCAAGTCGAGGTCGCGGCTTTGCCTGGTACGGAAGCTCTGCCACTCGTTCTCGAAGATGTAGGCGCCGGTCCAGCGTTCCTCGAAGTCATCGGCGGGTAGCTCCAACTCACGCTGTGACGGTTCCTGTCCCGGTAGAAAGCCTTGCACACCGCCGAGGCCGGTGCCACGAGAGACCTTGATAATCTCCTTCCGGCTTTCGTAATTGAAATCCACGGCCCAGTAGTCTACCCAGTCGGTCCATTTCTTGGTCAGCACCTCGCGAGTGACGACACCCTGCTTGTCCTTGCTGATTTTCAGCAATTTGCCCGATTCGCAGACCACCTCGCTCTTGCCTTCCTTCAACTCGGCGGCGATGGAGTCCACCAGCCCCTGCGAGTAATAGACCGAGAAATCCGTCAGCTCCACCGCCAGCGTGAGTGTGTCTTTCTTATCGAAGCGCGGCGTGACTTCGATATAGGCCACCTCATGGAACCGGACCTGGCCCTTTTCGACAGCGCGTTTGTCGAAGACCTCCGGCGGGATCGTCTTGGGCGCGAGATCGATACCCTTCTGTTTCGCTTCATCCAACACGGCAGGAAACAGCCCCATCTCGAACTCGAAGGCCAGCACGTCCACGCGCGAGGCCCCGCGTTTACGACATTCCGTGATGACTTCCTCGATGAACAGCCGTCCGACCGGCAAGTTGATCGGACCGACGACAACCAAGCGTCCACTGACCTTGCCGTGGAAGAAGCCTGCATCGGGCAACGGCTCGGCCCGGTAGGCCTTCAGGATCAGTTCACGGAACTCTGCCTCCTTCTTCGCGAGCGCCTCTTCTTTCTTCTTCCCGCTGAGACGACCTGAGACATTGAGGTAGGCTTGGCGCTCGTAGCGGCCCAGGTTGAGCACCTCGAAAGCACGGAAGGGTTTGCCGCCTGCTTTCAACTCGCGCTGTACTTGAATGAGCCGTTTACGCGTCGTGTGAATGCCGAACTTGCCGAGGTCGGTGGCGATCCATTTGCGCCCCAGCTTTTCGGCCACAGCAGCGGTCGTGCCGCTGCCGCAGAAAAAGTCCGCGACCAAATCGCCTTCGTTGCTGCTAGCTTTCACAATTCTCTCCAGCATGGCTTCTGGCTTTTGGGTAGGAAACGGCAGTCTCTCTGGATTTAAGCCGTGTGATAAATTTGGAATGTCATCCCAGAGTGAACCAATGGCTAACTCAAACTCATCAAGGTAATATTTCTTGTATTCCGATCCGGTAGACGAAGTGTAAATCAGGTTCTCCTTTTTCATATCGGCGATAGACTGAGGAGAGTAATTCCCGAGAGTAACAATTTTAAATTTCCTCCCGTCTGGCTCGGTATAACGGAACTCCTTGAGCTGCGTATGGGTTAGCTCTTCGCTCGTCTTATACTGCTGGGAAAAAAAAGCTTGTTCGCTTTTCGTGTAGAAGAGCACAGATTCGATTTCACGAGACCACTGAGCGGACGACTTTTTGCCACCCTTGCCGGGAGCGTCGCGTTTCCATACTATTTCGTTCCGGAAATTGGCGACACCAAACACTTCGTTCATCGCGAGTCTTACAAAGGCGCTGGTTCGCCAATCACAGTGCAAATAAATACAGCCCTCGCTGTGCATCAAGTCCCGCATGAGGATAAGGCGTTCGTAGATCATGGCGATGAAGGAATCCGCGCCGCGTCCCCAGGTGTCGCGGTAGGCGATCTGCTCCAGAAGATTCGGCTCCTTGTGGAAGGTCTCGCCGCCGATCTCGATGTCCATGCTGAAATCCGCGCCCACGTCGAAGGGCGGGTCGATGTAGATGAGTTTGAGGCCGCCGGCCTCCTCGATCTGACGGCGCAGCGCCCCGGCTTTGAGGGAGGAGAGAATAAGTTTGTTATCGCCCCAGATGAGCTTATTGGTCCAGCCCTTGACCTGCCGCCCGCCCATATCAAGGTCTAATTCCCCATCACCGCGCTGTTCTTTCCGAGGCTCGTCGATGTGTTCCAGCGTTTGAAAGG
>Ga0268299_1003954_pt1 | contig 12496 bp, 9 predicted proteins | sample NOBtaG_FD_193484 | JGI IMG/M metagenome (GOLD analysis project Ga0268299, IMG submission 193484) | Activated sludge microbial communities from bioreactor in Nijmegen, Gelderland, Netherland - NOB reactor | ecosystem: Engineered > Bioreactor > Aerobic > Activated sludge | place: Netherlands...
GTCGAGGCCCAGCCGGGCCGCCTCCAACCGCTCGGCGGCCGTGGCCCGCCGCTCCCCCGGGCTGATGTCGACGTAGACCGACACGAACGGGGGGCGGCCCCGGGCCAGATCGGCCAGAGCCTGGCGGACCTCGGCCCGGGGAAGCCGTCGGGGCATGGCGGGCCGGGGCCGGCCGACGGCGACAGACGCCGGGACGGCCGCTCGACTGGTGCCGTCGGGGTCGGAGAGCTCAGATGCGGAATCCATCCGGCCGGCTGTTCCCCGCCGGCCGGGCCCTGAAACCGTTGGACGGAACCGTCAGCCGATGGCGCCGTCTATGACGAGCTGGGCGATGCGCTCGTCGCTGTAGCCCAGGATCCCGGCCAGCACCTCGTGGGTGTGGTGGCCCACCGGAGGTCCGGCGAAGGCCGGGCCGGGCTGGGTGCGGGACCAGCGGGCCTGGCTGCCCTCCACCCACACGGTGCCGTAGCGGGGATGCGGTACCTGCACCGGCGTGCCCCGGTGGAGGAGCTGGGGGTCGGCCACGATCTGGGGCGAGTGCTGCACCGTGTGGGCCGCCACCCCGGCCGCCTGCAGGCGGACGGTCAGCTCGTCTGGGTCCTGGGTGGCGGTCCAGGCGGCCAGGGCCGCGTCGATCGCCGCCGACTCGCTGCGGCGGCGGGCGGCGTCCCAGCCGGCCCACGCCGCCGGCAGCCCGGCCGCCGCCGCCAGGGCCGGCCAGGCGTCGTCGTGGCAGGCGACGGCGATCCACCGCTCTCCGTCTCCACCCCCCTGACCGTCGCCGCCGGCCGCCGGGTAGACGCCGTGGGGGCACAGGACGGCGTCGGCGTTGCCGGCCCGGGCCCCCGGCACCCCGTCGAGCTGGTGGGCCACCAGGGCCGGCGCCAGCAGGTGGCTGGCCGCCTCCAGCTGCGACACGTCGAGATACTGGCCCCGCCCGGTGCGCCGGGCGTGATCGGCGGCGGCCAGCAGGGCGGCGGCGGCGAACCGGGGCGACACGTAGTCGGTGTAGGCGGTGAACGGGCCGGCCGGCGGCCGGTCGGGCCACCCGGTGATCTCGGCGAACCCGGCCAGGGCGGCGGCCAGGTTGCCGAACCCGGCGAACGCGGCCCGGGGCCCGGACTGGCCGAGCAGCGACGTCGACACCATGGCGAGGCGGGGGTTGACGGCCCGCAGCTCGTCGAACCCGAGGCCGAGGCGCCGCAGGGCCCCGGCCGAGAACGACTCGTAGGCCACGTCGGCCCACCGGGCCAGGTCGAGCACCACCTCCCGGCCGGCGTCGGTGGTGATGTCGAGCTCGAGCGACTGCTTGCCGGCCGAGGTGTTGTGCCACAGCGCGGTGGCGTCGCCCCCCTCCTCGCCGGCCAGGAACGGCCCCGAGGCCCGGATCACGTCGGGCCGCCGCTCGTTCTCGATCCGCACTACGGTGGCGCCCAGGTCGGCCAGGATGCGGGTGGCCAGCGGCCCGGCCAGCACCCAGCTGAAGTCGAGGACCTTCAGCCCCGACAGGGGCCGCTCGTCGACCGCACCCGGCGGGGCGGCGGCACCGGCCGGTGCCGGCAGCAGGCCGGTCAGCGATGGCACGGCGGGCAGGGCGGGCCCGGCGGCGGGGGGCCGGCGGCGGGCGGCGAGCTCGGCCAGGCGGTGGTTGTCGGCCCCCGGCCCGCGGGCCGGGCCCAGAGGGCGCAGGGCCGCCGGGCCATCGCTGCGGGCCCAGGGGCCGGGCAGGCGCAGCTCTTGGCCGGCCACCTCGGCCCGCTCCCAGAAGCCTCGGGCCTCCAGCTGGTCGAAGGCCAGGGTGTCGGCCGTGGTGGCGATGGGGGCGATCAGCAGGTTGCGGGCCATCGCCTCCTCCAACAGCTCGGCCTTGGTGCGGCTCGACGTGAGGCGGGCGATGGCGTCGGCTGCGTCGTCGAGGGCGGTGGGCGGGAGCTGGCCGCCGTAGATCAGCTCGAAGAAGCGGATGTAGTCGAGGTCGCGGATGTCCTCGCTGCAGTGGCCCTCCTCGTGGACCCAGGCCATGAGCCGCTGGGTGTAGCGGCCGATCATGTCGCCGAACAGGAAGGTGACGGCCACGTGCCCGTCGGCCGCCGGGTAGACGAAGCGGATGCGGTAGTCGGCCAACCGCACCCCGCCCCCGAAGCGGTTGGGGGCGGCGCCGCCCACCGCGGCGGCCAGCATCTGGCTCTGGCTGGCCTGGAGCATGCACTGGTGGGCGGCCACGTCGAGGTGCTGGCCCCGGCCCGAGCGGTCCCGCTCGATCAGGGCGGCGATGAGGTGGACGGCGGCTTCGGTGGCGGCGTGGTGGAAGGCCTGGGGCTCGCTCACCCGCACCGGAGGGCGATCGTGGTCGCCGTTGAGGATCACGTGGCCCCCGGCCGCCGCCAGCACCAGGTCGCTGGCCCGCCAGGCCGCCTTGGGCCCGGTGTCGCCCCACCCGCTCACCGACACCGTGACCAGGCCGGGGTCGGCCGCCCGCAGGGCCGCCAGCTCCATCCCCCACGGGTCGGCCACGCGGCCCGAGGCGAGCACGGCGTCGGCCCCGGCGGCCAGGGCTGCCACCTGCTCCGCCGACCCGGCCTCCACCAGCACCCGGCCCCGCAGGTAGGCGTCCCGCCAACGGGGACGGAGCCCGGAACAGTCCCGCCCGCCCGGCGGCTCCGCCGTGACCACCTCGGCCCCGAGCTGGGCCAGCACCTGGCCGCACAGCCACCCCTCGGGCCCGGTCAGATCCACGATCCGGTAACACGACAGCATCACGGTTCCCCCGAAGCCAGCCCGACGGCCCCCGAGCATGCCCCTCCCCCGCCCCGCCGTCCACCCCGGCGCTCCCCCGAGCACCACGCACGGCGGGAGGCGGGCCCGCCCCCGGTACCGTCGCCCTTCGTGAAGCGGCGTGAGAAGGCCGACCGCATCGGCGAGATCCTCGATGACCTCTATCCCGACACGCCGGTGCCGCTCGAGCACCGCGACCCGTACACCCTGCTGGTGGCCGTGGCTCTGTCGGCCCAGACCACCGACAAGAAGGTCAACCAGGTCACGCCGGCCCTGTTCGCCCTGGCCGACACGCCGGAGAAGATGGTGGAGCTCGGGCCCGAGCGGATCCTCGAGATCATCCGCGAGGTCGGGTTGGCCCCCACCAAGGCGAGGAACCTGTGGACGGCGGCGAACCAGATCCTCGACGCCGGGGGCGAGGTGCGGCCCGATTGGGCGTTCCTGGAGTCGCTGGCCGGCGTCGGCCACAAGACGGCGAGCGTGGTGATGTCGCAGGGGTTCGGCCTGCCGGCCTTCGCCGTCGACACCCACATCCACCGCCTGGCCGCCCGGTGGGGCCTGTCCAACGGCACCACGGTGGAGCGCACCGAGCGCGACCTCAAGGCCGTGTTCTCCAAGGACACGTGGAACCGGCGGCACCTGCAGATCATCTTCTTCGGCCGCGAGCACTGCCCGGCCCTGCGCCACGACTTGGCCCTGTGCCCGATCTGCTCGTGGGCCGCCACCAAGGCCCGCATCCGCGCCGCGGCGCGCTAGGGCGTGACCACCCGCGTTCCCCGCCCAGACGGGACCTCCGCCCTACGCCCTGTGACCGGCCCCCAACTAAGGTGCCCGACCATGAGCGGTGCCATCGGCTTTCCCCTGCCCGACGACGTGGCCGCCGTGGTGGAGGGCGTCGAGGCCTTCACCCGGGCCGAGGTCATCCCCCGGTTCGAGGCGAACCACGACCTGCTCGACGACGTCCGCCGCCGCTACGACGACAAGGGCCGCTTCGCCCCCGAGGTCGTCGACATCATCCGCCAGATCCGCATGGCCTCGGCCCGGGCCGGCTACTTCAACCTCGCCGTGCCGGAGTCGATGGGGGGCGGCGGCCTCGGCTTCCTCGCCTACTACGCCGCCTGGGAGCGGATCTACCACCTGTGCGGCGGCACCAACTGGCTGGCCCAGTTCACGATCAGCCACTGGGCCTTCGGCCCCAGCCGGGTGCTGGAGCGGGTGACCGAGCGGGCGGCGGCCGAGGTGCTGCCGGGGATGATGGCGGGCGAGACCATGATGTGCTTCGGCATGTCGGAGCCCGACGCCGGCAGTGACGCCACCATGATCCGCACCCGGGCCGTGCCCGACGGCGACGGCTGGCGCCTCAGCGGCCGCAAGATCTGGACCACCCACGTGCCGATCGCCGAGTGGATGATCGTGCTGGCCGTCACCGACCCCGAGCGGGCGGCGGCCAAGCGGGGCGGGATCAGCGCCTTCCTCGTGCCCACGAACGCCGAGGGCTTCGCCGTGGAGCAGATCATCCGCATGTGGGGCGAGCCCGGCGGCAGCGAGGCCGAGAGCGTGTTCGACGAGGTGCGGGTGGAGCCGTGGCAGCTGGTGGGCGAGCTGCACGAGGGGTTCGCCATCGGCCTGTCGGGCGTGTCGCTGGGCCGGATCTACAACTCGGCCCGGGCCGTGGGCCTCAGCCGGTGGGCCATCGAGCAGTCGGTGGCCTACAGCCAGCAGCGGGAGGCGTTCGGCCACAAGATCGCCGAGTACCAGGGGGTGTCGTTCCCCCTGGCCGACTGCGCCACCGAGATCCACGCCGCCCACCTCCTGGGGCTCAACGCCGCCACCCTGCTCGATCAGGGCCACCGGGCCATCAAGGAGCTGTCGATGGCCAAGGCCTACTCGGTGCAGGCGGCGCTGCGGACGATCGAGCGGGCCATGCAGACCCATGGCGCCATGGGGTTCACCAACGAGCTGGGCTTCGTGGAGGCGTACCACACGATCCGGGCCATCAACGTGGCCGACGGCACCAACGAGATCCTGGCCCGCACGATCTTCCAGCGCCTCCTCGGCGGCGACCTCGACCTGTGAGCAGCCCCTCTCCCGATCCCGGGCCTCGCCGGTGAAGACCGCTCAGCTCACCTTCCTCGGCGGCGCCGGCACCGTCACCGGGTCCAAGACGCTGGTGGAGACGGCCGGCGGACGCATCCTGGTGGACTGCGGGTTGTTCCAGGGCGAGAAGAGGTACCGGCTGCAGAACTGGGACCCGCTCCCGGTCGACCCCGCCTCGATCGACGCCGTGGTGCTCACCCACGCCCACCTCGACCACTGCGGCTACCTCCCCCGGCTGATCAACGGCGGGTTCCGGGGGCCGGTGTGGTGCACCGAGGGCACCCGCCGGCTGGCCGCCATCGTGCTGCCCGACTCGGGCCACCTCCAGGAGGAGGAGGCCGAGTGGGCCAACCGGATGGGGTTCTCCAAACACCACCCGGCCCTGCCCCTGTACACCCGGGACGAGGCGGTGGCCTCGCTCAGCCAGTTCCGCCCGGTCGACTTCGGCGACCCCACAGCGATCGTTCCCGGGCTGCGGGCCACCTGGCAGCGGGCCGGCCACATCCTGGGCGCCGCCTCGGTGGCGCTCGACGTGGAGCGCCCGGCCCGCCGGATCGTGTTCAGCGGCGACCTGGGTCGCTCGGTCCACCCCCTGCTCCTGCCGCCGGAGCCGATCGGGCCGGCCGACGTGGTCATAACCGAGTCCACCTACGGCGACGAGCCCCACCACAACGGCACCCCTGAAGCGGTGGGCGAGGTCATGGCCCAGGTGGTCAACCACGCCGCCCGCTACGGGGGCGTGGTGGTGGTCCCGGCGTTCGCCGTCGACCGCACCGAGGTGGTGCTGTGGCACCTCGACCGGCTGGTGGCCGAGGGCCGGGTGCCGGAACTGCCGGTGTTCGTCGACAGCCCGATGGCCTGCCGGGCCCTCGACGTGTACCGCTCGGAGATGGAGTCCGGATCGCCCGAGGTGCGGCCCGAGCTGCGGGGCCGCCGGCTGTTCGGCGCCATAGACCCGGTGCCGGTGGTGACGGTGGAGGAGTCGAAGGCGCTCAACACGAGGCGGGGCCCGATGATCATCGTGTCGGCCTCGGGCATGGCCACCGGCGGGCGGGTGCTGCACCATCTGGCCCGGCGGCTGGGCGACCACCGCAACACGGTCCTCATCGTGGGGTTCCAGGCCCCCGGCACCCGGGGCGATGCCCTGCGGGCCGGGGCCCGCCAGCTCAAGATGCACGGCCGGGTGCACGAGGTGCGGGCCAAGGTGGTGTCGATCGCCCTGTCGGCCCACGCCGATCAGAGCGAGCTGCTGCGGTGGCTGGCGTCGGCCGAGCCCCGGCCCGAGGCGGTCTACGTGAACCATGGCGAGCCCGACGCCTCGGCCGCCCTGGTGGCCGAGATCACCGCCCGCTTCGGCACCGCCCGCCACGGGGTCTCGGCCGAGGCCGTGAGCCCCGGCCAACAGGTCGTGCTGGGCGAGCGGTTCTGACCAAGAGTCCACCACGAACGAACTCGGTGGAGTTTTGGTCAGCCGGCGACCAGAAGTCCGCCGAGTTCGGCGTCACTGGCCGGCGTCGGTGCCGTTCTCGCGGTCGGTGAGGGCGACCAGGCTCTCCAGCAGGCCGAGGGCCACGGTCATCTTGCGGAAGAACGAGGCCGAGTGCGGGATGAGGGTGAAGCGGGGGTGGGGCGACCACAGCTCCCGGAGGCGCCGGTCGAGGGCCACCGCCTGGTCCTGGGTCTCGGTGCGGAACCGGTTCTCGCTCTCGAACCCGTGGCCGCCGTGGGCCGCCGTCTCGAAGAACAGCACGGCGTCGTAGCGCTGCAGCTCGCGCTCGTGGCTGGAGCCGACGTGGGCGAAGAAGTCGACGGCGCCGTCGGGCCAGTAGGCGGCGCCGTCCACCGTGCCCCGGTCGCACAACAGGATGCGGTCGGGGTAGCGGGCGGCCTGGATGTCCTCCAGACCCCGCTGCACGTGGTAGATGGCCCGCTGGGCGCTGCGCACCGCCTCCTCGTGGTGCTCGGCCTGCGGACGGGGGAAGCCGCCGGTGAACAGCATGGTGGCCGTCTCGGGCACGATCACCACCCGGTCGCCGATCTCCCGGCGGAACAGGTCGGCCGCCGTGGTCTTGCCGGCCCCGGGGCCCCCGGTGAGCACCACCCGGAACGGCCGCTCGGCCCGGATCGGCTCAGGTGTTGTCGATGGCAGGTCAGCGCTGGACACACCCCCTGCCTATCGCCGTTCGTCAGCTGCCGGTGCGGTCGACCACGACCCGGCCCCGGCAGATCACGGCGGCCAGGGCGGCGTCGGGGTCGGCCAGGGCGGCCAGGTTGGCCAGCGGGTCGACGTTGGCGATCACCACGTCGGCCGCGGCGCCGGGAGCGAGGCGGCCGATGCGGCCCTCCAGCCGGCACAGCCGGGCATTGACCCGGTACATCGAATGGAGCACGTCGGCCGCCGGCTCCAGCCCGGCCCGGATGGCCAGCTCCCGGTTCTGCCACGGCTGGGCCTCACCCAGCAGGTCGGTGCCCAGGCCCAGCTCCACCCCGGCGGCCCGGGCCACCTCGATCGATCGCTGCCCCTCCTCGAACACCCCCTGGTTCTTGGCCAGGTTCCGCTCCGGCATGCCGGCCTTGGGCCCCAGCTCGCTCATGGCGGCGTAGGTGACGAGGGTGGGCACCATCGTGACGCCGAGCTCGGCCATGCGGCGGGCGGTGGGGGCGTCGAGCAGGTTGCCGTGCTCGATGCAGCGCACCCCGTTCTCGATGGCCTGGCTGATGGCCTCCGGCTGGTAGGCGTGCGAGGTGGTGTAGGTGTGGCGGTGATCCGTCTCCATGGTGGCCGCCCGGACCTCGTCGGGCGTGTACTGCACGGCGTCGAACGGGTCCGACGGCGACGCCACCCCGCCCGAGCTCATGATCTTGATGAAGTCGCTCCCGGCCCGCAGCTCGGTGCGCACCGCCTTGCGGACGGCGTCGGGCCCGTCGGCCACGTGGCTCAGGTCGTTGGAGTAGACCTGGCAGGCGCAGATCGGGCCCTCGGCGATGTCGAAGTCGCCGTGGCCGCCGGTCTGGGAGATGGCCCGGCCCGAGCGCACGATCCGGGGCCCGTCGCACAGGCCGGTGGCGATCGCCCGTACCAGGCCGGTGATCTCGCCGCCGGTGTCGCGCACCGTCGTGAAGCCCCGCAGCACCATGGCCTCCGACAGTCGGGCCATGCCCAGCGCCTTCTCCACCGGGCTGAGGCGGGCCAGGCGATGGAAGTCCATGGTGGTGATCACGTGGTGGACGTGGCCGTCGATGAAGCCGGGGAGCACGAACCGGCCCCGGGCGTCGATCACCCGGTCGGCCGGCGCCGGGCTCGGTGTGGACTCGGCCACGTCGACCACAGTGTCGCCGTCGAGCACCAGGTGGCGCTCCCCCACCAGCGTCATGGTGTCGGTGTCGAGCAAGGTGCCGTTGACGATCAGGGTGCGCACCCCGGCATCATCCCATGCTTGGCCATTGAGCTGTGAATACCGGGGGTGTCGGCCCGGCTACACCGGCTGGGATCTCCGCCTCTTTTAGTCAATTTGTGGGAGGCGGGCCGGCCGAACCGGTCCGTAGCATCGGGCTCCATGGAACTACTTGGACCGTCCGCCGCCGGTCTCTTCCTGGCAGGCATCGCTGTTTGTGTACGCCTCGTGCTGAAGGCCGGGCACGTCCGGATCCCCGACGATCCGCCAGAGGTCGACGCGGAGCTCCACGAGCTCCACCGGCTCCGCTTCGGCGATACCGAAGCGGAGCCAGAGCCAGAGCCGGAGCCGGTGACGCTTCGACCCGTCGCCTGAGCCCCGACCGGTCGCTACATGTCGAGGCCGCCGTTGACCGGGATCACGGCCCCGGTGACGTAGGACGCCCGGTCGTCGAGGAGGAACAGGACCGCATGGGCCACCTCCTCCACCGCCCCCAGGCGCTGCACCGGGATGCGGCCCACGATGCCGGCCAGCACCTCGTCGGGCACGGCGGCCACCATCCCCGTCTCGATGAACCCGGGGGCCACACAGTTCACGGTCACACCCTTGCGGGCCGTCTCCAGCGCCATCGACTTCGTCAGCCCGAACAGGCCGGCCTTGGAGGCGGCGTAGTTGGCCTGGCCGATGTTCCCGGTCTCCCCGATCACCGAGCTGATGTTCACGATCCGGCCCGATCCCCGGGCCACCATGTGCTCCATGGCCGCCTTGGACAGGTAGAACGCGCCCGACAGGTTGGTGTCGATCACCCGCTGCCAGTCGTCCCACGTCATCTTGCGCACCGTGCGATCGACGGTGATGCCGGCGTTGTTGACCAGGTGGTCCACCCGGCCGTGGGCGGCCAGCACGTCGTCGAACAGCTGCTGGCAGGCCTCGGGGCGGGCGATGTCGGCCCGGTGGGCGGTCATGGACCAGCCCACGTCGTCGGCCTTCTTCATCAGGCGCTCCGCCGCTTCGGTGTCGTTGGAGTAGGCGACGGCCACGGTGACGCCCTGGCGGGCCAGCTCCACGGCGATGGCTTCGCCGATGCCCCGTGTCCCGCCGGTCACCAGTGCCACCCGGGCTTCACTCTCGGGGGTCGAAGCGTTGGTCGTGGTAGTGCAGTCGATCGTCATGGTGCCGAGCACCTCCTTGTCGTCGGCGATACGACCACTCAATACCGACGAGGTTTCCTGGTGGTCACCACTTTGCTACAAGCAGGTAAAAGCATCTCCCTGCAGACCGCATGGAACGTGACCAATGCCACGCCGGAAACGGTCGTCATTACGGACAATAGAACGGGCATCATGAGATTCACCCTTCCGGTTCGGTGGTGTGGGCCACGGCGATGCCGTCGCCCGGCGAGCAGCTGAACCACAGCGGGGTGACGGTGCCGTCGTCGGCCACCGCCACCGTCTCCAGGTACACCCGACGACCCCACAGGGTGGCCACGTGGGGCAGCGTGTTGGCGGCGTACTGGGCGTCGAGGCCCACCCCCTCGTGGCGGTGGACGAGCCGCAGGCCGCCAGCCCGGAAGGCGTCGGCATCGGTGATCTCGATGCGGGGCACCGACAGGTGGCTCAGCTGGTTCACCAGGGCCCGCCGGATCTCGTCGGCCTCGCGTGACGTGCATCGCAGCCGGGTGGCTCCTTCGGCCTTCCAGGCGTAGAGCTGGCACCGGTCGCACACCCCGGGCGTGAGGTACGCCGCCACCAGCGAGGCGTCGTCGCAGGTGGCGGCGAGCTCCAGCACCCGCTCCCGGCCGCTGATCTCCCCTGCGCCGGGGAACCGCTCCCGCTCGTCGGGCGTAGGGGTGTCATAGATCCGCTCCACCTCCCGCCACAGCTCGTAGCCCAGGTTGTAGGGGTTGACCGAGAACGGGTGGGGCTGGCCGATGCCGGCGTTGAGGCGGTTGTACTCCACGAACTCGCCGGTGCCGAGCTGGAGGGCCTGCACGATCTGGCTGTGGACCCATACGGCGAAGCCCTCGTTGGCGATCTTCGTGCGGCGCTGGGGGAAGAAGTAGGCCGCCTCCTCCCGGATGATCGAGATCACGTCACGCTGCCAGTCGGCCAGGCGGGGGCTGTGCGTCATGAGGAAGCCGAGCAGGTCGGGCTCCGGCTCCCGGGGCACCCGCTCGGCCCACGCCGCCCGCTCCTGGCGGTGGCGCTCGTCGGCCGCCGCCGTCTCGTCGGGGAACAGGTCGGCGTAGCGGTCGGGCACCGGGGCCGGCGGCGGTTCGCTGCGGGGCGTTGCCACCAGCCGGGACGGAGCGTGGTGGGCGACGGCCTGCACGGCGTCGACGAAGTCCTCCACCTCGCTGCGGCCGTGGCGACGACAGTAGCCCTCGATGCGCTCGGCCCCGGCCCGCACCCGCAGCAGGAACTTGCGGTCGGCCGGCCGAAAGTGGCCGTTGTGGGCGAAGTACCAGCAGTGGCCGTAGACGTGGGCCATGATCAGCAGCTGGGCTACCCAGGAGTTCCCCTCCAGCAGGTAGGCCTGGTACGGCTCGGTGTTGAGGACGAGCTCGTAGATGCGGGACCGGCCGTGGTCATGGTCGAGCTTCATGCGCTCGTAGTCCTGGCCGAAGCGCCAGTGGGGGTAGCGGCCGGGGAGGCCCCGGGCGGCGATGTCGTAGATCCGTTCGGCCGGGGCGAGGTGGAACACCACCTCGGGCACGTCGAGGCCGAGGCCGGCGGCCGCCGCCCGGCACTCGTCGTCGAGCTGTTGCAGCTCGGCCAGGTCGTAGATGGCGACGGCTCGGCGGCCGTCGTGCTCGTGTTCGACGTGGTGGTCGGGTTGGGGCTCGGGCTCCACCGCGGTCATGACGCCAACGCCCCTTCCCGCACGTCGCTCTCGTCGGGGGCGAAGATCGTCTTCAGCGCCCCCCAGATCCCGGTGTCGGACGACACCGAGCAGCACACGACGCCGGGCACATCGGCCTGGCCCAGCACGGCCAGGAGATGGTCGCCCGACCAGTGGTAGCGGGTCGATCAGTCGATCTGGCAGTAGCCGACGAGGTTGGCCACCGCCGCCGTCTCGGCCAGCAGGCCGACCAGGCGCTCGTTGTCGTCGTCCCAGTTGTCGCCGTCGGAGCAGTGGGCCACGAAGATGTTCCACTCGCTGGCCGGGAACCGTTTGCGCTGGATCTCCAGCAGCAGCTCGTAGGCCGACGAGCACCGGGTGCCGCCCGACTCCACCCGGGTGAAGAACTGGTGCTCGTCGCACTCGGTGGCTTCGGTGTGGTGGGCGATGAACACGATCTCGGTGGTGGTGTAGCGCCGACGGAGGAAGCGGGTGGCCCACCAGAAGAAGAGGCGGGCGATCCGCTTGTGGAACTGGCCCATCGAGCCCGACACGTCCATCACCAGGAACACCACGGCCTGCGACACCGGCCGGGTCTGCTCCCGCCACGTGAGATAGCGGGCGTCGTCGCGGTCGAAGTCGCCGATGCCGGCGCGGCCTGCCGCCGCGTTGCGCCGCAGGTTGGCCCGCAGGGTCGCCTTCTTGTCGAGCAGGGGTCCCTTGCGGGCCCGGTCGTCGAAGAAGACCGTCTCGGCCTCGGCCTCCTGGCGGCCCCGGGGGGCGAGGCGGGGCAGGCCGAGCTGTTCGAACAGGTGCTGCTCCACCTCGTCCATGTCGAGCTCGACCTCGTAGGTCACCTCGCCGCCGCCGCCCTCGCCTCCCTGGCCTTCGCCCTCCCCACCACTGGTTGGGGGCCCGAGGTCGACGGCGTCACCCTCGCCGATCTGGTCCGACTGGCCGACGCCTTCCTGGCGTCCCCGGTCGAAGAGGAACCGCCACTCCCGCTGGCCCTTCACCGGAACCCGGATGCGGCGCTCGGGACCGGCCGTGATCAGCTCCTCGTCGCCGATGCGCTCCCGCACCTGGCGGGCGATCTGGGCCCGGATGCGGTCGTGGTTGCGGCGGCGGTCACGCTCGCCGTCGTCGTGGAAGACGCCGGGGTCCTTCAAGACAGTCATCGATGATCACCGGTTGAGCAGTGCGCCGACGTAGTCCAACAGCTCCGAGGAGCAGGTGGGGCAGTAGCCGCGGCTGTCGCACAGGACCTTGATGACCTCGTTGAGGCGTTCGGCGTGCTGGGTGTCGGGGCTGCGCTTGGACACCGTGATCCGCACGATGTCCTTCATCTCCTCGAACAGGTAGGCCTCGATGGCCCGGCCCAGCTGCTC
>Ga0268299_1003955_pt1 | contig 12490 bp, 14 predicted proteins | sample NOBtaG_FD_193484 | JGI IMG/M metagenome (GOLD analysis project Ga0268299, IMG submission 193484) | Activated sludge microbial communities from bioreactor in Nijmegen, Gelderland, Netherland - NOB reactor | ecosystem: Engineered > Bioreactor > Aerobic > Activated sludge | place: Netherlands...
CTCGCCGAGCCGATCAGCGAGTGCACGGTGGGCTCCACCCTGCAGCGCCTCCTGCTCGACATCAGCGCCGTGGGCAGCGACCTGACCCACCTGCCCAACGGGGTCAGCACCCCGTCGTTGAAGATCGGCGGCGTCACCCTGTCGGGAGCCTCGGCATGACGCCCCCGCCGCCACCGGCCGCCGTCGAGCACCATCCCCACCTGGCCGATCCGCTGGAGCCGGGCTGGGTCCGGGTCGACATGCACAGCCACACCATGTGGTCGGGCGACTGCACCACCACCCCCGACGAGCTGGCCGTTGCGGTGGAGGCGGCCCAACTCCACGTGCTGTGCATCACCGACCACAACGTCACCGCCGGGGCCGAGCGACTGGCCTCGGAGCTGCCGTGCCGGGTGATCATCGGCGAGGAGCTGCGGGTGGGCCAGGGCGAGATCATCGGCCTGTTCCTGAGCGAGCGCATCCCGTCGGGCATCGGCGTGTTGGAGGCGGCCCGACGCATCAAGGAACAGGGCGGGGTGGTCTACATCCCGCACCCGTTCGACCCGATGCGCAACTGCCTGCGCCCCCACGAGATCGACATGCTGGTGGCCGAGGGCCTGGTCGACGCCATCGAGGGCCACAACTCCAAGACCAGCCTGCGCTCCCTCAACGAGCAGGCGGTGACCTACGGCCAGGCCAACGGGCTGGCGGTGGGGGCGGGGAGCGACTCCCACGTGCCGTCGTCGATCGGGTCGGGCTACGTGGCCATGCCCGACTTCAGCGGCGCCCAGGAGTTCCTGGCCGCGCTGCGCCAAGGCCAGGTCGTCGGACACTTCTTCGACAAGGCCCGCCCCTGGACCCCCCGCATCGTCCCCTCCATCGACGACCCCATCGCCCGGTAGCCGATCCGTTCTGGTGTCCCGGACCGTCACGGGTGGCGGTCTGAGACACCAGATGCAGGCATGGCCGATCTGGAGTCGGAGATCGTCACGGGTGGCGGTCTGAGACACCAGATCGGGTCTGTTGGGACGGGCTTCAGCGCAGGAGGAGCTCGATCGGGCCTTCGGCCTGGTGGCGGAGGGCGGTGACGGCGTCGGCGGCGGGCAGCGCCACGGTGACGGCGCCGTCGTCCACCGCCACCACCCGGCCGGTGGTGCCCAGAGGCTCGGCCGTCACCGCCCCCAGCTCGTCGACGGCCACCGCCACCAGCTCCACCTCGTCGCCCGGCTCGATCGGGGGCAGGGCGGCCGGGGCCGCCAGGGCCACCGCCCGTTCGCCGTGCCGCAGCCCCAGCCGAGCGGCGGCCGCCGACGCCGGGATGCCGGTGGCCGTTGCGGCGGTCGTCGCACCGGCGTCGGGCCCGGGCAGTTCGGTTGGAGGTTCGGCCGCCGCCGGCCCGGCGGCACCGCCGTCGCCGGTCAGCGCCCGAACCGGGGCGAACACGGCCGCGAACGGCCCGGAGCCGGACCAGCCGGCGCCGCCGAGGGCACCGGCGAGCAGGGCCAACGCCACCAGGGCCACCCGGTTGCGCCGTCGGCGGCGCAGGCGGAGCCGAAGCCGCACGATCGGGGGCACCGGGCCGGGGTCGGGCCGGGGCGGAGCCGGGAACGGAAAGGGCCAGGGGTCAGCGGGAGCGGACGGGGATGGGGGCACGGGACTTCCCTCAGGCAGGACCGGTCCTCGATCTGATGTCCTCAGCCGTCACCTGTGACGGCCCGGGACTCCAGATCGGGAATGGAAGGTGAGGGGGAAGTACGGCGCGGCCCGCCCGGCGGCGGGATGCGGGGCTCAGTCCGACGACGAGGACGAGGAGCTGCTCGACGACGAGGAGGACGTGGAGCTGGAGGCGGCCGTGCTCGACGACTCGCTCTTGCCGTTCGACGAGCTGGAGCTGTCGGACGAGGAGGACGACTCGGGCTTCGACGGCGTAGAGCTCGACTTCGATCCGCTACGGGAGTCGTTGCGGTAGAAGCCGCCGCCCTTGAACGAGATCCCGATCGAGCTGAACACCTTCTTGAGGCGGTGCTGGCCGTCGCCGGCCACCGTGCAGCCCTCCATCGAGGTCAGGGGATCGTCAGAGATCCGCTGCTCGACCTCGAACCGCTCGGTGCACTCCGTGCATTTGTACTCGTAGACAGGCATCGTTCGTGATTGGGGTCTCGTGGAAGGGGAAAACCTGAGGTCGTGAGAAACCGGGTCGGCGACGCCGGCTCGGTGTCCCGACGTGCCATCCTACCGCCACAACCAGGTGTTCCCGGTAGCCCGGTACCCTGGTGGCGCAGGGATCGCCCACCCGCCGCCCATCGCTGCATCCCTCCGGAGGTTCTTCGTGCCCCGTGTTCGCAAGGCCGTCATTCCCGCCGCTGGTCTCGGTACCCGCTTCCTTCCCTTCTCCAAGGCCGTGCCCAAGGAGATGCTGCCGGTGGTGGACCGCCCCGTGATCCAGTACGTGATCGAGGAGGCGGTCGACGCCGGCATCGACGACATCCTCATCATCACCAGCCGCTACAAGAAGGTGCTGGAGGACCACTTCGACCGTCTGGTCGACCTGGAAGCGGCGCTCGAAGCCAAGGGCCGCCACGAGGACGCAGCCGAGCTGAAGGCCCTGGCCGAGCTGGCCCAGATCCACTATGTGCGCCAGGGCGAGGCCCTGGGCCTGGGCCACGCCATCGGCACCGCCCGCAACCACGTCGGCGACGAGCCCTTCGTGGTGCTCCTGGGCGACGACATCATGCATCCCCGGGCCGGGGTGCTGAAGGGCATGCTCGACACCTACGACCGCCACCAGTGCTCGGTGGTGGCCCTGATGGAAGTGGCGAAGGACGAGATCTCGTCGTACGGGTGCGCCGCCGCCGAGCCCACGTCCGATCCCCGGGTGGTGTCGGTGGGGGAGCTGGTGGAAAAGCCGGCCCCCGAGGTGGCGCCGTCGAACCTGGCCATCATGGGCCGCTACCTGTTCACCCCCGCCATCTTCGACCACATCGCCGCCACCCCGCCCGGGGTGGGGGGCGAGATCCAGATCACCGACGCCATGGTCCGCCTCATGGCCGACGAGCCCCTGCTGGGCTACACGTTCAGCGAGGGGCGCTTCGACACCGGCAAGAAGATCGATTACCTGCGGGCGGTGGTGGAGTTGGCCCTGGAGCGGCCCGACCTGGGCCCCGCCTTCCGCGAGATCCTGGCCGAGGTGGCCGTCCGGGAGGGCCTGGTCCAGTGATGGGAGGCTAGCTTTACCCTCATGATCTCGCTGGAAGAGGCCCGGACCAGGATCAACCGGGACCTGATCGTGCTGCCGATCGTCGATGTGCCGATCACGGCCGCCCGGGAGATGGTGCTGGCCGAGACCGTGACCGCCAGCGAAGCCATCCCACCGTTCGCCAACACCGCCATGGACGGCTACGCCGTGCGGGCCATCGACACCAAGGGAGCCACCAAGACCAGCCCCAAGGTGCTGGCCGTGTCGGCCACGGTGCCGGCCGGCGGGGTGGCGCCCCGGGCGCTGGAGTCCGGGGAGGCGATGCGGATCATGACCGGCGCCCCCATGCCGGAGGGGGCCGACGCCGTGGTGATGGTGGAGCTCACCCGTCCCGCCGGGTTCGACGTGATGATCCTGGCCGAGGTGCCGCCGGGCAACCATGTGCGCCCGGCCGGCGACGACATCAAGCCCGGCACCGAGGTGTTCCACCCCGGCACCGTGCTCACCCCCGGTCATCTCGGCGTGCTGGCCAGCATCGGGCGGGAGACGGTGAAGGTCTACCGCCGGCCCCGGGTGGGCGTGATGTCCACCGGCGACGAGCTGGTGGAAGGGCCCCAGCCGCTCCAGCCCGGCCAGATACGCGACTCCAACCGGCTCACCCTGCTGTCGCTGGTGGCCGAGGCCGGCTGCCACCCGGTCGACCTGGGCCTGATCCGTGACGACGAGCGGGCCATCCGCACGGCCCTGGACCGGGCGGTGGAGCAGACCGACGCCGTGATCACGTCGGGTGGGGTGTCGATGGGCGACTACGACCTGGTGAAGGCGATCCTCAGCGAGCTGCGCGACTTCAACTGGATGCAGGTTGCCATCAAGCCGGCCAAGCCCCTGGCCTTCGGGATCATGGCCGGCACCCCGGTGTTCGGCCTGCCCGGCAACCCCGTGTCGTCGATGGTCAGCTTCGAGCTGTTCGCCCGGCCCGCCCTACGGCGCATGATGGGCCGGCTCGACGCCGAGCGCCCTCACCTCTGGGCCATCGCCGACGACGGCCTGCGTCGGGAGCCCGACGGCAAGACCCACTTCCTGCGCGTGGTGGTCACCCAACGTGGCGACGGCGCCTGGCGGGTCCGGTCGGCCGGGGGGCAGGGCTCCCACCAGCTCCTGGCCATGGCCTCGGCCAACGGCCTGGCCGTCCTGCCCGACGGCGACGGGGTCGAACCCGGCGGCAGCGTGCGGGTGATGTACCTGGGATGAGGCAGCGCCGCCAACCGAATTGGGGGCCTGGTTCCAGGCCCCTCGCGGGCGCCGGGTAGTCTGGGAACCGTGGGTAACAGGCAGCTGGTCGACCGGTTCGGGCGGGTTCACACCGATCTTCGGATATCGGTCACCGACCGGTGCAACTTCCGGTGTGAGTACTGCATGCCGGCCGAGGGCATGGTCTGGCTCGACCGGTCCGACGTGCTGACGTTCGAGGAGATCGAGCGGGTCACCCGGGTGCTGGCCGAGCAGTGCGGGGTCCGCACCGTCCGCCTCACCGGCGGTGAGCCCACGATGCGGGCCCGCCTGCCCGTGCTGGTGGCCAAGCTGGCCGCCCTCGGCGTGGAGCTGTCGATGACCACCAACGGCGCCACCCTGGCCCAGCAGGCCGACGACCTGCGGGCGGCTGGGCTGAGACGGGTGAACATCAGCATCGACTCCCTGCAGGCCGACCGGTTCCAGCAGCTCACCCGGCGTGATTCGCTCACCTCGGTGCTGGAGGGGATCGACGCCGCCGTGCGGGTGGGGTTCGAGCCGGTGAAGCTGAACGTGGTGCTCATGCGCGGGATCAACGACGACGAGGTGGTCGACTTCCTGCGATTGGGCCGAGACAAGGGCGTGGTCATCCGGTTCATCGAGTTCATGCCGCTCGACGCCCAGGGCGAGTGGTCGGCCGACCGGGTGGTGCCCCATGCCGAGATCGTGGCCCGGGCGGCCGAGCACTTCGCGTTCGATCCGATCGAGCGGGGCTCGAGCCCGGCCGAGCGCTTCGTGTACCGCGACGGGGGCGGCGAGTTCGGTGTGATAGCCAGCGTCACCGAGCCGTTCTGCGGCAGCTGCGACCGGATGCGGCTCACCGCCGAGGGCCAGCTCCGCAACTGCCTGTTCGCCCTGGGCCACACCGACCTCCGTGCCATCCTGCGCGGCGGTGGCTCAGACGACGATCTGGCGGCGGCCGTGGCCGGCGAGATCGACAAGAAGTGGGCGGGCCACGCCATCGGCCAGGTCCACTTCCTGCGCCCGTCGAAATCGATGAGCCAGATCGGCGGTTGAAGCCCGGAAGTGGCTCCATTTCGCCCTGATTTCGCACTAGCGTGGAGGGGTGGCCGAGCGCGAACTGACACATCTGGATCCTCTGGGGCGGGCACGCATGGTGGACGTGTCGCCCAAGGAGCCGACGTTCCGCCGGGCCGTCGCCCGAGGGCGGGTCTACATGAAGCCCGAGACCACCGCCCTCGTCGCCCGGGGGGCCGTCACCAAGGGTGACGTGCTGGCGGTGGCCCGCGTCGCCGCCATCCAGGCGGCCAAGCGCACGGCCGATCTGCTGCCGCTGTGCCATTCGGTGATGATCGGGGCCGTGTCGGTCAACTTCGACATCAAGGACGATCACATCGAGATCGAGTCCCAGGTGGACACGGTGGACCGCACGGGCGTCGAGATGGAGGCCCTCACCGCCTGCTCGGTGGCTGCCCTCACCGTCTACGACATGTGCAAGTCGGCCGACAAGAGCATGGTGATCGGCGAGATCGCCCTGTGGGAGAAGACCGGAGGCAAGTCGGGGCCCTACCGGCGCTCGGAGCCTGTTCGCTCCGACGGTGACGGCTCCGAAAGGCACACGATGTAATGGGCACCGCGGTCCAGGTCGCGGTGGCGGCCGGTCTCGCGCTGGCCTGGATCTGGGTGCTGGGGCGCCCGCTGCTCGGAGGCTTCCGTCCGTCGGAGGCCGAGTGGGCGGCAGGGTTCGCCCCGGCGGACCCGGACGACGAGGGCGGCGATCCCGAGTTCTGGGACAGTGAGCCGGTGGGCCGGTTCGGGTGGCACGGGTGGCGTCAGCGTTCGCCCGTGGCCCGGCGTCGCCAGGCCCTGCTCGCCACGATGTTCGCCACGTTCGCCTCGTTCCTCCTGGCCGTGGCCCTGCGGGGCCGGTTCGTGTGGCTGTTCGGCCTCATGGTCGTCACGCTGGCCGTCCACCTGAGCATCGCCTCCTACCTGGGCGGCAAGATCCTCCGGGCCCGGGAGGAGGCCCGCCGGGCCGGCCGGGTGCGGGCCGCCCAATCGGGGTCCGCCACCTCCAGCGTGCTGGCGTCGGCCATCGGCCCCGACCACGATCGGGTGGACCGGTCCTACAAGAGCCCGATCTCCTCCGGTGAGCAGGCCGTGTCGAGCTTCGTCGAGGCACTGATCCAGATGGAGTGGGGGACTTCGGCCGACGAGGCGCCCTCTGCCACCCCCGCCCGCATGTCAGCCCCGGCGCCCTCACCGGCCGCTCTTCCGCCCGAGCCGCTGATCGAGGTCGACGTGCTGCCCGACCCGCCGATCGAGGTCGACGTGCTGCCCCCGGTGGCGGAGCAGCCCGAGGCGGTGCCGGCCGCCCCCGACCTCGAACCCGAGACCGAGACCGCACCGGAGGTGGCGCCGAAGGAGGGGGCGGCGGCGGAGGCCGAGGCGGCCCCGAAGGCGGCGCCGTTCACCCGTCCGGCGGCCCAGGCGGCCCCTCGCAAGCCCAAGGCTCGGCCCATCTACATCCACTCCCAGCTCGACGAAGAGGGCTTCGAGCCCCCGAAGGCGGTCAACCATCCCTGACCTGGGATGTGTGGGCAAAGAGGCACGCACCGCGGGGAGGAGGCGCTATCGTGAGGGCTCCCCAATCTGGGGCTGTAGCTCAGCTGGCTAGAGCGCCTCGGTCGCATCGAGGAGGCCAGGGGTTCGACTCCCCTCAGCTCCACTGCTGTTCGTCCTGGTCAGGCGTGTCGAGTGCGCCTGACGTCTCGCGGCTGTGCCGGCGAGACCGGTGGATGGTCGCTGTGAGTTCGACCGTTCCACCGTCCCGCCGGCCCGCGGACGTGTGCCCGTCGTCAGTCGTGCGCTGCTGCGCCGACGAGCTCCGGTCGGCGCGACTGCCACTCGGCCTCGGTCTGGGCCGGCTCGGCCGTCGCCTCGACGTCCGCCTCGTCCTTCGCCTTGGGGGCGGTGAGGAAGATCACGGCACCGAGGATGCCGGCGACGATCGAGCCGGCGAAGATGCCGACCTTGGCCTCGTTGGCGACCACCGTGTCGGTGTAGGCCAGAGCGGTGATGAACAGCGCCACCGTGAAGCCGATGCCCGCGGTTGCCGCCGCGCCGAACAGGTGACGCAGGTTCATGCCGGCCGGCAGCCGGCCGAGGCCGAGCTTCAGGCCGACCAGGGTGAACAACGAGATGCCGATCGTCTTGCCGAGCACGAGGCCGAGTGCAACGCCGAGGGCGGGAGCGCTCAACAGCGAGTCGACGACGCTGCCCTCGAAGCGGACGCCTGCGTTGGCCAGGGCGAACACGGGGATGATGGCGAACGCCGCCCACTTGGCCAGGCGGTGCTCGGCGCGCATCAGCGGCGAGACCGATTCACGGGCGACGTCGGACAGCGCCAGGGCCTCGTAGTCGGCGTGCTCGCGGTCCTCGACCGTCTCGGCGGTCGCCGGATAGGTGTCGAGCACCTTGCGGGCCTTGGCGTCGAGCTCCTTGGCCGAGTACATCGGTCGAGCCGGGGTGAGGAAGCCCATGGCGACGCCGGCGAGCGTGGCGTGCACACCCGACTTGTAGAAGAAGTACCAGACCACCCCGGCCAGCGGGATGTAGAAGGCGTGGTGACGGATGCCGATCTTCGACGCCAGCGCCACGAGGGCGAGCCCCACGAAGGCGATGCCGAGGTTCGCCAGGGCGAGACCCTTGGCGTAGAAGATGGCGATCACCAGGATGCCGCCGAGGTCGTCGACGATGGCCAGTGTGAGCAGGAAGAGCTTGGCACCCACGGGCACGCGGCGACCGAGGAGCGACAGCACGCCGGCGGAGAAGGCGATGTCCGTCGCCATCGGCACGGCCCAACCGCTCATCGCAGCGGCATCACCCCAGTTGATGGCGGCGTAGACCAGCGCCGGCACGGACATGCCGCCGATGGCTGCGATCACCGGCAGCAACGCGACCCTGAGGTCCTTCAGCTCGCCCATCACGAGCTCGCGCTTGATCTCCAGTGCCACGACGAAGAAGAAGATCGCCATCAGGCCGTCGTTGATCAGATGGCCCAGGTGGAGGTCGAGGTGCCAGGACCCGAACGCGACCGCGGTGTGGGTGTGGAGGAGGCTGTCGTAGGAGTCGAACGCAACGTTCGCCCACACCACCGCCGTGATGGCGGCGATGAGCATCACGATGCCCGAGGCGGCCTCGAGCCGCATGAACGACAACGCCGGTCGTACGAACTGCCGTGGAACGAAGCGATCCGAATGAATCCAAGTTCGATGCAGTGGATCACCATGGGTGGATTGCATGGGGGGTCCTCAGTTCTCTTCGGCTACAGGGACAGGAGGAACTTGGTCGCCGAGCACCGGCGCCACGGTCACGGGTACGGGGTTGAAGGACGGCGACACGGTATCGACGGCAGGCAAGGACGTCGCCGTCGCAGGCGACGTCTCGGCCAGTCGCTGCCCGGACTCGGTGTGGATGATGATCTCGACCCGGCGGTTGCGGGCCCGGGCCTCCGGGGTGTTCGCCCGATCGAGGGGCTTGTGCTCGCCGTAGCCCACCGCGGAGAGTCGCGTCGGTGCGATGCCGTGCTGCAGCGCCAAGGCCTGTACCACCGACACCGCACGATCGGTCGAGAGGTGCCAGTTGGTGTAACCGGCACGGTTGAGCGGCGTGCTGTCGGTGTGGCCCTCGATGGTCACGTCGTGGTCCAGGTTCTGCAGCACGGCGGCGATGCGGCCGATCACGTCGTCACCGGGCGAGGTCAGCTCGGCCGAGCCGGTGGCGAAGAGCACGTTGTCGGTGGTGAGTGCCACGGCGACGCCACGGGGATCGACCCGCAGCTCCAACGAGTCGGCGAGCCCGGCCGCTTCCACCGCTTCGGCCAGCTCCTCCTCGATCTGCTCGCGTTCGCGGAGGGCCTCCTCGGTGGCCTCGGCCTTCTCGAGGGCCCCCTGCCCGATGTTCGCGTTCATGGAGAAGATCGGGGCCTCGGCCGCCGATGGCGGCCACACCCCGGGCGCCGCGGCCGCGTTGTCGAACTGCCCGAGGCCCGCCAGGAAGGCCTCGAACTTCTGGGCCTCGACGCTCGAGACGGCGAACAGCATCACGAAGAAGGCCAGCAGCAGGGTCACGAGGTCGCCGTAGGTGGCGAGCCAGCCGGGCCCTTCGTCGACGGCCTTCTTCTCCCGGCGGCTCATGCCGCGCTCTTCTTGCGTTCCTCGAAGCCGCGCCGCTGGGCCGGCGGCAACAGGCTCTCGAGGTGGTCGACCAGGGCGCGGGGGGCGGTGCCGGTGTGGAGCCCGAGGATGGCATCGGTGTCGAACATGAGCTGGGTCACCTCGGCCTCGTGCAGGCGCTCCATGCGCTCGGCGAAGGGTTGGAAGAACAGGTTCGCGAACAGCGAGCCGTACAGCGTGGTCAACAGAGCCAGGGCCATACCGCCACCGAGCTCTTCGGGGCTCGACAGGTTGCCGAGCATGTTGACCAGACCGATCACCGTGCCGACCATGCCGAAGGCCGGCGAGTAGGTGGTCATCTTCCGCATGAACGACGGTGCGGCCGCATGGCGCTCGACCATGGAGTCGACCCACGTGTCGAGCTCGCGCCGCAGTTGGCCCTCGTCGCAGCCGTCGCTGATGAGCCCGAGGCCGTGCCGGATGAAGGGTTCGTCCACGTCCTTCATGCGCGACTCGAGCGCGAGCAGACCGTCACGGCGCACGAGGTCGGCCAGCTCGATGTAGAACTTGATCCGGGCGTCGTAGTCGACGCTCACCGGTTTGAGCGCACGGATGCAGGCCTTGGGCAGGGCCTTCATGTCGTCCATCTCGAACGACATCATCGAGACGCCGACCGCGCAGAAGAACACGAGCACGAACGACGAGGGGCCGATCAGCGGCCCGAACGAGTTGCCGTCCATGATCGTGGAGCCGACGATGGCGGCGATGCACAGGACGAGCCCGATGATGTACGTGACCGCCACCGTTCAGTCCTCCCGATCCGGCACGGAGCGGAGGAAGCGACGGACCTCGGCGACGTCGTCGCCGCCCGGCGCGGTGTCGTCGATGAGCCGGGCCGCGAGGGCGAGGATCTTCGCCCGGTGCTCGCGCACGGCAGCAGCCACCTGCTCAGGGGTGTCACGGGTGATGACTCGTTCGCCGGCGACGAGCCTGATGACGCTCTCGTGGCCGCCTTCGACGAAGACGATCTGGTCTGGGTTGATCCAGAGCGGCTCGCCCTTCAGTTTGTGGACACAGATCACGACTCGCCCTTCCGTGGTTGGCCGTCTCCGAGAAGTGATCGACCGGCGGGCACGCCAGGTGCACCACGGCGGCGATATTTGGGTCGCTCACACCGCGAAATGAGCCATACGGCCCAGTGGCCCTGGGCATCCGGTGGGCCGAACGGCCCAGGCCGGTCCCCGGTCCGGGCGTCTCGGGGTCCGGTGGCCCCGCTTCACCCCTGGTTCGGATCGGCCAGGTCGATCGACAGCCAGATGCTGTCGTCCTGGTGGAACCGGTGGCGCAGGTAGAAGGCCCGGGCCCGCTCGTTGGCCGCCTCGGTCTCCAGGAACAGCCGCTGGGCGCCCCGGGTCCGGGCCTCGGCCAGCACCCGCTCGAGCAGGATCGAGCCCAGCCCCTGGCCCCGCACGTCGAGGTAGACCTCGTCGAGCAGGGCCTCCACCCCGCCCGACTCGATCGAGTAGCCCAGGGTGACCACGGCGTAGCCGATGGCGGCGTCGTCGAGCTCGGCCAGCAGCACGGTGCCCCAGCGGGGTTCGGCCAGCAGCCCGGCGAACGCCCGGTGGGTCCGGGCCTCGTGGAACTCGTGGCCGTCGGCCTCGCAGTAGCGGCGGCCCAACACCAGCAGCGAATCGAGATCGGCGGCCGTAGCCGCCCTGATCACGAGGCGGTCGCCGGGGGGCCCGCTCGCGCCAGCAACGCTCATGCCAGCGGTGCGTCGCCGAACAGGACGCCGAACCGCTCGCACCAGATCTGCACCGTCCGGTAGGTGGCCAGGTCGACCTCGGGCGGGATCTCGTAGTTCTGGTCGCCGATGTTGCCCTTGAGCGCGCCCAGGCTGACGTACCGGTCGTCGTCGGCGCGCAGATACACCTTGAGGTCGGGACCGTTGGTCGACTCGAAGCCCTCCAGACGTAGGACCCGCTGCTCGGAGCCGTCGTTGAGCACCAGGGCCGAGCCGGTCACCGAGTGGCCGGTGCTGCCGCTGAACGTGCCCTGGGACAGGGTCGTCGTGCCCGCCCCCGAGGCGAAGACCGGCCCCGCCTCGGCCACCTCGTCGTCGAGGACGAGCGACTGGACGCCGAAGTAGCCGAAGGCCAGCCAGCCGGCGACGGCAGCCACGATGAGGCCCCCGAGGGCGATGCGGAGCCGGTTCTGCATGCCGGCAATCTAGTGGCGGGCCAGCTCAGGCCGGGGGTCGGCCGAAGGTCATCTCGGCCACCCGCTCCATGCAGATGTCGGCCGTCCACGGCAGCATCACGGCCCCGGCCCGGGCGTCACGGTGCATCCGCTCCAGGGGGAACCGCTTGAACAGGGCCCGGCCGCCGCAGATCCGCAGCACCTCCCCCGTGACCTCGTGGGCCACCTTCGACATCGTGCGGTGGCACATCATCGTCCGCATCCGGGCCCCGGGCGTGGGCTTGTACCGGGCCTCGGCCATCGTGCGCAGCATCAGGGCCCGGGCCTCCTGGACCCGGATCTGGCACTCCGCCAGCGCCAGCTGCTTGGTCATCGTCGGGCTCCCCGACCGGGGGCTGCCCTCCACCTCGCCCTTCATGTAGGCCACGGCGAAGTCGACCGCCGCCTCGGCCAGGCCGAGGTACGTGGGCGAGATCGTCATGAAGATGTGGGGCCAGTCCCGGGCGGCCAGGAAGTACGCCCCCGACGGCATCACGGTCATGGCGTCGGGCACGAACACGTCGTCCAGCAGGAGGTCGCGCGACATGGTGGCCCGCATGCCGAGCACGTCCCACTCGCCCGACACCGAGAACCCGGGGCTGTCGGCCGCCACCGCCAGGTACAGCGTGTCCCGGAACGACGGGGC
>Ga0268299_1003956_pt1 | contig 12490 bp, 11 predicted proteins | sample NOBtaG_FD_193484 | JGI IMG/M metagenome (GOLD analysis project Ga0268299, IMG submission 193484) | Activated sludge microbial communities from bioreactor in Nijmegen, Gelderland, Netherland - NOB reactor | ecosystem: Engineered > Bioreactor > Aerobic > Activated sludge | place: Netherlands...
GGCATCGTCGCCTTCCTCCTCATGCTCTACTTCTTCGCCCTGCCCGGAGCCCTCCCGGCCGACGAGGACCGCACCGGCGGGCTCCCTGGCACCTACACCGTCAACGGCACCGATCCCAACGGCGGCGAGTACTCCGGCACCGTGGTCATCAAGGCCGCCGATGGGTCTCCCGGCACCTTCGAGATGGAATGGATCATCACCGGCGCCCTGCAGCAGGGGTCCGGGGTCCGCACCGGGAGCGAGCTCGCCGTCACCTGGGTGTCCAACACCTCGGGGGACGACAGGGAGATCCGGGGCACCGGCACCTACGTCATCGGCGACGACGGGCGCCTCACCGGCACCTGGCAGGTCGAGGGCGGCACCGGCACGGGCTCCGAGGAGATCGTTCCCGAGCCCTGACAACCGGGGGGCTCGCCGCCCCCGGCGGCTCCGCCGCCTCCCCGTCGCCGTCGGGGCCCCAACCCCACCGGCCGTCCGCCTACGGCGACCTGGCACCACGTTCATCACCCACCGCCTTGCGTGGTCGAGGTGGCGCCGGCCGGTTCGTCGGTCAGCGTCATCAGGTAGGCGACGAGCGCGTCGAGCTGCTCCTCGCTGAACCGCTCCCGGTAGATCGGCAGCATCTGCCCGGCGGGGAACCCGGGCACCACGTACTGGTCGGGCAACAGGATCGAGTTGCGCAGGTACAGCTCCGGCGTGAGCCCCTCCACGCGGGTACCGGCCCGGCTCGCCACCCCGTACAGGGACGGGCCGATCCCGTCGTCCCCCGACCGCACCGAATGGCAGGTGGGGCACCCGGCCGCCCGGGAGGTGAACAGGTCCCGGCCCTCGGCCACACCGGGCGGGGGCGGCACGTCGCGGATCGGTACCACCAGGCGGCGGCCGGCCACCAGCTCGGTGGGGGCCTCGTACACGGTCACCGGCCCATCCGAGGTTTCGGCCACCACCGCCACGGTGGCCGTGCCGGGGTCCAGCGCCACGTCGATGAGACCCGACGCCACCGCACCGCTCCGGGGCACCGACCGGCGGGCCACCGCCTGCCCGTCGAGGCGGATCTCGACGGCGGTGACCTCGCCCACCGGGCCGTTGCCGTCGGCCCCCGAGCCGGCCGTGGTGGCCGTGGTCCCCTCGCTGGTGGCCAGTCCCCCCACCGGCACGGCCAGCAGCTCGTTGCCGGCCTCGTGCTCCACCACCACCCGTACCCCCGACCGGTCGCTGCCCGTGAACGGGGCCCGGGTGGCGAACACCACCGCCACCAGCGACAGCGCCACCAGCACGGCCGCCCCGGCCAGCACGTCGCGCCGGCCCGGGAGGCGGGAGTCGTCGACCGAGGGATGGGCGCCGGGGTGGCTCAGGGCGCCCGCCAGCTCGGTGGGGGCCACCCAGTCTTCGATGACGACGCCCTGCCAGCGGCGGGGCGGGTGGGGTGCCCGCTCCCCGCTGAGCCGCTCGGCGGCCAACCGGTTGCCCACGCCGTAGCGGCAGTCGTGGGGCGGGCAGCCGACCACGTGCACGCCGGTGGCCCCGTCGTTCATCAGGTGGCCGATGGCGGCCGGGGCGAACATGCCGGCGCACCGCACCCGCAGCACCACCGGCTCGGCCCCGGCATCACCGTGGTCGTTGCCAGCGGCTGCGCCCCGCAGGGCGGCGGCCGACAGCTCGAGGTGGCGGTCGCAGGCCACCACCACCGGCCGGCCCGCCACGTCGAGCTGCTCCTGCCCCATGCCAACAGCGGGGCCGCCACCGGCGGCACCCCCGGACGCCAGGTCGCCGAGGCGGCCGGGCAGGGTGCCGGGCAGGGTTATGGCGTCGAAGGCACACGAGCCGACACAGATCCCGCAGGCCACACAGGCCGCCGGGTCGACCTGGGCGATGGCCCGGTGCCCCCGACCGCCGCCATCGCCGGCCGGGCCGGCATCGTCGCCATCCGTCGCCGGGGCGCCGCCGACCATGGTCAGCGCCCGGTAGGGGCAGTCGACCACGCACAGCTCGCAACCGGTGCAGGCGTCGGCGTCGATCACGACCGGGGCCGGGTCGGCCGAGCGCAGCAGCCGGGGCAGGAACACCACCAGCGCGGTGAGCAGCCCGCCGGCCACCACCGCCACCCACCGCCACCCGGACAGCAGCGGGGGCAGGAGGAACAGCACGAACGGGTCGAGCGGCATGTGGCCCGGCAGGCGGCTGGCCGACGCCGCCGGCAGCATCCCCACCGGGAACGCCAGGCCCACCAGCACCAGGGCGCCCCCCATGAGGATCATCCAGTGGCGGGGCGGCAGCCACGGGAGGCGCGACCGCCGCAGATGCCGGAACAGGAACCAGGCGACGACCCCGGTGAGGATCAGGTGGGCGAACCAGACCACCACCAGCAGCCATGACCCCGATCCGGTTCCGGCGCCGCTCAGGTGGCGGGTGGCCCACGCCGCACCCCTGGCCGACGGGGCCAGCAGGGCCGCCGCCGCGTCCGACAGGGCCTGGGCCCGCACGTCCTGCACCAGCCAGTAGCCGGTGACGCCGGCCAGCCAGATCACCAGCAGGGCGGCCACGCCGGTGGCCCAGCGCCACCGGCGGGGCCGGCCGGTGAACCGGGCCCCCACGAAGATCCGCCAGGCGTGCACCACGGTGGTCAGCACGAGGGCGGCCGAGCTGTAGCGGTGGACGGCCCGGGCAACCTTCTGGATGGCGTTGCCTTCCATGGCCGCCACGGCCCGGTACGAGGCCTCCGTGCCGTACTGGAAGAACAGGGTGATGTAGACCCCGGTCAGCACCACCACCCCGAGCAGGAACACGCTGATCGTGCCGGCGTGGGGCAGCGGGTTGAGGCGGTTGGACCCGACGAGGCGCCGGACCGGGCGCTCCACGGTGAACGTCACCCGGTCGAGCGCGGCCAGGGGCCGCGAGAGCCGGGTGTCGGCGCCGTGGTGCGGGGCCGGCTCGGATGGGTCGTCAGGTTTGCGCACCGCCACTCACTCCTCCGCCTACCAGGGCGTGAAGTCGGTCCCGGGGGCGTTGAGGTTCATGTTGAGGATCTGGTCCACCAGCTGTGGCCCGTAGGCGATGATCAGCAGCAGGGCCGCGCCCAGCAGCCACGGCTTGAACCGGTCGAGCCACACCGGGGTGAGCTGGGGGTGACGGATCGACTCGGCGATCGGCACGCTCGGCACCTCCTCCGGTGCCACCTTGGGGCCGAAGGCGGTGCGGATCATGACCAGCCCGTACAGGATCACGGCGACCAGCAGGATGGCGCCGCCGATCGAGACCCGCAGCAGGTTCCCGTTCCAGGCCTCGGGCACATAGGTGGCCTCCCCCAGGGGGGTGCGGCGGGGGGCGCCCAGCAGGCCCAGCACATGCATGGCGTTGGAGAACACGATCATCCCCACGAACCACACCCAGGCCTGCACCAGCGCCACCCGGGGACCCCACAGCTTCTTGCCCATGAGGTAGGGGACCATCCAGTAGGTGATGCCGATGAACGACAGGGTGACGGCGCTGGCCACCGTGAGGTGGAAGTGACCCGGGACCCACGCCGTGTTGTGGATCACCAGGTTCAGGTTGTACGAGGCGTTGGTGAGGCCCCCGATCCCGCCGAACATGAACAGGATGCCGGCCAGCAGCTGGGCCGCCACCGAGGGGTCGGTCCACGGGAGCTGCCGCACCCAGCCGATGAGGCCGGTGCCCCCCCGCTTGCGGGCCGCGTACTCGAGCGAGGCGATCACCGTGAAAGCGGTGAGGGTGGAGGGGAAGAACACCGAGTAGGTGAGCCCGGCGTGGATCCACTTCCAGGTCTGCGGAATCCCGGGATCCACGAACTGGTGGTGGAACCCGACCGGCACCGACACCAGCAGGAACATCCAGAACGACAGGCGGGCCAGCGAGTCGCTGAACAGCTTGCCCCCGGCCTGGTGGGGCAGCATGCCGTACCACGAGACGTACGCCGGCAGCAGCCAGAAGTACACCAGTGGATGGCCGGTGAACCAGAAGTAGGTGCGGGACAGCTCCGGGTCGACCGCATCGATGATGCCCAGCGACCAGGGCAGCAGCATGGTGAGGATCGACACCGCCAGGCCCAGCGTGGCGATCTGCCACATGGCGGCGTTGATGATGCCGCCCAGGGCGATGAAGGGCGAGCGCACGCCCCGGTGCTCCTTCCGCCAGGCCCACAGGGTCAGGTAGAAGCCGAGGCCCTCGATCCAGCTGCCCACCACCACGAGGGTGAGGCCCAGATAGAACGCCCAGCTCGCCTTCAGCGGGGCGTAGAAGGTGTAGAGCACGGTGGCGGCGTTGCCCAGCAGGGGCACGGCCGCCGTCAGCAGGCCCACCACCATCACCCAGAACCCGAGCTTGTTGATCCGCGGGTGGCTGAGCGGGCGCTGCAGGCCCCGCATGGTGGTCAGGTTCGTGAAGCCGACGATGAAGAACGTCGTCCACACCAGGGCGTTGAGCACACCGTGGATGGTCAGCCCCTGGTAGTAGGAGCGGATGATCGGCTCGATGTAGGGGTAGATGTCGACCCCGGAGTATTCGAAGGCCTGCAGGGGCCCCATGAGGCTCCCCACCATCAGGGCCGATATGGCCACGATCATGTGCCAGCCGACGAAGCGGCGCTCCTGGGGCGTGAGCTCCCGGGCCGGTGCCGCCTGTCGGGTGGGGGCGAGCGGCGCCTGGGGATCCGGCTGGTCGAGCACCGTCATCGCGACACCTCCGTGGTGGCTCCATTTGAGCTATTGCCGACGGTGGTGGTCGATCCATTCTCGCCACTGTTGGTAGCTCCTGAATCGGCGACTACCTTTACCGTGCCGTACATGGTTGCGTGTCCTTTGCCGCAGTACTCGGTACACAGATAGGGGAACTCTCCCACCGTGTCGAAGGTGTAGACGAGCTTCGACACCTGCCCGGGAACGATCTGCATGTTGATGTTGGTGTCGGTCACCTTGAATCCGTGCTGCAAGTCCGAGCTGGTGACGTAGATCGTGACCTTCGATCCCACCGGCACCTCCAGCACCCGGGGGTTGAACGTCCAGGCCTGGGCCACCACGTAGGCTTCGTACTCCCCGGGGGCCACCTCCCGCAGGCCCGGGTTGGCCCACGGCTCGGACTGGGCGAGGGTGCGGGGGTCGACCTCGTCGGACACCCCTGACACCTGGAAGCCCATGGCGAAGCCGCCGATGGTCACGATGGCGAAGAAGACGGCGAGGAGCAGGATCGACACCCGCATCCAGTTCTTCTCGTAGGGGTCGATCCCCATCGTGAGGCGCTCGGCGGGCGGCTCCCCCGATGGCCGATCGGGTGCATCGGTGGCGGTCACACCGTCACCCCCCGGCTTATCAGGATCACGTACACCGACGCCCACAACAAGATGAGGGCGGCGAGGAACATGGCCAGGATGAAGATGGTGCCGGTGGGCTTGAAGTGCTCTTCACCCTCGGTGCCCTGTGGACCGTTGGTCACGGCAAGCTCCGTTCGGGAGTCGATGATGCATCCGCAGTGTCTCCGCCCGGCACGGGGACATGTAGGGACCTAGGGCCCTATTGACACCATTCGCCGCGCTCGTAAGTTGCGACCGCGTGATTCAACTGGAACTCGCCGACACACAACGTGCCAGCAGTCACCTGCAGGTGTCAAGGGTCACGTCGAAATCTGATTAGATTCTCTCAGTAGGAGCCAGCGGAGATGCGGAGTTTCCCCGCCAAGTCGGGCCGGACAGGCGGCATGTTGGCGCTGGCGACGGCGGCGTTGCTGACGGCTCTGGCCGTCTCCGCCACCGGTCCCCGACCCGCCGCAGCCCAGACCGACGGCACAGGCACCACCGTGGCCGACGGCACGCCCACCACGGCGGCCGACGGCGCGGGCACCGGCGTCACCACCGCCGACTCCACCACGGCCGACACGATGGATCCGGTTCTGGCCGACCAGATCGTGACCGGCTCCGAGGTCTACTCCCAGATCTGCTCGGCCTGCCACCAGCCCGGCGGCACCGGACTCCCCGGCCAGTACCCGCCGCTGAACGGCAACCCCAACGTGGCCGACGCCGCCTACGTCACCGACGTGGTGACCAACGGCAAGCAGGGCCCGATCGAGGTGCTGGGCGAGACCTACAACGGCGTGATGCCGTCGTTCTCCACCCTGTCCGACGACGACATCGCAGCCGTGATCGCCTACATCCAGAACGGGTTCCAGCTGCCGGCCGGCGCCGCCCCCACCGCTCCCACCGGGCCGGTCGCCGGCACCGAGCTGCCGGCCCTGGCCAACATGGGCTCCCTGGTGGCCTTCCTCCTGGCCGCCGCCGTGGGGGGCCTCGTGCTCTACCCCCGCCTGGCCAGCCAGAACAGCCGGCTCGAGGTGCCGTGGCTCGACGCCTGGCTGAAGACGGCCGCCATCGTGGCCGCCGTGATCCTGCTGGTGGTGGTCATCCCCGACTGGGCGCTCAAGACCTCGGCGGTGAGCAAGCTGCCCCGGGCGGGCCAGGACCTGATCGGCCTGGGCCTGTGGGGTGCCGGCCTCGGCGTGGTGCTGGGCGCCCTGTGGTACGCCCACAAGGAATCGAGGGTGTGATGGCGGACGGACCGGCCGGCATCGGCGACCTTCCCGTGGGGGTCCCCGACCTCCAGTACTACGACGAGAACATCCCCTGCCTGGCCGCCTGCCCAGTGCACACCAACGCCGGCCTCTACGTGGCCGCCATCGCCGACGGCGACGACCGGCAGGCCTACCTAACGGCCCGCCTCCCCAACCCGTTCGCCTCGGTGTGCGGCCGGGTGTGCGCAGCCCCCTGCGAGGACGCCTGCCGGCGGGGCAAGATCGACCGCCCCATCGCCATCCGGGCCCTCAAGCGCTTCGTCACCGAGCAGTTCGGCCCCGAGAACGGGCCCGACGCCCTGGTGATCGCCCCGCCGGCGCCCGACCGGCCCGAGAGCATCGGCATCGTGGGCGGGGGCCCGGCCGGCATGGCCTGCGCCCACGACCTGCGCCGCCTCGGCTACCGGGTCTCGGTCTACGAGGCGACCGACAAGCTGGGCGGCGCCATGTGGCTCGGCATCCCCGAGTACCGCCTCGACCGCAAGGTCCTGGCCGCCGACATCGACGCCATCGTGGCGATGGGCGTCGACGTCCACCTCGACGCCAAGCTGGGCCGGGACTTCACGCTCGACCAGCTGCGCCAGCACCACGACGCCGTGTTCCTCGGCATCGGGGCCACGCTGGGCCGGGGCCTCGACCTTCCCGGGGCCGAGGCCGACGGGGTGTTCAAGGCCATCGAGTTCCTGATCAACATGAACCGGGGCTTCAAGGTCGACGTGGGCGAGCGGGTGATCGTGATCGGCGGCGGCGACGTGGCCATGGACGCCGCCCGCACCGCCCTGCGGGCCGCCGACTACACAGCCAAGTCGACCGGGAGCGAGGCCGGCGGCCACTCCGATCCCGACGAGCGGCATCCGTCCACATTGTCGGACACCGACGAGCGGCATCCGATGACCACCGCCTTCGACGCCGCCCGCACCGCCCGTCGGGCCGGGGCCCGGGAGATCACGATCGTGTCGCTCGAGTCCCGGGAGGAGATGCCGGCCCACGACTTCGAGGTCGAGGAGGCCGAGCACGAGGGCATCCGGTTCGTCCACCGCCGGGGCCCGTCGGCCATCCAGGTGGGCGACGGCCGGGCCGTGGGGCTCGAGACCATCGGCGTGCGCTCGGTGTTCGACGCCGAGCACCGCTTCGCCCCGGTCTTCGACCCCGAGGACCGCCAGGTGCTGGAGGCCGACACGATCATCCTGGCCATCGGCCAGGCCATCGACCTCGACGCCCTGGGGCCGAACGGCCCCGAGACCAGCCCCCGCCGCACGATCGCCATCGACAACGACACCGGCGCCACCTCGATCCCCGGCGTGTGGGCCGGGGGCGACGCGGCCAAGGGCCCCCGCACCCTGATCGACGCCATCGCCGACGGCCGCCGGTCGGCCGCCGACATCCACCGGGCCCTGGCCGGCGCCTCGGGTTCCCCCGAGGTGGCCGCCCCCTCCCCCGGATCGCCCGGCACCAACGGCAGCCACCCCGCCACGATGGTGGAGCTGCGCCAGTTCCACCGGCTCGACGACCTGTACGACCGTCAGGACCGGGTGGCCGTACCCACCCGAGACACCGGCCGCCGGATGGGCCTGGCCGAGGTCGAGCTCGGCTTCACCCCCGAGCAGGCCCGGTGCGAGGCCAACCGCTGCCTGCGGTGCTTCGCCAACATCGTGCTCGACACCGAGGCCTGCGTGCTGTGCGCCCTGTGCGCCGACGTGTGCCCGGTGAACGTCATCTCGCTGGTGCCGGGCGAGGAGATCGACCCGGCCGCCGGGGCCGGGCAGACGGCCCTGCTGCTCGACGAGGAGGCCTGCATCCGCTGCGGGCTGTGCATCGAGCGGTGTCCCCCCAAGGCGTTGTCGATGGCCATGTGGTCAGGAGTAGGAGTCCCACCGTGGCAGTGATCGAACAGGACCGGACCGAGCCGACGCCGAACCCGCCGCCGGAGCGACCCTCGGGGCCGATCGACCGGGTCAGGGCGACACCGGTCGGCCGGTCGATCTGGCGTACCCCCCGTCGCCACACCCCCCGCGACGCGGCGGCGTCCCACTGGTCGAGCTTCCTGCTCCACATCTATCCGGTGAAGGTGCGCAAGGCCGAGCTGGGGTTCAAGTACTCGTGGTACCTCGGTGTGATCTCCACCGTGCTGCTGGGTTCGCTGGTGCTGTCGGGCGTCTACCTGATGTTCTTCTACGTGCCGTCGCCCGGCTCGGCCTACACCAACATCCAGACCCTCCAGGCCGAGGTGGCGTTCGGCCAGTACGTGCGCAACGTCCACCGGTGGTCGGCCCACCTGATGGTGCTGGCCGTGGTGGCCCACATGGGCAAGGTGTTCTACCGGGGGGCCTACAAGCCGCCCCGGGAGTTCAACTGGGTGATCGGGGTGGTGCTCCTCACCCTCACCCTGCTGATGTCGTTCACCGGCTACCTGCTCCCCTGGGATCAGCTCGCCTACTGGGCGGTCACGGTCGGCACCGAGATGGCGGCCTACGTGCCCTTCATCGGCGAGCAGGTGCAGAGCCTGATGCTGGGCGGGTCCACCGTGGGCTCGGGCACCCTGCTGCGCTTCTACGTGCTGCACGTGGCGGTGCTGCCCACCACCCTGATCTTCGTGCTGATGATCCACCTGTGGCGGTGGCGCAAGGACTCGATGCTGGAGCTGGAACGGAATGAGCCCGATGTCTGACACGACCGAGACCCCGGTGCGGCTGCGGCCCGACCCGGTGAACATCGAGGGCCGGCGGGTGCTCGGCATGGTGCCGGGCAAGCCGGTGGCTGGTGAGCGCAAGGAGCCGGCCGACGACGACATGGTGCTGGTCTGGCCCCACCTCCTGGTCCGTCATGCGGTGGCCGGCCTGTCGGTCACCCTGCTGGTGGCGATCATCGCCGTGTTCGTCGACGCACCCCTCCGGGAGGTGGCCAACCCCACGGTCACCCCCAACCCGGAGAAGGCGCCGTGGTACTTCGCCGCCCTCCAGGAGCTGCTGGCCCACTTCCATCCGCTGGTGGCCGGGGTGCTGATCCCGACCGCGATCGTGGTGGGCCTGATGGCGCTGCCCTACATCGACCGGAGCCTGTTCGTGAAGCCCCAGCACCGCCGGGTGGCGGTGGCCACGTTCACCACCTTCCTCGTCCTGTTCGCCATCCTCACGCTGGTGGGCTTCGCCTTCCGGGGACCGAACTGGGGCTGGGTCTGGCCGTGGCAGGAATGGCACGGCGAGCTGTGAGCTGCGACCGGCCGCAACGGCCCTGCCGGAGAACACTGAGGAGGAAGCAGAGCAATGGCTGAGTTCATCCAGAGGCGGCAGTTCCTGGCCCGGCTGTGGGGCGCCGGCACCGGCCTGATCGCCGTGGCCGCCGCCTGGACCTCGTGGGACCTGCTGCAACCGCTGCGCACCACCGGCTTCGGCGGGCTGGTGCGGGCGATCAGGCCCGAGGCGGTGCCCGACACCGGCATCGTGGAGGTGCCGGCGGCCCGGTCGTACCTGGCCAAGGTCGACGGCGAGACGGTCGCCCTGTCCGAGAAGTGCACCCACCTCGGCTGCCGGGTGCCGTACTGCGACTCGTCGGGCCGCTTCGAGTGCCCCTGCCACGGCTCGGTGTTCAGCCGGTCGGGCGAGTACGTGGCCGGCCCCGCCCCGCGGGGCATGGACCGCTACCCCACCTCGGTCAACGCCGAGGACGGCCTGCTGTACATAGACACCGGCGCCCGCGAGGAGGGACCGGCCCCGGGCTCAGGACCGGTGGAGGAGCCGACGGGCCCGTCGTGCGCAGCGGAAGGGCACGGCTGAGATGTCCACCGGGCTGTACCAGACCGACGAGGAGCTCGAACGCTCGACCAACAAGCTGATGGCCATCGGGTTCGCCCTGATGCTCGCCCTGGTCCTCATCTTCCCCCTCTACCGGGTGGTGGAGCCGGCCAGCCGGGAGGACGAGCGCGAGAGCCAGCTCCAGGCGCTCGCCGCCTCGGGCGAGCAGACGTGGTCGGTCACCTGCGCCTCCTGCCACGGGCTCAACGGCGAAGGGGGAATCGGGCCGGCGCTCAACTCCCAGCAGTTCCTGTCGTCGGCCACCAACGCCCAGGTCGAGCTGCTGGTCTCGGTCGGCATCCCCGGGACCCAGATGGCCGCCTTCTCCCAGGACCACGCCGGACCGCTCACGTCCGAGCAGATCAAGGCCGTGGTGACCTACATCCGGTCGTGGGAGAAAGACGCCCCCGACAACCCCGACTGGCGTAGTCCGGGCAGCACGTCGACAACGGCCGGCTGAGTCAGAGGGTGGTGAGCCAGCGGCTCGACAGGCGGTGGCGGCCGTCGACCAGGGTCTGGAGATCGGCGGCCAGCTCGGTGGCCACCGGGCCCGGAGCCGGGTAGGCGACGCCGTCGAGCTCGGCCACGGGGCGGATGAACCGGCTGGTCGACACGAGCAGGAGCTCGGCCGCCTCCGTCACCTCCTCCCACCGGATCGAGCGGACGTCGACGGCCAGGCCCCGGTCGAGGGCCAGGTCGAGCACCAGGCGGCGGGTGACGCCGTCGAGGACCGAGTCGAGCGGTGGAGCCAGCACCCGCCCCTCTCCGGTGACCACCAGTAGGCTCTGGCTCGGCGCCTCGGCCAGGTCGCCGCTCGCCGTGCGGAGGATCACGTCGTCGTAGCCGTCGGCCCGGGCCGACAGCTGGAGGCGGACCGCCGCGGTGTAGAGCGCCGCCACCTTGAGCGAGGTCGGCAACACGTCGGCCGGTATGCGTCCGGCGGCGACGGACCGGAGTCGGGCCGGCTGGTCGGCCAGCACCCCGGGCGAAGCCACCGGGGCGCAGGCAACGAACACGGTGGGCACGAGCGAGACCGGCACCGTGGCCGGCGGCACCTCGGCCCACGCCGCCACCAGCTTGACCAGCCGGTCGGCGGGGCCCGGGTTGGCGGCCACGGTCTCGGCCACCGCCTGCTCCAGGGTCCGGATGTCCCAGGGGCTGGCCATGCCCATCAGGGCCATCGAGTGCTCGAAGCGGGCCACGTGGGGCCGCAGGCCCACGGCCACAGGGGCGGGCGCCCCCCGATCCCCGCCTCCGGGGCCGGGCCCGGGCCCGGGCAGCACCCGGAGCACGTCGAACACCTCCGACCCACGGTTGGCGGCGTGCGACAGCACGTGCACGGTGGCCTCGGCCCAGGGCACGAGCCGCCCATCCCGCCACACCACCCCTGCATCGCCAGTCACCTGGGTCACGGGGAGAGACAGTACCCTGGAGCGGTGGCCGAGGTGGTAGCTCTGGCGATGCCGGCCGGGCCGGCCTATGTGGACGCGATCCGGCGGGTGTGGGACGCCGGCGACGCCTTCGCCCCCCTCGACCTGCGCCTACCGTCCGACGAGCGGGCCCGCCAGCTGGCCGCCATCGCCCCCACCGTGGTGGTCGACGAGCACGGCGAGCGCCACCGGGTGGAGGGGGGCCGGCCCACCGAGTCGGGCGACGCCCTGCTGATCGCCACCAGCGGCACCACCGGCAACCCGAAGGTGGCCATCCACACCCACGCCGGCGTCGAGGCGTCGGCCCGGGCCATCAGCGCCCACCTGGCCGTCGACCCCGCCACCGACCGGTGGCTGGCCTGCCTGCCGGTGGCCCACATCGGCGGCCTGTCGGTGATCCTGCGCTCGATCCTCACCGGCACCCCGGTGGAGGTGCACGACCACTTCTCCCCCGCCGCCACGGTGGAGGCCCTGGATCGGGGGGCCACGCTGGCCTCGTTCGTCACCCGGGCCCTGGCCCAGGTGCCGGCCGAGCGGTTCCGGGCCATCCTGCTGGGCGGGGCCGCCCCACCGCCCGACCGGCCGGCCAACACGATCGCCACCTACGGCCTGACCGAGACCGGTTCGGGCGTGGTGTACGAAGGATGGCCCCTGGACGGGGTGGAGGTGTCGTTCGGTCCCGGGGGCGAGATCCGG
>Ga0268299_1003957_pt1 | contig 12487 bp, 9 predicted proteins | sample NOBtaG_FD_193484 | JGI IMG/M metagenome (GOLD analysis project Ga0268299, IMG submission 193484) | Activated sludge microbial communities from bioreactor in Nijmegen, Gelderland, Netherland - NOB reactor | ecosystem: Engineered > Bioreactor > Aerobic > Activated sludge | place: Netherlands...
CGGCGGCGAATCCCGCAACGTCGCCGCGCCCGTGGGCGGCACGCTGATCGGCGAGCGCCACCCGCATCCTGGCCAAGCCCGCCGGCGTCGCATGATGCACGGCGTCGCCGAATGCCGCGGGCTCCAGCAGGCGCCGTAGCTGATAGATCTCTGCCACATCGCGCTCCGTGAATCGCGGCAGCACGAAGCCGCGGGTCGTAGGAGTCAGGAGGCCGTCGCGGGCGAGCAGCGCCAGCGCCTCGCGAACCGGCGTACGCGAGATGCCGAGCGCGGCCGCGACCGCGTTCTCCACCAGCCGCTGACCCGGCTTGATGCGGCCCTCGCTGATGCGCCGGCGCAGAACATCGTAGGTCCGCTGACGCAGGCCTTTGGAGCGCTGGAGCTTCATGAGCATTTCGGGCCGCCGCGTTTGTCATCCTCAATTTGTATATTGTATACAATTCTCCAGGATTGGGAAGCGCCGAAACGGATGCGGTCCGAGAAAGGTGAAGCGGCATGTCGATCCTCAAGTCACGACCTGGAAGGTTGGGATTGCGCGATATTTTCGGCTTGATGCCGGAACACGCGGAAAATGTCGTCCGCTACTACGAATCCGTGATGCGCGGCCCCTCCCCCTTCACGCCGGCGGAACGGGAGCTGATCTATAGCTATTGCGCGGCGATCGCCGGCTGCCACTACGCGCACACGTCGCACAAGGAGTGCGCCATCGCGCTCGGAATCCCGCGCAGGGTGTTCGGCGCGATTCTCGACGACCTCGACGCCGCGCCCGTGCGTCCGAAGCTGAAGCCGATCCTGCGCTTCGCGCGCAAACTCACCCTTGCGCCAGGCGTGATGGAACTTGGGGATGCCGCTCCGATCTATGCCGCGGGGTGGCCCGAAAGGGCGGTTGTCGACACGATCGTGGTTACGTCGTTGACCGCTTGGATCAGCCGGATCCTGACCGGGTTTTGCGCGAGCGCGCCGAATGCCGTTCACCGTACGGCCGGCAAGCGGCTCGCGCGGCACGGCTACATTCCGGTTGCTCTCGCCGTGCGCGAGCAGATTGCGCGGGCGCGCGACGCCGGCCGGCGGCCGGTCAAACGCCGCCGCGGCGCCGTTAGCGCCGCCACGCCATGAGCCGCCGCGTCGCCTCGACCATCTCTGCTTCGGCGCCGGCGAAGGAGATGCGCAAGGTCGTGCTGCCGCGCCCGCGGTCGAAATCGACGCCCGGCGTGGTGGCGATGCCGGTTTCGTCGAGCATGCGGCGGCAGAAATCCTGGCTGTCGTTGGTAAGGTGCCCGATCTCGGCGTAGATGTAGAAGGCGCCGTCGGAGGGCGCCAGGCGGTCGAAGCCCGCTTTCGGCAGTTCGGCCAGGAGATGCGCGCGGTTCCGGGCATAGCGCGCGACATTGGCCTCGAGTTCGTCGCGGCACTCGAACGCCGCCAGCGCCGCGTGCTGCGAGATCGCCGGCGGCGAGATGAAGAAATTCTGCGCCAAGCATTCCATCGGCCGCAGCAAGTCTTCGGGCACCAGCATCCAGCCGAGCCGCCAGCCGGTCATCGAGAAATACTTCGAGAAGCTGTTGATGACGATGACGCCCGGATCGATCGCGGCGGCGGTCGCCTGCGCCACGCCGCCATAGGTGATGCCGTGATAGATCTCGTCCGACACGAGGCGGATGCCGCGCGCGCGGCAATAGGCGGCGAGCGCCGCCAATTCATCGGGCGCCAGCATCGTGCCGGTCGGATTGGAGGGGCTGGCGACGATGAGGCCGTCGAGCCGGCCGCCGTATTTTTCGAGCAGCTCGACCGTGGGCTGAAACCGGGTCGCGGCCGAGCCCGGCAACGGCACCGCCTCGATGCCGAGCGCGGAAAGGATGTTCTTGTAGCAAGGATAGCCCGGCTCGACGAGCGCGACGCGATCGCCGGCATCGAAGGCGGCGGTGAAGGCGAGCAGAAACGCGCCTGACGAGCCCATGGTCGCCATCACGCGCGACTCGGGCACGTCGATGCCGTACCACGCGCGGTAGTGCTGGGCAATGCGCCGGCGCAGCGGCGGAATGCCGAAGGAATCGGTGTAGCCGAGCTTGTCGGTGCGCAGCGCGCGCTCGGCGGCGGCGAGCACGCCGGCCGGCGCCGCCGTCGAAGGCTGGCCGACTTCGAGATGGATCACATCGCCGCGAGCGTGTTCGCGCGCGTTGGCAGCGCGCATCACGTCCATTACGATGAAGGGTGGAATGTTGCCTCGCCGGGATTGCTTGAGTGCCACGCCGTTCCTTCCCGCGGCCGATGCCGGGCGCCCCGGAAAAGCCGCATTTGGCAGACGATAAGACGATCGAGTTGAGCGCGGCGCCGACGCGCCGCACGAGGAGCGAGCGACCGAGATTATGAAGCTTCGACGCGCCCTTCCCTTCGCCGCAGTCGTGGCGGCCGCCGTGCTCGCGGCCGCGGCGCCAGCGCTCGCTCAATCCGGCACCGGCTCGCTGCCGCTGATCCGCGACGCCGAGATCGAACATACCATCCGTGCCTATTCCTCGCCAATCTTCCAGTCGGCGGGGCTGACTTCGACGAAAATCCAGGTGCATCTCGTCGGCGACCGCCGCCTCAACGCGTTCGTGGCGGGCGGCCGCCACATGTTCATCAACACCGGCTTGCTCATCCGCGCCGAGCATGCCGGCCAGGTGATCGGCGTGATCGCCCACGAAACGGGCCACATCTTCGGCGGCCACCTCGTGCGCATGCGGCGCGAGCTCGAGGACGCGCAGATCAAGCAGATCATCGCCACGATCCTGGCGGTGGGCGCGGGCGTCGCCTCGCGCACCCCGGGCGTCGCGGTCGCCGGCGTCGGCCTGGGCGCAAAGCTGATCGAGGGCACGTTCTACAAATTCACCCAGACCCAGGAGAGCGCCGCCGACGCCTTCGCGCTCAACGTCCTCGACCGCCTCGGCGTCTCGTCGCGCGGCCTGTTCGAGTTCCTGCAGATCCTCGGCGAGCAGGAAATGCTCTTGGACGCGCGCCAGGATCCCTACCTCCGCACCCATCCACTCACGCGCGCCCGTGCCGACGAGGTGCGCCGCCACATGGAGCGCTCGCCGGTCACCGACCGGCCGCTGCCCAAGCACTTCGAAACGATGCACACGCGCATGCGGGCCAAGCTCACCGGCTTCCTGCGCGCGCCCGACCAAGTGTTCCAGACCTACAAGGGCCGCGAAAACACGATGGAGGCGCGCTACGCCCTCGCGGTCGCGTATCACCGGGTCGCCAGCCTCGATCGCGCCCTGCAAGCGATCGACAGCCTGATCCGAGAATTTCCCAGCGACCCCTATTTTCTCGAGCTGCGCGGCCAGATCCTGTTCGAAAGCGGCGGCACCAATATTCGCGATGCGGTCTTGGCCTACGAGCGCGCCGTGAAGCTGGCGCCGGGCGAATCGCTGATCCGCGTCGGGCTCGCCCAGGCGCAGCTCGAGCTCGGCGATCCGCGCATGGACGCGGCGGCGCTGGCGAATCTCCGCACCGCGCTCCGCGCCGACGACACCTATCCGCTCACCTGGCGCCTGCTCTCGGTCGCCTACGGCAAGTCCGGCGACATGGGCAACGCGTCCTACGCCAACGCCGAATACGCCTATCTGGTCCAGGACATACCGACCCTCCGGGCCGCGATCGCGACCGCCGAACGCGGTTTGAAACCCGGCACGCCCTCGTGGCTGAGGCTCCAAGATCTCAAGGCGCAAGTCGCCCAGATTCGCGAAGACCGCCGCCGCTGAATGTCGTATCAACCCCGAACAGAAAACGATCGGTTCCCCATGCGTCTCCTTGCATTTGCCGCCGCCCTCGCCGTCTCGTGCGCCACCCTCGGCCCCGCGTTCGCCGAGGCCGACAAGCCGCCGCTCACGGCCGATCAGGAGAAGCGCGTCCGCGAGATGATCAAGGAATACATCCTCGCCAATCCCGAAATCATCCTCGAGGCGGTGCAGACGCTGCGCCGGCGCCAAGAAGAAGCGCAGCAGAAATCGGCCCTGGAGGCGCTCAAGACCAAGCGCGCCGAATTGCAGGGCGCCAAGGACCTGCCCGTGGCCGGCAATCCCAACGGCACGATCACGATCGTCGAGTTCTTCGATTACCGCTGCGGCTACTGCAAGGCCGCCAAGCCGGCGATCGACGAGGTCGTCAAGGGCGACGGCAAGGTCCGGCTCGTGATGAAGGAATTCCCGATCCTCGGGCCGGCCTCGCGGGTTGCCTCGCTGGCCGCCGTCGCCGCCCACAAGCAGGGCAAGTATCTCGCGTTCCACAACGCGCTCATGGCCTATCCCAACAATCTCACCGACGACGTAATCTTCACGCTGGCGCGCCAGATCGGGCTCGACGTCGCCAAGCTCAAGGAAGACATGAAGGCGCCCGACGTGCTCGATCTCATCGCGCGCACCAACAAGCTCGCCCAGGAGCTCGGCATCAACGGCACGCCGGCCTTCGTCATCGGCGACCAGATCATCCCGGGCGCGGTCAGCGCCGACGAGCTCAAGGCCAAGATCGCGGAAGCGCGCAAGGTCTGCGGCGAGCGCAAGGAAGCGCTCTGCTGAACCGCGCGCGGCCCGCGGCCCCGTCAGCGCGCCCGAGGCTCAATTTCCGGTTTCGACCGCCGTCACCCACCAGCGCGCGCCGCGCTTGGCGAAGGTGACGCGCATCGCGCCGACCCAGCGCACCGCGCGCTTCGCCATGTAGCCGCGCCGTTTGCTCGGCAATTCGATCTCGACCCAAGGCTCGGGTGACGAAACGGCGGATTTGGCCGGGTCGGAATGGGATTCCGCCACCCACCAGCGCTTCACCACCACCGTCTCGACCGAATAGCGCGCCATGATGCGCCCCTTCTCGGTCGGCGCCTCGTGCACGGCGACGTTGCGGGCGATGACGATGCCGAGATCGTCGCGCGCCACGCCCTTTTGGCGCGCGAATTGGGTGTACGGCGCCTCGAACAGGGCGCCCCGCGTCAGCCGTCCGCCGAGGGCCAGCGTCCGCGCCAGTTCCTCCCACAGCGCCGGCTCGCGCCTGAGCCAGGCGATGAGCCCCACAGGACCGCCCGCCGCGCCCGCGATGCGCGCGTCCGGCGCCACGAAATCCGCGAGCGCCGCGAGATCCTTGCGCTGCGCCGCCGCCGCGAACCGCTCGCGCATGTCGACGAGGGCCTTGTCGCGATTGGCGTCATCGACCGGCAGCACGGGTCCCGCCGCCGCCGCGCCGAGCGACGACATCAAGATGAGCGCAGTCAACGGCGCGCAGAAATTCAGCATTCCCCCTCCCCCTCGGCGCGAGCAGCAGCAACACCGCCCGCCAACGCGACCGACTATACGCGCTCGAACGCCGGGAGCTACGCCTTGAACTTCGGATCCAGCCAGTCGCGCAGCGAATCGCCGAACAGGTTGAAGGCGAACACGGCGAGGCTGATGGCGAGGCCGGGGAAGATGATCATCCACGGCGCCTTGTCGAAGAGGTCGTTGGCCATGCCCGACAGCATCAGGCCCCAGGCCGGCGTGGGCTCGGTGACGCCGAGCCCGAGAAACGAGAGCGACGCCTCGAGCAGGATCGCCTGTGCGATGTAGGCCGTGAGCATGATGATGTAGGGCGCCGCGAGATTGGGCGCCATGTGGCGGAGAATGATGCGCCCGTGCGAGTAGCCCGCCGCGCGCGCTGCGTCGATGTAGGGCATGGCGCGCACCGAGAGCGCGGCCGAGCGCACGACGCGCGCCACCTTGGGCACGATCGGGATGGCGATGGCGACGACGAGGTTGACGTCGATGCCGAAGACCAGCGACTTGCCGAGCACGGCCACCACCACCAGCGCCAGCACGATGATCGGGAACGCCAGCAGAATATCGATCAGGCGTTGCAGCACGTCGTCGATGCGGCCGCCGAAATAGGCCGAAGCCGCGCCGAGGATGGCACCCACGGTCGAACCGACGAACGACGACATGAAGCCGATGAACAGCGCCGTACGCGCGCCATGGATGACGCGCGAGAGGATGTCGCGCCCGAACGCGTCGGTGCCGAGCCAATGGTCCCACGACGGCGGCTGCAGGATGGCGGCGAAATCCACCGCCACCGGATCGTAGGGCGCCACGACGTTCGAGAAGATTCCGGCGAGCATCATCACGAGGATGACGACGAAGCTGACGGCGCCGAGCGGCTGCCGTCGGCAGAACGCGACGACCAGGCTCCGCCGGCGCGGCGCGGGCGCCTCGATCTCGGCGATGTCGGGGGTGGTGTCCATCGGTCCGTCAGCGGTAGCGGATGCGCGGATCGAGCGCCGCGTAGAGCAGATCGACGCCCAGGTTCACGAGCACGTAGAACAGCGCGATCAGCATCACCATGCCCTGGATGAGCGTGAAATCGTTGCGCGAGACGCTCTGCACGAACAGCTTGCCGATGCCGTTGAGGTTGAACACCTGCTCCGTCACGACCAGGCCGCCGATCAGGAATGCGAATTCGAGGCCGATCACGGTGATGGCGGGCAGCAGCGCATTGCGCAGCGCATGGCGCGAAACCACGCGCTTCTCGGGGACGCCCTTGGCGCGTGCGGTGCGCACGTAGTCTTCGTTCATGACCTCGAGCAGCGAGGAGCGCACCATCCGCGCCACCACCGCCGCGTAGCGGTAGCCCACCGCGACCGCCGGCCAGATGAGCTGCGTGAGATTGGCGACGGGATCGACGTAGATCGGCGTGAAGGTCATCGACGGCAGCCAATTGAAGACTGCCAGGAGCGCCAGCATGATGAGCATGCCGAGCCAGAACGAGGGAATCGCGAGCCCGCCGATCGAGATCATGCGGACGAGATAGTCCACCCAGGTGTCGCGCTTGAGGGCCGCGAGGGTACCCAGCGGAATGGAAATGAGCACGGCGACGATGGTCGCCATGATCGCGACCTGGATCGAAAGTTCGAGCCGCGGTGCGATTTCGGCCAGCACCGGCTGGTCGGTCCACATCGACTTGCCGAGGTCGAGCGTCGCGAGCCCGACCATCCAATCCTTGAACTGGGTCATCAGCGGCTTGTCGAGTCCCAGCCGCTTGCGCTCCGCCGTCAGCGTCTCCTCGGAAACGGTGCCGCCGTCGCCGCGCAGCTTCACCTCGACGACGTCGCCGGGCACCACCCGCAGCAGGAAGAAGACGACCACCGCCACGCCCAGCAGAGTCGGGATCATCAGCAGGAGGCGGTTGGCGATGTAGCGGAGCATTCGGAGCCCTGGACTGTGGAAACCGGGGACCGGGCGGCGCCGACGCGCCCCCGGCCCCCGCCTCTCGCTGCGCGCTACTGGTTCAGCCACACCTCGCCGAGATCGGCGCCGAGATTGTGGCTCGGCGACATCTTCCAGCCCATCACCGTCTTGTGCGAGGCGACGATGCGGTGCCACCACAGAATCGGCGCCTGATACGACTGCGTGATCAGCCGTTCTTCGAAGCGCTTGATGAGGCCGATGCGCTTGGCCATGTCGAGCTCCCGCACCTGCTGGTCGAACAGCGTATCGAGCTCCGGGTCGTTGGCGCGCGAGCGGTTCTCCGGGGCCCGGCTGAACGACACGAACTTCGACAGGCCCAGGCTCGGCTCGTCCATGAACAGGTTGGAGAAGTCGATGGCCACGTCGAAATTGCCGCTGTTCATGGCCGCGAGATAGGGCGCCGTATCGGTCTGCTTGTGCTCGGCCGTGACGCCGATTTGCCGCCACTGATCGACCAGGAAGATCCCGGCCGGCGTGTAGGGCATGGCGAGGTTGCGGTTGTGCAGCACGAATTTGAGACTGGGCACGCCCGCCGCCGCCAGCAGCTTCTTCGCCTCCTCGCGCGATTTCTTGATGTCCTTGCCGAAGCCGGGAAGCTTGACGAGCTCCGCTTCCGGCGTCGCGTAGGGCGAGCCGGGCCGGATGACGCCGCCCACCGCGCGCAAGGTGGAGATGCGCGCGAGGCCGACGCTGCCGCCCCAGCGGTCGATGGCCATGTTGAGCGCCTGGCGCACGCGCACGTCGTCGAACGGCTTCTTGGTGACGTTGAAGACGACGAGAAGATTGAGCGTCCAGCTCGATTCCTCGATGCGGATCTTGTCGCCCATGGCCTGCACGAGCCGGTCGCGCTCGGCCGGCGAGATGCCGCGGAACTCGGCCAGCAACTGGCCGCCCTGCAGCGCGTTCAGCATCGCCGCGGCCTGGAGCGTGAACACGCCCTTGAAGCCGTCGAGATACGGCAAGCCCTGGCGGAAATACTTGTCGTTGCGCTTGCCGGCGACGTGGCTGCCCTTCGAGTGCTCGACGAACAGGAACGGACCCGACCCCAGGATCTTGGTCTTGGGCGCGTTGGGATCTTCGGCCAGCACCTTGGCGGAATAGATGCAGTTCCACGGGCTCGCGAAATGCTCGAGCATCGCCGCGTTGACCGACTTCATCTTGAAGATCACGGTCGAGGGATCGGGCGTCTCGATCGTGTCGATGTCGCGGAAGGTCGCCCGGCGCGTCGATACCACGCCCTGCGGCGGGTTGCGCAGGCGATCGTAGGTCGCCTTGATATCGGCCGACGTCAGCGCCGATCCGTCGCTGAACGTCACGTTCGGATGAAGTTTGAAGGTGTAGGTCAGCAAATCCGGCGCGACGGTCCAGGATTGCGCGAGATCGCCCTTGACCGCCGGATACTTGTCGAGATCGAAGCGCAGCAGCGTCGAATAAAACGGCGCCGCGAAATGCAGCGTCGCGTATGTGTCGCTGCCGTGGCAGTCATAGTGCGGCGTCTCGGCACTGATCGCGAAGTTGAGCGTGCCGCCCTTCTTCGGCGCTTGCGCGCCCGCCGGCCCGGCAGCCAGCGCTAGCGCGGCCGCGGTCGCGATCGTCAGGGATCGGGTCAATCTGTTCAGCATTGGCTTTCCTCCATGATTCTTTCCGCCGTTCATACTTTTATGCACGCAACGGAATGGCCGCGCCGCGTTTCGCGCAACGGCGGCGTGGTCTCTCGGCATTCGGGGCCCGCGATCGGGCAGCGGGTATGGAATACGCAACCGGTCAGGGGCGCAAGCGCGCTCGGCAATTCGCCGGCGATGAGCCGCGGGGCCCGCGCGCGCTCGATGGTCGGATCCGGCACCGGCGCCGCGTCGAGCAGCAGCTTGGTGTAGGGATGCAGCGGCTCGCGGTAGATGGCGTCGCGCTCCGCGATCTCCATCACGCGGCCGAGATACATCACAACCACGCGCATCGAGATATGGCGCACGACGGCGAGATCGTGCGCGATGAACAGATAGGCGATGCCGCGCGTGCGCTGGAGGTCTTCGAGCAGGTTGATGATCTGGCCCTGGATCGAGACGTCGAGCGCCGACACGGCCTCGTCGCAGACGATGAACGACGGCTCCATGGCGAGCGCGCGGGCGATGCCGACCCGCTGGCGCTGCCCGCCGGAAAGCTGATGCGGATAGCGCTCCGCCATCTCCGCCCTGAGGCCGACCTGACCCAGAATCGAAGCGACCCGCTCGCGCCGGGCGGCACGCCCCGCGACGATGCGATAGACGGCCAGCGGCTCGCCGACGATCTGGCCCACCGTCATGCGCGGATTGAGCGAGCCGAACGGATCCTGGAAGATCACCTGCACCTTGCGGCGCATCGCCTTCAGTTCGGCCCCGCTCGCGCCGACGAGATCCTTGCCTTCGAAGCGGATGGCGCCCGAGGTCGGCTCCTCGAGGCGCAGGATGAGCCGCCCGACGGTGGTCTTGCCGCAGCCCGATTCGCCGACCAGGCCGAGCGTCTCGCCGGGATAGATGTCGAAGCTCACGTCCTCGACCGCGCGCACCACGCCTTTGCCGCCGCCAAGGCCCGCCCGGATGGCGAAGTGCTTGGTGAGCGCGCGGACCGACAGCAGCGGCTCGCGCCGTCCGGCCGCGGCGGCGCTTTCGCTCGGCGCACCGGCCGGCGCCGACGCGATCCGGCCGGCGGCGATGTCCTCGATGCGGAAGCAGGCGGAGACGCCGCCGGTGTCGGTCGCGGCCAGCGGCGGATCGGAAGCACAGGCTGCGATGCGATACGGGCAGCGCGGCGCGAAGCGGCACCCGGCCGGCGGCACCGCCAAATTCGGCGGTAGGCCCTCGATCGTCTCGAGCTTCTCCCCGCGCGGCCGGTCGAGCCGCGGCACCGAGCGCAGCAGGCCCATCGTGTAGGGATGGCGCGGTTGGTGGAAGATCGAGAGGGCAGGCCCCTGCTCCACCATCCGCGCCGCATACATCACGATGACGCGGTCGGCGTAGCGCGCGACGATGCCGAGATTGTGGGTGATGACGATGAGCGCGATGTCGAGCCGGCGCGCGAGATCTTTCATCAGCTCGAGGATCTGCGCCTGGATCGTCACGTCGAGCGCGGTGGTCGGCTCGTCGGCGATGATGAGCTTGGGGTTGCAGGCGAGCCCGATCGCGATCATCACGCGCTGGCGCATGCCGCCCGAGAATTGGTGCGGATATTGGCCGAGGCGGCGCTCGGCATCGGGAATGCCGACCAGACCCATCAATTCGATCGCCCGGGCGCGGGCCTCGGCGTCGTTCATCCCGAGATGGACCTGCAGCGGCTCCATGATCTGGAACCCGATCGTCAGGATCGGATTCAGCGACGTCATCGGCTCCTGGAAGATCATCGAGATCTCGCGGCCGCGGACGGCGCGCATGGAGTCGTCGTCGAGCCGGCCGAGGTCGCGTCCCTCGAACACGATGCTGCCGCCCACGATGCGCCCGCTCTGCCGGGGCAGCAGCCGCATGATCGACAGCGCGGAGACGGATTTTCCGGAGCCGGACTCGCCGACGATGGCCACGATCTCGCCGCGGCGCACCTCGAAGCTCAGCCCATCCACGGCGCGCAGCCGGCCGCGCGCGGTGGCGAATTCGACGCGCAGATCGTTGACGGCAAGCAGCGGCGCGCCCGCGGTGGCGCGCGGGCCCGGCGATCCGGCGTTCGCGGGATTCACAGCGTCGAGCAAATGTAGCAGCGCCCATTGCGACGCCGGTTGAGTCCGGCAAACGCGGGCAAGCCTCCCTAATTTCACGCTTCGCGGGTGGAGCCTATCATGCCGCTTCCGGCGTGCAAAAGCATGACCGCATGCTGCATCGCGTCACCCGCGATGACGCCGGCCAGCGTCGGTAATCTTGCAGATGAACGGCGAGCCGCCTAATCAGAGGCAGGGCAAGCAATTCGAAGGCACGTTCGATGCTTCCAATCATCCGAACGGTGCTCGCTTCGAATCGGCGACATTCCGACGATGCCGTGCATGTCGATACGCAGCCCGTGCTGCGCGGCGGCTGCCGCCGGGAGCCATAGTGTCCGCTCCGGGGAATTCGGGGGAACCATGAGCGTGATCGGTCCGGCATCGGCGCTCGCACGTGCCGCGTTCATCGCCGGTGCGCTGGCGGCGGCGGCATTGCTCCTCATCGGCAGCGCCGACACCCTGATGCGCCTTGCCGGCAACCCGAGCGTGGGTGCCCTCGAATTGGTGGAACTCGCGGCGGCGGTCGCGGTTGCGCTCGGTGCGCCGGCGGCACTCTATCTCTACCGCGATTTCCGCATTCCGGCCTCGCCTGCGTGGCTCGGGCGCGGCGGAACGGCGATTGCCCTATTGTTGTGCGCCGTCTTCGCCGCAATTGTCGTCTATTTTCTCGTCGTCGATATCGGCGGGAAACTCGGCGGCGAGCGCACGGTGGAACTGCGCCTGCCGAATCCGGCAGTCACCGTCTATGCGCTCGCCGCCTGTTTCGCGCTGCTGCTCACGCTGCCGCTGGCATTCGCGACCGGCCTGCGCGATCTCGCGCCGGGCGCGGCACCCCTGCCCTGGGCGATCGTCGTCGGCATCGCGGCGCTTCTGCTGTGGGCCGCCGCCGCGGGGTTGGGAAATTTCGGAGCGATGTTCGCCGTTCGGCTGACGGGCTTCACGACGTCGGCTTCAACCTTCGCGGCGCCGGTGGTCGTGGCGGCACTCGTCGGTGGCAGCATCGCCGCCATTCGGCCCGCCACGCGCATCGGCGCGGTCGCGGCACCGCTGAGCACGCTCGTCCTGGTCGCCACGATGGGGCAAATCTCCATCACGCAAACCGCGGTGGCATTGGCGTTACCGGCGCTCGCCATGGGTGCCTTGCACGCGGCTTTCGCGCATTGGCGCGGCTGGGCGGCCATGGCCGACGATGCCATCGGCCTTGCCCTCGTGGTCTTCTGCGCGATGTTTCTGATGACCGGCGGGTTCACGCCGAGCGAGCTCACGAGCCTGTTCGGATCGCTCGGTATCGGCGTTCTGGTGCTCGTCGCGGCGCTGCTGCGCAAGCCGAACCTTTCGCTTTCGCTCGCCCGCGGATTGGGTCACGGACTCGGCGTCTTGTTCGCCTTCCTGATGATCCTGATGCTGACTGATGTCTTTGCGCGCCTGAACCTAACCCAAGGCCCGTTCCCGCCGTTCGAGGGCGCGCTCGGCATCGTGCTTTGCCTCGGCATCGGCATCGGTCTCGGCACGGTCTTGGGCGCCA
>Ga0268299_1003958_pt1 | contig 12487 bp, 10 predicted proteins | sample NOBtaG_FD_193484 | JGI IMG/M metagenome (GOLD analysis project Ga0268299, IMG submission 193484) | Activated sludge microbial communities from bioreactor in Nijmegen, Gelderland, Netherland - NOB reactor | ecosystem: Engineered > Bioreactor > Aerobic > Activated sludge | place: Netherlands...
CACCATCCTCGCGTTCCTGAACGAGTGGAGCATGTTCTCGGAGCGCAACGGCGTCGATCTCGTGAAGGTCATCAAGGCGATCAAGATGCGCCCGACCCACAACAACATGATCTTCCCGGGCCCCGGCATCGGCGGCTACTGCCTGCCGAAGGACGGCGGCCTCGGCTACTGGGCCTACAAGCACATCCTCGGCTTCGACGACGGCGACCAGGTGTTCAAGATGAGCACCACCGCCATCGACATCAACGACACCCGCGGCCTCCACGTCGCGACCCTCACCCGCGACGCGCTCCGGAACATGGGCCGCTACATCGCCGGTGCCGAGGTCGCGCTGTTGGGTGCCAGCTACCGCCAGGACGTCGGCGACACGCGCTACTCGGGCTCCGAGGTCGTGTTGCGGCGCCTCACCGAGATGGGCGCGGACGTGCGCGTCCACGACCCGTACGTCGAGCACTGGTGGGAGTTCGAGGCGCAGGACGATTACCCCGCGCCCGGCCACTCGCTCTCGCGCTTCTTCCGCAACCAGGACGGCCTCACCGAGCTGCGCGTGCAGACCGATCTCGGCGCGGCCCTCAAGGGCGTCGAGGCCGTGATCCTCGCCGTCCCGCACGAGCCGTACTTGAAGCTCACGCCCGAGGACGTGGTGAAGATGACCGGCGGCCCCGTCGCCGTGATCGACTGCTTCGGCATCCTCGACGACGCGAGCATCCGGCGCTACTTCGAGCTCGGCTGCGAGGTGAAGGGCCTCGGCCGCGGTCACATCCAGCGCATCAAGAAGGAAGTGCGCGAGTCCGCATAAGCGCTTTTCATGGCGACGCGCGGTGGCGGAACCACCGCGCGTCGCATACATCCCCCGGCCGATGGCTCGATCTGTCGTCATCTGCGGCGCCGGGATCGGGGGACTGACCGCCGGCATCGCGCTCCGGCAACGCGGCTTCGACGTCCGCATCCTCGAGCGGGCGGCGAAGCTCGAAGCGGCCGGCGCCGGCATCACGGTGCAGGTCAACGCCATGCGCGTGATGCATCGCCTCGGGATCGCGAACGCGATCGCGGCGGAGGGCGCCAACGTCGACGGCGGGGCGATCCGACGCGCGGACGGCAAGAAACTCCGCGCGATGAGCCAGCTCGATCTCGTGCGGCAGTACGGCGTCCCGTTCGTCGCGATCCACCGGGCGCGCCTCCAGGACGTGCTCCTCCGTGCCTTCGGCGCGGAGCGCGTGACGACCGGCGCCACCGTCGTCGGCGTGACGCCCGGACCCGACAGCGCGACGGTCGCCCTCGCCGACGGCGCGACGGAAAGCGCGGACTTCGTCATCGGCGCCGACGGCCTCCACTCGGCGGTCCGCACGGCGCTCCTCGGTCACGAGACGCCGCGCGCGGCGGGACAGGTCGCGTGGCGGGGCATCTGCCCGCGCGCGGCGGTCGCCGGCGACGCGGGCGGCGAAAGCTGGGGGCGCGGCGCCCGCTTCGGGTTCGTCGCGATCAACGACGCCGAGGCGTACTGGTACGCGGTCGTCGACACCGTCTTCGCGCCGGCGGAGCGCGAGGACCAGTATCCGTTCCTCGTCGACTTCTACCGTGACTGGCACGCGCCGATCCCCGCGATCCTCGCCGCAACCGATCCCGCCCGCGCGATCCGCACCGAGCTCTTCGACCGCCTACCGAGCGACACCTGGGGCCGCGGCACCGTGACGCTCCTCGGCGACGCCGCGCATCCCATGACCCCGAACCTCGGCCAGGGCGGGTGTCAGGCGATCGAGGACGCCTGGGTGCTCGCACGCGAGCTCGCCCGCGAGCCGGCGGCGGGGGGACTGCGCAGCTACGAGGCGGCGCGCCAGCCGCGTACGAAGCGCTTCGTCGAGGAGTCGTGGCGCTTCGGCCAGGTGTCGCAGTCGCAGAACGCGGCCTTCATGGCGGTCCGCAACTTCGCGATGCGCGTCATGCCCGAGGCGCTGATGCAGCGCTCGCTCGCGTGGGCGTTCGACTTCGACCTCGACAAGTGACGGCGAGGTGCGGGTTCAGCGGAGCGCGAACGACGACGACGCGGACGCGCCGGGCGGGAACCCGGCCGTCGGGATGACTCCCAGCAAGTAGTTCGTGCGCTGGAGCGGCTCGTCGTCGCCGAGACGCGCGAGGAAGCGGCCGCGACCGCCGGTCTTCACCGGGACGTCGGCGCTGGTCGCGAGGCCGTCCATGGCCGCGGCGGAGACGATCAGATCCAGGTTGCCGATGGTCGACGTGCCGCCGACCCAGAGGCGGCCTTCACCGGGCGTCTCGCCGGCGCTCGCGCGCAGGTCGATCGCGAAGTCGAAGAGAATCGCGTCACCCTGGAGATCGGTGAACGCGAAGTGGAGTTGCGGAGGTGCGGACAGTGCGGCGAAGAACGTCGCGTCGCCGTTCGTGGCGACGAGCGCGCTCGTCTTTGCCAGCCGCTTCGCGATCGCGCGGTACGATTTTTCGAGGCGTTTCGTGATCGCCGTCCGCGCTTGATCCGGGACACCGCCGGGAAGATTCGCGAGCGCGAGCGGACTCGTCGCGAGGGGCACCCCGCCCGCGAGCGCCGTGAGCGCGGTCTTCCCGTCGGCGGCGATCCCGACCGCGACGTCGAAGAGCGCTTCCTGCACGGTCGTCTGGTGCATCGCGAGGTCGTCGACCAGCTCCTGGGCGTCCAGCGTCGCGAACTGACCCGCGCGCACCCCGACCTCGAACACGTCGATGCGCGTGACGAGCACGTTCCGGGCGGCGGCGATCTCGGCCGCGAACGACGCGACACGCGTCTTCACGGCGTCCTTCACGCGCTTCACCGCGATCTTCTCGGGGCTCGCGCTCAGCGCCGGCTGCGCTCCCGCCAGCAGCAGGACGACCCCCAGCCACGCGACCGCTCCAGCACGCTTCCGCATCGTCATGCCCCCTTCCCCGCGAGCCCGAGGAGGAGCCATCCCGTCCCGAACGGCGCCTTGTCGGCGATGGTCGTCCGACCGAGCCGGGATCGGCGCCCACGTGTCGATGATGCGATGCTCGCTCATGCGGTCATCCTCCTCACCGTTCGGAACGGTCGTGCCGCGGCAAGGCGTCGGCGGTCTCGAACCACGGAATCCGGCTCTCGCGCCAGATGTGGTACTCGGGCGCGACCGCCGCGGGGTCGGCGAGGCTCGCGATCGTAATGTCGATTTCGTCCGGCTTGTTCGTGCTGCGGAACACGAGCTGCGTCCCGCACGCGCCGCAGAAGTCCCGCCGTCCGTGCGCCGTCGAATGGAAGGTGACCGGGCTTCCCGCCGTGTACGTGAACCCGTCGGCCGGCACCGTGAGCCACGCGCCGACCGGCGCCCCGCTCGCGTGCCGACAGATGCGGCAATGGCAGTACCCGGCATCGATCCGCGGGCGGGTGATCCGGTACGCGATCGCCCCGGAGAGACAGCCACCGTCGATCATTCTCGACGCATGACAGAATTTACACGCAACCGAAATCTAGCCGTCGGCACGCCGCCCGAAGAAGAATCCGACGATCAATCCCACGATTCCGGAGGAGAGTGCGGAGAGAGTCTTCGAATGTTTCGTGAAAGGCTCAGGGGTACGCCCCGAGGACGGCCTCAGAGCAGTCGCGCAACGACGCGCTGAAGCCGGCGGCGACGTGGCCGAGACGCTCGTCGCCGTCAGTCGGCTTTGTCGCTGAACCGACGCGATCGCCGGTTCACGATCGTGGTCGCCGGCGCGCTGTAGCGCGCTCCCCAGCACTCGGTGTCGTCGGCGTCGTGCAGCTGGACGGTCACGGGTTGCGCGATCGGAAACGCCGGGTCGTCGAGTCGTGGGCCCTTGCCGGTCACCACGATCTTCGTGTCGCCGGCGCGGAGACCTTCCTCGAGCGTGACGCGCCGGATCCCGTCGGGCGTGGCGCCGTCGTTCCGGTACTCGTAACCCTTGGGCGTACCCTTCCAGCACGGCTTGGGCTTCGCGCCGCAGGTGCCGCCGGCCGGAATCGCGGCATCGAGGATCAGATTCGATTCTCCGTCGTAGAGACAGAAGGCGAACGCGGTACCCGTGCCGTCGACGGGACTTCCGAAGGCGGCGCGCGGCGTGATCGCACCTTTACTCCACGTCCACTGCAGTTCGTCGCGCGCGTCCTCCGTGTAGTCGGAGATCCTGAGGAGGCCTTTCTGCGCGGCGACAGGGGCGCGACACCCGGCGACGGGGCGCGGCGGGCAAAGCGGGGTGGCGGTCGGGGTTGGGGTCGGCGTCGCGGTCGCGACGGGCGTCGGGGTCGCGAGGAGGCCGTTCTCGTCCTTGCAGCTCGCGTCGCAGCCGTCACCGGCGACGAGGTTGCCGTCGTCACATTGCTCGCCGGGATTCGGCAGGCCGTCGCCGCAGCTCGCCGCCACCGCCCAGAGCTCGCGCCCGTGCGTCCCGTCGTTGGCGCTGAAAAAGACCGTTCCGCGTACGTTCGTCGGCACGAACGGATACGAATCGGCGGGGCCCGGATTGATGTCGCCGACGAGGATGGTGGTGATGCCGTCGCTCCGGTGGAGCTCGCAGCCGTGCGCCGCGTCGCAGGCGCGGAAGTAGACGGTCGTGCCGACGACCTCGAGCTCGCCGGGCTCGGAGCTTTCGGGGCCCAGGTTGATGTCGGCGACCAGCGTCGCCGAGGTGCCGTCCGTCTTCCAGAGCTCGGTGCCGGTCGTCGGCTCGTTCGCGCCGAAGAAGAGCGTGTCCCCGACCTTCGTGATCGACCCCGGATTGCCCCAGCCCGGACCCGGATGGATGTCGGCGACGACCGACGTGGTGACGCCGTCGCTCTTCCAGAGCTCGCGCCCGGTGGCAGGCACGTCCGCATTGAAGAAGAGGGTACCGCCGATGTGGGCCTCGACGTAGGGATTGGAGCCGGCAGGCCCGGGAACGATGTCAACGAAGAGCGATGTGGTGATGCCGTCGCTCTTCCAGACCTCGCGTCCGGTGCCCGGCGCGTCGGCGCTGAAGTACACCGCTCCGTCGATTGCGAAGAGGCCGTAGGGGTAGGAGCTCTCCGGACCCGGACGGAGGTCGGCCACGAGCTCCGCGGTGATGCCGTTGCTCTTCCAGAGCTCGCAGCCGTACGCGTCGTCGCAGCCGCTGAAGAAGAGCGTGCCGGCGACGTTCGTCAGGTTCCCCGCGTTGAGCTCCGCAACGACGACGGTCGTCGTGCCGTCGCTCTTCCAGACCTTTCCGTCGGTGACGAAGAAGAGGGCGCTTCCCACGGGGGTGAACCACGAGGAGCACCACGAGAGACCCGCCGGGGTGGCGACGAGGTCCGTCGTATTCCCATCGCTCTTGAACAGCGCGAAGCCGGAGGTCGCCGTCCAAGCGGTGAAGAAGGCCGTGCCGCCGACGTCGGTGATCTCGCAGGGCTCGGAGCCCTGAACCCCGGGGATGATGTCCGCCACCTGGACCGTCCCGGCCGCCGTGCCGTCGGTTCTCCACAGCTCGGCGCTGATCACATCGTCGATCCCGGTCGGACGATCGCTCGCGCTGAAGAGGAGCACGCCGCCGACGTCGGTCAGCCAGAAGGGATGCGACCCTAGGGTTCCCGAGCCGTGGGTTGCGGCGTTGATGTCCTTCACCAGATAGGGAAGCGGCTGTCCCGACGCCGTGTGGGGCCATGCCGGAGCGAGGACCGCGGCGAGGACCGCGGCGCACATCCATTGGCGCCAGCGCGGCGAGCGAACGTCGGGTCGTGCTGTCGTCCTCATGAGCATGGGTGTGGCGGCGGACATCGAGCAGGTGCTGTGCCACACGGAAGGCGCGTCGGCGGCCTCCTATGGTGGCCGCGCTCGCGCAGGTGCGCATGTTCATGCAGAGGTGCGCCCGTTGCGACGATTGCGGTCGTTGGCAAACCGGTCGTGCCGAGCGTCGACCGGCGCAGTGCACGCGGCTCCGCCGCAGAGGTGACGTTTGACAGCGGTCGTTCTCCTCCTCTATCGCGGCTGCGACCTCTCGCGCCACGACGACGCGGCTCGCGTGTCCCGAGAGAGAGACGCCTCGAGGAGGAATCATGCGAATCGGAACGCGTGCTGCCTGGAGTTTCGTCGCCCTGACGAGCCTCGTGCTCGCGGCCGCCGCCCCGGCCACTGCCGCGAAGTGCGGCGACGCCAACCGCTCCGACACCGTCACCGTCACCGATGGCGTGCTCATTCTGCGCTCCGCCGCACAGCTCCAGACGCTCTGCCCGCGCGAGCGCTGCGACATGAACGTCGACGGGACGGTGAGCGTGACCGACGGTGTGCTCGCGCTCCGCGTCGCGGCCGAAATCGAAACGAGCGTCGCGTGCACTGCCACGCAGAGCGGCACCATCTTCGGGCAGGTCCAGAAGATCAGCGGGCTCGGCAGCATCGCCGGACCCGCCAGTCGGGCGCGCGCGGCGGGCGGCACCACCATCGCGTGCCCGGGCGGCGGATCGATAGTGGACGACGGGACGACCCTCACCTACCGCGATTGCTCGTCGGGCGATTTTTTCACCAACGGCACGCTCACCTTCACCGATGACGGCTCGGGCAACGTGGAAGTGTCCTTCGACACGACCGACCTGGTCATCAGCACCGGCGAGGTCAACGAAACCTTCGGATCTCTCACCTTCACGTTCGGCGACCGCGTGGAGGTGAACGGCGTCCTCGGCCACACGAGCACGATCGTCGGTGAGTACGTCGACGGATTTCGGGATGTGCTCCTCGACGAAAACTCCTTCGCCGAGTCGGGTCGGATCGCCACCGTCGTGGTCGAGGGGCAAGGCTTCTTCACCAACGTGCTCTCGATCGCGTCGACGATTTTCTCTCCGACGACCGCGCGCGTGATCATCGAGTACGCGAGCGGTGTTTTCGATGTCTTCACCATCGGCGACAGCTTCTGCGAGCCATGCTCCACGACCTGCCCGAACGGCCTCGAATGTGTGTCGTGCGTGGCCCAATGCTCGAATACGACCGCCCGCTGCGGCATCGACTTCGATGCCCTCGAGTGCTCGGACGGCATCTTCGGACCCGTCGGCCTGTGCGATCCGTGCACGTCGGATTCGCAGTGCAACCAGAACGACGGGCTCACCTGCTTCGACTGCGACTCGAAATGCACGGGCTCGACGCCGCGCTGCGGGTCGTCGCTCGCGTTCGTGGAGTGCGTCGACGGCATATACTGATCGTCGAGCGAGCAGATGCCGGCGCGGACCTTCTCCATGGCGTCCCAATAGAGGGTCGTCATGCCGCAGGTCTCGACGGCGAGGCGCCGGCTAGAAGTAGATCTTGATTCCGCCGTAGTAGAAGCGCCCGTAGGCCGGGTCGATGCCGTCGCTGCGGACGCGGGAGAAGTAGTCCGAGTCGAAGACGTTGTTGACGCCGAAGTGGAGGGCGACCCTGTCCCGCCACACGTTGCCTTCCATCGTGAGGTCCCACACGTTGTAGGCGGGTACGTCGAAGTCCTCGGTGTTGTTGTCGTTGGCGAAGAACTGCGAGGACGCGGTCGTGAGCATGCTGAGCTTCACGATGCCCGGGTAGGCGTACTGGAAGCCGGCGCGCACGAGGTAGTCGGGCGCGTAGGCCGGCGTGTTGTCCTCGAAGGGGCCGTCCGTGTACTCGGCGTCGAGAAGCGTCAGGTTGCCGTAGAGCGAAAGGTCGCCGAAGCGCGTCGCGAAGTCGGTGCCGTGGACGTGGTCCCAGAACCCGACCGTGCCGACCTCGGCCGCGACCTCCCAGCCGTAGTGGCGCGCCTCGCCGACGTTGCGGATCTCGCTGGTCTCGTCGGTGAGCTGCACCGTGCCGATCTGGTCCTCGATCTCGAAGTAGAAGAAGCTCGTGTCCCACCACGCGAACGGGACCGGGTTGCCGCGGAGGCCGATCTCGTACTGGTACGAGACGCTCGGATCGAGATTGCCGGCGACGCGCACGGTCGGGCTCACCGACACCGCCTGGGTGAAGATCTGCGGCCGGTACGCCGAGGAGATGTTGGCGTAGGCCTCGATGCCGGGCCGGATCTCGTAGCCGAAGCCGAGGCCGAAGAGGGGCTGGAAGTCGTAGTTGGTTTCGTCGGCGAGCGATACGCCCGCCGCGGCCTTGTCGACGTTCACCTTCTCGTCGACGCCGAGCGCGTAGTTCTCGAGCCGGATCGCCGGCGTGAACGAGAAGCCCTTCCATACGAAGCGGTTCTCGGCGAACGCCGCGCCGTAGTTGGTCGTGCGGGTGTTCTTGTTGCGCAGCGCGCCGCTCCGGGCGTCGGGCCGAGCGCCGCGCTCGTCGGTCCGCGGGGAGCTGGTGTGGAAGTACTCGATGCCGGCGGTCACCGTGTGGGTTTCGTCGAACGCCTCCCAGTCGTGGCGCACGCGCGCGTCGATGCCGCCCGTGTTGAAGCGCTGATTCTCGATCGCGTTGGTGCTCGCCGCCTCGCCGCTCGGCAGCGTGCCGAAGCCGCCGCCGCGCTGGCGGAAGCTGCGGCGCTCGTAGCGCCCGCCCCACGCGGAGACGCGCAGCAAGGTGTCGGGGCCGAGATCGCTCTCCCAGAGGCCCCAGCCCATGTACCGTTCGAGCTCGAACTTGTCGAAGAAGCGCGTCGTCGCCTCACGGTCGTCCTGGTAGAGGCGGCCGTTCTCGGCCGGCGTGCGGCGCAGGCCGCCGGGCTCGCCGTGCTCCTCGTTGTAGCCGTCGAAGGCCACGAGCAGGCGATTCGTGTCGTTCAGCTTGTACGTGACCTTGGCGCTTCCCGAGTAGAGGGAGAAGTCACTGTTGGCGTCGCGGAAGCCGTCGCCCTGCTTCTGGTAGTAGTAGACGTAGTAGCCGAGGTCGTCGACGGTGCCTGAGAGGGCGTTGTACGTCGAGTAGAACTCGTCGCTGCCGAACGTCTGCGAGCTGTAGAGCGAGAAGGGCGTCGACGGGTTCGGCTTGCGGGTGACGAAGTTGAGCGCGCCGCCGATCTGCGGGCCGTAGAGCAGCGAGGCTCCGCCGTGCACGAAGTTGATCTGCTCGATCGAGTCGAGCGGCGGCATGTAGTACGCCTCAGGGTACCCGAACTGGTCGGCGTGGATCGGGATGCCGTCCTTCAGGATCTGCGTGAACTGGCTGCGGTGCGGGTCGAGACCGCGATAGCCGATGCTCACGAGCGGCGTCGATTCTTCGGCGAGGATCAGGCCCGGCACGCGGGAGAGGGCTTGCCGGTAGTTGTCGTTGACGATCTTCGGCGGCTCCGCGGGGTCGATGACGGTGGTCTTCTTGCCGGCGTAGATCTCGACCTCCTCCACGGGCGCGAGGAAGGGCGGGATCTCTTCCCGCGCGCCGACGACCTGCTGCTCGGGCAATCGGACCCGGTCGGGGTCGGCTGTCGGGGCCGGCACCGGTTCCGCGGCCGACGCGACGGTTGCCATGCCGAGCAGAGCGGCGAAGACGAGCGGCGCGCTCCGGCGGGGGCGTCGGCGGCAGCGGATGCGAGCGGGGAGCGGTCGTGTGGGCACGGGAACCTCCGAATTGAAAATGAATGTCAAAATCGCTAGGGACCTACGGAACCGCGTCGAACCTGTCAAGGCTCGGGGCCCGAGTTGATCTGATCGGGCGATTATGAAAGTCATTTTCAGCCGCTCCGGGGATCCCGGCGACGGTTCCCTCCACTTCGATGGCGTCGATACCCGCACACGCGACTTTCGGTTCGGTACTCTCCGTGCGGGAGCCCGCAGCGGCGCGCGCCGTGGGCTCGCTCCTGCCCAGCGCGTTTGCCGCCCGGCACTTCGGGCGGGCGTGGACGATCGCGATCGCGGTACACCTTGCGTTCCTCGGGGCCGTGATGGTGGCCCCGCTCGCGCCGCGCGTGCAGGAGGAGCCGCCGATCCGCCTCGTCTTCCACGACCCGCCGCCGCCGCCGGCCCCGGTCGGCGCGCCCTCGGCCGCCGTCGCCGCGCCCGTCGTATCCGTGGAATCCCCGATCGTGCCGCCGAAGCCCGTCGAGCCGCGCCGTCTCGTCCGGACCGAGCGGCGTCCCGTGAAGCCGCGTCCCGTCGAGCGCGTGCGCGAGCCGGCTCCCGCGCCCGTCTCGGTCGGCGTCACCGACGGAACCGCAACCGGCGTGTCCGGCGGGACGGCCGGCGGCCTCGCGGGCGGCGTCGTCGGCGGCGCGGGCACGCAGCCCGTGCCGGTCGCCCAGGTCGCGCAACCGCCGGTGCTCGTGCGGCGTGTCGCGCCGCTCTATCCGCGCGACGCGCGACGGCGCGAGATCGCCGGGCTCGTGCTCCTCCAAGCGGTGCTCGACCGGGACGGACACATCGAGCGGGACGTCCGGGTGCTCGAGTCCCTGCCCATGCTCGACGACGAGGCCGTCGCGGCGGTGCGCCAGTGGCGCTTTCGGCCCGCCCGTAACGAACGCGGCGAGCCCCTCCGCGTGATCCTCGAGATTCCGATCCGGTTCACGTTGAACTGAGTGCGGGCGGGAAGAGCATGCATTTTTCGATGATCGAGCTCTGGTCCGCCATGAGCCCCGTCGGGCGGGCGGTGATCGTGTTGCTCGCGATGATGTCGGCGGCGTCGCTCGCGGTCGCGATCGAGCGGTTCTCGAGGCTCGTACGGGTCGGCCGCGAATCGCAGGCGTTTCTCGTCGCATGGCGCCACGCGCTCGCCGACCGCGACGTCGCGGCGGCGGCCGCGGAAGCGGAGCGTTTTCCGCGGAGCTACGTCGCGCATCTCGTCGCCGAGTGCACTCGGGTCGCGAGCGGCGACGTCGCGCATACGCCGGCCGCGCTCGAGATGCTGGATCGCACCGCTCGGCGGGTGATCGTCGCCGCGAAGATCGACGCGCGGCGCGGACTGAGCGTGCTCGCGACGGTCGGCTCGACGGCGCCCTTCGTTGGTCTCTTCGGCACCGTCGTCGGCATCGTGTCCGCGTTCCACATGATGGGCGTCTCGGGACAAGGCGGCCTCGGCACGGTGTCCGCCGGCATCGCCGAGGCGCTCGTCGCGACGGCACTCGGGATCCTCGTTGCCATCCCGGCCCTCTGGCTCTTCAACCACCTCACGCAGCGCATCCAGCGCATGCTCGCCGAGCTGGAGTGCGTCGCCGAGGAGCTCGCCGTGGCCGTGCTCGGTGAAGACGCGCGCAGCCACGTGCGGCCGCGCCACGTCGTCGGCCGCTGAGAGAGCGGCGCGATGGCGGTCCAAGCACGCGACGATGACGAGGATCTGCGGGCGGAGATCAACGTCACACCGCTGGTCGACGTGGTGCTGGTCCTGCTCGTCATCTTCATGGTCGTGACCCCGCTCTTGAAGCAGGAAGTGCCGATCGAGATCCCGCTCGCCGACAACAGCCGGAACGCCGCGGACGCGTCGCAGGTCACGGTGAGCCTCGCCGCGGACGGACGCGCGCTGATCGATGGCCAAGAAGTCCCGCGCGGGGAGGTCGTCGACCGGCTGAGCGCCCTGTACGCCCATCGCCCGGACAAGACCATCTTCCTCGAAGCCGACCGCGGCCTCCCGCACGGCCAGGTCGTCGACCTGCTCGACGATTGCCGCGCCGCGGGCATCGTCCAGATCGGCGTCGTCACGAAGAAGCCTGCCCCCGCCGGGTCGCTGCCGCCGTCGGCCGTCAGCGTCTCGGGCCGATGAGCGACGCCGCCCGCCGCATCCTGCTGGCGATTCTGATTCTCGGCACCGCGGGTATTTCTCTCGAGCTCTGGCTGCTCGCGCACACGGAAGACGTCTACCAGCTCATCCCGTTGCTGCTGGCGGGCGCCGGCGTCGTCTCCGTTCTGTTCGTCGCCGCGCGCCCCTCAGTCGGGTCAGTGCGGCTCTTTCGATGCGTCATGCTTCTGTTCCTGGTGAGCGGCATCGTCGGCATGTGGCTGCACTTCCAGGTCAATATGGAGTTCCAGCTGGAGATGGATCCGGCGCTGTCGGGCCGGGCGTTGTTTCAGAAGGCGATTCTCGCGAAGAACCCGCCGGCACTGGCGCCCGGCGCGATGATCCACCTCGGGTTGATTGGACTGGCCTATACGTTCAGGCACCCCGCGATTCGCCCTGCCTAGCAGGGCCACACGACTGCGGAGGACACCCATGATTCGTTTCGTCGCCTTCACCGTGGCCGCGCTGCTCGCCGTGCCGGCGGCGGCCCAGGTCGGCAAGACGCAAGGCGTGGTCGATGCCAACACCGTCGCCGAGGCGGAGCTGGTGAAGATGCCGGGCATGACGCCGGCGAGTGCCAAGGCGCTGATTGCCGCGCGGCCATTCGAGAACGTCACCGCGCTCAACACGTTCCTGCTCGGCCAGAAGCTCACGCAGGAGCAGGCCGACACGCTCTACCGGCAGATGTTCGTGCACATCGACCTGAATACGGCGACGGCAGCGGAGATCATGTTGATCCCCGGCGTCGGCAAGCGCATGGCGCACGAATTCGAGGAGTACCGGCCGTGGCGCTCCTACGCTCAATTCGACAAGGAGATCGGCAAGTACGTCGACGCGAAGGAAGTGGCGCGGCTCGCGCAGTACACCTTCATCCCGCTCGATCTCAA
>Ga0268299_1003959_pt1 | contig 12486 bp, 8 predicted proteins | sample NOBtaG_FD_193484 | JGI IMG/M metagenome (GOLD analysis project Ga0268299, IMG submission 193484) | Activated sludge microbial communities from bioreactor in Nijmegen, Gelderland, Netherland - NOB reactor | ecosystem: Engineered > Bioreactor > Aerobic > Activated sludge | place: Netherlands...
ATGACGTTCACGACTCAATCGAGAGGCGCTGCCGGCGCCAGCCTGATCGCAGCGCTCGCCTTCGGTGTAGCCGCAGAGACGTGCTTCGCCACCGGCCCCGTGGCGACGGTCTCGGTGATCGCCCGGCATGGCGTCGGTGATGGGTCTTCCGCCCTCGCCGTTGCCGTCCCCCGTCCCACCGACCTCGCTGCCGATGCCGCGGGAAACATCTTCATCGGCCTCCGGGGGCGGATCCGACGCATCGACGGCGCCGGAGTCATCACGACGCTGATCGGCGGCCCGGCTCCAGAAGCGGCCACAAAGGCCGCGTCTGGGATTGCGGTGGGGCCGAACGGAGTCGTCTTCGTCGCCGACGACTCCCTGCACCGCGTCTGCTCCGTTAGCGCCAATGGGGCGGCGACACCCGTCGCAGGGAACGGGGAGCAGGGCTACGGCGGCGACGGTGGCCCTGGCGTCGCGGCCAGCCTGAGCAGTCCCTCGGCGGTCGCTTCGGGCGCCGGCGGCACCCTCTACATCGCCGATCGGGGCAACAACCGTATCCGGAAGCTCGCCGCCGACGGTACGATCACCACCATCGCGGGTACGGGCGAGCGAGGCACGGACGGCGACGGCGGTCCGGCAACGGCCGCGCGTGTCGACCAACCCGAGGACGTCGCGGTGGATTCCAGCGGAAACGTCTTCCTCATCAGTTCGATCGCGGGCATCGTCCGCAAGGTCGACGCCCAAGGGGTGATCACCACCGTGCCCATCGGAGAGCACGTCACCTCCATCGACGTCGGGGCGGACGGCAGTCTCTACTTCGCCCGCCTCGGCCAGGTATGGCGCCTCGCGACCGATGGGCAAACGAGCCTGGTGGCGGGGATTGGCGGTTCCGCGGGCTTCAGCGGCGACGGCGGCCCCGCGGCGCAGGCAAAGTTCGGCTGGATCGGCGCGATTGCTGCGAGACCCACGGGCGGCGTCCTGATCGCCGATCACGGGAACAAGCGGGTTCGCGTCGTGGACTCCGACGGCATCGTCACCACCGTCGCCGGCAACGGTACCTGGGCGATGTTCGGGGACGGCGGCTCAGCCTTCGGCGCCAGCTTGTATTGCGCCGACGTCGCCCCCGCGCCAGACGGGCGACTCTTCGTCGCCGACACCACGAACCACCGCGTCGCCTCCATCACGCCTCAAGGCGTCATCGACACCCATGCGGGCATGGGCGACTATGGGTTCGCCGGCGACGGTGGAGCAGCCGACCAAGCTACGGTCTATTCGCCCGGGAGCGCGGTAACGGCTCCGGATGGCACCCTGTACATCGCAGATTCCGCCAACAACAGAATTCGCAAGGTCGATCCTAACGGCACGATCACGACGTTCGCGGGTACGGGGCATGAGGGTTTCGACGGCGACGGCGGGCCGGCCGCGGCGGCGGTCCTCGCGCTGCCCGTGGAGCTGGCCTTGGGCCCGGACGGAAGCCTCTACTTCGCCGACAATGGCAACCGGCGAATCCGGAAGATCGATCCCGCCGGCGTGATCAACACCATCGCCGGAGACGGTGGCACGGAGAACGCTCCGGAAGGCGTCCCTGCGGCCACGGCGAGCATCGGTTTCGTCGCCGGCATCGCGGTGCGACCCGACGGCACCCTCCTCCTCGCGCTCGACAGCCAACATCGGGTGAAGGAGGTGCGGGCCGACGGCACGCTGTGGACGGTGGCCGGAGACGGCATCGACGGCTTCGCCGGTGACGGCGGACCCGCCGCGAGCGCGCGCCTCGCAAGCCCGCAAGGAGTGGCGGTTGCTCCGGACGGGGCGATCTTCATCGCCGACTCCGGGAACGGCCGGATACGCCGCGTCGCCAATGGAACGATCACGACTCTTCTCCAGCCCGACGGTGCGCTCCCTCTGCTGGGCACGCCGGGGGGGATGAGGATGAGTTCTGACGGGCAGGCGCTCTACGCCTGCGACGCGCTCTACCGCCGTGTTCTGCGGGTCGACCTCGAGCCGGGTGAGTGAAGACTGCAATGGTAAGCGCTTCTCATCTCCGTCCCGCCTCCGTGGCTCTCCTGCTGCTTTTCTCGTGCATCGAGGCAGACGCCATCGAGCCCTTCGATCCCGGCAGCCTCGTCATGGTGCGGTTCGACGGGGGGAACGCGCGCGTCGTGAAGGATGGAGAGATCGTGGAAGAGTGCGACAGGCCCCGCGACGTCGACACGGTGCAAGGCATCGCCGCCACCCCGGACGGCTTCGTTCTCGAGTCGTTCCGCGACGGTGAGCCGGATAGTCATTTTCGCTCGACCATCGCCAAGCGGGGCCTGGGCTGCGCACGCGAGGTGAAGGCGAACTTCTCTCCACGCCAGCTCGGGGCGATCGCCTTCGACCCGGAAGGGCGACTGTGGGCGAACGACTCGTTCGAGAGCGAACTGGTCAGGCTCGACCTCGAGCGGGGAGTCATCGACCGAGCCCTTCCGATCCCGGTGGATCACGTGTTGGCCGACATCGGCATCGACGGCACATTCTACCTGCGCGCCTTCGGTCAGAACCTCCTTCCGGTCAGCCCTGACGGCGAGATGCTGTCGCGGTGGTCAGTGCCGGCTCAGTTCGCCGTCGTGGCGCCGGACTGCAACCTCCTCGTTTCATCCGGCGTGCTGCGTGAGTTCACTCCATTTGGCGACCTGATCCGTGTGATCATCGGGGCCCAGGATCCCTATTCTGGACTGACGCCCTTTACGCTGGAGAGCACAGACGTGCTGTGGCACTTCGGATACGATCCGTTGGACTCCGATATCAGACTCTTGGTGCGCCGCAGACGTAGCGGCGAGATTCTCGGAGCAGTCGCAATGGAGGCTTTTCCGGGGTTCAACTTCCTCACCCACGTCCCCCCGGCGCGGTCACTCGCTACCGGTACCCCAACACCGACGGCTTCTCCGACGCCCACGTCAACGCAGCCCGCGACGGCGTCCCCCACCGCACAATTCTCGGAGAGTGGTTGTCACATCGGCTCGGGAGGCTCCGCCGGTCCGAGCCTTGTCCTACTTCTGCTCACCCTGCGCGCCCTGACCCGGCCTCCTCGGGGACGGGCATCGAGGCGGGCTTCCGTCTGCGCTCTGGTGCCACTGGTCACGAGTCTTGTTCTCACCAGTCCCTCGGCGGAAGCTGCGAACACGTATTACGTGAACTGCGATCCGAGCAGAGGCAACAACAGCAACCCCGGCACGTCGGCTGCCCCGTGGCTCGGCATTGCGCGTGCAGTGAATCCAGCCCAGGCGACGCACGCCGTCGGCGGCGACACGGTGGTTGTGCAGCAGGGACCGTGCAACATAAGTAACGTCGTCTTTGGTTCCAGCCTGTCGAGAAGTGGGAACTGCGTGGCTAACCCCGCCGAGTGCACCGTCATTCGTGGCCAAGGGATGGTCGATGTCAGGCCCGGCACCGACAACCGCGATGGCTTCATTATCGCAGGCCCGGTAGCGAACTTGCGTATCGAGAACTTCCGCTTCGTCGAGGGTGAAAGTGAGGATGGGTCCGACGAAAATCGAGCCGCATTCAACGAAGCAGTTACGGTGCGCAACGGAAGCACGAACAACGTGGTCCTGCGGAATCTGCGTATCGAGGGGGCGCACCGGGTCGGGGTGCGTGTGATCGGTGGCACCGGTGCCGACAACATTCTTCTCGAAGACGTCCAGGTAGCTGGCTCGACGGCGAACTGCTTCTCGATCAGCGCAGACAAGCGGTGCTTGGACTCACCCACGCAGGACTGCAATTTCGACGCGGGCTGTTCAGATTTTGGCCGGCCGGTGTGCAACCCGCGAACGCTGTCGAACCTCACTCTGCGAAACACAGTGGCCACCGCGTGCGGGAACGATGGCTATGTGGTGACGAGCACCAACACGGACTTCCAAATACCTGGAATCCACAGCCTCCGATTCGAGCGCGCCACCGCCGAGATGGCCGCCCAGGACGGCTTCGACTTGCGCTCGGACTTCGAAGATCGTCCGCCGGGCAGCGAGACGGTCATGCTCGACGTGCAGGCGCTGAACAACGGTACGGCGGTCGCCAATGCCCCGGGGATCAAGGTGTGGGACTCCATCCGCATTGAGAACGCCTTCGTCAGCGGCAACAGCGGCGTAGGCCTGAACCTCACCAGGCTCCCCGACACCTCATCTGCCCCGGACACGGTCGTGGCCACCATTCGCCTGCTCAACTCCACCATCGTCAATAACGACCGCGTGCAGATCGATGCCCGCGATCGTTACGCCGACATCGCGATCTTCAACACGCTCGCCAGAACCAGCAACGGCACTGGCCCCTTCTTCGTGGCGCTGCGGTACGACAAGACCGCGCCGAACGCGCTCACGATCGACTGGCGCTACAGCGTCTTCTCGTCGACCGGCACGTGGGTGGTGCAACACTCCCCAAACCAAGGCTGCGACAGTGCGGTCTGCGACGGGCACGGCGCGAACTCACTGACCGCGGCACCGGTTTTCGCTGCTGACGGGAAGCACTTGCTCCCCATTACTCCCGGCTGGGACGCCGGCGCCAGCGCAGCTACTCTCCAACAACTCGGAGCGGCTCCCGAGCGCGCCCATCTCTTCGACCAGGACGGGCACGTCCGGCCTCTCGGCGGGCAGATCGACATCGGCGCCTTCGAGGGCAACGGCACGGACCCCATGCCGACGGCAACACCGGTGCCACCGACAGCGACCCGTACGTGGACGCCGACGCAGACGCCCACGGCGACACGCACGTGGACGCCGACGCCGACGTCCACGCGGCGGGACACGCCGACCTCGACCTTCACGCGGACGCGCACCTTCACCATCACCCCGACACCGACGCCGGCGCCGTGCAAGGGCGACTGCAACGACGACGGCCTGGTGAGCGTGTGCGAGATCAACCAGGCCTATCGCGCCTTGTTCAGCGGCGGCACCTGCCCGCACGGAGGGATCGCGAGCGTGGCGGATCTGAACGCCTCGGTCCTCAACATGGTGAACGGGTGCCCCTCCGTACAACTGCGCCTGAGCAACTACCGCTCGGACCCGACGCCGGTCCAGGTGGTCCTCTCGGGCGCCTGCCTGACCGGATGCAACGGCGGAGCGAACGACGGTGACTCGTACAGTGTCGCCGTCTCCGTGCCGGGGTGCGCGACCGCGCCGGGGGTGCCCTGCGTCGCCACCGTGAGCCGCGGACCGCTCGTGTCCGGAGTCTGGCGGCACCAGATCTGCGTCGACGGATGCAACACGAACGGCGAGCAGGTGCAGCATCAACGCACCCTCGTGGTGCGCGACCCGAGCGTCCGGGCCGACGTCGATTGGACGATCTTCCGATCGGTGTACACGGTCACCAACACCGACAACGGCGGCACCAACTCGCTCCGCAACCGGCTCGCCGCCGCCACCGGGGCGCTGGCGAGCACGCGGCCGGCGCTGATCCGGTTCCAGCCGGGCCTGGGAGAGATCCGCATCACCGGCGATCCGTTGCTCGTCGACGCCTCGAACATCGTGATCGACGGAACCGACGCCACGGGCCAGCCGTCGGCGGTGGAGGCGTTCGCCTCGCGCCAGTATCCCACCCGCATTCACATCGATCCGAGCAACAAGGCGGCGGCGAACACCGGCAACTTCCGCATCACCGCGCCGGACGTCGTGCTCCGCGGCCTGGAGATCCGGAGGACCCTCGGCACGGACGCGAACGTGGCGGGGAAGGACCAGGATCTCGTCGTCTTCACGGCTCCGTCGAGCGCGGCGCACACGGGTGGCAGCATGGTGAGCACCTCGCGACTGGACGGCGGCGCCGGGGCCCGCACCAGCGCCGAAGACCAACTGGTCGCCCGCGGCAAGATGGCGGTGCGCGCGGCCGGCACGAACACGACTCTCACCGACCCGGTGATCGTGGCGAACAGCGAGATCCGACACGCATACGACCGCGGCGTGAAGAGCACCGGCGGCACGCTCCGTGTCGTCGACTCGTGGCTCCACCACAACCTCTCCGGCGGAGCCCTGGTCGAAGCACCCGAAGGCGATCTCGAAGTCGTGCGATCGATTCTCGAGAGCAACGGCCGCAATGCGAGCCTCGCCATCGTCCGTGCTTCCGCGCCGCAGCTCTCCGTCGAGCAGGCGGATTCCAGCCCGAGCGGAGCGCGGCTCCGTAGCTCGGGCAACGTGCTGTTCGACGGTCCGGGCGCCGGAGTCCTGCTCGAGGCCAATGCCCGCGGGCAGGTGAGAGAGACCTTCGTCGCCGCGATGCTGGGGCACGGAATCGAGGTGGCACCCGGCGCCGGCGACCCGTCGGACCCGCTCCTGTTCGAAGGCAACGCAACCGCTTACAGTCAGCGCGGCGTCGATCTCGACACGCAGGGCTCCGACCCCGAGTCGCCCGCAGCGGTGGACTTCGGCGGCGCCGAAAACGGCGGCTCCGCCGGCCGGAACGCGTTCGCCGGCAACGCGGTGCGGAATTTCGTCCTTCGCGGGCCCGAGGTCGTGAGCGCGACCAACAATCAGTGGGAACATTGCGGCACCGGCAGCGTCTGCAACACCCTCTCGATCGTCGCGTTCGATCTCGCGATGCCCGCGATCGGAGCCCTGCTGGTGGCGCCGGAGCAGCCCCACCACAACCCGGGAACGCTGTCGGTGGAGGGGGTCCAGCCGCGCAAGGTCGCAGCCGCCGGCGACCTCGTCGCGGTGACGGGAAGAGGGTTCAACGCGATCGACGCCATCCTCGCGGACCCCACCTTCTGCAGCGACCCGGATCCGGGGTATGGCTGTTGCAATCCGCTTTGGGGGACGTGCGTCGAGATCGAGGACCCGTCGACGGCGCAGTGGCTGCCCGCCCACCTCTTGGCCGTCACGCCGACGCATCTGGTGGTGCGCTCGCCCGTGTCCTGCTCGCAGCCGGTCCAGGGCCGAGTACGGCGCGAGGTGTCGTTCGGCGAGACGACCGTCGCCTTCGACTTCTGCCGGAACTGAAGGAGGAGAACGAAGTGCATCCGTATGTGTTCGGCGTGCCCGCGTACGACCTCTCGTGGCTCACGGCCGCGGCCGTCTGCGTCCCATTCGCGCTGCGCCATGGCGCGGCGGCCGGGCTCCCGCGGCTCCCCGTCGCGCTCGTCGGGGTGCAGATCGCGCTGGCCTTGCTGCTCGGCGCAAAGGCCCTGTACTTCGTCGAGCGCGCCTTCTTTCCCGGCGAGGATCCGGTTCCCGCCGCGCTTCGCGGGACCGGGGGGCTGCGCATCGCCGGCGGCGTGGCTCTCGTCTACGCCGCCCTGCCCTTCATGGCGCGGGCGACCCGCCTGCCGTGGCGGCGGTTGGCGGATGCGATCGCCATCCCGTTCTTCCTCGCGATCGCCATCGTCCGCCTCGGCTGCTTCCTGAACGGGTGCTGCTTCGGGGCGCCGTCGAGCTCGCCGTGGGGCGTGTCGTTTCCGAGCGGAACCTGGGCCTTCGCGCATCAAGTGAGCCAAGGGCTGAGCTACCCGATCGACTCGCACACGCCGCCGCTGCACCCGACGCAGCTCTACGTCGTGATGGCGGCGGCGACCGCTGCCGGGGTGGCGCACGCGCTCCGCGGCCGCACGGCCGTGGGCATTCCGTGGATCGCCGGCGGCAGCGTGCTCTTCGCGGGCATGGCGCTGGCGGAGTCGTTCCGAGCGCCTCGATGTTCCGTGATCGACATCGGCGCGCCGGCGTCTGCGGCCGTGTTGGCGCTGGTGGCGGCGGCGCTCTGGCGCAGCGCGGATCGCGGCTTGGAGTGGGCGCCGATCGGAGTGGGTAGCGGCTCCGCGGCGCAGTCGGAGGGCGGCAGATGAAAGGATTGCGGCGACGACGTTGGCCGTTGGTCTGCCTCGCGGGGTGGGCGGCAGCGCTCTCCGTACCTGCCGTCGCGCAGGAGCCGGAGACCGCGAGGATCCTGCGTCGATCGAAGGACAGCACCGTGAGCATCCAGGGGACGTGGGTGCTTCAGGCGAAGGAAGAGAAGCTGGCCGGCACGTGGCACATGGAGATCACGGTCTCGAAACACCTCGATCCCACGCGCGCGCTGAGCGAGGGCCGCCGCCGGGATTTCAGCGGCGAGGTGAGCCTGGGAGGCACCTCGATGCCCAGGCGAGAAGTCTACGGGACATTCGGCGCAGATCGGATCGAGTTCACCTCGCCCGGCGATCCGGCAGCCGAGAATCTGGGCGGCGAGTCTCTGTCGGGTGAGGGAGTCGTCGACCAGGACCGCGTGCGGGGGACCTTCAAGACCTCCTCGGGCGCTGCGGGAGAGTGGTCCGGCTGGTGGGTGGTCGAGGCGGACGGCACCCGCTGACGCGAATCAGGAGAAATGCCGATGGCTCGAGGCACGACATGCAACAGCGGAGATCGTAGGCGGACGACCGGAGCCGCATTGGCCGTTCTTCTGGCGATGGCCGGCACGGTCGCGGAGGCGCAGACGCTCCAGATCCCCACCGGCGGCGCCGTGCCTCCGGGCACACAGACGGCATTCGTCGGCGTGCTGAGCCAGAACGGCGCTCATTGCGGCAGCGCGCAGGCGTTCATCGCGTACGACAGCACGAACACGCCGATCCCGGCCAAACCGGACGGCAGCCCCGATTGTTCGGTGCCGGCGGAGGTGGCGGCGGCGAAATCGGTGCGTTTCACCTTCTGGCCGATCGGCTGCACCGGGACGCAATGCCGGCAGGTGCGCGTCTTCATCTTCCAGGAGAGCACCACCGCATCCAAACTGGCGGTGGACAACGGCGTCCTGTTCAATTGCAAGGTGACCATTCCGGCCGGAACCCCGAACGGCTCGTATCCGCTGATCTTCACCGATGCGCGCACGGGCGACGCGATCGGCACCGAGCTGCCCACCACGGCCGTCGGCGGTGCCATCGTCGTCGACAGCGGCTCGAGCCCGCCCGGTCACTGCTGAGAACGCTCCGCCGGGCGAGTCGCGTTCTCCGACGGGTAGGGCTCGACAGCGATCTCGCACCCCGCATCTCCGCCCCATCCTCCGGCCCATCCCCGTTCATCTCCGTTACCGCCCCGCCCCGACCAGCACGGCGATCGCCTCCTCCAGCCCGTCGGCGGCCATCGCCATGCGCCGGTAGTCGAGCGTGTCCCAGGTGTCGCTGGCGAGGTGGTAGTTGGGATTGCGCTGCGGCGCGGTGTCGGTGACCATCACCGCCGGGAAGCCGGCCTGCCAGAAGGCCCAGTTGTCGGACCAGCCCAACTGCGGGATCCCGGGGGCGGCGAGGCCGTCGGCGGGCAGGGCGGTGCCGCGGCGGAAGGCGTCGACCACCTCGACCATCAAGGCGCGCGAGTCGAGGTTTGCGGCGAAGGCGAGGAAGTCGCCGCGCACGGGCAGGTCGAGGAAGCGGTCGATGCCGTACGGGTAGGTCTGACTGCCGGGCTCGTCGCGGTAGTAGCCGAGGGTCTCGAGCGACAGCATGGCGGCGATGCGCTCGCCCTTCTGCTGCGCCTGCTGGGCGTAGATCAGGCTGCCCATCGCCGCGGTCTGGAAGTAGGGCGGCTCCTCGTTGGCGAAGAAGACGAAGCGCAGGGCGCGGCGCCACGGCGTCGCGCCGGCGGCGCGGCGGCGCTGGTCGAAGCGGCGCGCCAGTTCGAGCGCCATGGCGGTGCCCGAGGCGTTGTCGTCGGCGCCAGGGGTGTAGGGCGGGGTGCCGCAGTAGGAGTCGTAGTGCGCGCCCACCACCACGATCTCCTCGGCGCCCTCGACCTCGAACTCGAAGACGACGTTGGAGTAGAGGCGCGCCCGCTCCTCGAAGCGCTGCACGATCATGCGGCGGTCGCTGGCGCCGCGCAGCAGCAGCTCGACGTTCGAGGTCAGATAGCGCGCCGCCGCCTCGAGCTTCTCGTGCGTCTCGGCGGTGGCGCCGCAGCGCGGTGCGAACTCCTCGGAGAGGGTGCGGACGTCGGCGCGCAGGCGCTCGGCGGTGGCGGGGTCGCGCGGGCCCGCAGCGGCGTCGCCGGTTGCGGGAGCGGTCGAGGGGCGGCAGCCGGCGAGCAGGGCGAGGGCGGTCGCGGCGAGGAGCGCAAGGAGGCAGGGGGACACGGATGACTCGGAGGTGGGCTCGATGCCGAAGGTTGTTAGGTTGTTACGTTGTTCGTTGTTAGGTCAGAAGGGTGGGGGGACCAACAACCTAACAACTTAACAACCTAGCAACCTTCTTGGGCAAAGCCCCCGCGGAGGGCACGGATGACACGGATAGGACGGAGCCAGAGCGGCGCTGCACGCCGCACTCCAGATCAGGGCGTGGGGGTCGGGTCGGGGTCGAGGCGGCGCAGCAGGCGGAAGAAGTCGTCGTCGGGCGAGAGCACCAGCGTGGTGCCGGCGGCGAACGCCCGCCGGTAGGCCTCGAGCGTGCGGGTGAGCTGGTAGAACTCCGGGTCGAGGCCGTAGGCGTCGGCGTAGATGCGCACGGCGGTGGCGTCGCCCTCGCCGCGCAGGATGTCGGCGTCCTTGGCGGCCTCGGCGAGCAGGATCTGCGCCTCCTTGTCGGCGCCGGAGCGGATCTTGCGCGACTCCTCCTCGCCCTCGGCGCGGAACTTCTTGGCGAGCCGCTCGCGCTCGGTGCGCATGCGGCTGAAGACGTTCTGCTCGTTCTTCTCGGGCAGGTCGGCGCGCTTGATGCGGACGTCGGCGATCTCGATGCCGTAGCCGTCGACGGTGCGGTTGGCGGCGGCGGTGACCTCGGCCATCAGCTCGGCGCGCTTGCCGCTGACGATGTCGCCCAGGGTGTAGCGGCCGAGCGTCTCGCGCAGATTCGAGTAGACGATGTCGTCGAGGCGCGACTGCGCGTTGGCCTCGCTGCGCAGCGACTTGTAGAACTTGAGCGGGTCGACGATCCGCCAGCGCGAGTAGTTGTCGACCACCATCTGCTGCTTGTCCTTGGTGAGCAGCTCCTTGGGGGAGGCGTCGTAGTCGAGCAGGCGCTTGTCGAAGTAAAGCACCTCCTGCACGAACGGCATCTTGAAGTAGAGGCCGGGCTCCTGGACGGTGCGCACCGGATCGCCGAGCTGGACGACGATCGCCTGCATCCACTGCGGCACGGTGAAGGTCGCCGTGTTCCAGGCGATCACCGCCGCGAAGAACAGGCCGAGGGCGAAGAGCCAGCGCCGGTCCATTCAGTCCTGCCCCCGCGTGCGCGCCGCGCCCGTCACTGCGCCTGCTCCAGACCCTTGGCCGCGCCGCCGAGGGGGAGGTAGGGGACCATGCGCTCCGACACCGATTCGCCGACGACGACCTTCTCGGAGCTCGGGAAGTTCGTGAACGTGAACAGGTGCTCGCCGGCCTCGTCCAGACTCTGGACCACCGCCGCGCACTTCAGCCGCCACTTCGCGCGGAACTTACCCCGCTGCTCGGTCACCAGCTTCGCGCTCTCGGCGTAGACCATGCGCCGGTAGTCCTCGGCCAGCTCTTCGCGCAGCCGCACCGGCGCCTTCGCCATCAGGTTGCGCAGCTTGTGCGTCTCCTGCCGATATCGGCATGAGATGCGAAGGAAGGGAAGCTGGCCGGCACGTGGCACATGGAGATCACGGTTTCGAAACACCTCGATCCGACGCGCGCGCTGAGCGAGGGCGGCAGCCGCGGCTTCAGCGGCGAGGTGAGCCTGGGAGGCACCTCGATGCCCGGGCGACAAGTGTACGGGACGTTCGGCGCCGATCGCATCGAGTTCGCCTCGCCCGGCGATCCGGCAGCCGAGAATCTGGGCGGCGAGTCTCTGTCGGGTGAGGGAGTCGTCGACCAGGACCGCGTGCGGGGGACCTTCAAGGCCTCCTCGGGTGCCGCCGGAGAGTGGTCCGGCTGGTGGGTCGTCGAGGCGGACGGCAGCCGCTGACGCGAATCAGGAGAAATGCCGATGGCTCGAGGCAAGACATGGAACAGCGGGAATCGTAGGCGGTCAACGTCTCGAGCCCGGCCTACGACTGGCCGGTTTTCAGCTGTCCATCACTGGCCGGTTTTGGGTGTCCACCGAGGGCGAGGAACGCGCGCCAGGTCGGCGACGGCGGTCGGCGAGCCCGGATGCGGTACTTCTCGACCGTCGACTTGGCAACGGAGATCCCGAGCTTCGCGAGCTTGGCGGCGATGCGCTGCGAGCCCCACGTGGGGTTGGCGCGCGACATCGTCCGGATCAACCGGCGCAGCTCCCTGGCAACGGCCGGACGGCCGCGCCTGCCGGCGCGCGTGAGCCGGGTCCCGTGATCGCGGAAGCGCCGCCGCTGCCAGGCGATGACCGTGGCGTGTTGGACGATCACCAGGGCCTCGCGCACCGGCGTGGGGCGAAGCGTGAACGCGCACGCAACGCGGCGGCGAAGAGACTTGGTGCGTGAGCGAATGGTGTTCACCGTGGGACTCCGCCGCGCGACATTGGGTGCCACAAGAGTTATTTCGAGCTTGCCTTGAGGTGGCTGCGGCGGTCCATTACGCCTGTCACGGCGATTTCAGTTGCACGCTGCAGCTGGGCCATATTAACCTCCCCGGGAAGCCAAACACGACGGGCAGGACGCC